>Ga0209311_1000271_pt1 | contig 53932 bp, 44 predicted proteins | sample AD_UKC045_MetaG_FD_184417 | JGI IMG/M metagenome (GOLD analysis project Ga0209311, IMG submission 184417) | Active sludge microbial communities of municipal wastewater-treating anaerobic digesters from USA - AD_UKC045_MetaG (SPAdes) (version 2) | ecosystem: Engineered > Bioreactor > Anaerobic >...
ACCCCATACCCCGGAACCGAGCTTTTCAATATCGCGATGCGCGAAGGAAAAATTCCCGACATGGAAAAATTCCTTCTTTCTCTCGGAGAACAGGGCGAGCAGATATTGGTGAATTTCACTGATTTCTCCGACGAAGAACTCAGAAAAATCAAAGAGAGCATGGTGGTGGAACTTAACGCTTGGAACAAGATTTCTCACGGAAAGCCGCAGGAATAGCCTCGGATTTGCCGAAAGGCTGACAACATCGCAGGAGACCGGGATAATGAATAGCCGTTCGGCTATACAACCCGGTTGAATATCTTCTTCAGTTCCCACATCCCGCCGATATTCCGGTTGATTATCTCGAAACCATTTTTCTCGAAGACGCGAATCATCGGTGTGTTCTCAGCGAGCGCTTCGGCGGTCAGTCCGAGAAGTCCCTGCCGGGCCGCGAGCAGGTTAAGATAATCCAGCAGCGTCGTCCCTATCCCCATGTTCTGATGCTCGTCATCTACCGCGAAAGCCACCTCGGCGGTATGCGCGTTGTCATAAATGTAATACTGCCCCATACCGACAATTCTCTCTTTTTCGCCTTCCTGCACGGTGGCGAGTATAACCATCTCTTTTGTGTAATCTATTATGACGAATTCCTGAAGCCTTTCGTGAGGCATGTCTTTGCGTTGAGAGACAAACCGCCTGAACATGCTTTTGTCGGAAAGAGAATAGAAGAAATCCTTCAAAGACGATTCGTCGCTCATCCGCACAGGTCTTAGCAGAAGCTCCAAGCCGCCGCGAGTGCGTCTGACAACTTCAAGCTCTTCCGGATATATTCCCGGTTTGCCGGGGATATACGCTTGGTCTTTGTATATGAGATTGTTCTTTTTTGCCTGTTCTATAAGAGGCTCGCGGAAATCGGGATGGGCAATGGCGATAAGGGCCATCGCGCGCTCCCTTACGTTTTTTCCGTGCAGATACGCTATTCCATATTCAGTGACAACGTAATGTACGTCGCCACGGCAGATAGTGACGCCCGCCCCTTCCGTAAGGAAAGGAACTATTCTTGAAACTTCGCCGTCTCGCGCGGTGGACTGAAGGACGATTATCGTTTTGCCACCGGGAGCCATTACGGCTCCTCGCATAAAGTCGGCGCTGCCGCCGATTCCGCTGTAAAAAGTCTTGCCTATCGAGTCGCCGGTTGCCTGCCCCGACATGTCTATCTCCAGCACGCTGTTTATTGCCGTCATGTTCGAGTTGCGAGCTATGACCATCGGGTTGTTCACATAATCTATCGGCCTGAATTCGATTCCGGGGTTGTCGTGCAGAAACTTATAAGTTTCCCTGCGCCCCATGCAGAACGAGGCGACCGTCTTTCCTCTGTGCGCGGTCTTTTTCGCGTTGTTGATAACCCCTTCCCGCATCAGCATCGCCATGCCGTCCGTAAGAAGTTCAGTGTGAGCGCCTAGGTCTTTCTTACCGCTGAGTCCGGCCATTATCGCGTTGGGAACGCTGCCGTATCCGACTTGAATTGTGTCTCCGTCCTGAACTATGCGGGAAACGTAGTCGCCGATTCTAGCCGCTATGTCGTCAGGAACTTTCGCTTCGAACTCTAAAAGCGGCTCATCCCGAGCCACCATGAAATCGACATCCCGCGCGTGTATGAAAGTGTCGCCGTGCACGCGGGGCATTCTTGGATTTATCTGAACGATGCGGAGCGGAGCGCTCTCGAAAGCCGCTTTGGTGATATCTACGCTGACTCCGAGGCTCATATATCCGTGTTCATCAGGCGGCGAGGCTTGAACCATCGCCACGTCTATGGTCGTTAGCCTTCGCCTCAGAAGGTCGGGAACATGAGACAGGAAAATCGGGGTATAGTCCGCCATGCCCTGATTGACGCGGTCCCTCGTGGTGTCTCCGATGAAAAATGAGTTGTGTCTGAAATTGGACTTGAATTTCTCATCCGTGTACGGGGCTATTCCGAGAGACCATACCTGAAAGACTTCGGCGTCGAAAAACGCCTTGGGGTTTTCATCTACGAACCTAATAAGCGCGCCCGCCAGATACTGAGGCTCGCCGCATGCTGTTCCTATGAAGATGCGGTCGCCCCTGTTGATCCGGCTGAACATCTCCTTCTCGCTCACGAACTTGCCGAGATATCTCGCCTTAAGGTTTTCGATGTCGAAGCCGCAATTGTCGGTCATAGAACAGTTCCCCCTTTAAAGCGGCTCTGGCCGGCCGCCAGCCGTCATTTACGGTCTCTCTGTTTCTTCCATCTTCTATGCCACCAGAAATACTCGGTAGGATGCTTCCGCGCGAAATCTTCAAGAACGTCGTTGCACCTCTGTGTGTTATATTCAAGGTCGGCTTGCCAATCTCCAGTGTTTCTCATATGAATCGGTTCTTGAATATACAGCGTTATCGTTCCGTCGGGATTTCGGGCGGGAAACCCGGGGATAACCGGTATGCCGCGGGTCATGGCTATCTCCGACGGGCCTGTCGCGGTGCAGGCATCCTTGCCGAAAAACTTTACGAACACGCCCCTGTTTGAATTCTGGTCAGCCATCAATCCGAGGATTTTATTCTGGTCCAACTGCCTGAAGCATTCCTCTTTTACGCCGCGCTCCCTGAAAATATATTCGTTTCCCCATTTGTTTCTTGTCTCCATCATGAATTTGGAGAAAAGCGCGTCTTTCTGGGCGCGCACCACCGCGACTATAGGGTAATGGTAAATGCCCAGCCGCGCTCCGACAAGCTCCCAACTCCCGAAATGCCCTCCCAGAGACACTATGCCTTTGCCCTGTTGGTGATGGGTTCTGATAATCCAATCTGGGTCGTGAAAACTGACCTTTTTCTCGATCCATTCCTTGCTCTTGTGCGGAATCATGAAGAATTCGGCGAGATTCATACCGTAGTTGATATAAGTCCTATGGAGAATGTCGTCAATTTCCTCCGGCGATTTTTCCGCGCCGAAGGCTATCTCCAAGTGTTCCCGCGCCAACTTGCGAAATCTTGGCAGCCGCTTTTCGGCTATCAACGCGAGTTTCACACAGACGCCGTAAGTGAGCTTTTCCGGCGCTATTGACGCAATTTTTCCCATAGCGAAAACCGCCGCCCGCAGTAAAAAATACTTTATGCGTTGGCGCGCGGGCATTTCTTTGTTATCTTTTCTTCGGAGTTCTTTAAAGTCTTTGTTTGCTTGATGGGCGCTTGCGTCCGGCAGCGCGGCGGCCGCTTCCCGTCCATTGTTTTCAGTCATCTCGAAATTTTCCTTTTTAATTATAATATAGCCTCTCCCGCTTTTTTTTTGAATTCCCGGCGCAATCTAATCCGAGCGTTCATCGGTTCTATTCTCCCGGCAATTGGCGCAAACCCTTTATCGCGCGCGCTTTTTGTTCTATTATTTATAATAAAGAGAGTTCATTATTCGTTGTCCGGCGACCGACTGATGTTTAAAAAAAAGATACTATTCATATCAGACAGAGACGGAATGGACAGGCGTAGCGACGCGGTGTTCGGTCTTGTCTCAGGAATGGACAGGGATAGGTTTCAGCCTGTTTTTCTAGACCTTTCGGACGGCGTTATGGCGGGCCGCATGGAGCGGGCGGAAATAGATGTCGCGAAGATAGAAATAAACCCCGAACTTATGAACTTGAAAGAAGGCGTTTTTTTCAGGCCTTCCGGTCTAATAGACATCTACAGATCGCTTCCGGTGATAGGCCGGACGGCGGCGCTTTTGAAGGAAACGAAGCCGGCGGCTGTGTACACCGCTTCCGCTCTGTCGCACATAGTCGGAGCTGTTGCAGGCAGGCTCGCCGGGGTTAAAGTCGTCTGGCATTTCAGAGACTATATCCGGCCTCCGATGAGCCTCGTTTTCACAAGCGCCGCGCTGTGGGGGCCGAGCAAAATCGTATGCAATACGAATCTGTCGGCAGGGCAATTCGGCAATTCTTCCCGGGTCGTAGTCGTGCCAGACGGCGTTGACATGGAGATTGTGCGCACGCGAAGGCGGTGGGAATCAGTGCGGGACACGCTCGGAGCGCCGCTCGACGCGCGCGTTGTCTGCGCGGCTCCGTCTTCTGCGGACTTCGACACGGCGGACATTTTTATGGAGGCAGCCGCTCTGACTCTCAAAAAGACTTCCAACATCCATTTCATTTTTGCCGCAGACTTTTACTCTTCATCCGAAATGGTAAAAGAGGACGTCGAAGCAGTGGCCGAAGACATCGGAATCGCTGAACATGTGACGGTGGCTCAGGTGCGCGACGACAGATACGACATTATCGACACGTCAGACGTTTATGTTTGCGCATCCTGCTCTCGCGATTCGGACGCTCTCGAAGCTCTAGACGCGATGGCTCTCGGAAAACCAATTGTCGCCACAAGATGCGGAGCGATTCCAGAATTGATAAGGCATGGGGAATCCGGGATTATTATTCCGCCGGGGAACTCGGCGGCGATGGCGGGCGCTCTGGTGGAGATGCTGGAGAATCCGGACGTGACGAAGGTTTTCGGCGAAAACGCCGACGCCACCGTACGGGAGCGCCACATGATGGACTCCCACATCAGGAGGATAGAGGATATCCTCTGGAGGCTTTAATGAAAGTCGCTCTAGTCCACGAGTTCCTTGTGACATGGGGAGGCTCGGACCTAGTTGTCAGGGAATTCGCGGACGTGTACCCGGAAGCGCCGATTTACACCGCGCTCTATGACCGCGCGGCATTGGGCGACCGGTTTTCCGATAGGACGGTCATCTCCTCATTTCTGCAGAAAGCCCCATTTGCCTTAAAAAAGCACCGCCTGTTCATGCCGTTTTTTCCTATGGCGTTCGAGAGCTTCGACTTGAGCGGATACGACGTGGTTCTGAGCAGCCACCACATGTCGGCCAAAAGCGTGATAACTCCGGCGACGACATGCCACGTCTGTTTCGTCCACACCCCGATGAGATACGCTTGGGATTTCTACCATGAATACATAGCCGGGTTCGGCAGGATCTCTCGATGGCCGATGCGGCTGCTGTTCCACTACCTCAGAGCGCACGATGTCGCGGCGGCGAACCGAGCGGACTGGTTTGTTGCCAATTCGCAAAATGTCGCCCGACGCATAATGAAACACTACAGAAGAGAAGCAGCGGTGATACACTCTCCGGTGCAAGCGTCCAGATTCGCGGTTTCGGACGGGGTTGAAGACTACTACCTTGTCGTTTCTCGGCTCGTGCCGTACAAACGCGTGGACTTGGCGGTCGAGGCGTTCAACAGGCTGGGACACAAGTTGCTTATCGCGGGTTCCGGGCCGGAAATGGAAAGGCTAAAATCCAAAGCCAAGCCGAACATCGAGTTTCTGGGATTCGTGCCGGACGAGAAAATACCTGATTTGTACTCGAAATGCCGCGCGTTCATTTTTCCGGGCGAAGAGGACTTCGGCATAACACCGCTGGAGGCGCAAGCATCAGGCCGGCCTGTCATCGCGTATGGAGCGGGGGGCGCGCTCGAAACGGTGGCGAGCGGCGCAACCGGCGCGTTTTTCGACCGGCAGACTCCGGACGCGCTCGAAGAGGCAGTGCGGAGCTTCGACTGGCAGTCTGTGGATCCGCAAAGGATACGCGCCCACGCGGAGACTTTCGACGTCTCCGTTTTCAAAAGAAAAATCGCGGATTTCGTGGAAGAAAAATACTGCCTTCACAAGGAGAACGCGGGATGAGAAGGTCATCTCCCGCGAATGTTTTTCAAGGGGCCATGATAGCCTTGCGCGCGGTCGCCGATGTGGCGTGTTCAGTCGCGACTTTCATCATCGCGTATCAAATAAGATTCGCGGAGATATCTAAAGAAACCGAGATTCCTCCACAGGAAAACTATATCGCGTTAGCGATTCTTTTCACCGTTCTAAATATTTATTTCATGGCTGTATCGGGAATGTACAGGCCGATGCGCGGAGCTTCCCGTATAGACATCATTTTCGGAGCCATCCGGGCTTCCTCAATAAGCCTCGTCATTCTGCTGGCTCTGTCTTTTTTCTACCGCGACTTTTCATACTCCCGGCTGACGATAGGTTACGCGGCGATTATCGGCTACATCCTTCTTTCATCGGGCAGGATCGTCGTTGTGTCTTTCGAGCGCGCCCTGCTTCGAAGGGGAAAAGGACAGAAAAGAGTCCTCCTGATAGGAACAGGCCGGAATTTTGAGAGGATCGCTGAAAAGTTCACGGGCAGGGCCGACCTCGGCTACAAACTTGTCGGCTACGTTGAAGAAGAGAAAGCCGGCGCGCTCGGAAGCGCGCCTCTGCTCGGCTCTCTGGACGAAATGGAAGAAATCATAGTCACGCATGGGATAGACATGGTGGTGGTTTCCCTTGAGTCAGGCTACCACGACAGGATGAAAGACATAGTGGATTTGTGCGACAAGCGGGCCATCGAGTGCCTGATAGACCCCGACATGGTAGAACTGCTGGTCGGGCCGAGATTTTTCGAGGAGGTTTGCGGCTCTCCTCTCATCCGAGTCAAAGGGCTGCGAATCAGGGGATTCAACGCGGCAGTCAAGCGGGCTATGGATATCGCTATCTCCATACCGGCGCTAATAGCTCTTTCTCCCTTCTTTTTCCTTGTCGCGGTTCTAATCAGGATGGATTCGCCCGGCCCGATATTCTACATGCAGAAAAGGGTCGGCATGGACGGACGCGTGTTCTGGATGTTCAAATTCAGGACGATGAAAGCGGACGCGGAGGCGGAGTCCGGCCCCGGATGGTCGAAAGAGGAAGACCCGAGGGTAACCCGGTTGGGAGACATGCTCCGCAAGTCGTCCCTCGACGAAGTCCCCCAGCTTATCAATGTGCTGAAAGGCGAAATGAGTCTAGTCGGGCCGCGCCCCGAACGCCCTTTCTACGTCGAGAAATTCGAAAAAGGCATCCCCCGGTACATGGAGCGCCACAAGGTAAAATCCGGAATGAGCGGATGGGCGCAGGTTAACGGCCTTCGCGGCGACACTTCTATTTCCGAACGCCTTCAATACGACCTCTACTATATCGAAAACTGGTCTATCTGGTTCGACTTTAAAATCGTAATTCTCACAATTTTCGACATTCTTGCGACGGTAAAAAATGTGGCGCTGAAGAAATAGCCGGGGCCGCGCCGCTCGGTCTGAGTTTGACCAGAATCGCTCCCTGCCGCTAGAATGCGCTTTGCCTATTATGCCCTGCGCCGGGAGGATTTATGCCGAAAGGGAAAACAGTCAAGAGTAAACCGAGAGCGCCTATGGTGGCGGCCGTCAGCCTCGGCTGCCCGAAAAACACAGTGGACACCGAAGTGATGCTCGGAGCGCTAGCCGTCGCCGGATGCGACTTCTCCGCCGACCCCGCGTCCGCGGACATCATCATCGTCAACACATGCGGATTCATCAAGCCGGCGGCGGAAGAGTCGGCGTCGGTCATCGGCGAGATGGCGGAACTGAAACGCGCCCGCCCCGAGATCATGCTGGTGGTGGCCGGATGCCTCGCGCAAAAAGAGCGCTCCGCTCTCTCGAAATCTTTTCCTGAAATCGACCTGCTCATAGGAACGTCGTCATATCCGAAGATTGTCGATTTGCTGCAAAGCTCAGCCTCCAGTCACTTCGCTAAGACCACTTTCATCCACAATCACACTCACCCCCGCCTGCTCGCCACTCCGCCGTGGACGGCATACCTGAAGATAGCCGAAGGGTGTTCGAATAGATGTTCATACTGCGCGATACCGAAACTGCGAGGGCCTTTCAGAAGCAGGACCGCCGCGTCAATAGAGCGCGAAGCGTCCGACCTTGCGGCCATAGGCGTCCGCGAACTCGTGCTGGTGGCGCAGGACACCACGAGGTTCGGCTCGTCCGACGCGTCGCCCGGCGCGCTGCCAGAACTTCTTTCCCGCCTCTCCGGCATTGATGGCATAGAATGGCTTAGGGTGATGTACGCTTATCCCGACCTCGTGGACGAGCGGCTGGCGGAAGCGATAGCGTCCAACCCGAAAGTCTGCCGCTACATAGACCTGCCCGTTCAACATATCGACAACGCGATTCTGAAAGCTATGAACAGGCGCGGAGGGGCGGCGGCGGTTAAACGCTCCATATCGTTGCTTCGAAGCGCCGTTCCAGATATTTCAATAAGAAGTTCCGTTATCGTAGGGTTCCCGGGTGAAACGGAAACCAGATTCCGGCGATTGCTCGACTTCATCGCCGAAGCCCGGTTCGACAAGCTGGGAGCTTTCACATACTCTCCCGAAACAGGAACGCCGGCGTCTTCAATGAAAAACGCTGTCCCGGAAGAAATCAAAGCTGCGCGGCTCGCAGCGGCGATGGAACTGCAACAGAAAATCTCCTGTGAAAAGAACCGCGAGTTGCGCGGCAAAACGTTGGAAGTACTCGTTGAGAGCGTCCTGAAACCTCTGAAGAGCGACGAAAAAAATCGAGTCGCCCTGTGCTGTGGCCGCTCGGAGCGAGACGCCCCCGAAATCGACGGCGTCGTTCGTTTCAAAGGCAACGCTGCTCCCGGAACCTTCGTCAACGTCAAAATCACCCGCTCGGATGAATACGACCTTTTCGGCAAATTGATAGTCTGATACTTGCTCGTTTAGTTCTTTGCTTAACACCGTCTATCGACCGTCAGCCTTGATGCTGTATAATTGTGATTTGAAATATGCGCCCGCGCATTCCGGCGCTTTCGTGGAGGTTGGAACCTGATATGTCCGATTCGTCGTCTAAAAGCAGGAAACTGGCCATTCTGGCCGAAAAGCTGTCGCAGGAATTCACCGAGCCTCTCCGGGAGGCTCTTCTTGACGGGGTGGCTCCGAAAAAGGAATTTTCAGAGCTTCTCGATCTTGTGTCCAACACTTTTTACGACATCGCAGATGGCTCCGAAGACAGAAAGAAAATGGAGCGAAGGATAAAGAAGTTCCTTCTCGGCGTTTTCGACATTAATTATGAGAAAGAAATAAGCGACGACACGCTTAGACAGTCAGTAAAACTTATTCGGGAGAAAATCGTCGGCAAAAGCCAGAAAGAGGCGCTCGCGGAGATGCTTGCGGCTGAGCTGGTCGGAAGCTGGATAAACATGGACGCTGACGCTCTCGAAAAAATCACGGGCGACGGCGGGATTCTGGAGCGGCTGGAAGAGAAGGCTTACGACGGGCCGGACTACACGGACGACGAGCTTATCGGGGCTGTCGTCGAGCTTGGGAGCGCGGCGGCGGCGGCGTTCTGCGAGAGACTGTCGGACGCCGATATGGAAAAAATACTGACGGACGCGCTGTCGCTGGCCCGCGCGGCTGAGAGCAACGCGAAAACGGGCGACTCCCTTCTGGAACTTGCCCGCTTCGCGATGAACAAACTCGGCTTCGTCGCCCTGATGCGCCGCGCTTTCGCCGGGTTGCTGATAGGCGACATCATAATGCGCGCGGTAGGCAAACAGCTCGGGCTTGAGCAGGATGTGACGGTAACTGACTTCATAATCGTGACAGGCGCGAAGGTTTTCGACGCCGAAGGCATTAAGAAAGCGAAGAAAGAGCAGACGCGGCGCGTGATTGAGGCTCTTGAAGCCTCCCAAAAAGCGTGACGGCGCGGTTTTTCGGATAATATGACGACTTGTCCTGAATGTGGAAAAGAGTTGAAGCCCGGAGCGAAATTCTGCAACGGGTGCGGGGCAAAGATGCCCGGCGAGGCGCGCGAGGCGGCCCCGCTTAAGTCTCCGCCCTCTCCGCAAACTGCCCGGACTACCCCGCCGGACTCGTCGTCTGAGCCTGCGCAACGAGTCAACAGAAGCGAGGAGGCGCGAAGAAAAGTCGCGCTCCGGGACAAGTCCGGCGACACTACGCCGGTTCTTGCGGACACTTTCCGGGCGGTGGTGACGGAAGGCGGCACGGTCGAAGAAGTTGCCGCGGCGGACCTGCCTAGAGTAGAGCCTGCCGAACCGCCTCGCGCCAACTTTGCGGCGGAGGTCAAAAGTAAATATTGGAATCTTTTCATCGCGGCTGTTGCGGTGGCAACGGCAGGACTGGTCTTTCTGGCGGTCTCGGCAATACGCCGACCAAGGCTGGAAAGACCTGTTCAATACACTATAACGCGCGACAGCTTCTATTTTTCAACCACCAGAAAGCTATGCCGGTTCGATACGTCGGGACGCTCAAGCTGGGTCAAAAAAGAATCCGGAAGCTGGATGCTTCGTGGGATGATTTTTTTCGACATCGCCCCGAATGGAAATATCTGGATTGCAAATCCGTTCAGAGGCACGGTGGATCTTCTGGAGCAGAGCGGAAAATGGCTAGACCAGTTCGGCCTTGGCAAACTCGGAAGCGACTACAGGTTCGCTTCCCTCGGCGACGGGAATGTGGCGATATCTATACGGGATGACAACCGCGTGGATGTTATAGATATGTCGCGCAAGCTTGTGGCTTCTGCAGGAGGATACGGCTCCGGTTTCGCCGATTTAAGATCGCCGGGCGGAGTCGCCGAATTGCCCGACGGGTATCTCATCGTTGCCGACACGCTGAATCTGCGAATACAGGTTCTCGACCGGGAGTATAAATTCGTCGAAACGTGGAACTTCCCATACAACGCGGTCATACCCGGCGACAAGCGGACAGAGAATGTCGCGGTGAACCACCCGGGACATGAGATTTCTCTGGGAGCGAAATTTTTTCCAGACAGTCTGGCGGTGGACGCGAAGCGGGGCCTAGTTTACGTGTCGATGCTCAGCGCGTTCGGCAAACGCCCCGGCATAATCACAACGATGGATTTTAACGGAAACACAATCTCGTCGTCTGAAATCACGACGAGGAGCGGACAACGCGTAAATCCTCGCTCAATAACCGCAACCCCCGATGGCCTGTTGACAATCGTTGATCCAGACGCTTATATCGCCGGGGAGTGGGACCCGGAATCGGGGTTCTTCGTCGATGTCCACTATCAGGAGATTTCGGATCTTGTGGCGGGGATGAAACGCTCGTCGGCAATTAACACCGTCCTGAGATACTGCGGGAGCGCGTTCACGATGCTGGGTATCGCGGGGCTTGCCGGGCTTATGTCGCTTGTCGGCTCAAAGCAGAGAGCCGCATGGCTGGGGCAGGACGCGGAACACAGGTACACCCGCCGCCGCGCGCAGTCTTTCAGCACCGAAATCATATTCCACATCCCGGGGCCGGAAAATGTCTCTCCATCCCGGCAGTGGCGCGGGACTCTGTCTGACGCGATAACAGCCGCAGTCGTGCCCGTAGCAATCATTATCTCGTTTATCATCCGCCTAATATTGATAAGGACATCCACCCCCCAGCTCGCTCTTTACATCCCGGCTGCCGTCGCAGCTCTGCTGGTATGGTCGGGGTTTATCGTTTCATTCATCCTGACGAAGAAATGGTCCGCCGAAGGCCTTTCAGAACAGAAACACCTGCGCCACAGAGACCAGCTTTTCAGGTTGCTGGGGCCTGAAATATCGCAGAGCATATCGCCGAAAGAAAGACTGGTGGACGCGCTTCTGTGCAGAATGCCGAGCCGCAGGCAAGGGCTGCTTCTGCTCACCGAATACAGGCTGGTGTGGATAGACGCCGGAGGAAAAGGCGGACTGTTTGCTAAATCGCCTCTGGTCAGGGCCAGACCGCTTAGGGACTTCCAAGGCACGGAACTGCGCTCGCCGTTTCTACAATCGTACTGGACGTTCGACCTGCAACCTGTAGCCGGAGGTCCCGTCAGGGTTCTGACTCCGCATTATTGGGGAGCGGCGGCGTTCGCCGCCCGCATGGATTGGCTTGTAAACAGATTAAACGCGCTGCCCAAGACAGCGCCCCAACGCACGATTCGCCCGCTCTGCCCGAATTGCTGCCAGCCCGTGCCGCCCGATTCGACGTCGTGCCAACAGTGCGGCGTAGTGTTCAAAAAACCGGCGCTGGCCGGCGTCCTTTCTGTTCTTATGCCGGGACTCGGACAGCTTTACAACGGACAGAATATACACGCGCTGCAATATTTCGGGGCCGCAGCCGCTCTCGGTCTTGTTTGCGCCGCCCACTTCTCAGGGTTCGCGTTCACTGACCCACTGTGGCTGGCTCCCGCCGCCGCGCAGTGTTTGTTCTTCCACGCCCTCAGCGTCAACCGCGCGGTGTCGGACGCGAAATATCTCTCCGCTAGAGGCTGACGCTTCATTTGCCTTTTAGTCCCGCCTCTGTTATTATGCGCGTTGTCGCGGTTCGGGAGGCCGCTCGCTCCTTCCCATGCTTCTCAAAGGCTGTCTCCATGTCCACACCACTTGCTCCGACGGAAAACTCTCTCCTCAGGAAGCCGCCGATATATACTCTGAACTTGGCTATGACTTCATCGCTTTCACCGACCACGACTATCTGCTGAAGTCCTCCAGCGACGACACTTACGCGGCAGTCAAATCCGACCTCATCATATTCAAAGGCGTCGAGCTGACCGTGTTTGAAAAAGGCTATGTGCACGTAAATAAAATTTGGGGCGAAGAAGAGACGCTTCATATTCTCAATCACATCGGAGAGTATGACCTGACACTCGAACAGGCGAAAGAACGCGTCGCGGCTGTCGCACTGAAATATCCGCTCGACGCGGTCGAATTCACCACAAAGGGTTTTCCCGACAAAGAATTCGACACCGATGAACTGGGATTGCCGAGGATTGCATCCGACGACTCTCACACCCGAATCGGATGCGGCCGCGCATGGATCGAACTCGACTGCCGCCGCTCGAAAGACTCCATAATCCGAGCGATTAAGAAAAACCGCTTCTGGAACTGCTTCCAACGCGGTTGATGCCATCGCCGCTCATATCATTTTTTCAGTTTTAAGGTTGTTTTCTTTTTCTGCCGTCAGCGGACGATTTCAAAGTCTTTGAAGAATGCGCGGCAGCTTTCCATCTTCTCGGCGGAAGTCCATGAAGAGGCGGCAAACTTCGTTTCTTCGCCCAGCATTCTCATCTTGTCCGTCCAAGTGGGATTGTAAGACAAGAGAGAAACGCGCGTCGCGCCGCAGTCCTTCAGAAATGCTGCGGCGGCCGCCAGATTTTCATCCGTGTCGGTCACGCCCGGAATAAGGGGAATCCTTGGCAGAATTTCCAGCCCGCCTTGCGCCGAAGCCTCAATAAGACGCCTCGCGTTGCTCAGTATAACTCTGTTGTCCGCGCCGCACATCTCCTTATGCCGCGCCGAGTCCATCAGCTTGATATCGATAAATATCCGGGATGCGTAAGGCAGGATGAGCAAAGAAAAACGGTCGAAGTCGAACAGGCCGCAAGTCTCGACAAGAGTGTCGACGCCCGCGCCGCGAAGCTCGCTCATCAATTCGGAGCAGAACTCCATATACGTCGTCGGCTCGCCGCCCGACAGCGTGACTCCGCCCCCGGATGAACGGTAGAAAGCGGCGTCTTTCAGTGCCGACTCCGCGACTTCTGCCACAGTCATCGGTGTTCCCATTCTTTTCAGGGCTCGTGACGGACATGCATCCGCGCACTTGAAACACAACGAACACTTCCCGCGATCGACGAAATAAGGATTGTTTTCACTTATCGCCGATTCGGGACAACCCCACGCGCAGGTTCCACAACCCACGCAGACAGCGGAGTCATAAGAAAGCTCAGGTTTCGTCTTTTTACTTTCCGGGTTGTGACACCAAAGACAGTTCAGCAGGCAGCCCTTGAAAAACACCGTCGTGCGTATGCCCGGCCCGTCGTCGAGCGAGTTCCTTCGGATGTTGAGAATTAAAACCTGTCCCGCATTGCGCGCGTTCATTTATTGCCTGCTATTCCTCAATGATAAACTTGGCTTCCGACGACCTGCCGTTCACTTCCGGGAAATACATCAGTTCTGCGGCGCAAGGCATCGCCGTCACATCGCCCGGAGTCTCCGCCCGCATCGACACGCTCATGACGTATTCCCTGTCCCACATTCGCGTCAGAAACGCCACGACGCGGTCGTCTCTAATCTCCCGGTTGGTCCAGTAATAATAGCCGGGAAATCCGCGTTCGTCCCTGTCCACTTCGAAACCGCTGGGAAGGTAGTTCTCCACCATCACATAGTCGAAAGCCGCGCGGGGCCGGATTCTGACGTGCGACCATATCCGATCCCCGGTTCTCAATCTTGTCGAGACTCCGAGTTTTTTCTTTCCTTCGGCGTCCCAAGAATACCATCTTTCCACTTTGATGCCGTTGTCCTTCGATTTCAGGAAGTCCGCCGCCTCGTAGTAGTTCAGGGCCGCGTTGTAATAAAGATTTCCCTCGCCCGACTTTTCGATAACGATTTTGTTGTTTCCCGGAGCGGCGAGGCGCGAGGCGTCGATCACAACGCCTTCGCCGTCGATGTCTGCGGCGGTCATTTCTCCCTTTCCCGCCTCAACTCCGTTCACGGTGACGACATAGCTGAAATCCGTCCCGCCCGATTCGCGTTTTTCCATATACTTCGTCAAGGCCAGCAGCGCGGCGGCGGTGTCTCTTGTCGAGCGCCATCCGTCGCCCATCCGCGACATGTTTATGAAGTTCGCCGCCTTCGACGCGACGGGATTTTTCGCGTCGGCCTCAAGTATCGCCATCAGGGCGAATGCCGCAGTCTCCACCGCGTTGTCCGTCCATCTGTATCTGTCCGTTTTCGTCTTCCAGCTTGCGGCGGAAGCCGTGACGTCAGCAGACTTCGCAAGTTCGCCAGCTATCTTTATCGCCTCGTCCTTCAAGCCGAGTTCCGAACAGGCTATCCCCAGCAAAGCCTTTCCGTAGTGTGTCAGCTTTTCCCGCGACGAGTAAAGTTTTTTAGCTTCGCCCGCCCTGTTCATGCCGTTATTCATGCGGATGGTTCCTCGTTCGCCTTCCGCGTATCCCGCCTGCGCCAGAGCAAACAGGACGTAAGCTTTCTCGTCAGGGTCTTTCAGCGCCCCGAACATATTCTCAAGAGCGGCCGCGCCCCTCGGCAGCATTCCTTCCGGCGGAGTAAAATCCGCCCTTGCCGCCCGCGCAAGACCGAACACCACGTAAGCGGTTATCATCGCGTTCCGCTCGTCGCCCTTCCACCACCCCCAGCTCCCGTCCTCGTTCTGCATATCCGCGAGACGCTCATAGCCTTTCGCCGCCATGTCCGGCAGTTCTTTAAGCTTGCCCGTGAGAGGCTTTCCGGCCTTCTGAAGAGCCTCCGCCATAACCGCATTCGGCAAAAACCGGCTCATAGTCTGTTCCACGCATCCGTAAGGATAGTCCGCCAGATACTCGAACGCGGCGAACATGCCTCCGGTCAACGAAGGAGCGAGTTTTATCTTCAGGCTCTCCGTGCCCGCAACGCGGTTTTGAGGAAGCTTCAGGGACAGAGCCGCGCGCGCCCCCGCCTCGCCCGCCGCCGTTTCTCCGCCACGCGCGCCTCTGGGCAACACAGGGATGGTCAACTGCATAGCGTCGGATTCCTCGTCCGTCAGCGCCTTCGCAGTTACCCAAGCGGAGCCGGGCGTCTCCACTACTGCGCTCCATTCCACGAGCGCGTTTCCTCCGGCTTTTACCCGGACTGTCTTCTCGTTCTTTTCCAGCAGCCTCAAACCAGTGGCGTTCAGAACCGCGAGGACTTCCTTGTCGGCGTCGAGATAGTTGTCAATCAGCGCAGTCACGCGCAACTTGTCGCCCTGAGTGAAGAATCGCGGCGTCCTGAGGCGAACCATAAGGTTTTTCCGGGTCGAGACGTCGGATGTTGTTTGGCCGACAGCCGTTTGCGTGGTCGCCGCCCTTGTGGCGACTCTCCATGAAGTGAGCGAGTCCGGCATCATGAACTCGGCGGTCGCCCTGCCTTCCTCATCTGTTATCAGATGCGCGGCCCAGTGCGCGGTGTCCGGAAAATAACTGCGAATCTGCGCGGGAGCGAACTGGCCGTCCGCCGCCGCCTTGTTCATTGCCCGGCCGCTGAAAGCCAGTATCCCCTCCGCTTGGGGCGCCGCCGCCGGAGCCGCCATGTCCGCCACCATTCCCCGGCCGCCCCCCATGAACCACAAGGACGATGCCATGCCTACCCTCGAGTATCGCCTTCCATAGAAAAACTCGCGGATGTCCGTCGTGTCGTCCGGCCTGACCGCGTATATCGACTCGTCCACCACTCCAATGGAGAGTTCGGCGGGCGCAGGATTTCCATCTCTGTCTCGCGCCTCCACTGTGACCCGGGCGCGTTCTCCCGGCTTATAAACGGCCTTGTCCGAGATGATTTTCAAATCTAAAAATTTCTCTGTAGGCGGGCACACGATATTCCTCGTCTGTGTCAAAAGATTGTTGTCCCTGAAAGCTGAGACTGTCAGATAAACATTGGGTTTGTGTTCTGGCCCGACTTTGAAAGAGTAATGCGCCGCGCCGTTCTCGAACTTAAGAGCCTTGCTGTCGATGATGCCTTCCGCCTCGAGCGTCGCAAGCGCGTCCGCGTCCCCCGCGCTCGATATTATCAGCGCGGTTGCTTCCTCCCCGTCCGCATAGCTGTCCTTGTCGAGGATAATTTCAATATCGCGAGACGCCCCCCACCTGTAACGTCCGCCCCTGTCAGACACGTAGAGTCCGGCGGTCTCTGAAAACAGAAACCCCGCCGCGCTCTTTCCGGACGCTGTTATCTCGTAGTATCCCGGTTCGTCAGGCGTGAATTCAATTGACGCCTCGCCGGTGGCGGAAGATGTCTCAACTTGCGTTTGCGAAACATTCTTCACCGAGCGCGCGCCGTCTTCCCAAGAGACAAGTTCTATTCCCACATCGACTTTTCTGGAAACCGGCGCTCCGAAAAGGTCTATCGCTCCAACAATAACCTTCGCTTTTTCTCCGGGCTTCGCCATATACCGATCGGCGCGGACCGAAAGCTTGTATTCGCCTCTGTAAACGCGCGCGGAGCCTTCTCCCTGCGCCTCTCTCCTCCCGGCCTCCGTCACCCGCGCGATCAGGGTGTACTCCATGTCCTGCTCGGCGTTCGTGTCCGCGAACACTACCTCCATCGCGCCGTTCTCGTCCGTTGTTCCTCCGCCGGAAGCCACTTGTTCGCCCCTATATCCCCAATGCCATCGAGGCCCTCCCCGGTCTTGGTCGTAGTACCACCTGTACTCCGACTCTGCTCCTCTCAGTATCCCGACATCCCAAATGCTTGTCCTAAGTATCTCATAAGAAACTTCCGCGTTTTTCACAGGCTCGCCGAAGTAATAATTCGCTTTTATTGAGAATTCGAGAGGCTCTCCCCTGACTATCCTGTCCCTAGCGGCGACAACAGTTATCTCATGCTCCGGCTTTCTGTATTCCTCAACCATGAAGTGGTGGTATTGAACAACGCCCGCGAACTCAACCCTTATCGAGTAATGACCGAGCGGAGCGCCGCCTTTCGGGGAATAAGCCGCCGAGAATGTCCCGAACTCCGAGAAACCGACTTCTTCATCGAACACCTTGTTTCCGCGCGGGTCGTCTATAAACACCCTCGCGGAACCAGCAGTCGGCAGCGAATATTCATCGCCGTCCCGAACCCTTGCAACTCCCTTAATGTTCACCTTCTGTCCCGGCCTGTAGACCGGCCTATCGGTATAAATATAAACTTTCTGTTTTTCGTAAGGCGATTCTCCGTACGAGTAAAAATTCGACGCTGCGAAACTGCCGCTCTTTTCCGCCACAACCGGGATCGAGCCTGAGCCGGGCGCTTCGAACACGGTCATCCCGTTCGCGTCGCAGACACGCCTGACCCATTTCCCGTCGATGAAAGCCGAGGCAGCCGCTCCCGACGCGGCTGCTCCCGTCCGCCTGTCCGCAACAAACACGATCGCCTTCTCATTGTCCCATCTGACGAGCATCGCGATGTCGCTGACTATCAGCAACTTATATGAAGCGGCCGCCCCGCCCGTGGCCTGTAGCGCGTACGCGCCCGGCCCCGGATTGTCCATGCTGATTTCCGCGCTCCGCCACTCGTTCCTCTCCCCCTTGCCTCGCAACTGAACTGTCCATTTCCGAACAAGTTCGGCCTTTTTGAGCTTAAATTCGGAGTTATCGGCCCATCCGGAGCCATCGCTCTTCTCAAGCGCCTCATAAATATCGATTTTGTACAGGGCCAATTCCGCCGACGACACGTTGCCGCTTAAATCGCCCCGCATCTCCTCGCCCGGCTCGAAATCTCCCTGTATCGAGATATAAAGCGTTTCCGCCTGCCTGCTCTGAAGATGTCCGGGGAAAAAAGCCACAGCTAACGCCGCGACAGCGATCAGAAACATTCTCAACTTGTTTTTTCTCATGCTCTCGACTCCTCATTCATCTAATCCGAGCCGCGCCCGTCATTTAATAAGACAGGCCCGGACGGCGATGGTTCCGGCGCGCGCGGTTATCCCGCCCGGTGAAATAAGCGTATGCGATTCCGTAACGCTATCATTTTATCAAATCAAAGGAGAAACGGCGAACTCGCCGTGTGATTCCTAAAAGCGGACCCGGTTCTTGTATTTCATATAAATCTCGAGATTGCGCGCCTCTCCGCCCGGAGCGTTGCCGCTCACGAACACTGGCGGCTTCAATCCCTCGGCCAGCAGCGCGCTGACGGCGGCTATTTCTATCTGATGCCAGATGAAAACCCCGGTAATGGTCGACAACGGAGCGACACTGTCGTTCAGCCCCGGAAGCTCGACGCACGCGTCGCCTATCGGCGAACAGTTGTCGATCACGACGTCGGCGACCTCAAAAAGCCGCAACGCCGACGGCGCACGGGACAGCACGCTCTTGGAGTGCGCCAGCGATGTTATCGCCACAGTCTTCATACCGCGCCGCTTTCCCTCTATCGCGGTTTCCACCGGCACAGCATTCCTTCCAGACTGAGAGATAATCAACAAAAGGTCCCGGCTTTCGACGTCGTTGTAAGCCAGAATTGCGGCGGCATATCCGGGAAGGCGCTCGAGCGCGCCGCTCTTGCGTCCGCCCTCGTGCATCATCAGGTTGCCTTCCATCAGAGGAGACACGCAAGCCAGTCCGCCCGCCCGCTGATACATCTCGGTGGCCACCAGATGCGAATGCCCCGTTCCCATAGGGCGCACCATCCCGTCCTTCTTTATCGTCTCAGCGACAAAACGCCCGGCCTCTTCTATCGCGGCTTTCTGCGTCAGCCGTATTTTTTCGAGAGCCTCTGCCACTTTAGCCATGAAATCGTCAAACATTTCTCTCCTCCATAAAGTCGCGCATTGTAGTTATTGCCAGTAAAACATCAATACCACGCAATCGGCGAAGGAGCGCACGGGATATCCGACACCGGATTGCGGTCGGACCCGTCCGCGTTAGACACGTTCAGCATGAATCGCCGATCCTTGCCTGAAGCGAGAAAAGCGACTTTCGAACCGTCCGGCGACCATGCGGGATGTCTCGCTATTTCCGAACCGCCTGTCAAAAAAAACTTGTTAGCCCCATCCGCGTCTATAACCGCCAGAGAGCTTCCGCTTTTCCGGTCGGCAACCAGATACGCTATTTTTGACCCGTCCGGCGACACCGCGAAATCCGCCCCCACATTTTCTCCCTGAGTGAGACGCTTCCTCTCTCCTGTGGCCACATCCAGCGAGTAGAGGTCGTACTTCCCTCTGCTCGACACATCGTTTGATATGAAAAATATTTTTTTCCCGTCGGAAGCCCACTGCGGAAACATCTCGTTGACGCCGCTCGTCGCGGTCAGTCGCGTTTCCTCTCTGCCCGACGGCAGGTCCGCCATCTTCAACTTGTAAATATCCCAGTTCCAGCCTCGGAAGGAATGATACAGCAGAAACCTTCCGTCCGGAGACAACATGGGGCTTTCGGCCTGATTGTCGTCCAGCGTTATCTGTTTGAACCCCGGAGTCGACCATCCGCTTCGAAGCACGAACACGCTTTTGTTCGCCGTAAGAGTGTAAATGAAATCCGAGCCTCGCGGCATGAACTGCGGCGTCGCCTCGTCCCAGAGAAAATTCGTTATCTTCTTTTCCCTTCGAGTCTCCAAGTCGAGCATATATATCGACCAGTTCAGGCTTTTATGCCTCGTGTAATAAGTGCGCGACGGGAAATAGCTGTAGAAATAAAGATCGAACTCCATAGTGAAAAGCGGCAAACCGTTCCACTGTTTCCACTGGCGCAGCCCTTCGTCCACATATATCCTGTAAGAAGCGTACGCGAGCCTCCTCCCGTCAGACGACACAGCCGGATGCGTGTTGAGCATGACCATCAGATCAGGGTCTTCGTTCTTGGTGAGCAGTTCAGGCTCGCCTCCAAGTTCCACCGAATACAGATGCCTGAACTTGCCTTCGTCGGAAGCGAAAACAATCGCCGCCCTGCAAGGCGTTGAAAACGCCAAGGCCGCGAAAACAGCCGCCAGCGCGAGAGGCGCAAAAACCGTCGCTTTTCTAATCGTGCCAGTTTTCATTCAATCATCAGGCCGCGCGATGAATTTTCACACTTCGTTCGGGCTGCCCGCCATATAGTTCGTGAAGACGCGGGCTACGCGCTTGCCGATTAGCGATACCACTTCGTAGTTTATCGTGCCGAGAATCCCCGCGATGTCGTCCACGTGAATCTCGTCGCCGCCCTGCCGCCCGATAAGAACCGCCTCGTCTCCTATCTTCGCGCCCGGCGCGTCCGTCACGTCCGCCATCATGAAATCCATGCACACGTTGCCGATAATCGGCGCGCGGGTTCCCTCGACCAGCGCCGTCCCCTTGTTCGAGAGCCGCCTGCTGAAACCGTCCGCGTAACCCGCCGGAAGCGTAGCCACCCGCGTCGGCCTCTTTGCGGTAAACGTCCCGCTGTAGCTGATTCTCGTTCCCGGCGACACGGTCTTTATCTCAACAATCGTCGTTTTAACCGACATCACGGGCCTGAAATCCGACACTTCCGGCTTCATCTGCGAAGACGGGGAAAGACCGTAAAGAAGTATCCCCGGCCTCGCGAGATTGAACAATGCGTCCGGCCTTCTCGCCGCGGCGGCGCTGTTGGCCGCGTGCGCTACAGGAGGCCGAATTCCTTCTTTTTCCAACTCCGCCAGCAACGCGCCGAACCTTTCGAGCTGCCTGTCCGTGTGCGCGTCGTTCTCCGGCTCGTCCGCAGTCGCCAGATGCGTGTATACGCCCTCGACCTCTATGCCTTCAAGCCCCGCGACCTCTCTTATCAGGTGCGCCGCACGTTCAGGCTCCACCCCTATTCTACCCATCCCGGAGTCTATCTTTATATGGGCTTTCACCGTTTTCTTCTGCTTTTCCGCTTCCACCGACAGAGCGCGCGCCAGATTCAGATGATATATCGTCTGTGTGAATCCCCCCTCCACAACCGCCGAAGCCCAGTTCGGTTGCGTATAGCCGAGGATCAAAATGTCAGCCGCGATTCCAGCGTCCCTCAACTCGAACGCTTCTTCGACCGACGCCACAGCCAGACAGTCCGCTCCGGCGTGCAAAGCCGATTTCGACACCGCCACCGCGCCGTGACCGTATGCGTCCGCCTTGACGACAGCCATCAGTTTCGTCGCCGCGCCCACCTTCTCCCTCATCAACCTCACATTGTGTTCCAGCGCGTCGCAGTCAATCTCCGCCCATATCGGCCTAAAAATCTTCATCTCTGCCTTTTCCTTTTCCTAAGTTGTAATCAGGGCGGCCCGCCGCCTCTGTAATATTGCCGCTTAATTGCTTTTTCAGCATTCTTCCGAAAGAGTCTCGTTCAACGCCGCCGGCGCGAAACGGACGATGTCCGAAGCCGTGACGGCCCGCCGGGTGAGTTTCTCCGCCGCAAGGTCTCCGGCCAGCCCGTGTAGATACGCCGCGCATGCCGCCGCCGCAAAAACATCCACTCCCTCCGCCATCAGCGCCCCCGTCATACCCGTCAGCACATCCCCGCTCCCGGCTGTGGCCATTCCGGGATTGCCCGTCGGGTTCACCCTGACGCATCCGTCAGGAGACGCCACAATGGCCCCCGCCCCTTTCAGGACGACCGTTACGCCGTATTCCGCAGCGAAAGATCGCGCCGTGTCCAGCCGCGCAGCCTGAACGTCCGCCGTCTTCGCCTTCGCAAGCCTCGCCATCTCTCCCGGATGCGGAGTGACCACAACCGGACCTGCCGCCGTCTTCAATATTTCCGGATCTACCGCCACACAGTTTAACGCGTCGGCGTCCAACAGCAGAGGAACCGATACGCTCTCTATCATTTTGAAAGTCAATTTTCTCGTGTCCGGAGACACGCCCAGTCCCGGCCCCAGCGCCACCGCGCCCGCAGCGGCAGACCTTGCGATTATTTCTTCCAACTCGGATGCCGAAATTCTCCCCCGCCCGTCCTCGCGCAAGCTTATCGTTATTCCCTCGGTTAATTTTCGCTCGACATTCGAGGCGACCGACTTCGGAACGGCAAGATAGACCAGTCCGGCCCCTATTTTCAGAGCGGCCATGCCGGCAAGCGCAGGCGCGCCCGACATCCCTCTTGATCCGCCCACAATGAGCAGCTTCCCGCAATCCCCCTTGTGCGCCCCCATCGGGCGCTCTTTGACATGCTCCCTCACATACCCCGGCTGCGTCAGATATACTTTCGAGCGTGTCTCCCGGCTGTGCGACGCGGGTATCCCTATGTCGGCGACATACACCTCTCCGGCTTTCTCCGCGCCCGGCCACACGAACAACCCAATCTTAGCTTCGCCGAACGTAACGGTGTGATCCGCGTTCACCGCGCAGTTGAAAACCCGCCCGTCGTCCACGCTCACCCCGGACGGCGCGTCCACCGCGAACACCGGGCAGCCACTCTTGTTAATAATCTCTATGACCTTCTTATACGGCGCGCTCACAGGCCCTTTAACTCCCGTGCCTAACAGCGCGTCCACAACAAAATCGGAAGCGGCGGCCGCTCGCCTCAAATCTGTCAGCCCCTTAGCGTCCGTCGTCAGCTTCAACTCGCCGCCCATGTTCAGGAACACGCTCATATTCACAGCCGCGTCGCCTTTCACTTCCTTGCGCGCCGCCGCCAACGCGGCTGTCGTGTCGACGCCGGCGTTCATCAGATATCTCGCCACCGCAAAACCGTCCCCGCCGTTATTCCCTTTTCCGCAAATCACCAACGCCCTTTTCCCTTCAAGCTCTCCGACAATCGCCTCAATCGCCTCGAACACCCGCCGCGACGCGTTCTCCATCAGCACGATACCCGGAATCCCCGTCTTCTCGATGGTTCTCCTGTCGAGTTCGCGCATGCTCTCCGCGTCCAACAGCTTCATTCTTCGGCCTCCTTAAAAACGCTGACAATTAAGCAATTACATATGTTCAATATTCGAATCCGGTTCAGTCGTTCTCCAGCATAGCCACTCTTTTAGCATGTCTTCCGCCCTCATACGCCGTCGCCAGCCACACGCTGACGATCTCCCATGCCATGCCCGCGCCTACAAGCCGCTCTCCTACGCACAGCACATTCGTGTCGTTGTGCAAACGCGACATCCGCGCGCTAACAGGCTCCGTGCACACCACCGCCCTCACTCCCGGCGTCTTGTTCGCGGCTATGCTCATGCCGATTCCCGACCCGCATACAAGTATCCCGCGCCCGCAGTCGCCCGACGCCACCAGCTTGGCCGCTTCCTTTCCGTACACCGGATAGTCCACCGACTCTGCAGTGTGCGTCCCGACATCCACGACCTCATAGCCTTCCGCAGAGAGCTTTTCGGCAAGTATCTTCTTCAGAGCCAATCCTGCGTGGTCGCACGCCATCGCTATTCTTTTTCCGCTATCGGACATCCCGATTCCTCCCCCGCGCCGGGCGCGCTCAACCGCGCCGCCTCTTCGACAACTTTTAATTATAGTCTCATATCCCTCTCGCCGAGAGCGGAAAACAAAAAAATGAGCCGGGGATTCCGGCATGACAACGACTATTTACGCGAACGCGGATTCCCGGCGGCGCGCCGCCCCGCGCGACGCCAAATGCTTCGCGTCTCTTTTCTGTTCACCGCTCCGTCGTTGCGTTATAATGTTTAGCGTTATGCCGTATGAGCTTGACCTGAAAGAAGAAGAACAACTCGTCGCAAGAGCGAAACGAGGCGACTCGGAAGCGTTCGCCGCGATTTACGACGCGTTCAAGACACCCCTCTACCGCACTGTCATCTATCCGCGCGTCAGAGACGAAGCGCTCGCTCAGGACGTCCTTCAGGACACCTTCATGCTTGCCCTCGAAAAAATTTCGGACTTCGAGTGGACGGACAGAAGCGTCTTTTTCTGGCTCCGCATGATAGCCATCAACAAATCCCGCGAGCTTATGTCCGCCGCCGCCCGCCACCGCCCTGTGGACAACGTCACCCTCGATTTCTTTCCGGACAATTCATATCAGCCGGAAAAAGCCGCCCTTGCGTCCGACTACGCGAAAGAGCTTGCCGGCCGCATCAAGGATGTTCTGAACGACATTAACGAGCGTTACCGTGAAGCTATAAAACTCAGGCTGGTGGAAAAGAAATCCCGTGAGGAAAGCGCAAAATCGATAGGCGTGACCGTCGAAACATTCGACGTCGTTTTTTTCAGAGCGTGTAAGTCTTTCAGAAAAGCATACATAGAGAAATATGGAGAAGAGGCATAACGCGCGTGGAGTCAGGCATGGATGAACAAGAAAAACAGATGGCCGTTATGCTGGGCGATTGGATGGACGGCGCTGGCACAGTCGGGCCGGGAGCCGCCTCCGAGTTGGCGGAAGCCGCTGAGACAGCCCTGCTCATTGACGCCGCCCTCGGCGGAGGCCCCGAACTCAACCCTGCGTTCTCGGACACCCTGCGCGCCCGCATCATCAGAGGCTCCTCGCGCCCCCGCTCCCTCCCCTCCCGCCGCGCTTCCCGCTCGATATGGGTCAGATACGCAGTTGCCGCGGTTCTATTCTTCTCAATTGCGCCGACCGGAATCTGGACATTCATGGACAGACAGGAAAAACTCAAGATGGAACTTGTTGAAAAATATGATAGTATGTATATGCCTTACAAGAATCGGGTGGCGGAAGGCTCTGGAGAGACAGACACTCTGCAAGCGCTTTCCAGACGCCGCGTTGAGGCCACCGAAGACATCGCCCGGCAGTGGAACTCCCGCCGGGCCGAACGGTTCTTCATCAACAATAGTTGGGAAAGGAGTTCCGGCAAATGAGGTCCATTCTACTAAAAACGCTGCCGGTGTTCGCCGCCATCATCTTCATTCTTGCCCCATCGCTTTCGGCTCAGGAGCAGAAATCGGCGAAACTATCAAAAGAAGACGAAAAAAAATACGAACTGGCATTCGAGGCGGCTCTTATCCACCACGAAAAAGCCGCTCTTCTTTACAACGATAAAAAAGTCGACGAGGCGATGAAGCAACTCGAATCGCTCGTATCTATTTCGTTCCCTAAAGGAACCGAAAACAGAGACGGGCGACGGCTCCAGTTATACTCTTACGGATTCCTCGCCGAACTGCAGATAGAGAAAAAACAGTTTGAAAAAGCTGTCGAAACTCTTAACGCCGGAATCAAGCTGGCCCCCGATGTCGCCACGGAAACATATCAGCTTTACATGACTCTCGGCCATGCTTATAAAAACCTGAAAAAGACCAACGACGCGCTTAAAGCCTTCGAGAAAGCCCAGAAGATAAACGAAGCGCTTCAAAAACTTGAGGAAGCCGAAAAGAAGAATAAGCCTCAGGAAACCAAATAGCGCGCCTGTTATTCGATAGCGAACAACTCGTCTAGTTTTGTCGCCTTGAACATCTGTTTAAGATTCGGGTTCATGCCGGATATTTTCATCTTGCGGTTTTTCGATTTCAGTTTTTTGCGAATCGCGTTGAAATGGCCCAGAGCCAGCGAATCCACGAAATCGCAGTCCGACAAATCAATCTCCACCGGGCCTGATGAAACGGAAACGACGCCGTCCATGTATGACCTGAACGAAGCGGAGTTGGTGGAAATCATCTCCCCTTCCACCTTCACGACCGTCCATCCGTTTTTCTGAGAAGCCGAAACGGCTAAGTCGCGAGCCGGTTTTTTTCTTTCAACAGGCAGAGATGCCGGCGGCAGAGTGTCCGCCGCCCTTGGCTGTGAATCAGGCTCCGCGTCGCGCTTCAACGCCCGGTTCTTTATGTTTTCGACAGCAATCGCCGCCGCCCATCTGATATCCGGGTCCTCGTCCTCCATCACTGCCAGCAAAGGCTCCAGCGCGCGCGGGTCTCCGATGTGTCCGAGAGTGTTGATCGCCCGCCAACGCATCTCCCAGTCGCTCATTTTCAAAACAGTTATAAGCGGCTCGACCGCTCTTTCCGGGCGGAGCTTGTGCATCGCTCGTATAATCTCTATCATCACGTCGTGATCCGACTCGTCGAACATCAGCATCCTGATGAGCCTGTCCACGACATCCTCGCCGCCAACCTCGCCCAGAACCTGCACCACGTTGCGCCGGGCAAACCTGTCGCCGCTCTCGATAGTCCTGAAAAGAAGCGCCACCGAGTCCGCTCCGAACCCCGCCACCGCCCTTATCGCGTTCCATCTCACAAGCGCGTCGCCGTCGTTGAGCGATTCCACAAGCGGCTTTAGCGCGCGGTGATCCCCTGTGTTGCCAAGCTCCTCTATTATGCTAGCTTTGACTACATCCCTGTCGCTCGATTTTAGTTTTTCAATAAGTTTTTGAACCTGATCCGGCATATTCAATCGCGGGGCCGCTCGCCTCGCCCTCTCTTGTCAATCTCATCTAATAGATAACATTATAATCGGTTTGTCTTCGTTAATAGAGCGAGAGTAAAATTTGACCGCCGACTATTTCTTCCAGAAAGCCCTGCTGAACAACACAAGCACAGTGAAAAACTCCAGTCTTCCCGCCACCATCAGGAATGACAGGAAAAGCTTGAGAAACGGGCAGAAAAAAGCATAGTTCTGCGTAGGTCCGACAAAACCAAGTCCCGGCCCTATGTTCATTAAAGTAGCCGCCGCCGCTGAAACGGAACTTTCTATATCGTGCCCGAACGCCAGTATGACTAGCGATCCTCCAAGAAAAATCCCCGCCGTTATAGCGAAAAAACCCAAAATCTGGCTCACCACCTGCGGCTTCATCAGCCTGCTGCCCACCCGCATCGACACAACCGCCTCCGGATGCACTGTCTTAAATATAGATTGGGAGGCGTGCTTCGCTATTACCATCACCCTTATAACCTTCAGGCCTCCACCCGTGCTTCCTGAACACCCGCCGATAAACATAAGTAGCAGCAGAAGCTTTCGTGAAAAAGACGGCCACGCGTCAAAATCGGTCGTCGCAAACCCCGTCGTCGTCATAATTGAAACAACTTGGAACAAAGAATGAACTGCGAGGTCTTTGATATTTCCGAAAAAACCGGTTCCATGAAGGCTCGCCACAATCAAGGCCATCGAACCCGCAATAAAAAGAAGATATCCCCTCAACTCCGGGTCTCTCAGCATTGTCCGCCAACGCCCGGTTATCGCCATGTAATACAACGAGAAATTCACTCCCGCCAGAATCATAAACAACGTTATTACAAGAGCTATCGGCGCGCTGTTATAATGGCCGACCGACGCGTTTTTCGGCGAGAACCCCCCCGTGGACATCGTGGAAAACATGTGGCACACCGAATCAAACAAACCCATACCGCAAAGCATCAGAGCGATTACTTCAACCGCCGAGATTGCCGCATAAACAAGCCAGAGCGTTCTTGCAGTCTGTATTACCCTCGGCCTCAGACCGTCCTTTTCAGGGCCGGGCACTTCCGACTTCAACATCTGTTTTCCTGAAATGCCCAGATAAGGCAGCGCCGCCACGAACAACACGATTATTCCCATCCCGCCTATCCACTGCGTGAACGAGCGCCAGAACAGCAGGCATTTTGCCACCGCTTCAACGTCTCTGAGCACGGAAGCTCCTGTTGTGGTCAGTCCGCTCATTGCCTCGAAATACGCGTCCGCGAACCCGTTGAAACCCGGAGACGCGGTTGCGAACATGTACGGTAACGCGCAAAACACCGCTCCGACTATCCATCCGAGAGAGACGAAAAGGATGCTTTCGCGCCGAGTCAGCGAACTCACAGATTCCTTCCGGCAGGCGAGCGTCATTATGCCGCCCGCCCCCCCGCACACCGCCATCGACTTCAGGAAAGCATACGCGTCCTCTTCTCCGAAACAGAAACCGAGAACGGCGGGCAACGCCATCATCGCGCCTAGCGCCAGCGCGAAGTATCCCATAAGTTTTACTACAGGCTTCCAGCTCATTTATTCGCGACGCGGAACCGCTACGTCTCCGCCTTTCATCCCATCAGATTTTCCAGCTTCGGAATGTTCTCCTGCGCGGTAAACACAATAAGCGTGTCTCCCGACATGACCGAATCGGCCCCCGTCGGCACGATTACGCTCTCTCCCCTTACTATGGCTCCGATGATGGTCCCGCTAGGGATCCCCGCTTCGCTCAATCTTTTCCCGGCTATCTTTGATCCCGAATGTATTCTCGCCTCGACAAGCTCGGCGCCCTCGTTTTCGAGCATCGCGACAGACGCAAACCTGCCTTTTTTCAGGAACCTCAAAATCTCCGTCACTGTCAGAAGGCGCGGGCTTACCGCATGGTCGATGCCTAACCTCTCGACAATCGCCACATATTCCGGCCTTTCCACCATCACTATGCTCGACTTGGCTCCGAGATCTTTGGCGAGCAGACCCGATACTATGTTGTCTTCATCGTCGCCGCTCAGCGCCACGAAGTAATCCGTGTTTTCAATGTCCTTTTCCTTTAGCAAGTCGATGTCGGTTCCGTCGCCGACAAGGACGAGAGCCTTTTTCAGGTTTTCGCTGACAGTTAGCGCCCGCTCCCTGTCCTTTTCAATGACGATGAGATTAAGGTTCTCTTTCTCGACTAGTTGAGAAGCGGCAAGTCCGACTTTTCCGCCGCCGAGGATTATAATTTTTCTTCCCTTTGGGCGCGCGCCGCCAAAGGCGCTCATAAGCTTGGTAAGATTCTCCTGTTTTCCGATGATGAATACTTTATCTTCCGGAAGAATCCGGGTGTCGCCTTTAGGAATTATGATGCCCCCGGCGCGCGATATTGCGGCCACCAGCCCCAGTTTGCTGAGTGAGAGTTGAGCCAGCGTTTTTTCCGCCGCATCGCTCCCCGCTCCAACCACTATTTCCCGAACCTGCGCTTTTCCCATCGCGAAGTTCTCTATCACTAGCGCGCCCGGGGCTTTCAACAGTTTGACAATTTCTAGAGCGGTCAGATCCTCGGGGTTCACCACCAGATCGATATCCATTAACTCGGCATATGCCTTGTTGCGCCCGCCTGAGGTGTAGATCGGGTTTCTGCATCTGGCAATCGTCCTGCCCGCGCCAAGTTTTTTTGCCGCCGCAGCGGACAGCACATTCTTTTCATCATCGTCGGTCGCCGCCACAAAAACATCGCAGTTGACGACCCCGGCCAGTTTCAGCGTTTTAATGTCCGTGCAAGGGCCTTCCACAGCCGCAACATCCAACCTTTCCTCGACCGCGTCCAGATTCGCCCTGTTCCGGTCGATAACGGTGACGTTGTTGCCCTCCCGAACAAGAATTCCCGCCAAATTGCGTCCTACCGCTCCGCAACCCGCTATTGTTACCTTCATCCATCATCTCCAATCAAAAACGTTCTTTCGTCGTCAATTGCCCACATTCAGCAAATCCTTCTCTTTTCCTATCATCACCAGACTATCGCCTCCGCTCACCCTGTAATCCGGCCCCGGCAAAAAAACGAAGCCTCCCCCGTTTTCTCTTTTGACAGCCATCACAAATATTCCGAAACGCCCTCTGACATTCAGTTCCATCAACGTGCGGCCGATGAAACTTTCCGGCGGCGACACTTCCATCACCCGGTAATCCTCCTCTATCGGCACGAAATCGAGAAGGTTTGGATTTATTATATGCGCGGCGACCCGGCGCGCTGTTTCCCTCTCTGGAAAAATTATTTCGTTCGCCCCTATCGCCTCAAGTATCTCCGCATGGTCCTCATTCAGCGCTTTGCAGCGGATATTGCCGACTCCTATCTTCTTCAGATGCAGAGTGCAGAGGACGCTTGCCTCCAGAGTCTCTCCGAGGCTCACTATCGCTTCGTCGAAGTCCGCCGTGACTACCGAGCGCAACGCGCTGAAATCCCTCGCGTCCAGCATCATGGCGCGCTGCACCGTATCGCTCATCGCGTTCACCCTCTCCTCGCTGCTGTCAATCGCCAGAACGTCGCTGTGCTTAGCCAGATCGCTCGCCAGTTCCGCCCCGAACTGCCCGAGGCCTATCACGCATATCTGCTTCCTGTTTTTCTTCATCCTATCATCACCTCGCCCTTCGGATAATGCACATTGACCCGTTTTTTATTCACGATCCATACCGCCATTGTGAGAGGCCCCAGCCTTCCCACGAACATCGTCAGGATAATCCACAAGCGTCCCGACACGGACAACGACGGGGTTATTCCCGTAGACAATCCGACCGTTCCGAACGCCGACACCTGTTCAAAAATAATCTGGCTCAAGCCTGCTCCGTTGACGCCCGGCTCAGTTGCGCTGAGGATTATAACTCCAACAATATTCCAAAGAATCGCAAGCCCCATCAGCAAACCCGCCCGCGACACTGTTTCATCAGGCAGCCTCCTGCCAAGTATGTTGACTTCTTTTTCCCCGGCCAGACTGGACTTAATTCTCGCAAGCCACACCGCCACAGTCGTCGTCTTCACGCCCCCGGCGCAAGACCCCGGAGACCCTCCGACAAACATGAGCGTCGTCAGCAGAAAAAGCGAGGCGACCGGGAGCGCTCCGATATCTATCGTATTGAACCCGGCAGTCCTCGACGTCACTGACTGAAACAGGGCGTTCCCGACTATCTCCCAAGCGTTTTTTTCGCCAGTTGTCAGCCCGAAAATCATGAGCATAACAGCTCCCGCGATGATTAGCCCCGCCGACATCCACAGAACCATCGATGAGTGAAGAGACAGACGGGCAATTCTCCCATCATCCTTATTCCCCGCCAACTTCTTCTTCACAAGCCCCATGATTTCATACAGTGTGGTATGTCCCAAACCGCCAAGAACAATCAAAATCGCCACGGCTAACGCCAATCCGCCGGTTTCGCGCAAACCCACCAGATTGTCAGGATACAGAGAAAAACCCGCGTTGCAGAATGCCGACACTGAATGAAAAACAGAAGTGAACGCGGCCCCGGACGCCCCCTTCAAAGGAGCAAGAAACGCGAACAACACGGCAGCCCCGATGAATTCAATTATCAACGTAAGCGCCAATATTCCGCCAAAAACGCTTTTGAATAAAACAGCTACATCCTTCTGGAACATCGAGTCCTGAACGGCGGCCTGAGACACTAGAGACAACCTCATCCCCAACGCCTTGAAAGCTATCACCGCGAACGTCATCACGCCAAGGCCGCCCAGTTGTATCATCAGAAGTATCACTATCTGTCCGAACAACGTGAAATCCGACCCGGTGTCCACCACTGCAAGCCCGGTCACGCAAACTGCGGATGTCGCGGTGAACAGCGCGTCAAGCAAACCCACCCGGCCCGGCTGATGCGCGAAAGGAAGCCATAGAAGAATCGTCCCGATTGATATCGCTCCGGCGAATCCCCACACCAATATTGCCTGCGGCGATTTCGTCCGCTTGGGTTTTCTTCTCTTTTTTATGTTTTTTCCCATTCTTTTTTCCTAATCGGGAACAACCCGCGCGGCGCTTTCGCGCTATGCGGCATAGCTTCAACGCCGCTGTTCCGACAGCGCTTCACGGCATGACGCAACAAACCGGGCGATTTCTTCTTCCCCGACCGCCGCGCCGACTTCTCCCTTCCACCCCGAATCTCCCATGATACACGGCCCAAGCGGAGCCTCTCCCATCATTCGCGGAAGCAGATGTATGTGATAATGGGGAACTGCGTCCGCTATAGAAACCAGATAGAACTTCTCACACCCTGCAACACGCTCCGCCGCTCTCGACACTCGCGCCGCCAGTCTCATGATGTCCGCAGCCTGTTCGGGAGACATCGCGGCAAGAGACTCGACATGCTCCTTAAGCGCCACCACGATGTGGCCGGGTTTGATGGCGCAATCAAAATGCGCGGCAAAAGCTAACTCGCTTTCCGCAATGATATGCCGGCTGTCGAAATCGCAAAAAACACATCCGGTTTTTTCCGACACGATTTCTCCCCCGTTCGCTGACGAACGGTTCGCGCGCTCGGCTCGTCAGGACGCGGCCGCCGCTGCTGACGCCTCTTTTATTTTTTTGATTTCGTCTATGATTGTTTGAGTTGGGGCGCCCGGCTCGAACAGCGCCGCCACGCCCGCTTCGAGAAGCTTTTCCCGGTCGTCTTCCGGGATTATCCCGCCTCCGATAACGAGTATGTCTTCGGACTCTTTTTCCTTGAGCAGTTGCAGCACGCGCGTGAAATGCGTCATGTGCGCGCCCGCCAGTGAGCTTATCCCTATAAAGTCGGCGTCTTCCTGAATGGCGGAATTGACGATGTCTTCGGGCGTCTGCTGCAATCCCAGATATATGACTTCCATGCCGGCGTCCCTGAGCGCTCGCGCAACCACTTTCGCGCCCCGGTCATGTCCGTCAAGACCCGGCTTCGCCACTATCACCCGTATCTTCTTTTCGCTCATCCGCTTTCACCCCGTCGATCAGAATTGATACGTCGCGCCAAGCGTCATGCGCCTCATATCGTCAGCGTCCGCCAGCCCCAGCAACACGGACCCTTTATTCTCATATATGTATCTAACGGCATAATTCCACGTGTATTCAGCCTGATACAACATGACTTCACCGATGAAAAGCAATTCAGGCGATACGTCCATGCTGATTCCGGCGAGTGTCCCGAACTTCTTCCCCTTCAGCCCTTGCGAACTCATGTGGAATATCCCGCCATGAAGGTCAAACTTGTCATACGGAAAATTCACCAACCCATAGACCGTCGTTCCGTCCGAGTCTCCGGACTCGAACCTCTCCACCGCAAACGCCGTTTCCCATTTCTTATTCGTCGATTCCGACAGCAGGAAATGCTTCTGCGGATTGTACTTCAACGCTATCGACGAGTTGTTTTCGTCATAGCTGACGCCTTCCGAGTCGCCATCCAGATATACCATGGCTGAGCCGTGATATCTAGTCTGGCTGAACGCCACTTCCAATCCTTTTCCCAGCCCGTATGACAACCCTATCGTTTCATCCTTCAAGTCCATCCAATAGCCGTAGTAAATCGTGTCGGCGTCAGACATCGGACTCAGGATTTTCAGGCCCATCGATTCCGAATAGCTCGATGCATACAAACCGACCGCAAACTTGTTCTTGTCGAGCACGTCCGTTGTGGGAACCATCCAAAGCCCCGACATTCCACCCGTCGTGGCGAACGACAGGTCCATCGGCGAGTTGATTTCCTTTTTTCCGGGAGCCTGTTTCTTTTCTTCAACCGCCGCAGGTTCATCCCCTATAGGCTCGGCGGAACCGCTGGAACCGCGGCCTCTTTTTCTGCCCGATGTGGATTCCGCCGCCGGAGCAGCTTCCGCAGCAGGCGCAGGTTCCGCCGCCGCCGGACTCTCCGATGAAGAAGCCCTACCGCGTCTTCTTGATGAAGTCCCTTCCGCTGCCGCCGCAGGCTGTTCCGCCACAGCCGGAGCCGCCTCCGCCGCCGGTTCGGCGCCTCCCCTTCGTCCTCTCGATGAAGCCGCAGGCGCAGCTTCTTCCTTCTTCTCTTCCACGGCGGGCGCCGGCTCCGCCGCCGCCGGGGCAACCTCCTTCATTCCCCTCTTTGCCGGTTGCTCAACTGCGGAATCCGCCGCCGCCGGTTCTTTTCCGAACTCTACCAGTTCGTCCATATCCCGCATTTCAACTGTCTTTTCCACTACTTTCGCGATTGAATATGTCGGTTTTACTTCCGCGACAACTATGGAACCGATGCTCTTGCCGTCGCGGACCACAGTGAATTTCTGTCCGATTTTCACGCCCGCAGAGCTTCCGGCGTAAATGAGGAGCCTATCATCGCTCACGGCAAGGTTGATTTTCAGGCTCTTTGCCTCCTGCGCGCGCGCTGCATGCCCGGCGAATATTACCACTATAAACACAAGCGCCGCCGCGAAGATTACTCCCCCGCCGATGTGTTTGCTTTGCATCTTGCTCTCCCCATTGTTAAATTCGAATGTATTATATGCCATGCGTCCTTTTTGTCAAAGCCATTATATTATTCATATTCATAACCGAATATTGTTCTTTATTATCGGAAATATCCTTGAATCAATGGAAAAAATATGTCTATAAACGGTTTCCTACGCACATCCTGATTTTGTCCGGATTATCCTTTTATGACCACAATCGGGCGCAGCCTCGCGACAATCGTCGCCAGCCCCGCGTTCACGCATGTGCCGACTACATGGTCCACATTCTTGTACGCTCCGGGCGCTTCTTCCAGCAGAGATTTCTTCGACCCGGCGCGCACTATCACCCCGTGCGCCGCCAACTCTTCTAACACCGTCGCCGCGTTGAAATCCTTCTTGGCCGACGTCCTGCTCTTCACCCGTCCCGCTCCGTGACACACCGATCCCCACGTCTCCGCCATCGCCAGCGGCGTCCCCGCCATAACGTATGACGCGCTCCCCATGTCCCCCGGCACAATCACCGGCTGGCCCACCCCGGCGTGCCTCCCGGCCAATTCCGGATGCCCCGCCGCAAACGCGCGCGTCGCCCCTTTCCTATGCACGCACAGCTGCCGCTTCTTTCCGCCGACCTCGTGCTCCTCGAATTTGGCGATGTTGTGCGCCACGTCATACACCAGCCGCAGCCCCAACCGCTCCGCCGACGCCCCGAACACCCGCTCCATCGTCCCCCTCACCGTGTGCGCCAGACACTGCCGGTTGGCCCACGCGAAATTCGCCGCCGCGCACATCCCACCGTAGTACGCACACCCCTCCGGAGACTCCACCGGCGCGCACGCCAGTTGCCTGTCCGGAAGCTCGTATCCATATCTGGCTGTCGCCTCCCGCATCGACCGGATGGCGTCGTCGCACACCTGATGCCCAAGCCCGCGCGACCCCGAATGTATCATCACCGCCGCCATCCCTTTCTCAAGCCCGAACGCCCTCGCCGCCCTGTCGTCGAAAACTTCTTCCACTTCCTGAACCTCTATGAAGTGGTTGCCCGCCCCTAGCGTGCCCAACTGGTTCGCGCCGCGCTCCCTCGCCCTTCGCCCAACCTCCCCCGGATCAGCCTCCTCCAGCCCCCCGCCCGACTCGCAATACTCCAAGTCCTCATCCCATCCCATACCGTTGCGCGCCGCCCATGCCGCGCCCATTCGCAAAACCTTATCCATGTCCCCGCCGCGCAGCCGGATGTCGCTCGTCGAACCCACCCCCGTCGGCACGTCCCGGAATAGATTGGTGGCCAGTTCGTCCGCCTTTGCCCTCGCATCGCCCGCTTCTATCGCGGACGCCAGCAGCCTCACCCCGCAGTTGATGTCGAACCCCACCCCGCCCGGCGATATCACCCCTTCCTCCACCGACATCGCCGCTACCCCGCCAATGGGAAACCCGTACCCGTAATGGATGTCGGGCATGGCGAGCGAATACTCCACAATCCCCGGCAGCGTCGCCACATTCGCCACCTGTTGCGGCGCGTCGTCGCTCTTCAGGTCGTCCACCAGTTCCGGCCCAGCGTAAATAATCCCCGGAACCCTCATCCCTTCAAAACATGTCCTCGGTATCTTTATTTTATAATCGGAAATATTGTCGAAGCGCTTCGTCCAGTCCGGCATATCCGCCCGCCCCCTCCGGCGATTCAAAGATCAAAATATATCGTCGTCTCGAAACCGTTCATCGTCCGGTCCACGCTTATCATGTGGTGGGTGACCGCCTTGATTTCAGTGGCATGAACCACGCCGCGCAGCCTTGCCCCGCCCACCACCGCCCGCATCTCCCCGCCCTCCACCTTTTCCACCCGCGGGTCGGTCGTGAAAAAATTCTTCACCTCTAGCAGATACAGAAGCTCCGCCAGCCAGTCAACTATCAGCGATTCCGCATCCGGCGCGGACAACTCCACGACATGCGTTTCCGGCCATCCTTCCGGCGGGACCTCGCTGATAACGCTCATCATCCCGCGCGCGGCGTCCGCAAACAACTCCTCCAGCGTCCCGCCCGTCACATATACCCCGGCATCCGCCGTATGTTCCACAATCCTGTATGGCGCCATTTTTTTATTATAACTGTTTATTGTTATGCTTGATAGAAATCCGCCGCCCGTATCCTGTGAACTGTTCGGAACAAACCTATAAAGCAGTGTCATAAAAAACGCGGAATTTTGGCGTAACTGCTGTTTGGTTGTGCTTTTGAAAGTGTTTTGTTTAGGTTGTGGGTGTTGTAATTATTCTTGCTTTTGCAGCCTTCCGGGATTCCCCGGACTTCCGCCCGGCGCGCCGCCACGTCCATGCTGGCAAGGTTCTTGCTATAAGCTCTCAGTCACCCCGGCGCGCGCTTGTTTCGTGCGCGCTATTGTTTGTTAGTAAGTATATTCCGAAGCTGACTCATAGATATTTTGTGCTTCCTGCTTAATCCCCTCATCGACTCTGCGCTGCCGTCAAACTCTTTTCTAATCGCCTTATGTTTGTTCTCGCGCGTCAATAAAGCATAAGACTGCACATATACCTGTTGCCCGCCAAAGTGGTTTCCTATCGCTTCCAGAAGCTCTTCCGTCTTATCCTCACCGACTATCGGCTCAAATAAAAACCTGAACTCTTGATAGGTTGAAGGCAGTTTCTTTTTATCAAACTTCGCCATGTCGCTGTCCGCCTCTCTTTATTTTGGCCTTGACAAGTATCTTATTTATTCGCAAGTATTCTTCTAACATGCCCCTGACATAACCTATATTTCCTGACTAACAACTTCAACGACTCAGGGCTGCCGTCGAACTCTTTTCTAATCGCCTTTTCCACCTTCTCACGCCTCAATGATCGAAATGACGGTAAATACACTTGTTGCCCGCCGAAGTGGTCTCCTATCGCTTCCAGAAGTTCTTCTGTCTTTTCCTCGCCCACTATCGGCTCAAATAAAAGCCTGAACTCTTCATAGGTTCCCGGCAAATTCTTGCTTTCTGCTTTCCCCATGTCGCCCGTCCGCCTCTCTCTGGTTTCGGTTTTAACAAGCAACTCCGTTTGGTTTCAATCTTGAAAGTATTCCGCCGACTCCGCCGCCCGGCCCGACGCGCCCGCTCATCCTTTCCTGTCTTGCCGCCCTCATTAAAAAGCGCTGTCCGAGTCGGCGACTCGGACAGCTAATTTAGAAAGCGGTGATTCAATGGATGCGTGTGTAGAAAAACATTGATAGCGCCCCTCACATGCCATATAAGCACGCGGGTATCCCCCAGCGCGCTTACTGATCCGCGCCAGCCTCCCTGAGTGTGTCTCTGTATAATTCGGGATTCTTCAAGAAGACTTCTTTCGTCATCCCCAAATACTGCTTGAAGCGCTCATAGTAGTCTTCATCCGAAAACTCGGAGGACGCTCTTTTATTCCCCCTCGCGCCGAGGACTCCGCCGTCACGCAACGTCTTCTTGTAAACGTCCGGATTCTTTTTGAACTGTTCTCGGCTCATCCCTAGATACTCTTTGTGCTCCATGTAGAACGCATCCAGCATCTTGTCGGAAAACTCTACGACCTCCAGAAGCCCCAGCCCGCGATTGCCGGACAACAGATTAGGAAACTCTCTTCTGTTGTCAGAGAACGTTTTGCTGTCGATCCCCGCGTTCTCCAGTATCATCTTGTTCGCATTGAATGTGTTGCTTACCGCCGCGTCGTCAAATTCCACTTTCTGCCTCTTTTCCCGGCCTACAGCCGTTTGATTTTTTTCTGTGGCAAGACACAGATTGCTCATCAATCTCTCCTTGTGTTCAGGCTGTTTTCTCAGCATGTCGGCGAACTCTGCGCTCTTTGTGGAATCCCATCGCTCCAACAGCTCCTTGTCCATCGCTTCATTTGTGCCTAAATCCAAGTAAGCGCCGCCGTACAGCTCATCGCCAAAAAATGTCCTGTTATTATCAAGCGCGCGGCGGACTACATGCTCGCAGATGTGTTTTTTCAGCAACAAGAACCTCTCCGAGACTAGAAATTCCCCCTTTGAAACTTCGCGCTTTTCAAACATCGCCTTGTTCGCGTCATAGTAGTCGGAAAATATCGCCGTCTCGTTCCCGCTCAAACTCACTATCTTTGCCCGCAGTATCGGCGTCCCGGCATACTTTAAAAACGTCGCTTCGCTTACGCTTTTCTTCTTGAACACGTCCTCGTTGTCCCTGTAGTATTTGGTGGCCACATCCGAAAACTCAGGAACATAGCGAGCCAACTCTCCGTACTTCGCTTCTATTTCCTTCCTGTTTTTAATGCGCTTGATCGCGGCCTCGATATCATCGGTCTCTTTGTAACCCTTAATAAACAGATTTAGGGATGCCGCGAACTCCTCTTCCGTCACTTCCGCTTTACGCAATGCCTCGATGAATAACGGCATCTTCAACAACGTCTGCCCGACAACAGACTCTTGCGCGCTCCCGCCGCCCGGCACGTCCGTTGAGTAGATCAAGGCGTCGATCACCTCGCTTACTTCTTTTTTCGTCAACTCTTCGGCGTCTTGAAAAGCGAAGCTTGCGGCCGTATTCATCGTGAACTCCACGCATCCGTCATCGCCAGCCGAAAAACTCGCTTGCGGCAACCCCTTCACTCCCGGAGGCATTCCCCCTAGCGCGCCGACATGCCGTAAATACGGCCCCTTGCCTTCAAGATCGTTATAGAAAGCTGACGACAGCTTGTTGGCCTTCCTATCGTTCCACCACTCCCTGAAATGGCTGTCAACGTCCCGAAACCTCGCCTGTAAATAGTCCCCGGCCCGTCTTAACTCTTCAACCCATCCGAATGCTGGAGAATCGCTCTTCGGGTGGCCTATTGTCAGAGGCGCTTCCCCGTATGCGGGATCATAATTTTTCACAACCATGTCCAGCTTTTCAGTCGTCCAAATCCCCTTGCCTTGCGCGCGGTAATCACCCGCTTTAAATATCGTTATCCAATTCTCTTTCGCGTTCATTTCTTTACGCTCCCTTGTTATTGTCTTCGGGATTGTTCTCCCGGCCTTTCATGCTTTCTTCGATGATTTTTTTTACAGCCTCTTCCGCTGGCGTTAAACACCTTCGCCGCCGCCGCCGCATCTCTATCAACGCGCCGCCTTTCGGCTCTCCGTTCGGCTCCATCTCAGGCTCGCCAGTCTTCAAACCGCCCCGCCTCTCGATGTGCTTTAACGCCTCTATCACTTTTTGCCCGTCGCCCACCGTCGCCGGAAACGCCTTGCCCGTCGCCTTACGGCATATCCCGGACTGCGCCTTAACGCCGACTATCCCTAACTGCTGACACATGGCAAATATCATGTCCCTCTGCTCGCGCGTGATCTCCGCTTCCGGACTCTGCCGCTCTTTCCTCTCAGTCTGCGGCGCGACCGCTCCCGCAGTTGCCTTCTTTCCATTTATCTCAATCCCATGTTCGGCGCTTATTTCGTTTATCAGTTTTCTCACATCATAGAAGTCCATGTCAGTCCGCCGCCTCTTGCCCGTGATCCGCTCGAAGTAGTCGCGCGTCAAATCGTCTTGCGCGTTAAGCCCCGCCCGGCTCAGAAGATAGCCTAGCGTCCTCATCTGTTTAGGTGTCCGTTCTCTCATTGTTATCGCTTGCCCGCTCATCGTCTTGTAAGCGCTCTCATCTGCCCGCCGCTCCGGATGTCATCGGCCACCGCTCCCGGAGCATACCGCTGAACAAATTGGCTTATCACTCCCGCGCCCCGCGTCGCCAGCATCTCTTCAAAGCTTGCCGCGTCCACCGCGTTAATCGTTATGCTGTAATGTTCTGACTTCCCGCCTCCAGCCGCTGCCCCCGTGAACGACACCGGAACCGCGCCCCCCTTCAACGGGATCACCGCTTCCGGCCCGCCCCCTTCCCCCACCATCGCCAGCGTCGGGCGGCTCACTATTCCCCCGTTTGCAAACGCCGCCACTGGTCGCAGCGTTCCGTTGAATATCCCGCCCTCAGCCGCAAACCCTATCGTTCCGCCTATCGCGTTGATCGCTCCGGACACCCCTCTGTTTTTGCCAAATAGCTTTCCTAATAGCGACATACCGGCCCCGATCTCGCCGACGCTGCTTTCATCCTCGCCGCCGCCCAGCAACATCATTACCATTTTCTTTGCGGCCATATCTGCCAGCGCGTTAAAAAATGTGTCGCGCATTCGTGCGCAGAGATTTTCCCAGAGATCGCCTAGCGTCTGTATCTCGCCCTTGAAACTCGCCGCAAATATCCCCGAAAAACTTTCCTTCAAATTGACAGACATCTCGCGTCCGGCTCGCATCCATGTCTGCGCGCTCGATTCAAACTCTTCTTGCGCTTGCCTCATCCCCATACGCCACGCGTCGCTCATCTCTACCTGATCCGCCGCAATCCGCTCGTTAATCTCAGCCTGTATCCTGTACTTTTCCTCTTGATTCGTCATGTAGTCCTGCGCCATCGCCTGTAACTGCGCTAAGTTATATTGCCGATAAGCCCCCATCTCTTCAAAACGCCGCGCCTTCTCTTCCTGATTGATCCTGTCCAACTCAGACGCCAGCCATCTTTCGACTTCCGCCCTTGCTGCGGCGTTGTCTTTCCATATCTCGATCTTATCGTCGGCCTCCCTTTGAGCCGCCGCCCGGAGCTTCTCAAACTCGCCAGCGTTCAGCATCATCACATCGCCTAGCGCGCCAGACTCCGCCGCGTCCGTCTTCCCGATTGCGGCCATATATTTTATGCTTGCCAGCCTCTCTGCTGCGGCCTTGTTCGCCCCTGCAAGCTCGCCCGCCTTTTTTATCTCTTCGTCGTATGCCGTCTTCGCTTGATATCGTTCGTACTCGTACCGGTTCATCGTGGAGCGCGCTATCTCATCATCTATCGCCTTCCGGGTGGAGGCATACGTCTCTGCCATCCCTTTCAGACCTTCATAAAACATCTTCATCTTCTCGCGTTGTCGCTCTATGACTTCCGCCTTTTCTCTTTCAATCTCCTTGTCATAGCCAAGCGTTTCCCCTCCGAGCCTCTTCACCGCGTCCCGCTCTTCTTCGAGAAACTTGATCCGGTTTCTTGCGTCCTGTTCAAGATATCGCCGTTTCATCTCAGCCGCTTTTTGCAGGGTGTTTTTAATCGCCGTCTCTGCGCCGCTTCCCTCCGTCTGGAGCGTGGTCGATTCCCCGTCTGCCGTCGTTGTTATTTTTCCCCCGGCTCGCCGTTTTAACTCGGCGACATTCTCCCTCTGCCGCTTCTCAAACTTGCGCCGCATCTCTTTTTCTTCTTGCGTCTCTGTTTCGTTCTGCCATGTCTCGCCCCAAAACAGCTTCGCAGACCCCTCTAAAAACGAATTCGGCACAATTCCAGACCTTATTAAACTCTCGCCAGCCTTCTCGAATTTTCCCACGCCGCCCATGAATGTCTGCATGGCCGCCGCGCGATCCTCTTTCCAGTTTGCCCCCTTTAGCGGCCATGTCTTCGTGTACTGTATCGCCGCCCGCAACACGTCCACCGTCCCGCCTATCGTCTGCGTCACCGCCAACAGCGATTGCGCGATCAGATTTACGCCGCGCTCGATGACGCTGAAAAAATCTTCCGATTGCTCCGCTAGGTCTTCGCCTATCGTCAACTTCATTTCAGTTATCCGCTGCGTCAGCTTGTCCATCTTCGCCGCTGTCGTCGCGTCCATCTTTTCGTATGCTTCCAACCACGCGCCCGCGCTTTCCTCGGCCACCGCTTTCACGTCGCCCCGGAATGTCTCAAAGTTCCCCATAATCGACAACAAGGCTCGCTGCGCCTCTTCGCCGGGAACTAATTTCTTTATCAATTCGGACTTCGCGTAGTCGCTCATCGTTGCCAGCTTGCCGTTTAACTCTTCTAGCACTTCCGCGTAATCCCTGTAGTTGCCCTCCGCCACAACCGCTATCCCTGCCTGCTCCTTCATAACTTTCACGAACTCGGCGTCCCGGAAGCGCGTGAAAAATGCGTTCATCGCCGTCGCCGACCGCGCGACGTTCTGCATGCTCTTCGTTACGGTCGCAAACCCGCCCATCGCCCTCTCGTATGTCTGTCCGGCCCCCTTCGCGCTTGCCAAAAACATCGCGCTGCTTTCCGCCAACTGTTCGTAATTGATTTTCCCTCTCTCGATTGTCTTGAACTGTGTGTCTAATATCGATGTCAGATCGTCCGCGCTCTTTCCCATCGCGTTCATCACACCGGTGATCGCGCCGCCCGTCACCCCTATGTCCACGAACCCGGCCACCGCCGCTTTTGCTGCCGCCCTCAATACGTCTATGTTCGCCCCTGAATCCCCGATGTTGCTGTAAATGTCATACATCGCCTTCGCCGCCGCTTCCGCGTCCACGCCCATCTCTACGGCAACCTCGCGCAAGGCCGATCCCATCTCCTTCATTTCCTCTGTAGTTCCACGCGCTATTGTGTTGATGTACGCCAACTGTTTCTCGAAGCTTGCGTACCCCGTCATGGTCTTCCCCAGCCCGTACATCGCCGCCATCGCCGCCGCGCCAGCCAACTTTAATTCGCCAAGCCGCGCCGCCGTGTTCGCAAACGCGCCATTCAGCTTGGCCATGCTTGCTTGCATCTTCGCCGTCTCGCGGCTCATCTCATCCCGCGCCCGGACTATTACTTGCAACACGCGATTGTCGGTTCCCATTCTGCTCTCCCTGTGCAATCCTTATTTATGCCGTTTTTTGTTCCGTCCCTAGCAGCCTGAACAAGTCTAGACATACCTCAGCTATTTCATCATCGGTCTCGAAGGCGTCCAGCAGTCTTTCTCTTTCTTCCTCGGCTCTCGCTTCTCCCGGCTTCTGCCCCGGCTTCATCAGAGCCGCCGCCGCCAAATCCGCGTTAAACTCGTTCGCTTCGTACAACGTCACCGCCCGCGTCTCATCATTCATAGCGTCGAGCGCCTCTTTGTGTTTGGCTAAGACCGCCGCCACCGCCATCCTCAGCCTCAACGTGCGCGGTTTCATCTCGAATACTTCTCCGCCAACCTCGTATCTGATTCTTCCATCTTCTTCCGTCCTCTTCATCCAGCTTTCCTCCTATTTTTTATTTGCGGGACTTTCGCCCCGTTGTTTTCTTTTCAGTCGCCCGTGTCCAGCCCCCTCGCCAGATTGCTCTAAACCTTTTCCAAAAACGTTTCTCCAGCGTTTTTAGCCCGACATCGTGTATTCGGGCGGGTAGGGCCTTCGCGCGCTTATATCGCGTTTGCCGCCTTCCCTCTGCCCGCCGCCATCGCCTTGTCTAAAAACTGCTCCACCGCTCGCGCCGCCTCTCCCGGCCCCCGACTCTCCCCGTTTATCGCCCGGCTCGCCGCCGCAACGCTCATGCCTGTCGCGGCCCCTATCTCTCCCAGCGTCAAACCCAACGCTTCTTTCTTCTGCCTTGAAGTCCGCCCGGCCAACACATGCTCCGCGCTCACCTGCCGCGCTCCCGCCTTGTGCGCCGTCTCCATCGCGTCCCACGCCACCCTGTTCGCCTCTAGCGGCGTCCGCGCCAGAGCCGCCGACGCGTTCATCGCTCCCTCATCCATCAGTGCGCGGTTCCCCGCCGCCATCGTGCGAAACTGCAAGTATTCTTTTATTTCCTCTCTCACGATCTCAGCCGCGTCAATAATCTTCCGCTGTACAATCAACCGCCTATAGATGTCCGGCGCATACCGCCTTGCCAGCCCCTCAAATTCTGGCAACCCCGCAAAGCACACGCCTAATAAATCGCGTTTCAGCCCCCATCTCATTTCGCTCAATTCTTTCATCTGCCTCAGAAACTCCGAAGTCACCCTATGCGCCTCATCCACTATCACCGCAACCCGCGTCCGCTCCGCTGTGTCCGCCAGATACCTCGCCAACTCTATCTGCCTTATCGCGTTCGACCTCGAAAACCTCACCCCGAACTCCAGCCCGATCAGTTCAAATACCGCTCCCGCGTGCATCTCTTTTCGGTTCGGGAAGACAACCGGGATAACCTTCAGCCCGTCGTCGCTATCCCCTTCAAGGTCTGCCAGCAGCGTCGTTTTTCCGCTCCCCGGCGCGCCAATCAACGCGACCATTTCACCCCTCGTAAGCCATTCCCTCATCTGCTCCAGCGTCTCCGCGAACCCCGCCCCTCGAAACACTTCGCTCTCCCCCGGTCGCCCGAACGGATCATGTTTCAGTCCAAAATATTTCTGTATCGCTAACGCGCTTATCATCTCAGCGCCTCCGCGCTCTCTCTTATTCTTTCAAATTCCTTCCTCTGCCATTCCCCAAATTCGTCCAGCCTTTTTACCTCATACTCAGACCTCATTAGCAACGTCGCCCGTTCAACCTCCGTTGTCGCGCAGCGCGCCTGCTCTATTGTTTTTTTTACTCTCTCCACTGCTAGCAGCGCTTCGCCTTTAACCTTTTCGGCCACATACCTCGCTTGCTCTTCCAACATCTCCATATATTTTTCGTCTCTCATCTCAATTTGCCTCTTTCTCCAGCGACGCCGCAGGCAAGATGTTTCCGCTCTGACACTTTCACGACTGCGCTCCTGTTTGTTCGGCATACCGCCGACGATATTCCGCGTCCCATATTTCTCCGACCCGGCGCGCCATGTCCCGAATCTTCGCCCGATCCCCCATATTCGTTTCAAGAAAATCTCTAATCCTCTTTTCTATGTCAGGCTCAAATTGATGAGCTGCGTACCCGCTCTCATCCGCGAAATATATCAAAGCCTCTGTCATACTTCTTAACGGCGGCTCTCGCCTTTCCTCTTCTCGTTCGAGGGCGATTTCCTTCCCCCTGATTATCGGCCTCACGCCACCGTCAGCCCCTTCACTCCGGGCCTCATATCTGTGCGACAAACCGCCCGGCTCCCGCGCTTCCGCCGCTTCCTCAAGCTCATCGTTGATGTCGCTTTTGAATGCTCTGTGATCGCCGAACATAACCGGCGCAAAAGATTTAGTCTTCAACCACGCCTTCGTCTGCGGGTCTCGAACTTCCACGCGGTTGGGGAACTTTCTTACTAGTGTCTTCTCGCCTATCAAGGACGCCGGACAATCAATGATTTCAAAATATTCTTTGTCCAGCCTCACGGCCCCGGCCCCGTCGATTACGCGCACGCTCTCAATTGGCGAGTAATATAGGATGTCCACGCCTTCTGGATACAGCCGTACTTCCCGGCTCTGGAGCGACGCCATATATACAGCCGCCCTCGATGCGCCCGCGAACCGCGCATCCGGATGCGGCCTTGCGTTGTAGTCGGCTAGATAATTTGAAAGCATTGAACGCAACTCGGACAACCTTATGTTACGATTCTTGTTTAACAAAAACTCAAGCTCGAACCTGCTCCACAACTCCCGCCAGAATCTCTCGATTTTCCCTTTTGCTCTACTCAAATATGGCGTGTGTGTTACAAGCTCTACGCCGATCTCTCGAAGCATCAACTCTGCCCGGTTTTTCCCTAGCGGCCCGCTATCCGTGAACAACTTGTCAGGCAGCCCGACTAGCGGACTGTCCGTTTTCCTCTCCATCGCCCTCTGAAACGCCCTCGCCGCGTCTTCAAAGTTCTCTCCCGCAGCGACCACCACGTCAGCAAAAGCCGCCCGGCTGTATCCGTCGATAAACCCGTAGTAATATACCAATAAACGCTCCGCCTCTTTCATCTCTCCGGCGGCGTTCACGCGAGGGTTTTTTCCTGTCTTTTTCTTGTCGGCTCTGATCGCTAACTCGCAATCGCCGTCAGGAAGATAACTAACAAAATACAGATACTCCGCGCCTGACCCGTCCGCTTGCCAGACCGCGTTTGCGTCCGGCTCTGTTATGCGGACATGTTTTTTCTTCGCCGTTATGTTCAGCCGTCTCTTGATCCCGTTCGCGGTGGATGTTTTTAACGCGCCTTCGGGTATTCGTCCGTCGCGTTCGGCGGCTCTTATAGCTGACTCCATCGGGAGCGCTCTTTCCGCGCCCGCAAGTTGAATCGTTTTCTGGTACTCACATGCGATTTTCGTGTAACGTTCGAGGTCGGTTTCAGCGCGGTGTCCGGTTCCTTTCCTAACCCCGCGCTTCCGTCCTCTAAAATTCAACAGCTTCCGTTGGAGCGTTCGCGCGGAGACTCCTAACCGCGTCGCCTCCGCTGTCAAAACCGCTTCCCGATTCCCATGCGGCGCGGCCTCTATCCGCTGGCGGGCCTTTATCAAGTTATCATCGCTTAGTGTCAACAATAGTGCGGCCTCTCAGAGCGGCATGCCCTCTTCAATGTCAGATTCCCAAGTGATTGTTTTTACCATGTTTTCTATTTGCTCGTTGGCATATAATGCCGCCCGCCTGATCTCCCCCTTGTGCTCCGCCGTCAGTTCCTTGTTCTCCAACAACATCCTCATCGTATTTCCAAACCGCTGTCCAAACGCATACATGTCTCCGATTGTGTCGAAGACGGGATCGTTTCTCTTCGCCATCTCAGCTTCCAGTTTCTTTCGCAAATCCTCGATTTCCTTCTGCTTGTACTCAAGAGATTCCTCGCGCATGTCCGCGATCTGCTTCTGTGTGCGCGCCGCCTTCTGGAATTTTTTAAGGAGGTCTATGAATTCCGCTCGCGGGAGAGCGTTTGCTTCGTCAACGCTGATGCTCACTTTCTCGCCGTCTTCCGCGCCTGTAAAGATAATCGCATCCTTCGTCACCTTAATGGTGTCGTCATCGACAATGCGCGCAAGATTATGCATCTTGTGGGTGTCTCTCAAAAAAGCATATCTTTGGTGTTTGAATAGGCTTATATAGTTGTAGCCGGTTCGTTCCGCAATGCCTATGCCTTCACAAAGCTCCTGAAAGCGAGTCCGCCCGAATCTCTCTTTAATCTGGTTAAGAATCGCGCCCTGTAAAAATATGAGTTTATCCGCCTCTCCCACCAGCGCGCGCGCCTGAACCATAATCGCCTTGCATTTCAAGCGCGCCACTTCTAAAACGCCTTCTCCCTTTCCCGGCGGCAGCAACCCATCAAGGTTCTCCATCTCGTTCTCAACATTGATAATTGCCAGTTCGTTGCCCTGATCGTCTCTCTCGTTCATGTCTCAATGCCTCTCTTTTTTTTTGCACCACTATTTCAAAATTGCCACATGTGGCAAAGTCGGTTTTCCGAATTAGGCCCCTAAGATAGAGCGAGCAGGGCGGTAAAGCCGCCCCGCCCACCCCAGTTCTGGAGGGCAAAAAAGGCAGGCGCGCAATAGAATAATCGCCGCGTCTGCTGTAAATATGAAAGAATAAACCATGTGTTTATCATCATTATCCCTGCCCTCGCTCTTTATTATTAGCGATGGCGCTAAGCTTCCCAAAAGCCGCCGCAAGCCTTTCAGCCACCCCGATAATCCGCTTTTCAAGGGACTCCATAAGCGCGGCGATGTCTTCGGCCTCAGCAAGTACCTCTCGTTTCTCGTCCCATCCCCCAGCCCTGCGCCACTTCGCGAGTGTTGTATTACTGACATATCCGTCTGCACTTCCGAATTCTTCAACTAACTTGACTTGAACCTCCGATAACGGTAGAGCGTCGTGTACGTAAAGACTCTGCGCCGGATATAAAAGCCTATCTTTTTTTCCACTCATTCGCCGCCCCCGCTCCCAGCGTCCGCCGCAGCAGCAATCAGCCCCCGCGCCCGCAACTTTTCCACATCGGACGCACTCAATTCCGGCTGCTCAACTCCCCAAAATTCGGAATACGAAACCCCCGCCAACTGCGCCAACGCGTGCCTGATCCAACGAGTGTTGCGCTTGTTACATATGACCAAAGAAACCATTGGAACAGAAATGTTGAGATATTGAGATAATTTATTTTGGCTGAAACCAGCTAAATACAGTTGGCTGTTGCGTTGTGAGGAATTGTTCCGCGCCAGAATCTCCGCTATGACGCTAGCGTCACTGTTGCGTCTCTCCTTCATAATAGAATCGTCCCGTTGCTCAATTTGTTTGCTCGTGTTATAATGATGTTGTGATGACGTTGTTTCAGAGTTTTTTGTTGTCGTCATATTTGAATAATACATAAAACTTTGGCGATTGTAAAGTAATTTACAAAATATAATTTGGTACAAATCGTGGATGTTGCTGACAGATTGAATCAGGTGATTGCGTCGCTAGGCCTCAGTAAAAAGGCTTTTGCTGAGAGCATAGGGATAAAACCTGCATTTTTATCAAACATCTTGAGTCGCGACTGTGGGCTTCCTGATAAACGCGTTTCGATCATTTGTGATAAATATAAAATAAATAAAGTATGGCTTTTGCATGGCTTTGGCGAAATGTCTGTTATGCAGAATGAAAAGAATAATACTATCATTGATGAAACCGTAAAAATTCTTGATATAATATCAACTCTCGATCCAGACAAAAAAGAAGATGCGCCCCGGTTCATTTCAACCGCTGCTAACTTAATTAAAGTTAATCCGGGGTTGTATAGCGAGCTTTCTCGATATAAAGGCGGTGACTCAACTTTAAAAGAAGCCTTTTCAGACGGTGTATTTGACTTGTTGCATCGAAGCCCGTCAGATGTTGAAGCTCTACTGAGTGGAACTTATTGTTCGGGCCCATTTAATGAATCAATCCCGAATAATGTTAATCATAAAAAAGATGTGATTGCTGAAAAAGATTCCGAAAGTAGCGTTACATTAAACAATCAGTTGCCAGAAAAACAGAAGAAAGCCCCTCGAAAAAAGAAGTGATTCTTCCGGTAGTCGGTTCCCTCTCTATCTATCTATATTAATAAAAGACGTCTTCTCTCTCGTTCCCCTCATGGACTCCGGCTCCATCCATCGGGCGCGAATAGCGCCCGCCCTCATCGCTTACTTTCATCCCCGAAACTAACCCGTTTCAAAAATCCACCATCGGGCGCGCCGCGCCCGCCCTCTGTCCCCTCGATCCACCGCCCCGGCCCCCGCGCCAGACATCCCCCGACCGCCCCGCCAATCCAGACAGCCGCCCACTGGGAACCGCCGACCACCGCCACAACCCGACCGCTCCGGGAACCCGCCCCGATCCAGAAAGCCGGGCCGATGGAGCCGGGCCGACCACCGCCGACTCATCCCGGATGATCCCCGGAACCGCCCGCGCCCGGACTTTACTTTCATCCGTGAAACCCAGCCCGACCGCCGATCACCGCCGACCGGCCCCAGAGCCGCCGCCAGTCCCCGATTTACCTTCATCCGTGAAACCCCGCCCGTCCGACGATCACCGCCGACCGGCCCCAAAAGCCGCCGCCAATCCCCGATTTACTTTCGGTTTTGAAACCACCGTCGCCGACCTTCCGCCGCCGCAACCCCCCCCCCGCGACGCCGTTTCAGCCCGTCTCAAATAATGACACAATAAAAATATATTCGCCCCGGAAGGTTTCGAGAACTTTCTTTTTTGAAAGTCTTTCGCCCGGTTTTTCCCTAAACGGGCAAGTTTCCGCAAGTATTTGAAACCCGACTTACGACAAAATAACGGTTTTCTTACGACCCCCCGGTACAAACCCGAAAAGTTTAGGAAAAGGGGTTTGGGGAAACAACCCTTTTCAAAGGGTTTTTCCCCAATCGCCAAAGGCGAAAACCTCTTTAAGCCGCTTTTCGCTTTTATCCTCTTTCGCTGTTGCCTTTGCCCGCTTTTCGCTGTTCTGTAAAAAAACAGCCGGTTTTGCGTTGAACGCAGTTCAGCAAAACCGGCGCGCCGGGAGTTTTTTTCGGAAGGGGCGCGGGGAAACCTGTTTTTTGCAAAAAAATGGTTTCCCCGCAAATTCCGGACAAACCTTTAGGCGGCTGTTTAACCCTTAATCAGTAATCAGCACACACAGCCTTATTATTTTCTTGTGCGAAACTCCGCCCATGTGCTATTGTTACATATCGCGCCCCGAGCGGCCAATCCGGCACAGAAGGCGCGGTTTTTCAATAAGGACAGTTTCCCGGCTCCCAGCCCCGAAGCTTCCGACACAAACGGAGACTCTTCAACGCTATGAAGAAACAAATCACGCTCCCCCAGATGATTCTTCTCAACGTCATCAACTTCGGCCTCGTCTGTTTCTGGAGTTTCGACGGCGCGGCCATGCCCCTGCTGCTCACCTCCAAGTTCGGGCTGACCAACACCCAGATCGGCGCCATCATCGGCATCGGCAAACTCATGATCGGCCTTTCCCTGTTCTTCGGAATCTATTCCGACCTCACTCAAGCCAAATGGGGCAAACGCAGGCCCCTCATGCTCATCGGCGGCATCGTCGCCGCCCCACTCATCGCGCTCATCCCCCACATGCCCTCCGTCTGGGTCCTCATCATACTGATGACCTTCATCTATTTCTTCATCCAGTTCGCCGCCGTCCCCTACTTCGCGCTCGTGCCGGAAGTCACCCCCAACGAGAAACTCGGCACCGTCAACGCGTTCTTCAGCGCCTTCGGCGGCATCGGCACTATGGTCGCATACGCCGTCCTTCTCATGGTCGTCTACTCCGTCAACAAACCCCTCGCCTTCTACATACTCGCCGCCGTCCACCTCGCCGGAACCATCATCACCGTCGTTTCAATAAAAGAACTTCCCGCCCCTCCGCCCGAAAAGGGCAACAAGCTGCGCCTCGGCTGGAACTTCACCAAAGACATCATCGCCGAAATGCCCTCCCTTAAAGAGCTTACTTGGTTCCTCGTCATGAACTTCTTCTTCTGGCTGGCCCTCGGCGCTTTCATCTCCTTCTTCACCAAACTCACCGAATACTACATTAACATCCCCGGCACACAAGGCGGCCTCGTGCTCGGCATCGTAGTCGTCATTTCAGTCATCCTCGCCGTGCCCGTCGGCATGCTCGGAGACAAGGTCAGCCGCAAAGCCATCCTTATGATCGGCCTCATCCTTATCGCCGTCGGCCTCACCACCGGATACTTCGTCGTCGGCCCCACCTCATCCGTCTCCGGGCTTAACCTCGGAACGGAAAAAGACGTCCGCGCCGCCGCAGAAAACTACGGCATTGACGTATCGCAGGCGGACTTCTCCATGTTCCTGCCCGAACTCCTCAGCCCCCCGAGCGACATCAATGAGGATAAAATGCTCGACGACAAAAAATCAGACGCCCTCCGCTGGTGCCTAAACGGAGAACTCGAACCCGACAAATGCGAAACGGCCATCGCCGCCGTCATGGGCGACGACAACCCGGCCCTCGCCGCCACCGCCGCCGCCGTCAAAGCCATCCGGCCACGGATCGACGCCGAGACAGGCAAAGTCCTCAAAATAATGCTCCTCGTCATCGGCTTCACCGCCCTCGGCCTCACCATCTGCTTCATCATCACCGCCACCGTCCTGCCCACTCTCATGAACGAAGACAAAATGGGCCTCTACATGGGCCTTTACTCCACCATCACCGGCATCGGAGAACTCATCAGCGGCGTGCTCGCCGGATTCGTCATCGACAGAACACTCGCCGCATCCATCCCCGCTTTCGGATACCGTTGGCTTTTCGTTCAGGGCGCCGTTTTCGTCGTCCTCGCCATAATCGCCCTGTGCAAAGTCACTTACATTCCCAAAGCGACGGACCCGACGGTGACCGACCTTATCAAAGCCGGCAAAAAAACGCTAGGCGTCCGCCGCTCATAGCAGCCCTCGCCGCGAAAAACGGGAAAAACGGGGACTGGCAGCGCGCATCCCAGCGATGCCTGTACCCGCTTTTCGCCCTCAACGCAAATAGTCATGCGCCTGTTTTATTTCTTTATTTCCTATTTTGACAAATATCATAAAAACTCTGGCTCAGCAGCAAAAATAGCGTATAATAAAACGATCAACATTGACTTGACTATAAGCAAACATAAACGGAGCGGCATAGATGAGCTTTTGCCATAATTGCGGCGCTGAACAGGCGCAGGGCGCTAAGTTTTGCCCCAGATGCGGCAGCAGAAACGCCTCGCGCGCGACGTATCAAGCCTCAAATGAATCCCCCCGCAAACCGGCGCCTCAGATATCATCCGGCGGGGAAATCGCGGACTCATCAAGCGTGGCGCGCCAGAACGCCGCTAGGCCCACCGCCGATTCCTCCGTTCCCCAACCTCCTTATATCGTCCCCCCGCAGTTGCCTTTTTCCGAAGTCTTCAAAGAAATGCAGGAAAGACACAAAGGGCCGCTTTTCGCGGTTTTTATCGTCATGGTAGTTTCCATATTATGTTTCATCACCGCCGACTCGAAGAAGCCATTCCTTGAGCGACCGATTCAATATCAGCCGACGCATGACGGAGTTTACCTGTCAACCATGAAATCGCTGTCCCGCTACGACGCGAGCGGATCGCTGCTGTGGAAGGCCGAACGCGCGGGCGAAAGAACTCTGAACGGCATGCTGGATTTCGAATTCGGCGCGAACGGAAACATCTATGCGGCTAACACAGGCCGCAACCGCATTGAGGTGTTCGACGAAGACGGCAATTGGATATCAGGTTTCGGAGAAGACTCGTTAAGCGGCGCGTTCACTCTGAAGACGTTGAGGAACGGAGACGTGCTGGTGGCGGACGCCGGGAAACACAACCTGAAACTTTTCAGCGCGGAAGGGGATTTGATTAAGACCATAGGCAAACGCGGCATGCATGATGGGGAGTTCGATTTTCCGAACGGGGTGGAACAGTTGCCGGACGGCTCCGCGCTGATAGCCGAGACCAACAATTTGCGCGCGCAGACTCTCGACGAACGGGCCGCCAATCCGGCATCGCGCGCTTTTTCTCTGAGAGGATGGGCGGCTTCCCCTCGCGAAATGTCTTCTTCCCTGAGACCGATAAACTGGGAAGTCAAATCGTGGCCGACGCGCATGGTGGCGGATGCGTTTCGCGAAAGGCTGTATGTGGCGTACGCGGACGATTTCGTAACCCCGGACGGCTATGTGGGTGTGTTCGATTTCAATGGCGAATTCATCAGACCCGCGTTCCTGAGTTTGCCCGATGGAAGCCATATCGACGCTCGCAAAATGAAAATGACTCCTGACGGGATGGTTTCTTTCACCGACATCGACGAATGCTTTGCGGGGATATGGAACCCGGACACGGATGAAGTCGTCGCGGCGCCTGAGACCGAAATCAATGATGAAATGACTCGTCTGGCAGGGATAGTGAAAAGCAACAGGAGGCTTGGCGGGATAGGACGCAGCCTGTTCGCGGCATGCCTCATGGCCCTGCTGGCGGTTCTGGCGTACTCGGTGTTTTTATGGGACGATATGAAGACGCGAGGCTATGTTGTCAGCGCGGCAACCCGCTCCTCACGGACACAACCGGCTCCACGAAAACTGGTTCCTTCGCTGTTGATTTCACTATTGTTCCCCGGCGCCGGACAATTCTACACCCGGCATTTCATATTTGGCTTAATTCTCGCGTCGCTCACAGTCCTATTTCTTATTCCCATTTATTGCGATTCCATGAACATATATACACTCGGATGGTTTCCCATCGTGTGGATTCAGATAAAAACCGTCCTGATATGGCTGATTGCATACATGTATATTGTGAGCATAATCCACGTGATAATCGTCGCTGAGAAATAAAGCGAAAAAAACAACCTGCCGGCCCGACTCAAAAAGCTATAAGGGTTATTCCTCATGCCTGTTTTCAAGTTGATAGATTTCAACTAGAGGCCCCTTGTCGCATCCGTTTTGGCAAACCACCGCCTCCACTATATTAACAATATCATGTTTGAGCTTTTCCTCATCATCTTCTGTTAGCTCCTTAGCGACTGCCGCGTCAACCTGTTTATTGATATTTGCCTTGACTGTCTTTATTGCGTCATCAGCAAATGATTCTGGTCTTTCAAAGGAACAAGCGTTAAACATGATATTATCTTCTGCGACATAACGCACACGCATCTGGAAACCATTCTCGTTTGAGCGGACTATATCATCAGAGACGCTTATAAATCTGCGCGTTTCTCCGATGCAAATAAAACCGGAAACCACGACAAGAATGACAACAAAGAAAAAACCAGCGAACATCGCTATGCATATTTTTAAGGAGTTTGTTTTTTCGTCAGGCATAAGTT
>Ga0209311_1000273_pt1 | contig 53774 bp, 47 predicted proteins | sample AD_UKC045_MetaG_FD_184417 | JGI IMG/M metagenome (GOLD analysis project Ga0209311, IMG submission 184417) | Active sludge microbial communities of municipal wastewater-treating anaerobic digesters from USA - AD_UKC045_MetaG (SPAdes) (version 2) | ecosystem: Engineered > Bioreactor > Anaerobic >...
TGTATGTTGCAGATATGGATCAGGTAGTACGTATTGATCTGCAAGGTAATAAAACGGTAATTGCAAAACCATCAGATTTCCAGAGCAAACCAGTTTTTCTGAATGACATTGAAATCGATGGCTTAGGTAACGTGTATGTATCCGATAGCGGGGAGGATAATGGTAAACATGCTGCCATTTACAAAATTACGTCTCAAGGGCAAGTGGTGCAAATCATCAGCGATAAATCCGGCATAAAACGCCCAAATGGTTTATTAATGGATGGCCCCAATGCATTGTTGGTCGCAGACTTTGGTACAGGCAAACTGTTCCGCATAGACTATTCTGAACAAGACGGCAAAGTTAAGTCTAATTTGACGCTGCTGAATCAAGGCTTTGGTGCTGCTGATGGTTTGATCCGTGATCCTAGCGGTGTACTCTACATCAGCGATTGGGCTGGCGGCAAAGTTTGGCAATTAAGCGAACCCAAGGCGACTCCGCAATTGATTAGCGAAGGTCATCGGTCGTCAGCGGACATTAACTTATCAGCCGATGGTAAAACGATACTGATGCCCGATATGAAGGCCGGGACATTGGTTCCAATATCAATTCGTTAATCTGTAAACCAATATAAAAGGCCGGAATTTCGGCCTTTTATATTCTGAGATATTACGTGAGCGATGCATGCGACTTGTGTAAGTAACAGAATTTTTCTTGGGCTTCCGCTATGCGGATTCAGCGGAAATTCGGGACAAAGCGGACAATCCCGATTAGCTAGGCCAGCTACAAGAAATAAGTGAAAGTGCGACTTGCGCTGCAATTTGCTCACAAGCTAAATCTTTTGTCTAGATTGTGCAGCATACAAGGGGCGAACGCAGAAAACGGAGAAAATTGTACGCTAAGACTTTTCTGCGTTGCGTAACGGTCTAAATTTACCATCTTCTACTTTGCGATTTTGCCGCCAAACATAATCACCCGTTAGGTTGATATGCTCCCAGCCCAATGGTGACAGGTACTGTAACAAGGCATCATCGAATGCTTTACTACCCGTCTCGCGCATAGCTTGCGTTGCTCGATCTAGATACACTGTATTCCACAATACGATAGCTGCTGTCACCAAGTTCAGACCACTGGCTCGGTAACGTTGCTGCTCAAAGCTTCGGTCACGAATTTCACCAAGACGATTAAAGAATACTGCTCTGGCTAAAGCGTTGCGCGCTTCACCTTTGTTTAATCCAGCATGAACGCGTCTGCGCAACTCAACACTTTGTAACCAGTCCAGAATAAACAGCGTGCGTTCTATGCGGCCCAGTTCACGTAGAGCTATAGCTAGACCGTTCTGACGTGGATAACTGCCAAGTTTGCGTATCATCAGTGAGGCAGTAACCGTCCCCTGCTTAATTGAAGCGGCCAGACGTAAAATCTCATCCCAATGCGTACGAATGTGCTTGATATTTAGGGTGCCACCGATCATGGTATCTAGTGCTGGATAATCCTGTTTATTTTTTAGGATATACAGTTTGGTGTCTTTCAGATCACGAATGCGCGGCGCAAACCTAAAACCTAGCAAATGCATCAAACCAAATACATGATCGGTAAAACCTGCCGTGTCAGTATAATGTTCTTCAACTCGCAAATCAGATTCATGATATAGCAATCCATCAAGCACATAGGTTGAATCGCGGACACCTACATTGACCAACTTGGTACTGAACGGTGCATACTGATCAGAAATGTGAGTATAAAATAATCTGCCAGGTTCACTGCCATATTTTGGATTGATGTGACCGCTACTTTCGGCTTTACTGCCTGCACGAAAGCGCTGTCCATCTGACGATGACGTTGTGCCATCACCCCAGTTCGCAGCAAAAGACTGTCCAAACTGCGCATTGACTATATCTGCTAGTCCAGTCGAATATGTTTCATCACGAATGTGCCATGCTTGGAGCCATGACAGTTTTGCGTAAGTCGTTCCAGGACTGGATTCAGCCATTTTGGTTAAGCCTAGGTTAATCGCATCGGCAAGTATGGCTGATAGTAATAACGTCCTATCTTTGACAGGCTCACCACCTTTTAAGTGCACGAAATGTCGTGTGAAGCCAGTCCAGTCATCAACGTCCATCAACAGCTCAGTAATTTTGACGCGAGGCAATAACATACTAGTCTGGTCAATAAGGAATTGTGCTGCTTCTGGTACAGCGGCATCCAGTGGTGTGATCTTTAATCCAGAGTCTGTGAATATTGCATCAGGTAGTTCGTTGGCCAGAGCCAGTCTGTTGACTGTAGCCAACTGTTGTTCTATTAGGGTAAGCCGATCATGCAGATATTGGTCACAGTCTGGATTGATAGCAATTGGTAATTCCTTTGCCTGTTTGAGCTCGCTGAATTTATCCATAGGTAACAGATATTCATCAAAGTCTTTAAACTGGCGGGAGCCTTCTACCCATATGTCGCCTGAACGAAGTGCATTTTTCAGTTCTGACAATACGCAAATTTCATAATAACGACGGTCGATACCATCATCCGTCAGCACAAGTGGTTTCCAGCGTGTTTTGATAAAATCTGTTGGTGCATTTTCTGGTACTTTACGTGCGCTGTCGGCATTCATTCCGCGCAACACCTCAATAGCATCCAGCACACTTTTTGCTGCTGGTGCCGCACGTAACTTGAGTACCCATAAAAACTCTGGCGTATAGCGGCGCAACATATTAAATTGTTCACCAACCAAGTGTAGGTGATCAAACGATTCTGGCTGTGCGAGTTGCTCGGCTTCGGTGACGCTCTGCGTGAAATCATCCCATGGAATTACGGCTTCAATGGCAGCATAGGGATCACTACCCGATTGCTTTGCCTTAACCAAGGCCAGTCCGATTTTTGAATATAGCCTTACTTTATCGTTGATGACTTTGCCTTGTTTTTGGAATTGTTGCTGATGTTTGTTTTTGGCTGTGCTAAATAGCTTAACCAGAATGCGATCATGTAAATCAACCAATTCATCCGTGACTGTTGCCATTCCCTCTAAGGCCAGCGCGACCAACGTGGCATAACGTCGCTCCATCTCAAACTTGCTCAGGTCTTGTGGTGTCATTTGTCCACCTTCGCGTGCTAACTTCAGCAAGCGGTTTTGGTGAATATAGCGACCAATCCCTTCAGGTAAATCCAACTTTTGGAATGCTTTTAATCGTTCGATATGTTCAAGCATATGCCGCGAATTTGGTTTCAGTGGTGACTGTCGTAACCAGATCAGCCAAGTGATGCTGTTATTGGGTTTGCGCTTCAACAAATCATCTAGCCTACAACGATGTTGCTCAGTCAGCGGTTCAATTAATGTACGATAAATGCGCCTATTAGCATGTGTAATGGCTTCTGCACAGGCTCTATCAATCACAGTAAGTGCTGGTAACATAACCTGCCGATGGCGTAGCGTTTCCAACGCATGCGTTGCTAGTACCAGCCCCTTGTCGGTCTGCATGGCAAGATCAATCAAATTGTGCAACAGAAAACGAAAATCAGACAGGCTAAATGGGGATAGCTTGAGATAGGCGCGCAACTCCTGAAGATGCTCTCGCCGCGTTTCATCGCGCTCTCCATATTTATCCCACGCGCTTGCGTCTGTCTTGATTTGGCTGGCAGCCCGTTGTATTACTGGTTTGGTGGCTACCATGTCATTGGCCAGACCATATCCAGGATAGCGCAGCAGACAAAGTTGTACGGCAAAACCAAGTCGATTAGCATCACCTCGTCGTTGCCGAATCAACGACAAATCAGGCTCATTAAAAGTGTAGTAGCGAATTAAATCATCCTGATTTTCAGGTAGTGCAAGTAAACTTGCTTGATCAGTAGTAGATAATATGGAGCGACGTGGCATAGACTAGTTACCTTATTAGTCAATATTTTCTGGAATTATCCAGCATTAGGATGCGACGCATCCTTACTCCTTAATATCCTGTTCAGTCTGCTCCACCCAAGCGGTTCTATCAGCCAGTTCAGCCAAACTGCTTGCTTGTACAGTTGATGCTGGAATTACACCGCTCTTGCCATCTGGTAAATCGCGCGTTAAGTCCACTATATATTTAACAAATAACTAGCAAATATTTCTTTTAACCTGGCATTGACGATAGGTCCATAAATAGCAGACTGTTCTCTCAAGGTATTTATATCTAATTCTGGAATACTTGCCAATTCACCTATATGACCTACATACCATCGTTCGAGTCCAGTGCTACTAGCTTCTATATGAAATTGAAACGCAAGCACCTTTTTTCCGTAACTGAATGCCTGATGCTTATATAAGTCTGTAGAGGCAAGTAATTTAGAGCCTTCTGGTAAGTCGAAAGTGTCTCCATGCCAATGAAGTACTTTAACTTCATTTAGTCGCGCTATAGGTGAATGAATGCCATCTTCTGATATTTTAAGATAACTCCAGCCCAACTCTTTACCAGCGTTGCCTGGATATACATTAGCACCTAGCGCTTTAGCTATCATTTGGGCGCCAAGACAAATTCCTAATATTGGTCTCTCAGCGAGAATCCACTCTTTAATAAGCGATATTTCTTTATCTAGAAATGGAAATATTTCATTTTGGTATACCCCAATTGGGCCTCCAAGGACAATCAGGAGGTCAGCAGTGTTGATTTCTTGCTTTAAATTTTTAACCAAAGGAACATCACAATAATGAATGTCATAACCATGAATTTTTAAAACTGGCTCCAAAGCATCCAAATCTTCAAAACTTAGGTGGCGAAGTATAACGGCTCTTTTCATCTGTTAATTCCTTTAGTTTTTAGGCGCTATTTCAGCAGTAAATCCATCAAGTTCAGATCTCATGAAAATCTGGCAGGCTAATCTTGAACTGGATTGACAGTTAGGTAATAGATCCAGCATGTCTTCTTCATCTTCTGAAGTTGGCGATAATCTATCTGTCCATTCGTCTTTTACGAATATATGGCAGGTTGAACAATCCATTTCCCCGCCACAAAGCCCTTCTAAAGGAGTAAAATTCGTTTTGGCCGCTTGCAGCACTGACTCACCATCACTTGCTGTTACTACATGCAGATTGTTATCTGCGTCGATAAGATTAATTTTGTACATTTTACTTACTCCTTTGGTTTAAACAGGGATACCTTTTGCCGTTGAATACTCGGCTTTTATTAGTTCATTTGGTCTACAATATTTAAAAGCATTGTGAGCTGCGGTTGCCGCCTCTGAAAACCCAGAAAGTATCAAATTAAGTTTTCCAGGGAAATAAGCCACATCACCTGCTGCAAATACACCTGGCAAATTTGTAGCACAGGTTTTAGCGCTAATTTGAATGTGCCCACTTTTAGTACTTAAACCCCAATTTTCAAAGTGGCTGGATTCATTCGTAAGTCCAAAAAACAACAACAATGTATCGGTGTCTATATCTGATTTATTACCATTTAAATCATCAATCTCAACATGATTTAAATGGCCAGACTGGCCATAAAGCTTTGAAATTTGAGCTGGGGCAATGATTGTCAATTTGCCTAATTCCGCAAGGTTGAGCATTTGTTTCTGCGTCTCTTTGACTGCTCTGAATGTATTTCTTCTATGAATGACTGTGATACTCTTAGCCAATTTAGTGAGTTCTACAGCCCAATCTGCAGCAGAATCCCCGCCGCCAGCAATCACTATTTTTTTGTTTTCAAAAAATTCCTTCTGTTTAACGCTATAGAATACAGAAGTACCTTCGTAAAGTTCAATATCATCTAATGCTGGTTTATTGGGTCTAAGAAGACCTGCTCCAGAGGAAATGATGATTGCATCACAATGAATAATCTTTCCGTTTGAGAGTTCCGCAGTCCACGTACCGTTAATATTTTTGATATCTATAACCTTACAATTTAGATGTATATTTGGATTAAATGGCTTAGCCTGAATAAATAGGTGTTCAATCAACTCTCCTCCTGTAATAGACGGCATAGCAGGAATGTCATAGATTGGTTTTTCAGGATATAACGCCGCGCACTGCCCTCCTAAAAAACTTTGGGCATCAACAATATGAGTTTTTAAACCAAGCATCCCACATTGAAATACTGTGAAAATGCCAACTGGTCCAGCACCAATAATTAAAACATCTGTTTTCTCAATTTTCATAATGATTCGATTCTTACATGTATGTTGTGAACAGCACTGCTTTCACCTAAGTCTGTCTTGCATCCAGAATTTAAAATATTTACGTTGCCATCACTTTGGCTGTTTGAAGGCCAGAAGCCTTTATGCAATAGTGCCACCCCTATTGGAACATTCTCTTGCGCATCCACATAGACGGTCAGTTCGCCCGTTTCATTAAAGAGCCTCACCTTAGACTTGGCTTGCAAGGAATATTTATGCATGTCTACAGGGTTGAGGTATACGGTTTGCTCTCCTAACCTATTTTGAATTCTCTTATCATTGGCATAACTGGAGTTCATCAAGAAATCAGCGGCTGGAGAAAGTACTCTCAACATATCCAATGGTGCTGGTTCATCAAAGTTTGGTTGTGGCGAAGCGTCTAATCCAAGTTTTACCCATGTTTCAGAAGTCACTTCAATCTTTCCACTTGCGGTAGGAAACACACCATCACTGAAGGGTATGTATTCCTCTTGTTTCCAATCAATAGTCCCTACTTCCGAGAGCTCTGCAAAGCTAGATTTACAATTTAATTGATTTAACAAATTCCAAATTAACATCTTGTCGCTTTCATGTAATTCTTCGTCTTGATATCCCATAGCATCAGCGAGTTTTCTAAAAATTTCTTGATTAGGTAGGCTATTTCCAATTGGATCCATTGCCTTTACTTGGGCAGAAACTGTGTAATCAAAGTAAGAAACAACCACATCGTCAAACTCTAAAAAGGAAGAAGCAGGCAAGATATAGTCAGCAAATTTTGTTGTGTCCGTGTTGAATATATCCACGGCTACTAGAAGCAAGTCTTCTCTTTTTAGCGCCTCCTTTAGCTGCTTTTGTTGCGGACTTGATGCGGCAATATTGTTATTCCATGTAATTAGAGCTGAACTCCGACTAGGATCATTTAGCACCTCTACTAAATCCATATGGCTGATTGCAGTTGTGGTATTTTCCCTAAGATTTGTTGCATTTACCCAATCCATATCAACGCCACGCGCCATAAAAGAATTCATGTATAAAATACCTGTACCAGTCCTACCTAGGTTGCCAGTTGCAATAGGCAATAAGCTAATCGCCCTAAACACGTTTCCTGCTCTCATTTGCCGTTGAACACCCTGTCCTAGCCATAGCATGGAATTGTTTTTCCCGTAATATTTTGCTGCCATCTCAATTAATTCAGCTTTTACACCTGTTACTTCTTCAGCCCATTCAGGGGTTGAGTTTTCGATGTCCTTTCTAATCTCACCCCATCCAAGCACGTGAGTATCAATAAATGATTGATTAAACATCTCGTCGCGAATTAATATATGTAATATTGCAAAGGCTAAAACGGCATCTGTGCCAGGCCTTAATTGAAGATGTATGTCAGCATTTTTTGCCGTTTCATGTTTTATCGGATCGACCACGATTAATTTGGCGTGTTCAGGTAGTTCTTTCAGCCAGTGCTGATTTATGTGGGGCGCAGTCGCAGAAGGATTCGCACCCCATATAATTAAACAGTCAGTATTTTTGATACCTTTTGGATCAAATCCGTAAAATGAGTTTCCAAATATATGCTTCAGGGCTTCATGGCCCGCTTTATTACAAACGGTGTCAGGGTCAATCTCTGTTGCACCTAATTTATTAAAAAATCTGACAGGAAAATTTCCTGCAATAAGTGAGCAGGTACCGGTGTAATGCGTATGAAGAATTGTTTTCTCTTTGGAGTCTTTTTTTATTTCCTTAAGTTTTATTGCAATCTCATTGAGTGCTTGTTCCCAACTGATTACCTCGAATTTATTTTCACCTTTAGGACCAATTCTTTTAAGTGGTTCATTTAGACGTAACTCTTGATCTCTCCAAGCTCCGTTGTAAGCCAAGGCACACTTCCCACACAAGGCGCCTCGGCTCCTATGATGTGCCGGGTCTCCTAATACTTTTGATATGATGCCATTCCGTTTAATCACAACAATCCCACAAGCGTCATAACAGTCGCGAGGGCATGTTGTTTTTATTTGTAGTTTTGTAGTCATGTCATGTATCTTTTTTAACTTGAGGAATGATAAATAATAGCGTATAAGTGGAGTTTAATTAATGCCATTTATATAAATATGACCAGACCATTTAAATCCCATCATTCTGATAAATCCGTACTTTTTTCAATGTTAAGACTATCTGAAAAGAAAGGCTCAACCCTTCAGAATGGCTTGCTGAAAGCAATTAGGAACTTAATTTTGATGGGGAAAATTTCTGCAGGTGAACGGTTGCCTTCGACACGAACTTTGGCTACTGAAACAAAAGTCTCCAGAGAAACAGTCGAAAATGTGTACGCGCAATTAGAGTCAGAAGGCTACGTCATTAGAAAAGTTGGAAGTGGAACTTATGTTTCGACTGAGATTAACCCCAAACTGATTTCGAAGAGTCTAGGGAAACAACAAACGGAACCGAAAATTTGGCAACATTCGCCAATCTCTTTAAGAGGCAATGAAGTTCTGTTAAGTGGTGGCGTTAGAGATCAGAACTATGTCCGTACGTTTATTCCTGGGATACCAGAGCTTCGAGATTTCCCTATCGATAAATGGCAGCGTATATCCAAATCATTACTTAAAACAAATAGCGAAAAATTATTGACTTATGGAGACGCTCAAGGCTATGCGCCACTAATGGAGTCGATTTCTAAATACGTGAGCTTGAAAAGAGGGGTTAAATGTAATCCTAGTCAAATTTTAGTACTTACAAGCTCTCAACAAGCACTCGCATTGGCCGCGATGGTACTTCTAGATGCTGGAGACTCTATATTTATGGAAGATCCTGGATACCATGGGGCAAGAAGAGCGTTTGAATGTCAGGGGCTAAAGGTAAATCCAGTTTCAGTAGATAAGGAGGGTATTGTGGTGGATGAAATATTGCAAAGGCCCAATTTATCTAAAGTTTGTTACACGACACCCTCACATCAATATCCAACGGGCGTAACAATGTCGATTAACCGACGAATTGAATTAATTAGATGGGCTCAAAAATACGGTGGTTGGATTATCGAAGATGATTACGACAGCGAATTTCATTTTGAAGGTCAAGCGATGTCGGCTATTCAAGGGCTAGATAATATGCATCGCACAATTTATTTGGGTACATTCAGTAAATCATTGTTCCCAGGTATCCGTATTGGATATATGGTTTTACCAGAAACTTTAGTGAGACCATTTACAGTTGCAAGAACTTTATTCGATGGTCATTCATCAACGCTTAATCAAGCTATACTTTCTATTTTTATTAATGAAGGATTTTTTGCTTCTCATGTTAGACGAATGAAATCTCTCTACTTATCTCGCCGAGATGCGATGGTATATTATTTATCAAAAGAGTTGCCAGAGTTCTGTTCATTCACATTACCTCGCGGTGGAATGCAGATAGCCACTTATTTACATGAAGGATTCACAGAAGAAAACACAGTAACGGCAGCCTTAACACAGGGAGTTGAACTATCAGCCTTATCTAAACTATATATTTCACCCAATCAAGTTCACGGCTGGTTATTAGGCTATGCCGCTTATACGCCAAATGAAATTGAATCAGGCATGCTTCGATTAAAAAGCATATTTAGCAAGAGTAAATGACATTGTAATACGTCATATTAAATGGTCTGGTAATGTTAATTAAAATGGCATTATTTAACATTCCATTTTTATATAGTATGCATCTTTAAATTCGATTGCTACTATATGCGCTTCAGACAAGCAAGCCCCATCCCAATAGATTACCTGGCACCTTGTTTCGCCGCCTTAATATCTATTATCGTTAATTATGGCGGAACATTTACACTTGTATTTCAAGCTGCTCATGTTGCTCACCTAACCTCAAATCAAATTGCCTCATGGGTATGGTCGATAGCAATTGGGGTTGGTATTACTGGTGCATGGTTAAGCTATAAATATCGTGAACCCATCATTACTGCATGGTCTACACCTGGTGTTGCATTTCTGATATCTGTATTACCCTTTACTTCGTATAACGAGATAATCGGCGCTTATATTTTATCTGCAATTGGATTTTTAATCCTAGGTGTTACTGGCTCATTCGAAAAGATTGTGAGTTATATTCCAAGCGGTATCGCTTCTGGTCTTCTCGCTGGCATTTTATTGAGGTTTGGAGTTAATGCATTTGGTGGCGTTAATCTTGACCCCACCTTAGTAGTTGAATTGATTCTTATATACGCATTTCTTAAACGTTATTCACAAAGATTTGCTTTGCCAACTACATTAATAATAGGAATTATTATTTGTGCCGTTGACGGACGTTTCGACATTTCAAATCTGACTTTGAGTTTTGCAAAACCAATATTTGTTACACCAGAGTTTTCAACCAATTCTTTTCTTAATGTAGCCCTGCCATTATTCTTGATTACACTTACAGGCCAATATATGCCTGGAATGTTAGTTCTGAGAAATGACCATTATAAGACCAGTGCAAATCCAATCTTAACTATCACAGGTATTGGATCTTTATTGATGGCTCCTTTTGGCTCACACCCTTTTAATATTGCAGCGATTACTGCAGCCATTTGCACTGGGAAAGACGCTCATCCTGATCCCTCTAGACGGTATATTGCTGGAATAGCATGTGGTGGGTTTCACATTGTTATTGGCATATTTGGCGTGACATTAGCGACCTTATTCACCATTCTACCTGCTACTTTAATCACTACGATTGCAGGCCTAGCCTTAATTGGTGCAATTGGAAGCAGCCTTTCTTCTGCAATATCAGACGTGCAGAGCCGAGAAACATCACTTATTACCTTTCTTGCCACAGCAGCTAATATTACATTGCTAGGGATAAGTGGGGCATTTTGGGGATTAATTATTGGGTTAACAATGCATATGATTATTCATTCATATCGAACAAAGTAACATCAAAACAGCAAACGGCTTAGCGTGTATTATTTTCCGTTTGTCGAATGCCAAAATAAATGAAAAACGGCACATTGATTATTAAGTCTTTTTCCATTTAATTGAGTCACCAAATTTCATTTATTGCCAGAATAAATGCATATTTTCGGAATTTGTGGCAGATATAATGAAAAAAAATCGAGGCTCTTGAGGGCACTTTAGAGCGCCTCGCTTGAATGATGGATTAGGTGTATTTAATTTTCCAAAGACCATTTTTACTATACATTTTGCCCAATACGCCAAAGAACACCAGATGGGTCAGTAATACAAAAATCTCGCATCTTCCATGACTGAAGCTCAATAGGCCAAAGTTTTACACAGTATTTCGATACAACCTCGCTTTTATTGACCTTATCCCACCATGCATCAACATCAGCAACTAGCATGTGCATCATGAAGTTCTCGGCAAGATTCTCAGAGCAAAAATTTTGAAGTAAAAAACTTACATGCTCAAAGTGAAAGTAAGCTACCCCTCCAGCCTCCGACGCCATGGTAAAGCCAATGTCTTTATAAAACTGTTTAGACAACTCAAAGTCTTTAGCTGGAACAAAAGCTTTAATTTCTGTGACGTGCAAGTTTGACATGGTTTTATAAGCCTAACAGATAATATGGAGACGTAGAAAAATTGGATTGATTGTAATTGAAGTAGTTGAATCTTGGAAGTTTACTGCTTATGACCGGCCGCTTCGGCCGAAACTTGCTCATGTCCTTGAACTGGCTTGACACAAAACTGATATTAAAAAATGTATCACTTTAAAAATAGTCCGCGACCTTATAGATTCCGAATTTTTGTATCTTATCTGGCAACGATTTTGCAACTACTTTGCACATTTTTCAACTTATCTGGCATTCGACACCGTTTTCTAATATGCCTCCTAAATGTATCTAAGTACATTGCATAAACGTTCATTTGCGCAATCAAAATTCGCTTCACATAAAACAAGGACTTGCGCATTGCATAAATGTATTGCAAAATAGAAGCAAATGGCAACAGGAATTCGCAACGATGCGCATCGGTTATGCACGTGTTTCTACTCAGGAACAAGACAATCAATTACAAATCACAGCACTCAAAGAAAATGGGTGCGAATTAATATTTCAAGAGAAGGCTTCTGGTGGTCGTTGGGATCGACCAGAGTTACATCGACTGTTAGGGCAGTTACGAAAAGGCGATATTGTCACTGTCTGGAAATTAGATAGGCTATCACGCTCACTGAAAGACTTACTTCTGACATTGGAAAAAATCGAAGAAGCAGGTGCGGATTTTCAAAGTCTGACCGAAGCGATAGATACATCTACACCAGCTGGTCGAATGATGATGCAAATCGTTGGTTCGTTTGCAGAGTTTGAGCGCGCCATGCTACGTGAGCGAACTAAAAATGGCCTTGAGGCTGCACGACAAGAAGGCAGAATTGGTGGGCGCCGTCCAAAACTAACTCAGCAACAACAGAAAGAAATTATCACGTTCGTAACGTCTGGCCAAAAAACAGGTGCTGATGCTGCTAGGTTATTTCAGGTGCATCCGTCAACGGTTGTACGCTTGTTAGCAAAAAACCGATAAAGTGTGATGAATTTAGCTTAACGTACAATTTTTTCCGTTTTCTGCGCTCGCCCCTACAATAATAAAGTCATGATCTGACGTCTTGAGATGAATTTCATATGGAGAATTAGATGAACAAATGGTTAATTTTAGGTGCAGCAATTGTTGCAGAAACCATTGCTACTGCGGCATTGAAGTCAAGTGAAGGCTTTACGAAACTAATACCTTCTGTAGTTGTGATAATAGGATATGGAATAGCATTTTACTTTCTTTCAATAACCTTACGCTCGATTCCAGTCGGTATTGCTTATGCAATTTGGTCAGGCGTAGGAATTGTTCTGATTACTATTATTGGCTGGGGATTTTTTGGTCAAAAACTAGATATTCCTGCGCTTGTTGGCATTAGTCTAATTATCGCTGGGGTCGTAACGATGAACGTTTTTTCCAATTCCGGACACTGAAACCGGATAAATCAAGGTTAACTGCAGTGTCCGCTTGGAGCCGTGGTAGTGTATTGTAAATTTAGACTGGCCGTCAGCTTTGCGGATTAAGCCGTCATACATTTATGAAATTTTATGAATGATTAATGCCACATAGTTAATTACTGATCACCAAAAATATCACGATTGATTTCGATTACACCTGCAAAAAAAAATATCCAACGAAAACTCGTGCGCTCCCCTCGCCGAAACTGGCCATTTTGCTGCCACGCCGCCACATCCTTTTGTTTACAAGGCTCTCCGAGTTTCGGATCTGTGACAGGTAATTTTTTGTGGCGCCACGAGCTTCAAATATCTAAAATTTTTGTGGCGTCACGTTAAGGTAATGCAATTTTTACCGAATCGTCGAACCCTTTGAGGGGCTTAGTGCTGAGCAAGAAGTGTCGGGGTTACGGTATAAATTTCCACCTCGTCGCGCAAGAGTGCTTTATAGGCCGATAGGTCTATAAGATATATCTATGCTGACTTAATAGTGGATTAAAATTTGCTCGATATTGATTAAGTTCTATCTACCTAGATGAGAAAATAACATTGAACATAATCAATATCAACTTTACGCTTCCTTTTTTTTTGCAACACCTAACTATTTAAACCCACTCCCGTAGGAGCAGGTGATTAACTATATTGTTAACTTAATATTGCTTTGAGTCTTTAGCTTTTATATGTCATAAAACAGAAAAAAGTTAAAAAGCTTATAAAAGGATGTTGTATCACGATTCCCATTAAAAGAACCAAACCCCAAATACCTAACGTGCTTGTTGATTTATTCAAATAAATACCTCCAAATTAGTAACAATTTTTGATCAAATATACGATCAATCTATTGCAGACAAGATTGCGCTAGCTTCAGCATGTTCCAACATAAATGCACGCAAGCTATGGTAATGTTCTGCGCAAACTTCAGCAAAAGCTGCGTTACCAATAAAGCTCAGGTGACTGTAGGCATATAGACAGGCAGTAATCCCTAATGCATCTGCTGACATTTTCCCTTCGTAACCGTTGATACAGCACACTGCATATAGCTTATCTAGGTCTGGTGCCATGTAAAAACCACCGTTACTTAAACGATAAAATTCCCAGTAGGCACCACTATATTCAGGCGCGATACTTCCAGCAATCGCATAAATGGCAGGCTCTATGCTGAGTGGGAAATGAATGCCAAATAATTGAGCCGTATGTTTGATACGTAAATTGATTTGTACTGACTGACGAGTAATTGCGTTCATGGTGAAACTCCTTAAGGTTGTGAGTAATTGCCACCCCTCCCCCCACCAGCAACGGACGTGCAAAATCCTCCGCAGAATGCCGGATTAATTTTTTAACTGTTGGGCTTAATGGTGGGTGGGGGTAGGTGGATCGGGAGAAAAGGAAACTGAGCGTTGCACTCAGATCTTTGATGTTGAATTTGTTGCTAAGATATGCTTAGTGACTAAGACTTGAATCCATAGATTCGTCAGCACAGTACCTTGATTTTACAAAGTCTAAACAAAAAAAATTGTTGCTTATATTCCTATGCTTGTTTGATCTAATGAGGGGTAATCATCAAATTCTCCTAAAGTGTGTTGAAATTGTCACTAACCCTATCAAAAAAAGTATTAATTCCTCCGTATCTATCTGAAAATTTTAAATTTTTATTAGGGTTAGAAGTGGGGGCACGCTGCTTACTACAACTATCGGAAAGAATCGTATTGTGATGAATAGTTAGCCTGGTCATTTTCATCAAAGCTTGTGTTTATGTGATTGCATTGACATACATATTCACCTACTGTACATTTATCTGCAATTCCTAGTATAGCTACATACCCTTGGTTTACTAACGCATACCTCGGGTTTGTATTAATTAACTCTATAAAGGGAATGTATGAAACTTTCCACTCAAAATCAAACTGTAACCTCAATGATTAAAGCGGGCATCAGCCTAGTCATGTTGGGGTTTTCACTTTCCGCTAACGCAGAAATTGTAAATGCAACGTTCAATTGGACTGGCACAGGCGGCTATGCTACTCAAGGTCATTTTTCTTTTGATAATGATGCTGTTTATCTTAATCTTGTAACTCAAAGTAATGGTGCATTAAAAGATTTTAATTGGTCTGCCTATAAGGACGGATTGCAAATTTATAGTGAAATGGTAGTTTCAAATTCAGTAATTGATAGCAAGAATAAATTTTTAGATTTTACCTATGATGTGAGTTCTAATATCATTACTCTTTTAGACACCGGAGCCTCTTCCAATTGGTTTTCCAATCACATTGATTACACAAAGACTTCATATTCGAGTGAATTAGAAATAGGAGGTTTAACTCTTAGTAGTAACGAAGAAAACGTTATTGTCACTCTAGATAGTGCTGTTACTGCGGTGCCAGAACCATCTACCTATCTGATGATGGGCGTAGGTCTTATGCTAATAGCGGGATACAGACAGCGCCATCAAAACCTAGCATAGATAAAAACTGTAACCACAAAATGTTTAACCTGATTATGATTGTGACTTAAGATTTGGATCAACCTCATATCCTCCAGACGTGCAAAACTCTCCGAGTGTTACTGGATTGTTAAATTTGTATGGTGGATATGAAGTTAGATTTTATTAGTGGATTAGATTTAAAAGCTGAGCGTTGCACTCAGGTATTTGATGTTGGATCTGTTGCTACGATATGCTCAGTGACTCTCGCCTGCTGCCATAGATGCTTGGGTAAGTAATAAACAGGGCCACCCGCATTATTCCAACAGAGCATAAAAATGACCCATTGCGGATCCCCTGAAGTTTCATAAAGATAGTCGCAGACATCCCAAGACATTGGAGTTTCTGTCACGTTGGGCCAACTTCCATTGTGTGCTTCAGCCCATTCAGGGTCATAACCAAGTATTTCGAGCAGGTCATGATCCGTTTCGCAGACATAAATATAACCACCCAACATAGCATCGTAGCTTTGACTGAATTGACTTTCTTGTTGAAGCAACCATGAAATATCACGTTGCGTGATTTCTAATGAGCTTGTCACTGCAAGAGAGGGGTTATCACAAATATCCAACATAACTGCTGCTTGGTCCTGTAGCAATCTAAAAGGAATTTTTTGTTGCTGGTAGTAATGACATGCTTCCTTGAAATTATGTAGCTTAATCATATTAGCCTCCTGAATATATTGTGCGTTGGCATTAGTGATTAGTTGTCATGGCAGTGCTTGAGTAGTTATCCAAAGTCCTTTCATGCTCAAAATCTATGCTCTGCATGACTTGATGTTTGATAGCATCGGCTAGAGCTTCTTCCGGTAAATCCCACGCTAATACTGTTTCAAGCGCTTCTAAGTATTGATGACGGTTCATATAGTTTCCTTTTGTTAAGTTTGTTGAAGTTGAAAATGACAAGCGCAATAATTTGCGCAGCTACGAAATAGAAAAAGTCGCTGCTGGTTTACGTTGTGAGCAAAATCGAGGTGAATTGCGTGATGAAATGACGTGGTCAGACCGGTATAGGCCCGGTATAACTAAATTGCTTTATTGCTAAGTTTGAAAGCCCTTATCTGGCTTGGAGTTATGGCTGATTGATTTTTGAGAGCACCGGACTACAACTACATCAGAGTAGATTTTGCTGGCTATGCCTGCTTGGATTTTTTAGGTGGGAGTGTTTTTGCAGATTTTTTGATGGGTGAAACTGGTACGTATTTTAGGTCGACGTCTGAGGCAACAAGCTTATTGACTTCGGCCATAAAAGCTTCTGAATCGAGCATTTCATAACCACGCACTTTACCTTCCAGCAGTTTGACTAGACCTTCTTGCTTCAGTACAGCTAATAAGAATCCAGGTGTATTGACTGATTTACCTATAAACAGATTGATGAATGGAATTGCTGTAATGGGATGGGCTGCTTTACCCAATGCTGCCAGAGTATCGGTAAGTGAAACCCATTCTTCACTAAAGAATCCACCGCCAGAATTTACTACGATACGGATATGAACTTGATTGTCTTTTGTACAACCTAAATGATAAGTGAGTTTTGCTTTACCAGAGCATGTGGGGCATGTTGCTATTTTGATGATACGCATTGATATTGTTGAGTTGCTGGGTGTGGCATTGATGTTTGTAGCCTTTTTCATGATTGGTCTCCATCGTTGATATATTGAAAGCTGTATTACTCTTTCATATAAGATGGATAAAAAGGCGCAGATATTAATGAGATAAACTGAAAAGTTCTGAAAATTCAGACGTGAGAAAACCCGCATTCCGGTAGGCATACAGGCAAATTAAATAATTGTGTAAATTTCAAACATTACTAGAACCATAACTTGGGTTATAGCCCCCAGCCCCATTCCGAAGGGTTATAATAAAACTGTTTTAAATCCCCACTGTAATACGGTTATAGCCCCCAGCCCCATTCCGAAGGGTTATAATAAAAAGACTACACCCTTCGCTGAACACGCTGTTATAGCCCCCAGCCCCATTCCGAAGGGTTATAATCCAGGAATGATTTCAACCTGGCTAAATGCAGTTATAGCCCCCAGCCCCATTCCGAAGGGTTATAATAACAGCAAACGGAAATGTGATTGCTACTGGGTTATAGCCCCCAGCCCCATTCCGAAGGGTTATAATACAAAACGTGGCAATACACGTAAAGAAGATGTTATAGCCCCCAGCCCCATTCCGAAGGGTTATAATAATTACGGTTAACAGGCTCACCACTAAAGCGTTATAGCCCCCAGCCCCATTCCGAAGGGTTATAATTCAAACTAATAGCGGTTACGGATGGGATGAGTTATAGCCCCCAGCCCCATTCCGAAGGGTTATAATACGCATAGCAAATACTGTTGAGGGCTAACAGTTATAGCCCCCAGCCCCATTCCGAAGGGTTATAATGCATCGCTATGCAATGCCGTGGTGCTAACCGTTATAGCCCCCAGCCCCATTCCGAAGGGTTATAATCGAACAACACGTTCAACCAAAGCGTTACGTGTTATAGCCCCCAGCCCCATTCCGAAGGGTTATAATTAATGAAGCGCCATGAAATTACAGTGGATGGTTATAGCCCCCAGCCCCATTCCGAAGGGTTATAATTTATTTAAATTGGAATGTAGGGGATAAAGTGTTATAGCCCCCAGCCCCATTCCGAAGGGTTATAATCTTTTTAAATAATCCCCGCTATTAGCTTATGTTATAGCCCCCAGCCCCATTCCGAAGGGTTATAATTTTAGATATTGCTGATATTGATCATAATGTGTTATAGCCCCCAGCCCCATTCCGAAGGGTTATAATAATGATGTGTTGATGCAAGAAGTTTCACTAGTTATAGCCCCCAGCCCCATTCCGAAGGGTTATAATAGCAAGTTGGCAACCCGTTGAATTTAATGATAATTCAACGGGTTTTCTTCATATTTTTCAGAGCATTTACAGCAATATTAACTGTTGTGAGTTTACTTTTTTCTCATGCTGTGTCGGTGAGCCTATCCAGTGCTGCATACGCCCAAACTGTTTATCTGTTAAACAAAGCGTGCGAATACTGCCTTCAGGTGGTAATTGTTGGCCTATTCTCAGTAAATGTTTTTGCGCTTGATCCATACCATTGCATAGGCGGCTATATACAGAAAACTGCAACATATCATAGCCGTCTCGCAATAAAAAAGCATGAAAGCGCGTGTAATGACAGCGGGCAACTTTAGTAGTGACTGGTAAATCAAAAAACAACACTATGCGCATAAACTGTTGCCCATCTTTCATGATTAAACCTCACATTGCATACGTCATTCTAAGACTAGCGATGAGTGACAAACTTCTTTGTAATCATTTTTAACTCATCACTTTAATGCCAAATTCGCGCGGCAAAGTGGGCATCAGTAATTTATCAGCTTTAATTAATTCAGTTGCAGTACTTAAACTTTTTACTGTTAAATGAATGGCATGTAACAAAGTATGCTTTTCGCCCGCCACTATACAAGCCAATTGCAGACTTTGCACCAAGCTTGCTCGCTCTTGCAGAGTTAAGCCAGCTTCTTCGTTATCTAGTTGTTGCCCTATGCCATTTAATCTGACATTAGCATCTATAAACGGGCGAAATGGCTCAATTAAATCATCTGCCAAGTTAAATGCATTCAACTCACTGCAATGGTGTAGGCCAAAAGTTGGTATAAAACCAAATTGCACTAATTCACGTGCGATGGCGGCACGTAAAATGGCATATCCATAATTAAGTGCAGCATTGGGCAAATCTTCGCCATGCCGCTTAAATTCATCATGGTTGATGCCATTAAACAGAACGTTAAAATAAAGCCGGGCGGCTTGTGCTTCACAGTTTTTTCTATCGCCACTTTCCACCTCGGTCGCAAGCTTAGCGAGACGTCCATGTTCTCTACCACATAGTTTTAAGGTGGCGGCTTGATTAGCAATTTTTTGCTTAACTATTAACTGCCACAAACGTTTAGTAAAAGGCTTAGACCATGCTACTTGTGCACGCAACATGCCCGCTTGGCGGCTATGCGGCAAAAAGCTATTGAATAAGCCATTGGGCGTATGCGTTTCATCACAACTAATAATGACGACATTATCATCGGCACAAGCAGAAATCAAAGCACTGGTGAGCGTGATTTGGGGCGATTCCAGCACTACACTGGCAATATCCTCCAACGCTAGACTAACCTCACCGCTGTCTTGCTCACATCGCAACTGACGATTTTTAAGCGACAGTCGCGCAGGGCGGCTAATCAGCAGATTCTGCCAAGCCATAACGTGGCTCCTTTTTCACCTCATACACGTTACCTAAAACATCTACTTGTAATTTTTTGAAAGTACCAATGTTTTGAACACCTACACCCTCTTTTTTCCAAGACCTATCATGTCCTTCAATATTGATATTGCCTGTGCCGCGATGCGCCCCTTTAAAATAGCCTCGAATAAAACTCGCCTCACCTTTTTTATCTGCGATCAAAATCAAATCATTATTACAAAGGCTAAACGCAAACTGATAGCTTCCATCCATCACTGGCCAATCTTGCTCAAGCGCAGCCTGTTTAATCGCCTTATTTGGCAACACACCGCTAACACGGTCAGCCAAGTAAATAGGTACGAGGTAAAACTTACCTGCTTTGGTGAACACATCCACACGCAACATTTCACCGTTATCGGCCAAGCCACCACGCACTAGCACGCCTGTTTTAGTGGTACGCTCTAGCTTAACGCCTTTGATTAAACGACCAAAAGCATCGTCGCTTTCTTCGCCGTTTTTGCCTAAGTAAAACGGCTTAGCAAAAGGTTCTTTGCCGCCCGTTTCTATTCGCTTTTTCAAAGCTTGGTATAAATTGGCATTACGCGTTTCTTTTTCTGGGATACCGTCCAAAAGCTTTATCAAAGCTTCAGTAGTTTTATATTTCTTTGAATCAATTTTAAAATCGGCAAGATTCATTTTGGAGCTGGTAATGAAATCACTCATTAGCTTTTTAGTAGAGCGAATTTTTTCATCATGCACACCACCAGTCGCCTTGCGCGTAGGCGCTCGTGAAACAAATACGTCTAGCAACGCATCTTTCACATCGACTCTAAAATTCTCCCAAGGCAGTGGAAAATCTCGCCCATCTTTTTTCTGATAATTGGTCGCTGTAATTTCACCTGTTTGTGTATCAATAATCTCCAGGTTTCGTGAGTTGTCTCCTAGCTTCTTATCACTCGACTTTAAATCACTAAACCATAACTCTTTTTTACGCGAATAATCAGACACTTTCTTCACAAAGCCTTGCGTGGTGCAAGCCACTATGGCGGCGTCTAAAGCATGATGCAAATCACCATCGGCACGCACCTTAAGTAAACCCCAATGCGCGCGTAAAAATGAGGTGACTGCGCCATTGCGGGTTTGTACCTTGATTTTGTTTTCACTGGGCGCAAACTGCAAATAGGTTTTTACAAACTCTTGCAAATAGCGGGCAATATAGCGCGTGTCGTTTAAATTGCGTTCACGGAATTCTTGCTCGGCTTTTTCTTCAAAGTCCACGCGCAATAAGCGGTTACGCTTGGCTTGTCTAAAGGCTTTATGCGTTTCTATACGCACTTTGTATTCATGCCACAGCTGGCTTTGAGACGCGCCGTTTAAATATTCGTACGGCGTTTTATTGCCTTTATCACGATTGGCTTTACTGGTGCAGAGTACTTTGTTATTCAGGCTATCATCCATACTACGGCTGTATGGCAAAATATGATCAATTTCAGCATAGCCTTCTTCTAGCAAGCGGGCAGGCTCTAAATAAACGCCGCAGTATGCGCAGTAATTATATTCACGCCATAATCTAAACTTAGTGAATTCATCTCCACGCGGGTCGCGTCCGAAAGTATCGTTAAATTGCTTAACTGTGCGCTCCTTTTCTGCTTGAAACTCTTTTTGCTTGCCTTCAATGTCTTTACGCTCGCTATAGGGTTGTGATAACTCTCGTGACAACTCAATGTTAATTTGCGTGGGGCTACCAAAGCGACGAATCATTGCGTTAATCACTTTACGTGCCTGCGTAAGTGCGCGCAGCACCACAGGATTACGTACTTCATCTGTAGGAATATAAGGTAAAAATTGTTGTGGCTGCGCTTCAGTTGGCGCACTGTGGTCGTAACCTGCCGCAAGCGCTGCTTCGTCGTAGCGTAAACCCTGCGCTAAAAATGGGTTGATATTGCGTAACGCTTTGAGTGATAGAGCCACTGCTTTGTCAAAAGATAATCCTAATACAGCATCAAGCAATGTTGGCTCTAATTGTTCAGGAGCAAGAATTTCACGAATTTTGTCATCGCTTTTATACCAAGTGAGTGCTGTAGCAATCGCATCAAGCTTGTCGGGTTGATTGGTGAGGTTGCCCCACACTAACTCTCCGCAGGCCTTTGTGATAGCTAAACGCATGTGGTGATAAGCTTTGAGTTCTGCGAAAGTCGTATCTTCCGCTTTATCAATTTCGCCACTTTTATACTGCACTAAGTTAAAGCGAATAGATTCTGGCAGTTCTAAGGCTTTACGAATCTGACTGTATTTAACTTTAGCTGATTTGTACGCCATTGTTTCAATAATTTTACGCTGCTCAGTATCTAAGACGCGTCGCTCTCCCGCATCAATCAGCATCAAATTATTAAGCCGAGAAAGCAACACAAAACGTTCAGCACTGTATGTGGCTTTTGCCGCACGTTTTTCGCCAACTTCAAACGTACAATCACCCACCATTTCTGCTATTTCACCATCATCCACAGGGCGTTGCGAGGCAAAAATTTTAGTGTATTCTGCCTCAAAGTCTTTTGATGTGTGACTATTACCCAAATTGCGCTGCGCTTCAAATAAAGATTGAATTTCTTGCAGTAAATCATCACGTGCTACCGTGTGACTATAATCGCCGCCTTTGTTACGTTTATGGTCTGCAAATTTTACGTCCTTCCACACCATTTCACCAACGGTGCGATAGCCTTTATCTATAAGCAATTTAGCGTTTCCCGTTACCCCCTTTAATAACTTCCCACCTTCACTTTTTTCATCACTCACTTCACTTTTTCGGTTGGACTTAAAACCGCGATGTTTTGCAATATGCAGCAACGTCCGCGCCCAATCACGTTGGTTTAGTTTACGTTCCAACCCATCAGCTCGTAGCAACCAAGGCGTTAAATCATCAGCAGTACTGTCAGCCAAAACTTCTGGCACAACATCATTAATTAAGCCAACACGATAGAATAAACGTCTAATTCGCGCCATGCGATGGGCGCGGCGGCGTATTCGACGACGCATTCCACGTGCCTCTCGCCTTGGCTTTGCAAGCGATTCACCTGTTTTTGGTACTTCTGCTGAAACAAATATGCGTGACCCCAAACCAAGCAACGGAATTTCTTGTGATGCATCTATTGCTGCCCAGCCAACAGATGCAATGCCAATATCTAAACCAAAAACAAGTGCCATAAAAACTCCCTTTTTAGTATTATTTAGTGCTATCATTCCTTTAACGTAATCCTTCGGAATGGGGCACGTTGCTATAATAAGACTTAAATGTCGTAAGGTATCCCCCAAAATGAAAATTTTTGGGGGTATCCTCCAAAAAAACTAGTAATCATTTAAAAACCACAAAACTTCATTTTTGTAGCAAACTTCGCCATTAAATTCAAAATTAGACTCACCGGTGGCATTAAGCCCATTCATATTTTTACATCCAAATCCTAGTGTTATTTGGTTACAAGACTTAGCTTAATTTTTTCAACTTGAGTAATAACATGACTCAAAAGCCAAAAGAATACGGCAAACTAAGCGCTGAACGAAATAACAACTCATTCAGAAACTGCCTGAATTAACAGAGGGGGTCAGCTCCACAATGGAACTTGTTAAGTCAGTGTCAAAGAAACGCATTAATGACCCGCTTTAGAAAGACTTTTAAAGCGCTGCAATTTATGAGCTATCTTTTATTGAGCATCTTGCCATACTGGTTATAGATTTAGATAAAGTTGAGTTTTTTAGCTAAAATAGCTTTAAATCCAACTCAGCATGTTTTTGATTTGATTGAAATTGAATACGATTTCGATCATTGGAATGGTGGCTGGAAAGGTTTTTTTTAAACAAGAAGTAATAGGTTTAATCTTTAAGCCACAGTTTCAAACATTTAGAGCAACCCATTAAATTTGCAATAAAGATTCACTTCTTGCTCACCCCTAAAAGATGAATAGCCGAAAACATCGTGAAGAAGTTGATATGCAGTGTTTGACATGAATACCCAATAGAGCGCGCGTAAGCCTCGCCATGCAATAAATAAAACCTAGCCATAGCTGACTAGGTTTTGAATTTGGTAGGGCGTGCGAGGATCGAACTCGCGACAAACGGATTAAGAGGCCGTTATATTTACATTTAGTTAAACTTCATTAAATCATAAATATTTCATTTAATGCATGTTTTACATATGGTTATAGTTCATTTAAGTATATTGCAATTTACTCAAATTCAAGGTAAAGTGTTCCCAAATCGTTCCCCAATTACAATATTCTATGGCTAAGTTAACCGCAAAAACCGTTGAAGCGGCATCCGCTCATAAAGAGACTTTAATCTCTGATGGTGCTGGCCTATATCTACGGATACGCCCTGCCTCTGGTAAATGCTCTAAACATTGGGTGTTTGTGTACACCAACAATAACCAACGCAGGAAAATCGTGCTCGGTGCTTACCCCCTCCATTCTTTAGCTGAGGCTCGTGCATGGGCAAGAGACCAAAGTCGACTTTTGGACAATTTCATTGACCCTGCTGAGTCTAAGCGACTTGCCAAGCAGAACGCGGTTACGAAGTCATTAACAACTTGCGGCGCGCTGCTTGCCGGCTATGTGTCACATCTCAAGGCACAAGGAAAGCAATCTCATTCGGATGTGGCCAATATATTTACTTTGCATGTCTCGAATAGCATCAAAGCCCTCCCAGCTGCATCTATAACCCACAAAGACTTGATAGCATCCATTCGCAAGCTGGTTGATGAAGGTAAGCTAAGAACTTCAGCAAAGCTGCGTAGCTATCTACGTGCTGCATTTGAGCTAGCCCTGACCGCTGAGGACAATCCGAATGCGCAGCGCACAATGTCAGGCTTTAATCTAACAACCAATCCTGCTGCGAGAATCAAAGTTCCAGCCGGGTCAAGCGTAGTGGGTGAACGTACATTGGATAAGCAAGAGCTATCCGAGTACGTGAGGCACATTGCCGCCCTTCCCGCGGGCGACATACGTGACCTTTTGCGATTACAACTACTTCTAGCAGGTCAGCGAGTTCAACAAGTTCTAATGGCTACAGTTGAAGGGGATTCCATCGTCATTCGCGATAGCAAGGGAAAACGCGTTGCGCCGCGAAAGCACATCCTGCCACTGCAGGGGGAAGCTTTAGCCATTGTTAAAACTAGGGGGTGTATGTTCGATACTTCTAGAACTCAACGCGATGCCATTAAAGCATCCACCATTGTCAAATCCATATCTACAGCGATGGGAGGCAAACCATTTAGGCTTGGTGATATCCGTAGAACTGTCGAAACCATGCTCGCTTCAATGGGTTTCAGTTCCGACCTAAGGGCGCAACTTCTCTCCCATGGGCTGAGTGGAATTCAAAACAGACACTATGACAAGCATGACTATTTACCTGAGAAATTACAGATGCTAATGGCGTGGGAAGCTACTATAAAATATAGCGACTCAGTAATTCAAAATTGATTTGAATTCAAATCACTAAATAACAGAATCCCCAATTTGCATATTCTCATACCAACTGACCATTTATTCTCATCATGATTAACCAGTAGAATTATTCGAACTGACCAGTAATTCTCATGTGCACTGACCATTAGTTAAAGCTATGCAGATTTTTGAATGGCTGCTTTTTGGAAAGTTAATTTAGAGGTCAAATGGCAAAAAAGGGCCCAAAGCCGTCTATCACCAATTATGATAATCGTCAGCAACGTGGGACAAAGCAGCCGCACAGATTTTATCCATCTACTTCAGCAAACAGCACCTTTGAGTCATTCAACAATAAAAGGTAAACTACCTCAACGTGGGACAAAGCGGTCAAGTTAACCAAACACTAAATTCAAAAACCAGCTTTTAAAACAACTTGTTACTAAACGATTTGCGTCCGTACTTACTATTCATTAGTATACGGACAGAGCAACACCTAACATCAAGATTTCAAAGAAAAATAACATGTCAAAATCAATACCCGCAATATTATTATATGGACGCACGCGTCCGCTTAGCCCTGTTATACAAAACAGAGAATGAAGAATATTTTGATCATATTGGCGTCACCACTTCTAACAAACGAGTAGTTAATTAGGAATTTATGCATGATAAAAGGTTGGGTATACATTCTTAGCAATAGAGCTATGCCAGGTATTGTAAAAATTGGCTTCTCAACTAAAGACCCTTTATTGCGAGCCAATGAGCTACAGGGGACAGGGAATCCAGAACCATTTGTTGTTGAGTATGATGTATTGGTAATTGACCCAAGAGAGGTTGAGCAACAGGTCCATAGAAAACTATCACATTGCCATTATTCGAAAGAGTTTTTCAAAATTGGCTTGAATGATGCAATTGACGCTATAAAAAAGGTGATCGTTGAACAGGGGAAAACACCTCTGCACGAAACCATCATAGATAACGCTTTAAAGTCTCGGATGGAAGTTACATCGAAAGCCACGCCTAGCATAATAAAATGCAGTTGGCCTAGGTGCAATTTGTCTACTCTGAAGGGTGCAAGCGAGCATTGGAATGAGCATCTTTGCCAGCTCTGTAAAAAACCATTAACGGCATTCAGTAAATCAGCATACTGCGACGAGCATGTTTGCCAATGGATTTCTGGGTGCGTTAGAGCGAGGCAGCAAGGTAGCAATTATTGTGAGATGCATAATAAATAATGGAAGTGGAGAGCGGAAGAAAATGATCGTTAACGAAAAAGATCACATAAGTGGAACCCGCGCTTCATGCAACTTGCGGAATGTATAACCTTGGCGTTCAACCCGGACTCTGGAAAATCGCGGAGCCGGTTAACTTTACGTTAGGCATCAGACCCGCTATGCCAGAATACAAAGATATAGTTTCTATACTTGCCACGCTAGTAGCCTCCTTTGCTGGGGCGTGGGGTGCATTTCTACTTGAAAACGAGCGGCGCATGCGGGAGGTGGAAGACCGCAATATTGGTGCCGCAAATCGGGCCATCTACACTCTTTTCAATCTTTGGAACATTCTTGAGCAGTACCGGAAAGAAACACTTGAACCCTGTCGTGGCAAGTCAGATGCATGGCTGAATCTGGCGGCACAACCAACCATCCCTACAGGTGAACACACATTCCAAGCAAACGAACTGCAATTTCTACTTCAATCTTCTAAGGCCGAGGTCTACTCTGGTCTGATGCTAGAAGAGCAACGGTTCGCCATTGCAATTGATCTTATTCGTGCTAGGTCAGCAATCGTCTTGGATGAAGTATTTCCCAAGATGTCCGCAGCAAAAATTCCTGTTGGAAAAGCATTGCCGGAGGCCGAGGTTGAAGAGGTTCTTGGAATAGGTCTAACCCACAAACTTAAAAAGATCACGACCGCGATCTTTAGGAACGTTGACGAGGATATTGTTTCACTTAAAGAACAATATGGCCAAATCCAAGAAGCAATGAAACAGCTTTACCCAAGTCGGAAGGTGCTGGAAATCATTTTTGAGGTTCCGAAGCAATGATTCCTAACCACTAATTCAAGCGGGACGTATAGAAAATTGTATTCAATGAGTTACCATGTGTTAAAAATAGCCTCTCCGGAGGCACTGGAATCTATTGGCTATATCACGCCTGTGAAAGCAGAGGTAAACTAATGTTGGCAACTTGCTGAAAAGAGGCTTTCCTAAAAAATCACTGTAGTGAAATCAATTATTTAAATAGCCTCCACGAAAGTTGGGGTGATTCACACTGTTTCTAATCAAAGGCTTAATGTGAGTGACGTTATCAAAAGCAAAGTTCGGCAGTTATATAGCTTCTTAAAAGAAGCTAACCAACTGCGTTTTAGACCAGTCAGGCTACTTTCTGAACAGCCAAAAGTTATCCGGCTGGGCGAGATGCCTAATCACCCATCTATGCAAATATTCCGCCCAATTCAGGCGGTTGATAACGCTCAAGAAATCCCTGATGCTTTACTCCGCATCAAACGTCCTCACCTAACTTCCTGCCCTATGCCACCCGCCACAATCAATTCTTGGTTGCTACCCAATTGGGATGATCCATCGAAAGATGTTTTCTTTGCGGAGAGCCAGAATAAGGTCATAACGGAAGACTTTACGGAAGACCCTGCACGGATTGATGAGTACAACGACTGGCTTGAAGAATTAAATTATAAAGAGCCGCTCGAATACATAGCACCACCTGACTCAATCACATCATGGTTAGCTGATGGATGGGATCTGCCAGATACAGTCCCCCAAGTTCTAGAAACTCGCGAGAGGACAGTAACCATCAGATTTGACGACGACGAACAACGTGTAGCTAACTACCGTGCTTGGCTTACACAACGTCAAGAGTGGGTCGATCCAGAATTGTTAGCTCGCAGAGCAATGTCATTTTTTGAAAGATTCTACGACATCTATGCAGCACTTGAGAAAGATGGGGAAGATTTAGAGTTGCTTGTTGCCGATGGCCACTTCATCTGGCTAGCCACATCTGAACTTGATGGACCTGTCAGGATAAGCCATCCAATTTTGCTCAAACGAGTAGAACTTAGATTTGACCCAAAGATTCCTGAATTCTCAGTTCATGAATCAGACCGTGAACCTGAGCTTTACGGTAGCCTATTTGTTGACCTACAAGATATTTCGCCAATAGCAATCAAGAACAGAAGCTCAGAACTTGAATTATCTGGCTATCACCCACTTGGATGGGATGACACGGAGGCTTTCTTAAAAGCGTTTATACAGACCGTTGCTCCAATCGCTGGGGAATACTTGGATGAATTACCTATAGATGGGGTAAGTACAACACCAAGAATTTATCGTGATATGGTCTTAATGCTGAGAAAACGCACCTCAGGCATAGCTAATGCAGTTAATTTAATAATTGAAGATATTGATCATCAGGAGGTATTCGCGTCTTCACTTGCTCAAATCACTGGCACGATAGATGAGTGGGAGGAAACGGGGTTAGATGATGGCAATTCCCTAGATTACTCGGGCGGCACACTCAGCAGAAAAACTGGAAAATTAGAAGCTGAATCAGCCTTTTGTGACGATGATATATTGCTAGCTAAAGAAGCTAATGAAGAACAACTCCAAATCATTAGAAAACTTGAACGGAGCGGATCTGTAATCGTTCAAGGACCACCCGGAACAGGCAAGACACACACTATTGGTAACTTAATCGGCCATCTCTTGGCTCAAGGCAAGTCGATACTGGTAACGGCCCAAACGACAAAGGCACTTCGCGTCGTCAGAGATCAAATTCCTGAAATGCTTAGGCCTTTAGCAGTATCAGTATTGGGGAGTGACCAAACAGCACGGCAACAGCTTGAATCAGCAATTAGTTCCATCACAGAAAGATTAACTGGGGATAGCGCCGATTCACTGCTTAAAAAGTCGCAAGGATTCGAAGCCGAGCGAAAACAACTTTTAGCCCAATCGAAAGAGTTAAGTCAGAAATTGCGACAAGCGCTTGAAAATGAATATCGTGAAATTAAGGTTGGAAATAAAATTTTTAGCCCATCGGATGCGGCTCGTTTCATTTCAAACCATCAAAAAGCACACGATTGGATACCTACTCCGGTAAAGATAGGTGTGGACTTAATTTTATCTGCTCAAGAACTCATCCGTCTCTATTCACTTGGTACGTATTTCACCCCTTCCGAAGAGCGTGATGCTCGAAAGCCATTGCCTGAACTGTCAGCGCTTCCAAGTGAACGACACTTCAAGGTTATGGTTTCTGAGTATCAGGATTTGACAACTACTGACTTAACGTTTGGTGCAGATCGTTGGAAACATTTGGGTAAAAGTAGCGAGAGCTTGTCATCTCTAGCTGCGGAATTTGCAACAGAGTTTTCTGATGATTTGAGACGTCAATCATGGCGTCCTTATGCGATTGTAGCTGGGATACATGGCGGCACAGAGCGCGAAGTTTGGGAAAAATTGATTTCCCAAATCTCAGAGACTGCAGAGGCGCACTCTAAATACTCATTGGTACTTCATCACCAGCCTAGAATGTCTGAAACATTATCGGTTTATCAACAGCACAAAATTGTTGGTGAAATTTGTGAACATATGAATACGGGCGGGAAGCTCGGCCTGATTCAGCTTGCAACGAGGTCTGAGTGGCGACAATTCATTAAAACATCATCAGTCTCTGCGGGGCAGCCCACCCACCCTGACCATTTTGACGCTCTTAAGCACCTTACCGATTTGACCAACTGTCGAAACGGTCTTCAGCCACTATGGGATGAGCTGATTGGCAAGCATATTCAACAGCCATTCAACAGTCTTGGGACATCGCCAGAGCAATCCTGCAGGGCACTTATACCTGAGATACTCCGATGCCTTGATTGGCACGACAAGGTCTGGATGCCGCTTAAAGAAAGAATCATATCCGAGGGTTTGAAAGTTGGCGATATCGTAGCCACCTTGCCACGAGAGGCTACACAAGTTTCAGAATACAAAATTATTGAATTACTGGCTTCAACTGTAATGCCACCGTTAATTCTTTCCGAAATTGGACGACGTAAACTTGCTGAATGTGAAGCTGGCTTCGAGAAAATTGAGAGCCTAGCCTTACAGGTGGATCCGACTTCTCCTGATAGTGGATGTATTGGACAAATCATTTCTGCGTTACGCTCACGACGCCCTGAAGCCTATGAAGTTGGTATAGAGTACGCGAGGCGGCTTCACATTGTTAAACCGCTGGTACTCGAGCGAGACGATTTACTAAAGAAGTTGGGGTTAGTCGCTCCAGTTTGGGCAGAAAATATTGCCCATCGAATAGAACCACATCATCAGTCCGCAGTCCCCGGAGATGTAACAGTTGCTTGGGTCTGGCGTCAGCTACATTCAGAGCTGTCAGAGAGAGATAAACTCAATCCTCATGAATTGCAGCGCCAAATCGATAAAATAGATGAGACCTTACGGCAGGTTACACAATGGTTAATTGATTCTAAGGCATGGGGAAAGCAGCTGGAGCGACTTGAACGAGACAACTCAATTCGGCAAGCTCTAGTCGGTTGGCTAGACACAACAAAACGACTTATTTCAACTAGGCAACTAGATAAGCGCCATACATTGCTCGCTGAAGCTAGGAAGTTGATGAAGCGATGCGCTGAAGCTGTTCCAGTTTGGGTAATGCCCATCAACATCATGGCGGAAAACTTCGACCCTCGAACTACGCGATTTGATGTGGTCATTATAGATGAGGCAAGTCAGGCAGACCTTAATGCCTTAATCCCACTTTACCTTGGCAAGCAGGTAATCATTGTTGGTGACCATGAGCAGGTTACTCCTCTTGGAGTTGGTAAAGGCCAGACAATACTTGAGAACTTGCGCAAGCAGATGTTGGAAGACATCCCTAATTCTCATCTCTTTGACCATATGTCTTCAATCTATGACATTGCTCGCCAATCCTTTGGTGACGCTATACGGCTAGTTGAGCACTTTCGTTGCGTTCCTGAGATTATCGCATTCAGTAATCAACTCTCATACGATGGGAAGATTCGCCCCCTACGTGAATCAAATTCTACCGACTTGAAACCAGCATGTATTTCTTGTCAGGTTGAGGGGGTTAGAGATGGAGATACTAACAATGCAGAGGCTAGGCGGATTGTAGACACTATTAAGGCAATGATTGAACATCCGAAATACGCTGATAAGACAATCGGCGTTATATCAATGATAGGAGATGCTCAATCTATTTTAATTCAATCTCTTCTGCACAAAGAACTCTCTGGCACTGAAATAGAAAAGCGTCGTATTCAAGCTGGTAATTCTAGTGAATTTCAAGGCGATGAACGCGATGTAATTTTCCTTTCAATGATTGATAGCCCAGCTGCCGAGGGCCAATTACGAACCACGGGTGAAGGTGCTTTCGAACTAATTAAGAAGAGGTATAACGTCGCAACCAGTCGAGCTAGAGACCAACTTTGGGTCATTCACTCATTTGACCCTGATCTTCACTTAAAGCATGGTGATATTAGGCTTAAGTTACTACAACACGTTAAAGATCCACTTGCCTCCCTTAGAGCGTTCAATCAGGCGGTCGGGAAAACTGAGTCGCCATTCGAGCGCTCAGTTTTAAAGCTACTGACTGATGCTGGGTATAGGGTAGTGACTCAATGGCAGGTTGGTTACTACCGTATTGATATGGTCGTAGAAGGGGGAGGTAAACGGTTGGCTGTAGAGTGTGATGGAGATCGCTACCATCCGATGGAAAAATTAGCTGATGATATGGAACGGCAAACAGTACTTGAGCGACTAGGTTGGCAATTTGTCAGAATCCGTGGAAGTGCTTTTTATCGTGATGCAGATGCAGCAATGCATTCAGTTTTCTCGCGGCTTGAGGAATTAGATATTCCAAAAGAAGCTAATCTTGATTTGCCAGATATTTCTGATATGTCGTTGCTCCATGAGTTGGACGATATTATTAGAGTCGGTTTTGGAAATGATTTAGAAGGCAGCAATGGAGGTTCTGAAGATTCGACAAATGATGTTGAACCTCAGGAAAAAAATCACCCAATTGATATGTCTTCAGTTAGTCATTCAGCTCGATTAATGGAATACAAAGAGTATGAATTTGCAGGCGGACCTGCTGAGCAGTTTTACAGCGCAGAGAACCGCAGTGTCTTGAGAAGCCAGTTGCTCTGCATTATTGATGCAGAAAGCCCTATAGCTGACTTTGTATTGTTTCGTCGAATTGCCAGAGCTTGGAACTTGGCTAGAACAGGGAATCGTATAGAAACTTTATTAAGATCCTTGGTTCCTAAGGACTTGCCTACAACTAAGGATAACGGTTCAGTCTTTTATTGGCCAAAGACAATCTGTGCTAGTGATTGGAATGGTTTCAGAGTGGCAGGTAGTGACCCCGAGTCAAAACGTTCTTTAGATGAAATCAGCCTTGAGGAAATTGGCAATCTTTGCCTACACATTTTGGCTGAACAAGTCAGCATCCAATTGGGCGATTTAGCGCGTTCAGTCAGCAGGTATCAGGGAATTGGGAGAACTTCCAGCGATGCAGAAGAACGAGTACTTAAGGCCTTAAAACATGGTCGAGTAGGTAATGCTGTGAGCATTGAAGCTGGAATTGTCAAAGCAAAATCGAAAGTCGCCTAAGGGTCGAAAGTGCCGATTCTGAATGGCTGCAATCCCGAAATCTAATTTTTGACCTTGCTGTACAGTTTACTTCAAAGTGAATGGTCAGTGCCCATGAGAATCACTGGTCAGTTTGAATGAGAATGAATGGTCATCTAGATGATGAATACTCACAATTTATATTAGTTCGCAATATTTAATTATTAAGTACTATAAAAAACTTGTATTTTTATTTTGAGGCTGTAATATATTTCTTAGGAGCTAGATACGTACCTTTGAACTAGCTTGTATTTCATTAAAGAAAAGGTTATTGGTTCGCGCAATGCCAGCCAATAATTAAACGAAAACTATTAAGTTTCAATTCACATTGCTCGGAACTTAATAGCCGAATGTAAGGAAATCCCCTCTAAACGTCTGGATAGAGAGCTTACATTGCAGGGACTGGAGAAACGGACATTATTTGTCCGCGCGCCTATTCAAAGCCCCGGACTCCATATCAAGGGCATTCAAATGAACAATTTACTACCAGCTACAGGCTTTGTGTCTCTACGCCAAATCATCGGCGATAAAAATCGTAATATCCCAGCAATCTTACCCATTGGTCGCTCGACGTGGCTCAATGGAGTTAACGAAGGCCGATACCCTGCGCCTGTCAAAATATCAGAACGCCGAGTCGGTTGGCATGTATCTGACATTCAAAGTCTACTAAACTCACTTAAATAAAAACACACGCAAGCGACTGATTCACATTGCGTGTGCTTAGGTACTTCGACAGGGTTATTGTACCTACATTTTCAATTAAATCAATAGCTTGCTCTAAAAGGAGCAACAAAATGATTGATAAATATACTTCAGCCAATGCTGTTAGTGATTTTATAGCGCTACTACCACTTTCCGAACAGTTCTTCAAAGAACACAGACTTCTACAGCGTTGCGGCATTTGCAATAGAACCTTATCAAAAATACATTCTTACCTTGCAAGCGATACTAGAATTGCGCTTATCTGCAACACCTGTAATTCAGAGAGTAGCTGCCACCCAGACGCACCTAGCGTTGAATTAAGCGATAACCCAGCCATCACGATTTCCGCGCTTCGCCAAGAGGTGATTCACTCTCAAGCAAAAGTATTCGGATATCCATTAGTAATGAAACCATTATTACTGGATGGTAATATGCATTCAGCGATAGTATTCACAGAAGATAAAGCCTACGCCACATTCGTGCCTTGGTTACCTAACGACAATTTAATTATAAGTGGTGAGTTAGCCATTGATGCGCTGGTCATAGCAAAGTCTATCGCTGCTGGACTAACCAAAATAATTAGAATTAAGAATATCTTCTGGCCACTTTCAAGTGACCCCAATGTTCGCGCGCTCCTATGTTTAAGTACAGGAGACAAATAATGTCGAATATGACCTCAGGGTTTGGGCAGTTTCACACAAATGAAGCTGATTTTATTAAGCCAAACAAAAAACTAACTCCTTACACAACTATTGACTTGGCCGGTATTCGCGCACTAGTAGATAACCCACAGATGGTGGATAAGGACAAAGCGCAATGGATAATTCCCAGCACACTGCCAACACGAAACTTTAGGAAGCAAGAAGAATCTGGTAAGTTTTGCTTATTATGGGCAGACCTAGATAAAGATGCTGTGCCTATTGCAGATGTTAAAGAGTGTGTATCTTGTTTACCAAGTGCCACTCATCAGTTAAATAACTTCGAGATTTATTCATCACGCTCCGCTACTAAAGACAAACAAAAGGGACGAATTATTATCCCATTAGCTGAGCCTTTGTGTTTTGCTGATTGGGTCATATGCCAAGAAATTTTAAATGACTATTTAGAAAACGCTGGAATTTCCCCTGACCGTACGTCACAGCGGGCGGCTCAATTATGCTACCTGCCAAATCGTGGTGATTTTTATGAATCACACTCTGAACGCAAAGGCATCATGTTTAACCCTAATGTCCTATGGGCGGTTGAGATAGCAGCAAAGCGAAAAACACTAGCCGACAATACAGCTAATCTTGAAGTTAGCAGGCAAGCTGCTGCAGAGTGCAGAAAAGCGTTAAAGATTTCGCTGAATGTTAACGGTAGGCCAGACACTATTGGTGCGTTCAATAGCGCTTATAGTGTGCAAGAGATATTGCTAAAAGCTGGCTATTTCCAACACGGCGACACGTTTCGACATCCCGCCTCTGAGAGCGGCAGCTACTCGGCCAGCGTCAAGGATGGCCGGGTACATTCATTATCAAGTGGCGACCCACTTTACACAGGTGGAAGTGGCATTGGTGCGCACGATGCTTTCAGCGCTTTTACGGTTTTAATGCATAGCGGCAATCGAGATGAAGCGCTCAAGGATGCTGGTGACAATATGTTAATGATAGATGGAGAGCCCTACAATATTGTTAAACAGCGCGAATATATGCATGGCAAGGTTGAGTTCGAAGAATTAAAAGAACTTAAGGAACTGCCAGTCAACGGTGATGCAATACCCTTTGATATTGAATATCCACCTGGTTTAGCTGGCACTATAGCTGAATATATTTTTAATAGCTCTCGAATGCCAGTACGCTCATTCGCTATTGCTGGAGCTATTAGCGCCTTAGCTTATCTCAGTTCAAACAACTGGTATGTTAAGAGCTCTGACACCGCGCTGAACCTCTACCAAGTACTAGTAGGTGGCACTGGTAAAGGCAAAGAAGACCCTAGAAAAGCCGTAAAGCGTTTGGCGGATTCAATCAGTAGTTCCGATGGAATTTGTGAAAGCATTGCGAGCGGCCCTGCACTGCTGAGAACTCTGGAAATTGATAAAAACATTTTGATGTTAACGGATGAGTTTGGACTTTTCCTGCAAGTGGTGTTATCAGACAAAGGCTCCATGCATCTAAAAGAATTAGTCAAGGAACTATTAACACTTCACGGGCTCGGCAGGACTTACTTTGCAGGTAAGAAGTATGCTAATTCAAAGATGAATATTCCGCGCATATATAACCCATTCGTTAATGTGCTGGGTACGACAACGCAGTTGGAATTGATGGATGGTGTTACTTCAAAATCTGTAGACAATGGCTTTTTAAATCGCTTTCTGCTTATTGCGGCTAGTGAAGAAAATCCTATTAATCGAAATCCAAATAAAGATATACCAAAGATACTCATTGACGGATTATCATCAATGAAGTTGCTTTCAGATGCTGAAGGAATTAGTTATGAAGAAGGAGCTGAAGAACTAATGGTTTCTATGGCAGAACAGATGGTCGGCAGTGGTGAATATGCAAACCTCTGGTCAAGAGCCGAAGAGAATATGATACGTGTATCAGGATTGCTGGCTATTGTTGACGGTGCTGTTATTAGGCAGGCCCATATTATGTGGGCTCACCGATACGTCAGTTGGTGCATTAAGTCTTTTGCTGCTAGTCTTGGTTCAGACCTTGCCGAAACTCACTTTGAAAAAAAGATTATTAAAGCGCGCAACTTCATCAAAAACTCAAAACACTATGCTAACGATAAACAGTTTGGCGAATACTGTAATCAAGGATATATGCCACGAGGAAAATTGGCCAAGTTGATGAAAATTCCTTCTAGAGAATTGGATGAAGTGGTTACGCACTTGACCAGCACTAAACAGGTTGAGGGGGTAAAGCATGAGGGGGGTAGCATTCTCTTTGTAATTTCATAAAAAGAGATAATTCTCCTTCAAAATTTGAAAAACAGATTTTTAGCCACTGTATTAGCTAAGCAGTTCTCTATCTATTGGAGAACTGCTCTAGTGAGCTGAGAACTGTGCAACTATGTAAAATAAGGCTTACAACACTGTTTATATATAAATTCTCTAATTCTCTTCCTCTCTCTCTATACAATTTAAATAATGCCATTTTTGCAAATGTATTAGAGAGAGTGAGAATTGGAGAACTGACATCAACAACGTTTTGGGCTGAAGCAACACAATGCTAAAAATGATACAAAACAAAAGCTAAGTGACTATGTAATGCACAAATATTGACAGCTAAGTAAGTCGCAATTATTTCTGCTCCATATCCCTCAATCCACTGTGGAGTATGAAAGCGATTCGCCGTGCAATATCAATGGTTGAGTATTCTGGAATTAAATCTTTTCCATCTACCCCTTCGACGGACTGAGTAAGCCTGTCTCCATAGACCTTAGGTAGTTGTTTGCTTACTAACCACTTGCGATTATCGGAGCGCAATTTAGCAACGGCAACAGCTGCTGGGTCAATACGCGTATTACCCTGAGAGTCGATAAAGGTGCCAATATATGCATCTGGAATACTAACAATCTGTTCCGCATAAATATGTGCACGAATTCTTACGGCTTCTTCATAGCGCGCCATAGAATCTGTTTTTTTCAGCCATTCCATTACAGTTACGCGGTTAGGCATTCCAGCTTCATCGCAAATATGAAGTAGTGCTTCACCACCTGCAATTCGCTCTATGATTACATGTAGCAATTCGGGTGAATAGGCTACTCCATTTAAATTGCGCGGAGGCCCTACAGGTGATGCCTTATCTGCATTTTTAGAAAGTTTAGTCATGCATCAATGATATATATTTGAAAATAAAATACTACTAATCCTTATTCGAGATTATGCTTAACAAAAAAAGGGGTCAATATGATTTAGATTGAGTTAGATAAATTCTTAGCGTGATGATGAATAAACTAATAAAGACATGCTGCTATTTGGAACAATGTGTTTCAATTGATACTCTCAAGCAAACCCTGACTTAAAAATCCAAAAGCTAAATTATTGCTATGAGTAATAAGTTGATTTACTACTATTAATTTTATGATTGTCCTCTTTAGGGCGGGCAAATTTGGACTCTGGTAACAAGCCTCAGCCAAAGAAAATAAGTAGATGAGCTACCAGTTAATCCACTTAGCTGACCTTCACGTACGAAGCCTCCATTGCTGCAATCGGCCATCAGCGGCAGTTCATTAATCAAGCGCAACCGGCAGCAATGTGGGACAAACCAGCCATTCGGTTTTGAACTGTCAATGAGTGCAATCAGCACTTAGCTGACCTTTGATTATGATGGATGGGTTAAGCTGATATTGATAATATTATCGTTTCAAAAAGAGAGCTTAACTATTCAGGTATTTCTTCTGTACTTTGCTGCTCCTCAGCATATGTTTGGCAGCCCTCAATAAATGAGTCAGAATTACCGCCGCAGTCATCTGGGTTGTTTACTCCATTTTCTTCAGCCCAGTTATATCCAGCTTCATGCCCTGAACAATCCCCAGTGCATGGATATCCTCCAAAGGTTTCCGGTGGGGTATAAGATTGGATAGGCTCTGACTCGCTCTCTGATGCATAAGGTTCGTAAGCCGGTGAATTTGCCACTTTTTTATCTTCTGAGAAAAACCATATCAGCAAGATGAATGCAACTATCCATACCCAAGGTGATTTCATATTATTCAGTCTTAAAAGGTGTTAAGTGCTTACTATATCCATACTGGATGCCAGACGAAAAAAAGCCGCCACATTCATTCATTCTTGAGCAACCATTGCATTCAGCCGCGTACTCGTTCTTCCAGTCACTAATTGATTTTCTGTAGTAAGGCATTATGTCTGGGTTAACTAAACATAGCTGGTGGTTATATACAGAAACATTCATACCACTTTTACCTAAAATACCAACGGCATCGCTTAGTGTATTTCTGTATTCGTATGGGTCAATCCATAGCTTATCTAGGTTACCTCTAGTAAATCCCATCATCTCGAGACCCATCAGAGCAACATGGTCTACAAAAAGTAAATTACGCGCTATGAATTCACTGAGTTCTTTTAGACGTTTGATTGATTGCTGGTGAATGACGATGCGTATTTCTACTTTTTGGTTTAAGCGCTTTAAATTAATAATGCCTTGAATTGTTTCATCAAATGCACCTTTAGCTTGAACAATATAGTCGTGAAGTGTTGGGTCATCCGAATATATTGGAATGCCTACCATCATGTCAGGGTGTTCAATAGCCGCATATTTTTGAGCGAAACGATTATCTTTAAAACTACGGCCATTGGATAAGATGTGTATGGTAGTCCGCGGTAAGTAACTTTTTGCTAAAGCTAAAATTTTAAGAAACCTATCACCAGCGAGCGTAGGCTCGCCACCCGTAAAGCCAATTTCAGGTGTGTCTTGTGGGATTAAGGGGATTAGCTGTTCAATTTCATCAAGAATCCATGAATCATCAATGGCCTTTGGCGGTTGAGAACACATTAAGCAGTAGTGATTGCATTGCTCAGTGACTAGGATGCTGTTGTGAGGTGAGCTTGCTCTAAAAAGCACTCTGATATCACCGCCACGGTGTGAAGAAAGCCTAATAATATCGCCATCTCCAATGTATGAGTATTCGTCAGGCACTATTGTGTAGCTACCAGTGTTAGGTATAAGTGGTGCTAAGTCACGCTGGGAGTTTAGTATTAAATAATGTGCGAAACCAGTTGGGATGTTTGAATTTCTAACAAGATATAGTTTCGATGCGCGAAGCACTAAGGGTAAAGTTACATTTGTCGAGATGCTAAGGATTTTATTAGCCGCCCCAGTTTCATTCCCTATTTTGATTACTTTGCCACCCAGTTTTAGCATCTGTTGGCCCACCTTAAGAAAAGCTGTTTAACTTGTGGGTCACTTCTCATCAGACCTATTAGGTGCTTGAAAATAGCCATATTGCGCTGACAAAAAGCGGATTCTGGTTTTCTGCCAACTATGTCTTTATGAATGGCATGATGGTATACAGGGTCAGCTCCACAGTATGGCTCGAAAGCACAATCTGAACACATCGGTACGCTTAGAGTGAAGGTGTTTTCTAAAGCATCAAGCAAGGCGTCTGATAAGATGATTTCTTCGTAAGTATTTTCTGCGAGGTGCCCAAGACGGAATGTTTTATCTCCCATTTCAGCCAACATACGACTTTCATCTGAGGCATACACGGCACCATCGTAATTAAATACAATCGCAGCGATTCCTGCGCCTGAAGGGTTCATTAAATCAACAAAGCCGGGGTCTGAAGGTGTGAGCATTTTAGTCAAAATAAGTGATGCATATTGCTCTACAAATCGTGTCCCAGACTTATTTAGCTCAATGATGTAATCCAGCCCTTCCTTGTAGAATTCGAGCCATCGCTCTGCATCATAGGACATGAATTTTTTAGTTTTGATGGCAAACCCATAAGGCGATAACGCTCTCAGAAAAATCTCATGGAATCCTAGTCTCAGGTACTCATCAACAATTTCTTTAACTTGCGGTAAGCTTTTATCCGTTGTCGTCATCAAAGCAGAGACTTGGTCATAACCTAATGCTAGCCTTGCGCGGTCTAAGCCCTCAACAAATTTTTGATGGCTATTTTTACCGGGGCGTGGACGGTTCTGATTATGCAATTCTTCTGGGCCATCCAGTGAAGATGAGAGAACAATTTTATGTGCTTTGCAAAACTCCAGAATCTCATCTGTTAAAAGTGAAAGTGTAGTGGCGATAACAAAATGAAGGTCTCGGTTGAAAATCTTATTTCGTTCTTCGGCTTGAATCACTACATATTTGACGATTTCAAAATTCAGTAGCGGCTCACCACCCTGAAACTCAATCTTAATGCCTGGACTAGGCGACCTGAAAACAAAGTCGAGTGCCTTGTCCGCGGTTTGCTCTGTCATATCAAATGCCGCTTTATCTTCTGATTGCCTTGATACTTGGCAATACGGGCAACTGTGGTCACAACGAAGCGTAACTACGAAAAGATGGAGATTAGTAAAGTTGGCTAATCTAGCTAGCTTGGTGCGAAGCTTAAGCGCGAGGAGTTCTACAGGGGCATTTTCTTTCGGCAAGTGAATAAAATGTTTAGCGCGAAGGTTTGCAAAATCTGAATCGTCTTCAGTTAGGCGATGGCCAATGATAGTTTCAAGTTTTTGAGAGGGAATTATGTGGAATTCGCCAACCATGTTGGTCAGTATGTATTCTTGGTCGTTTAGTCGGTCGAATTTAAAAGGTAGCAGATTGTATTGTTCTGCTGACACGTAGGACTCTAAATCTTTAAACTTACTCACCGCCTTGAAGACCTGTGTTGGAAAATGCAATCCCCAGTATAAGGTTCCTTATAGGCTCAGTTTCTGCTTTAAGTTTTATTCGAAGGTGTTGGTCAAGAACATCTTTTTTGAATTCCTCTACGCTGTGTGCAAACCCAGCTTCACTGGTACCGATATTTGGTTGTAGAAGGCAGTTTATTTTACCGTCTGTAATGGAGATATCAACAGTAAATATATTGAGTGAGCGATAAGCGGCCTTTTGAATAGCTTCAACATTATATGATTTTTCATCAAAGGTGATTTGCATATGCTCCGTCATTTAGCGACCTGAGTAGTGAGAACGGTGTGACCTATGTGAATAATGAGATCTGTGTGAGCTATGGTAAGCCATTACTGTCTGACCATCAGCAGTCTTAAGAATGAAGTTAAATTGGTTCGAAACGTTTACTACGATATTGTCGGGATTGGCTTTAGTGCTGTTATCAACGTCAATAATAAACTGAGTATTACCTAAAGCCTGATTGGTAGTTAAAGCTGTAGCTAGTAATGCTAAGGGTAATAGGAATTTATGTTTTCTCATATTACCCTCTGGTGCTTAGTTATTCGTAGCTTGAGTAGTGTGATCTGTGTGAGCTATGTGAGCTATGTGATCTGTGTGAGCTATGGTAAGCCATTACTGTCTGACTATCAGCAGTCTTGAGAATGAAGTTAAATTGGTTGACGCTTTTGTTTGCTTCTACAACACTCAAAGTCTGAGAGGAAACAGCAAAGTTCGCCGGGCCAGATGTGTCCGTATTTGCTAGGGTACTCTCAGTTGCAAGTGCAGCGACCAAAGCCGTCATTGAAACTAAAAATTTACGATTATTCATATCTTGTACCTCTAAATATAATTTTAGGTAATACTAGCTTTAAAATATACTCCTGTTATAACTAATACTCAATAGCCATAATAAGATAGTTGCTATTAAAAAATCGCCTAACCGTTCGTCCAAAACACAGCTATACGGTAATCACCGCATTATTAATTGCATCTAAAAGTAGAAACTAAGTCACTAAAGCTAACTTTTACTTTGGGGTAATGCCACCAAATGCCTTATTGGGACGTTCGTGATTTCATGTACATAGCCAATCAGTTGCAAATTGCTGCATGTCTTGGTGACTTATGCTACATTGCAACGATAGTGTTATTATTCTTCCGTGCTACGTAAAAGCGGGATGGCTTAAGCAACACTGCAGGTGCATTTGGTTTTGGTGCCGGAAAAAAGTAGGTGTTTTTTTAGATTAATTTGCTAGTATCAAAATTTATAAACCAGTCCCTATGATAGATTAGGTTCTTTTTTTGTCCTACTTTACGGTAGGTTTCCAAGGAAAAAAATGTTCTGTTCTCAATGTGGCACTGAAAACCCATCAGAAGCCCGCTTCTGCCATAAATGTGGAAAAACGCTGGCAGGAGAACCTTCACAACTGATACTGAGTAATCAACCTAAGGCACCTAAATCGACTGACGAAAGCAAAACGTTCCTGGTCGGCAGTTATCACCCTTGGAGGCGATTATTTGCAAGGACAGTTGATATTTCGACGTTAGGCCTACTTGCTTTGATAATAGTTGTCGTTGGTGTAGGTATTTTGTTTCCTAGCAAAGCGGAAGCCTTTGCTAAAGCCCTTGAGAACCAAATCGTCGCGGGCATCATTCTGCTTCTGTTGTGGATTCCTTTGGAAGCCATCTTGCTTTCTACCTTAGGAAGTACCCCAGCGAAGTGGCTCTTTGGAATATCGGTGAAAACGTCCAACGTTGGTAACTTATCATTTCAGCTGGCGCTTCATAGATCATTTCTGGTCGCTCTACAAGGTATGGCAATGGGCATCCCTCTTGTGGCGTTTTTCACACAAGTCTTTGCATACAATCGGCTTACCAAAACGGGTACTACGCTTTGGGATACAGCGGCCAATACTGTGGTCACTCATAAGACCTGGGGCGCGGGACGAGCTATTGTTTGTGTTCTTTCAGTATTTTGCGTTCTTGTGTTGATTAGCGCTTTGAATGCGACAGGAAAATAATCAAACGATCGATGAGCAAGATTATCTTTTGTGAAAAGTCGGCGCTGCATGGACGGTGAAAATTGCCTAACCCGACAGTCCCAAAGGACCCTGCGCGATAAAGACGAGCAGCGTCGGTAACTTAAACGTTATCGTAAGTGTTTCACATAGGAGAGGACGAATGTTTTGCACGAAATGCGGTATTGAGAACTCTACCGATGCTCGCTATTGCTATAAGTGCGGCACAGCGCTGCTACAAGTCACGCCGATGCCATCCGCATCACCAGACGTTACCGAAAACTCTAAACTAACCGATTCGATCCAAGAACATATAAAAATGCAAACCCGTGAACCAAACTTCCTCTTAAAACACTGGGAAGGTGATTACTCATTGGGGTTTTCATATTGGGTCATCGGTTCCTTGCTAACAGTTGTTGTACTTGCCATAACCACGGCAGTTAGCTCAAGTATTGGCTTACGCGAACTCGGGCCAAGAGCTTCTGGCACAGCTATTTTGGCTCTTTATACCTTCGTCGTTTTGTTGATGGTATGGCAGTTGGTTGGAATATGGAGGTCAGCGGATAAGCATAGTCAGAAGGGGGGTAAAGCATTCTGGGCTAACCTCGCGAAAGTGATGGTGTTCTTTGGAATATTGCGCGCAGTGGGTGACTTTACGACACAGGGATTCCCTATCATATCTGAGGGTGCTAAGTTGTTTGTGGGAATTGACAATACACCGCCTCATCAAATTCGCCTTCTTCGGGATGGTACAGAAATAGAACTAGCAGGTGGAATGCCGTTCGGTACTACTGACGCAGTTAGAAAATTACTCGATACGGCGCCGGCAGTTCAAGTCATTCATTTGAACAGTCAAGGGGGGCGAATGAATGAAGCATACCTGCTCTATAAGATGATTAAAGAAAGAAACTTGAGTACGTATACATCGGCCGATTGCGTCAGTGCATGTTCTCTCGCATTTCTCGCAGGTCGAGAAAGGTATCTCGGTGAGAGTGGGCGGCTTGGTTTTCACAGTGCGTCAATTGGCGGACTAAGTGGAGAAGTTGTCAACGAGATTAACAACGATGTTCGACAAACTTTGCAGACTCATGGTGTTCCTAAGAGCTTTATTGACCGTGCTCTTTCTACCTCGCCGAAGGATATGTGGTACCCAAATAAGGATGAGCTACTGAGCGCTAAGGTAATCGATTCAGTCGTCGATTCACGGTACTTCGGACTGTCTGGCATCACCCAATGGAGAGATGCTCATAAAATTGAGTCAGGGTTACTCGCCATTCCGTTCTACTCAACACTGGCTCAGTACGATCAGCAGAATTACGCCAAACTGCGAACTATTTTAGTTGATGGAATTCAGAAGGGTCGGGCACAAATAGAGATTCAGAATGACGTCCGCACTATATTTGTGGGTCAAATCATTCCAACGTATATTAAGAAGGCACCTGACGAGCCCTTAATCCGTTACTGGCACTCACAAATCGCTGAGATGAAGCATCTTGCGAAATTGAATCCACAAAATTGTGCTGATTTAGCATTCCCGCAGTTCGCTAAATCAGCACAAGACTTACAACGTTTGCTACCAACAGACCTGAAAACGGAAGACATCAATGCCTTAGCAGCCGTGGTCAAAGGAGCGGCAACGAACCCGCAAGGGTATGGTTCAAACTCTCAAATTCAAGCCGATATTGAAGCAATCGTGATAAAGGTTGCACAGAAGTACCCGTGGGCACTTGAAGTTATACAAAACCCGGCCAATCACAAGGATGACCCTGACGCTCTTTGCGGTGCGGTCATTGCGTTGTATTCGGAAGTCTTGGCTATACCGAGCAGCAGTCGATCTGGTGATGTGTTGAGGTTTATGCTTAGTGAATAGACTAACACTTCGCTCTAAAGGGTGCTGCTCGATAAAGCCAAGCAGCTTTGCCGTTGTGGCAGTTGATTCTACTGATTTTCATATGACTGGATTGGGTCGAAAGTACTCATTGACATTGCAAAACTGTATGACTGCTTTGTCCCACGTAGTTGCCGATTGATAAAGATTAGCGACAGTCTCAAATGGGCCCACAGGACTCATTGACATTGCAAAACTATATGACTGCTTTGTCTCAATTTGCAGACATTGAGTTTAATGCGTAAGCGACAGAGTGGATCGGAAGTGAGGCAGTATAAGGGTTCGTAATATGAAAATATAATCTCTAAGTTAATTTACCAAACAAATCATATAACTTCATATAAATCGATTTGCTAATTAGTGTCATAACCCAAAATCAATCAAAGAAAAATGATACCAGAAAAAATGCTAATGCTAACTTTGGCATCCTTAATTTGTAGCAACTGCTATTGACAGAAATATTTAGAGGTATAGAATTTACTCATCGCCGATTTGTAAACCTGATTGCGGGGCGATTAATAAATACCTGCTAAACTCGGAGACAAACCCGCTTTAGCAATCCGCTGAGCGGGTTTTGTTTTTAGTACGACTAGCAGTCGCAAATCGCTGAGGGGATTTATTCCAACTTGCTACCCTCGACACCCTGTCAAATTAGCTAAACAAGGAGATGTAAAATGTCATTCAATATCGGAACACTCACCAACCCTAAACGGCGCTATCACAAGATAGATGGATGGCGCGGATACTGGGTACCAGCCTTAGCCATTGCAGGTGCTAGCGACACAGGCACTTACGGCGATAGTCCATGCCCATCCAATGAAGTAACCAAAGAATTAAACCGCCTACGCAAAGAAGTGCTGCGCCCGGCAGGCATTGCATCACGCACAAGATGGGGCAACTCAAGCAATTTATTCTGCGCTAAGAAATGGTTGGCTGTCAGCCAGGCTGACTTTGCTAGGGCTGCCCTGCTAGCTAAAGAATGGTTAGATGAAAATCGCCGTACGACTTCATACATCCATGATGCAAACCTCGAAGCCTACTTTCAGTAATCATTAAGTTATAAGACACAGCCTAACCCGCTGGCAGTTAGCAAAACGGTTAAGGGGGATTTATTCCATATTGCGGCCCAGCCATACAGGCAACATCGCTAAAAAGGAGAATGTTATGAGCACGTCAAATAGAAATTACTTATTCACTTCTGAATCGGTATCCGAAGGTCATCCAGACAAAATGGCCGACCAAATATCAGATGCAATACTGGATGCATTTTTAACACTTGACCCTAATGCAAAGGTTGCTTGCGAGACAGTACTAGCAGACCAATTTGTGCTGGTTACTGGTGAGTTTAAAACAGCAGATCCAGCAGTATTTGAAACCGTACGTGCTAATGCAGAAGGTATCGTGCGTCAGGTGATACGCGACATAGGCTACACCAGCAAAGAAGATGGGATTGACCCAGATAAATGTGAAATCAAAATCGCATTCAATCAACAGTCTGCGCATATCAATCAAGGCGTTGATTTGGGCTATGGTAAGGTCGGTGCTGGTGACCAAGGTCTCATGTTTGGTTATGCCTGTAATGAGACGCCTGAACTTATCCCACTCGCCATTAGCCTAGCCCATAAACTGGTACGCAAACAGGCTGAGCTTCGCAAGTCAGGTGCGCTGCCATGGTTGCGTCCTGATGCAAAGAGTCAGGTGAGTGTTAGATATGTTGTTGGCAAGCCCATTTCAGTAGAAAAAGTAGTGCTTTCTACTCAGCACGCACCAGACATCAGTACCGAAGATTTGCGGGACGCCGTGCGTAAAGAGATTGTTGAAGCCGTAATTCCAGTCGAATTGCGCAGCAGTAATTTTGAAGTGCTGATTAACCCTACCGGACGATTCGAGATTGGTGGACCGAATGGTGATACTGGGTTAACAGGCCGTAAAATTATTGTTGATACTTATGGTGGTAGCTGCCCGCATGGTGGTGGCGCCTTCTCAGGCAAAGATCCGACCAAGGTGGATCGTTCTGCAGCTTACCTAGCACGTTACATCGCCAAGAATATTGTGGCAGCAGGGCTCGCTACTAGATGCCTAGTGCAGCTCGCGTATGCCATTGGTGTGGTTGAGCCAGTATCATTGCTAGTAGACACCTATGGCACAGGAAGTATTCCAGACGAGGATTTAGAGAAGTTGGTACGAGAGGTATTCGTACTCTCACCTCAAGGCATTATTTATGCGCTGAAGTTGAAGCAACCTATTTACAAACAGACTGCGTCTTACGGACACTTTGGGCGGACAGATATAGATTTGTCTTGGGAAAAAACAGATCGGGCTGAACGTTTAAATTTACTTGTTTCCGCGTGGCTTAAAATCAAATCTAATACAGAAAAGCAAATTGACCGGGGTGTGCAGTTTATAGCCGCTGTAAACTTAACGCTAAAAGACAAAGACCAATATTTTGGAAAAGAGATCCCTGATTTTTATCTAGTCGAAGCCGTTCACTCTGCATACAAAGAGAAAAACATTTTGCCAGTAGATTATGAATCCAAATATTACAGCCTTTGTCATAATAGCAATACAAAAATCACAACTTATGAATATCAGTATCCGCGAATAATTGTTGCTGGACCACCAATTATTACTTCAGCGCATATTGAGCCAAATTTGACGAAATCTCAGGTTTTTGAAAAAGCAGTTCATATAGCGATGCTGCACGATCGCAGAACAACCGCATTTTGGGAGCCATTTGATTTTATCAGTGTTGAACCAGCGCGCTGGAGAGGTATTAATAAGAAGTACCCCTATATCGCAGTCAATGGAAAGATTGAGTGTGTTTTATTTTACCCGGAAAAGTTAACAAAAGAAGAACTCATCAAAGTTGGCGAAGAGATTGTGGCAACTTGGGGGAGTAGTGTTGAAAATAGGTATCGTGTGGGTATCGTTTTGTCAGAAACTGAATCTGTTTGGCCTGTTTCACCAACTCTAACAATCGAAGGCGAGCAGATAGGAACAATATGAAGAAATTAAAAATTAGTGAGGTTAAATAAAATGGACACAATAGGATTATTGCTCGACGCATTACAGTTTTCTGCAGATAAGCACAGAGGTCAGAAACGTAAAGATGGGGATACTGCTTATATCAATCACCCGATTGCGGTAGCGCATATACTCAAACACGTTGGCGGAATTGTTGACCCTATAGTTCTATGTGGGGCAATTCTACACGACACATTGGAAGATACTGTAACTACCAAAGATGAGTTGGCTGAGCGCTTTGGTAAAGAGATTGCAAATGTGGTGTGGGAAGTTACAGATGACCTAGTACTTAAAGCTGACAAAAGCAAAGATGCTGAACGAAAACAGCTCGAGATTGATCATGCCCCTCATATCAGTCACCAAGCTAAGCTAATCAAAACAGCAGATAAGATTGCTAATCTTCGTGACATCTTAAATAGTCCACCTGTTGACTGGACTATCACCAGAAAGCAAAAATATTTCGATTGGGCGAAACAGGTGATTGATGGCATGTGTGGTAATAGTAGCGCTTTGGAAGCGGAATTTGATGCCTTATATTCAAAACGACCTTTTAAGGAGATGACATGACTTCGACCGATGGTGCCTGCCCATACTGCAATAGTGAAGATCCATGTGAACACCTTCTGCTCCAGGTTGACTTAACATTTAGAGATGCTGTTGGCGGTGAGTTATATGAAGCCTTTCGTGAAAAGTGGTTTTCCATCTTAGATGCTAATGAAGATAATGACAACTTTGATGAGCGTAAGGCATTTGAAATGTTGCTAGAGGATGTGGCCTGTCTAGCCGATGCTGAAAGTTGCTGGGAATTTGAAGGTGGGCCAGGTCAATCTTGCGACTATCTAGCCTACTTTTTCAATAGCGAAAAATCTAAAGCTGACGAAATAAATCAATGGGGAAAAGATAAATAATGAATCTTGTAGATGAAAATCCTCGAATAGCGCTTCTAATAAAACAAGTTAACTCCTTACCTGTTGATGACGAATATAAAAGTCTACTTTTAGACGCCATAAAGAACTACCGCGAACAGATTCTAGAACGACCTGAAATTCCTATTGATGGTGGGTGGAATGATTTAGAGGCACTTCAGCAAGTAACACTTGGTGACATGCTTGAGCGAAGTATTAATCTAATACCTTAGTCCATTTTATTGGCCTTAAACTATACGGAGATAGATATGAATTACTATGATTGGATGAGTGATGTAAAAACTTGTAAGAATTGCGGATGGGTGGGTTTAGGAAGTGAAGCTAAAATTGGTGAGTGTTTTAATGAATGCGCTGAATATCATTGTCCGCAATGTGAGCATTACTTTGAGGCTGTGCTCTACCCATCGATTACTGAGAGCCTGATTGACTCAAGAGCAAATCCTGCAGACAGATTATTTGCTGAGATTGTGATGCAAAAAATTGTTAAGCACTAAAGATGGGTAAATAATCTAGCTTAGCTTTAAAATTGACCAAAAAGTAACTTATTTAAATATCTGAAAATATCATAATAGTAAGGTGGCCAAACATGGTACAAGACAACAAATCTTTAAATCCTCAGAAAGCATTCATAACCCCAATCGGGCAAAACCTGATTCTAGATTATATGCGAGAGCAGCAGCTTCCTCTTACACGGGAAACCTACCTAGCAATAGAGGGTTTCAGCGAACCACTCCACCCGGAGTTGGAGATGGAACTACCGATAGAGTTTCGCTTAACCAGCATGTCATAGGCCAATAAAACAAATGAAAAACCAAAACACTCCACTTGGACGTGCAGGCTTGCTCGTAATCCCGATTGGCATTGCAATAGCATTTTTTCTTGAATCCTTCTGGGTTGCTATTGCTGTTGGTGCAGTTGTTGTCGCTGCTTGGACTGCAGTTGCTGCAGGTGTGGGATTATTGATACGTTAAGCCTAACAAGGCATTCAGCAAGACGAAAGTAGTAAGGTTTACTCAACTAAACTGGTTAGACAATTACCATTCGTTCCTAAATCGTTCCCCAATATGCGAAATTAACACAAATGAAAAAGGCTCGCATCTCTGAAAGCCCTATGGATATTGGTAGGGCGTGCGAGGGTCGAACTCGCGACAAACGGATTAAGAGTCCGCTGCTCTACCAGCTGAGCTAACACCCCAATTGAGTCTAAAAATTTACCACTTAGTTTAAGCAATCTGACTGCATTACATGCTTCATTTTACATGACATTATAGCAAAAACATACATGAAGCTTGCTTGTGCCGCTTGTCTTGTCAACGTTTCGTTGCGTATAATCAGCGTTAAAGGGGAAGCAGAATGGTCGCAGCCGGTTTTCGTGTTTCGAAAGATGACCAAGGTCGACGCCATATTCAGCTTTTTGGACAGTGGTCATTACGTGCGCCGTCTAATGATTTTGCTAAGCTTAAGAAATCATTGGAGCCTTTTTTTTTAGATACTTCGACAACATGGAATTTGAACGAAGTAGAGCAACTAGATGCCGCCGGCGCTTCTGTTCTTTTATCAGGATGGGGCAATAGATTGAATGCCAACATCTCTTTCACACCTGAACAGGCAACGCTTTTTAATACACTAATCGGTTTAACAAGGCCGCCTAGTAAAAAAATTCAGCAAGACTGGCTCGCTCCTCTTATTGGCTTGGGAAAAGGTGTACTTCACCTAGCGCACCATTTCACCGAGTTTATTCATTTGCTCATTTTGCTTTTAATAGAAATTGCCTACCTGATTCGCCGCCCACAAGATTTTCCCTGGCGTGAATTCAGTGCCAACGTATACAAGAGTGGAGTGAATGCTTTGCCAGTGACGGCGCTACTTGGCTTTATGATTGGTGTTGTCATGGGTTATTTAATGTCGAAGCAGTTGCACACGTTTGGTGCTGACATTTATATTGTCAACATTTTGGGGCTTAGTATTATTCGCGAACTGGGCCCCGTGCTGATGGCGGTGCTGGTTGCAGGTCGATCAGGCTCTGCAATGACAGCACAAATCGGTGTGATGCGGGTAACCGATGAGATTGATGCGCTGACCACAATGGGGATTTCGCGTATCTTACGAGTGGTTCTACCCAAAGTGCTAGGGTTGACTTTTGTCGCACCTCTGCTGGTATTATGGACATCAAGCTGGACACTCATCGGTGGCGCTTTTGCATCGAATTTAGAGCTGGGCATCAGTTTTCGCTTTTTCTTTGATTATCTACCGTTGGTTGTTCAGCCTGTCAACTTCACGCTCAGCCTGATCAAGGGCCTGATGTTCGGCTTCGTTGTAGCACTGGTCGCCTGCCATTTTGGCTTGCGTATCAAGCCAAACACCGAGAGCTTGAGTAACAGTACAACAAGCTCAGTGGTAACAGCAATATCTGGCGTGATTCTGGTTAATGCCTGGTTTGCAATCTTAACGCGCGGTATCGGCGTATGATTGAGAGTCCCAAGCAAACCATCCCGCCAGAAAATATTCCAGATCAGGATGTCATCTGCGATATACAGAATGTTTGCACGGAATTTGACGACAATATTGTTCACCATAATCTCAACCTAACGGTTAAACGCGGCGATATCCTTGCGCTGGTGGGCCGGTCAGGTTGCGGAAAAACGACATTATTGCGTCATATCATAGGGTTAACCAAACCACAGAGTGGCAAAGTGCTATTGTTTGGAGAAAACCTGCATGCCATGGAGCGCGTGGCACAACGGCGCCTGATGAACCGTTTTGGCGTATTATTTCAACAGGGTGCTTTATTTTCAGCGCTTTCAGTTTTCGAGAATGTCGCCTTTCCGTTACGTGAATTAAAACAGTTTGATGAATCAGTAATCTACCAATTGGTGATGCATAAACTGACACTAGTTGAGCTTGAGCCACGTTACGCGGACCTGCTACCTGCTGAGATTTCTGGTGGCATGGTAAAGCGCGTCGGGCTGGCGCGGGCGCTTGCACTGGAACCCGAGCTGTTGGTGCTCGATGAACCCACCGCAGGGCTGGATCCCGACCGTAGTCATAATTTTATTGATCTTGTTAAACAGCTAAAAAAGTCCTTGGGGTTAACAGTTCTTTTTGTCACCCATGATATGGACACTTTGGCGTCTCTGGCCGAACGTGTAGCTGTATTAGAAGATAAGCATATCATTGCAGATTGTTCATTACAGGAACTGGCTAGAATTGATCACCCATTTGTCATCAATTTCTTCCAAAGTATCCGTAGCAGACTTGAAAGATTATAATAGACCATGGAAAACCGCGCTTATGCAATCGCAGTTGGCATCTTCTCACTAGTGCTGGGAACAGGTGTGATATTTGCCTATTGGTGGATTAGTGGCTCACAGCAGGCCCGTTCAGAGTACATCATAGCATCTCCTCTGCCTGTCGCTGGGTTAAGTTCGGAAGGCACCGTCAAATTTCGCGGTGTAGATATAGGCAAAGTAATTGAAATTTCACTAGACCCGTCCTCGCAAACCACCATCTTGATTAAGATTGCGGTCGCAAAAAACTTAAAGCTCAGTACCGAAGCTTATGCTGAGCTTCGTCGGCAGGGGATAACCGGACTTGCTTATATAGATCTAAATGATGAAAGTAAAAATGCGCCTGCCCTACTCGCTGGCGGCACTATTCCACTTCGGCCAACCCTTGTAGATAATTTAATATCCAAAGGCCCGGAACTCTTGGCACAGCTTGAAGTGCTTTTGAAAAACAGTAGCCAGTTCACCGCCGCGGCCAACCGAGTTTTGACTAATGTCGATATTCAGAGATTGAATAACACCATTGCAAATCTAGAAAAAGCCTCTGAGAAAGCTTTGCCAGCAATCAGTTCTGCAACAAATATGCTCAATAATGCGAATAAAATGGTGTCCGAGAAAAATCAAGTACAACTCGCACAAACATTAGAAAGCGCGCAACAGGCTTTTGACGCTACAAGACCACTCATCAACGAACTTAGCCTGACTGCTAAAAAATTCCATAACACAGCCAATCAAATCGAAACCAGCGCCAGTCAGCTTACTTATACTTTGGATAATGAAACTCTACCGCAACTACACACACTGACTGAAAACATGAATCGAAGCGTCATTCATTTCAACCAACTCATTGATGTTCTTGAAGACAATCCGCAAAGCATCATTTTTGGAAAGCCGAATCCACCGCCAGGGCCAGGGGAAGCTGGATTCACTATCAGGCCATGAGGACTATAGTATGCGTAATTTTATTTTATTGTTAGCCAGCGGCCTGCTTATAAGTAATTTAGCCGCTTGCGTCGGCATTAACAAGGCTAGGCAAAATTCAAGTATTTATGATTTTGGTTTGTCTGTTTCCGGCGAAAGTAATCAACAAATTGCTTCAAAAATAACGTTCGAACAACCGGTTGCTGCAGAATCTCTCAACCATAATAGAATTCGTTACCGACTGAATTATCAAGACCCTTTACGCGTATTTTTCTATGCAGATAGCCGTTGGGCAGGTACGCCTTCAGAGCTGATTTCGAGCAAGCTGAGAAAAATGGTAAATTTAACAAAAAACCCTACGAACTGCAGCTTGGAACTAAAAATAGAAGCTTTTGACCACGTGTTTCAGACCACAACTGCCAGTGAAGGCTTTGTGCAGCTGAGCTCAATACTGGTTGAGAAAAAATCCAGGAAAGTGATTTCAACTCAACTTATTACGGAAAGAGCCACCTCTGCCTCCCCTAATGCACAGGGCGGAACAGCCGCACTGCGTCAGGCGAGCGAGAATGCACTGAAAAAAGTAATACAATGGGGAAATATGGTTGCGGATAATAGCGCACTTTGCCAATAAGCATCAAAAAAAGAAAAAGGCTCCCATCTCTGGAAGCCTTATATATCTTGGTAGGGTGTGCGGGGATCGAACCCACGACAAACGGATTAAAAGTCCATATCAGATATCCAGCAGTGAATTGGCTTACAAGGCCATTTTAGTTCCTCACAATCTCACTCTTATAGCATTTTACACCCAGTAAACA
>Ga0209311_1000281_pt1 | contig 52731 bp, 47 predicted proteins | sample AD_UKC045_MetaG_FD_184417 | JGI IMG/M metagenome (GOLD analysis project Ga0209311, IMG submission 184417) | Active sludge microbial communities of municipal wastewater-treating anaerobic digesters from USA - AD_UKC045_MetaG (SPAdes) (version 2) | ecosystem: Engineered > Bioreactor > Anaerobic >...
CGGCGATATTCCCATTGTACAGAAACTCGCTGGCGCATATAAGGTTTGGCATTCGCAATTGCGAAACGTGCCGCGATTGTCTCGCTACACGCTCGGTGCGAAGATCGATTCGCTGTACTGCGACACCCTTGAGTTGATTTTGCTCGCGGGATACTCGCCGCGACAGCAGAAGGCGGTTATCGTCGATCGCGCGTCTTCAAAACTGGACAGCTTAAAGTTTTTCCTGCAAGTAGCGTGGGAAGCACGTGCACTGGATACTCGGCACTACAGCCTACTGGCCGCGCCGTTGGTCGAGGTCGGCAAGATGCTCGGGGGCTGGCGCAAACAGCTGCGGAACGATAATCCACCCCAGTGATCGGGGTGGATATTCACAGTGAAGCCAGTTGCGGACGGCGGCGAAACGGCAGATGTCGTTCCAGTCATTGTCGATCCAGTTCAGGTTCAGCTTGCGGTTCGAACCGTTCCTGTTGAGGTACGGGACGTACCGGTTGCCGTTCGAGTTCTGCCAGACAGTCACAGAGACGCCGTCATCAGTGTGCAAGATGCCATCCGAACCACTGCCCGTTGAGTGCTCTCCGGGCTGTATCGCACGCGGGGTCATCGAAACCCACCAGCATCTTGCACCAAGTAGCTTCAATTGTTGAGGTGCGCGATCTGCACGCTGCCGGGAGGCGTACCGCCCTGGCATGCTGGCCGCAATCGGCGCCCTAGAGGTCGACCGCTCGCAGGCGTACCGGCGAGCTGTTTCGTCTACTGTCCAATGTGAGTATACCATGCGGCGAACAAAAAATCGCCCTGCACCAATTGCATCGGTACAGGGCGAGCATCCAAGGGATCAGTAATCCCCGAGTGTTCAAGTTTCCAAGCACATGAGCTACTTGCGGACGGCGGCGAAACGGCAGATGTCGTGCCAGTCACTGACGATCCAGTACAGGTCCAGCCCGCGGTACGAACCGCTCCCGATGAGGCACGGGACGTACCGGTTGCCGCGCGAGTTCCGCCAGACAGAACCAAGGGCGATGATCGGGAATTCCCGCTGCTTGTCCGGAAACTGTTCGCCGATGGCGAGCAATTCCTGCAAGGTCGCGGGGCGCAAGTTCCGCTTGTCGAAATCCTTGAGCACATTCTTCGTGCTCATATCCTTGCCGTAGTGGACAAGGATAATTTCGACGTCAGACTTGCCTGAGCCAGAGTTGGGGTAGTGGTCGTCCGTGATGTCTGAATTAGACCAGTCGTACTTTCCGGCTTTGATGCCAGAGGCGACCGACCGGTCGTAGTCCACCGTCACATTGAGGACTTCGTCGTTTTCCGTGATCGTCACGTCGAACGGATTCTGCTTGTTCAAGAATCGCTCGAACTGCGCGACCGTGATGGAACCTTTCTGCATCTTGTGATGCAAATCCGCCAGCAAGCCGTGCACTTTCTCTGCCGACTTGTCACCGATCGTGGTAGCCATGACCAGCTCCTTCTTTCGTTTGTGGCGCGCACGCTCCCGGTCACTATGACCAAAAGATATGCGAGCCGGGTTTTGAGAACAGATTGCTGGCGACCTCACGAATGCGAGGCTGAGCCACGAAACTGTTCTCAATGGCTGTTGGAGCTTTCAGGTCGTGCTTGGAAATTGGGAAGGAGCGGATAACAACGCACTCTAGCATGGATACGCTATTCTGTCAATGCGGGCAGATTGGCCGCGATGCAGGAATAAAAAATCACCCCGTACCAACTAATGTCAGTACGGGGGAGAATCCAAGGGGCAAACCCAGGGTCAAGTGATCAAGGAGCAAAGCTCCCTGGCTACTTGCGGACGGCGGCGAAACGGCAGACGTCGAGCCAGTCAAAGCCGACCCCGCCCAGGTCCAGCTCGCGGTCCGAACCGTTCCTGCCGAGGCACGGGACGTACCGGTCGCCGTCCGAGTTCTGCCAGACAGAGCCGAGACAGATAATCGGGAACTGGCGCTGCTTTTCGGGGTGCTGCTCACCGATGGCGAGCAGTTCCTGAACGTCAGCCGGACGGAGGTTGCGCTTCTCAAGTTCTGCAAGCGCCTTTTCGGTGCTGATAGACTTGTCGAAGTGAACCAGGATGATCTCGGTAGACTCGGTGCCAGCGCCGGTGCGTGGGAAGTTCGTGTCGTTGATGTCGTTGTTCTGGTACGTGTACTTGCCAGCGACGACGCTGTCAGCAATCGTGCGGTCGCGGTTGACCGTGACGGTCAGAACCTCGTCCTTGTCGGTGATGGTGGAATCGAACGGGTTTTCCTTCTTGAGGAATCTCGCGAACTGCGCCTTGGAGATTTTGCCCTTGCGCAGCTTGGTGAGAAGATCCTCGACCATGCCCAAGCAATCATCGTTGCCCGGCACGTTTCCGATCGTGGTTTCGTTAGCCATGATCAGCTCCTTGTCTGTTTGCGCTTTGCTACCCCGTGGTCACCTTGACCATGTAGGTTTTGAAGCGACGGTTTTGAGAACAGCCCTCTGGCGGCCTGTATTTGGAGGCCTTTTCAGGAGGCTGCTCTCAAGCGGAGCTGATTTGCGGGGTTTGTCCGTGGATTGGAAAGGTGCGAACAATAACAAAACAGACTATCACGGATTGGGGAATCTGTCAATACCAGGCCTACAAGGACAATCTGTTTATCTAAGCGCCAAACAATCGCTTAATCCATGACGACCTCACATCTTTTCTTTGTCGCTCCCTCTGATTGATAGCCTTATCATCCGGTAGTGATTGGTATGATGGCACGTGATTGGCTCGGGTCGGTAGCTGACCAACTATCGTACTCTTTGCAACCTTGATTTTGGGAAGTCCCAGGACTTTGCGAGACTTCTCGACAATATCGGCTGGCGTATGTGCAGCCATAACCCAATAATCGATTGCTCCGAGTCCGAGGCCCTTATCGATGTCCTCCTGCTGACCCAAATTCGTCAGGAATACTATTGGAATGTTCTTCGTGCGATGGTCTTGCTTGAGTGTAGCGGTCGCCAGGAAGCCGTCCTTCACCGGCATTATGACATCCATAATGATCAAATCAGGATGCTCGCGCAGGACGATCTCGACAGGGTCGTTCGAAGGATTGGTGTAGGTTGCGTAATCCAAGCCGTACTGCTTAAACTTCACGGCGTACATCGAGGACAGAAAGTCATCGTCCTCGAAGTGCAGCACCTTCTTTCGCGACTGGTGGCTATTCTCGGCGCTCCCGGTTCCTCGCATCTGCCGATCATAGGCGACCTTCAATGAAATAATGTCGTTTACCGACTCGATTGATTTCTTAACCGCTTCCACAAGAAGCACATGAATTTTCTTTTCTTCACCCTTGAAGTCTCCTTCAGCGAGCATGCTCAAATAGCCCAAGATGCCAGTGAGCGGTACACGCAAGCTGCTGAGAGAATGGCCGACTAGAAAACGGAAGTCCTCATCCTTGATTTCGCGATGATTCTTGAGCCAGGCCTTGAGATCAATTGGTCCCCCACCGTTTGGCATATACTACTATTTTATCACGAACGAAACACATAACAAGCGAAAGCTCACAGCTCCTCTTCCGGAGTTGGATCGCTTGGCTTGAGAGGTCTGCTTTTGGCCGCTTTGATGATGTCGCGATCCAACATCTCGTCACCGGAACGAGGTCTCTTTTGGCGTAGCTTTTATTCATGTCTCAAGTATGAGGCTTGAACATTCATGTTAGGAAGGGAGGAACAGTTGCCGCTGAAGCACCGGCTCTCAGGGTCTTGCTTTGAATGCTGAGGGATAAGCACGCTTCAGTCGATTCAAATCATCGCGATCCATGACTCCATAGTAAATGCTTTGACCGCCGAGCGCCTTAGCAACGGCCAAAGCCTTCATCTGTTCGAGAACAACAGGGGATATTTGTCCCTGAAAGACAATGAGATACAACTCTGCGACAGTGTCGGAGAATAGTCTCAACACTTGATCCGCGCGTTTCCCCATTTTTTCTAGCGTGAGGACGCCTTTCGTTGCCTTCCCCTTAAATGCAAATACGGCTGGCCTGCGCCGTCCGCCGACGGTCACCTTCGTAGTAAACAAGTCGTTCTTTTCTCCGCCCCAGTCTTTGAATTTACCAGACTCACCCAATATCCTTGTGAAAGCCGTCTTGATAATTGCCTCGGCAAGCTTGTTATCGCCCGAGCGTGAAGTGGACGCCTTCACTTGCTGAACCCTACTAAAGGAACCGATATCATCAACAGTGACGTGGATCGCCCTCGAAGCATTTGAAGCGAACGTTATGCGCACGTGTCTTGCTGTAACATGAGGGGCGACTTTTGTAGGCAACTTCTTTAGACGCTTAGGATTTCTGGCGTATGAGAGAATCTCCCTGTACCTAGAAGCACAGAAGCTATCCTTCTTATAGCCGCCTTTTACTTTTTCAACTAATTGATGTTGCGCAAGACGGCCACCCTCCTGAAGCACCCTAACCGCGCTGAGGCCCGTTGCCTTGATCAACTCATCAATTGTCTTGATTTTCCTTTTCCCTCGACATATCTGTTCGAAGACAGCCTGTCGTTGTTTTGATCGGCCAACGATTTTAGCTGCGTTCGCTATCTGGTCGTTAAGATTTGAGCGGATATCCGTGACATTTTGCGGCATAGCAATCAATCTTGCGTTGAGATTAAACGTCCCGCGGCGGAGAAGCCTTCGGCGTTGTGTTGCATTTCGTTCTGGCCATGTCTATGGCAACCGTGATATTAGAGTGTCAAGAATGTCGTATATTTCCTCAAAGTAGAGTTGAATCCTTTTCCGGTCTCTGTCCTTGAGGGGGCAAGCATGGGAGAGATTGTTTCGCGTCCCCTCCAGTTCATCTAAGCGTCGAGTGAGAAAACTTAGCCCACCCTTCATTCCGGCGAATAGCGGATCAAAAATACTCGTATGAGCCCTAAGTATATTTGCCAGGTCTGCAAAGTCAGTGTAGTGGATATCCTTTGTCCCTCTCGGACCGGACCATGGGTTGAGCTGCTCTGTTTTCTTTCTCTTATCTGCCTTTTCTCTGATTTCCTTCTTTACATGCGAGGACCACCAATTTGTGCCGTAGTTCTTCTCCATGAGCACTTGGATCAATTGTCTGACGGAGCATTCCAGCGAAAACATGAAGGGGTAGAGTTCGGCGTTTTTCGCAGCGTGGTTGATTGTGGAACTTGTTAAGAGCGGAGGTTTTTCAGCAAGTTCAAACGCCTTAATCTTCAATCTCTTTTCGGCACGAGATATTCGTTGCTCACGGGATCTCGGCAAAGTGTTTGTAGTGATTACTGTATGGTTCGATTGGAGGTTACGTATCTCGTCTTGAATGTGCGATTGTAGAGAACGGCGATATTTCTCGGCACCAATGTTATGCTGCCCTAACCAAAACACAAAATAGGCTTCTGACGAAACCTGGTGTTTAGAGGCGCGTTTTCGAATCTGTTCCCGAGTATATTTGACAGACTTGCCAATTCTTTTTGCAAGTTTACTGAGCAGCGATGGATCGATTCGGGTTATGGCCATCTACTTTTTGCCCTTCCGACTTGGGGTTAGAAGCGTACGGACGCTTTGAACTGTGGTCCCGAGTATCTGAGCTATATCTTTTGGATCGATCCCAAAGCCGGCAAAATAACCAACTAGTTCGCTGGCACCCTGTTTGCGCTTCTTTTTCGAAGAAAAGTCTGAGTCTTGGAGCAGTATCCGTAGATTGAGAGCCAGCACCGCGGTCAGTTTTGCGGAGAGCACGTCAATTGAATCTGAACCATCCGTGGAGTTATTTTTCATTTCCTTTTCCTTTCTTCCCCAAACCTTTAAGCATACCGTTCAATGTCGACGTCTGTAGGTGCAATCGCTTGGCAATTTCAGTTTGCCGTAAACCATGACGAAACAACTCCAGGGCGATGAGGTACTTCAACAGATACGCCTGTTCTTCCTGGGTGGACTGTCCTGCAGATTTGGATCGTTGTGACGACATACTACTTCTCCCCCTTTCTTAGATGCCGGACTATTGCACTCACGCGATTATTGTCTACTCCAACAATCGTGCGGATTTTGTCCTGCGAGACACCAGCAAGACCGAGTTGGATAATCATCAAATCACGCAATAAATCTTCAGCAGTCGCGCTTGGTTTAGATTTTGATTTGCGAGTTGAAGCGGTTTTCTTCATTGGGGTCATGTTATTTGCCTCCTTTGCTCTTGGACTTGCGAAGTCGCGAGAGCTCCTTGTTAACGTAGATGCCTGTCCGCCCGAGAATCTCGCTGATCTCCTTCGGCTTGAATCCCAGGTCGTGTAGCCGACCAATTCTTTCGTTCAATGCCAGTGGGCTGTCGTTTCGGATTGAAACTACAATACCAAGCATTGCCTTGAGAGTACGATCAATCGATTTTAGGGCTTCTTCGCTCATAGTTCTCCTTGACCTTCCAATATGATTCTGTCTATTGGGTAAATTACGCACCGCATAGTATAGCGTATCCTACTATGAATACAGCGGTTACGTCATTACCCTTCTACCAGTTCAGTTTATAACATATTGTCGTGCGTATTGTCAATCATTTTTATGCGAGCGGCTGCCCCTTGCCGCGCCAACCACAAGTCGGCGTAACGCATTGTACGGCAGAATGTTAGTGGTACAAATTAACGGATGTCGTGGATAGTAACGGCTGAAGTAGTCTGTAAGATCGAATTGAAAGGGCAGTAAGCAAAGAAGCTGTGCATGTGGTGGATGAATGTATGCGAGCCGAACTGTCGCCAGCTTTGGTCGATTTGTTGCTGTAGTGTCGAATAGAAACTCAGCTGATCGGTAAGAGGTCTGTTTTGAATATCTGCGAGCGAGGGTGATCCTGGCGATGCCTGACGACAGGCCTGAACCATTTTCAACTGCATTTCGGATTGAGCTTGTGCGAAGTCCGGCCACACTTGTCGAAACTCGTCAGGCCAGCCCGGTTCTCCGACGCCTTCTTCTTGCATAGGTCCGGTTGCCGGATTCACCGCCGTTACTATCCGGGCGTTCTGCAGGTCGAGGACAAACTGATGGCTACTGATTGCCGTTTGAACTTCCGGGCCAACCGAGGGATCAACACAAAACACCTCGACCTTAAGTTCGTGTCCTTCATAGCGTCGATGAATTCGCCAACACTCAATATCCTGACGACGGGCCTCGACGACTCCACCTATGACAATGTCCAGTAATGCCAGATCAACATGTGCCTTTGAGCGCGGCCTGCCTGCCTCATCCACCAGTATCTTTGTTTGGTACCACATCCGAACTCCTCATAGTTGTTTGGTTGTGAACGGTAGCGCAAGATGATGGTAGTTATGCGTCTAATTGCTGCTTTCTGGCGTCATAGGGCGTCCGAATGCTGGCATCAAGCTTGCGGTGGACATAGGATACCATTGTCAGTAGATCAATCGCATCCTTTTCTTCGAGCTTCCAGACAACCTTTGGGGTATGAGCGTGGGGGTTCCTGAACGCGCCGAAGATACCCTTTAGCAGATTGACAAAACCCTTTTGCTCGGACTGCTCACTTTCGGTCTGCAAACTGTTCAGGGCCAGTAACGGATGACTGATAGCAAATGCCTCATCAAAGAGCGCTGCCCCATCAGTTGTCAGGCCAGTCATTGTTCTAATTCGCTCGGCGATCCCTTTGGTCGCCTCCAAAACAGCATGGAAGTAGTTATTCTGGATTAACTCCGACCGGCAATAATTGAGCACTTCGTGATGAATATCTCTACCTTGCAATTTGTGACGCAACGACTTTGCCCGCGCCTCTGCTTCGTCAAGTGTTGAAACCTTGGAAGAATGGGACAATTTCCCTTCTTTGGTGAGCTCAAGTCCATAGAAGGCCAGAATCCTGTTTAGATCAGAGCGGGATGACTCGAAGAAACCGGGAGTAGTTACAAATCTCACAGGATCCATGACAGCCAAAATGAAACGACACACAGCATTTGCACAGCAATCTACCCTTTGTTGTTCGACCAGTGTGGCTCTAATTCTTCTCCACTTTGTGTTGGATTCTGCTTCTCGCTCCGCAATCCTGCACTGTCGCATCAGCGGTCCAATATCAGCGCCTGTAATCGCTTCGCCTAGCACTCTTGACACCTGTTCTATTGCCGAATCGGAAAATGATGGAATCGTTGAAGCCATATGACACGCTTACCTGGGTGCTGCGTTCTCGACAATCCTAATCTCATCGGAGGTCAGGCCGTAAAGCTTGTAAACAAGAAGATCAATCTCTGACTCTAGCTCACGTACTCTGGATTGCGCGTGTTGATCTCCCTGATAGCCTGGTCTCTTCGTGATTCCCATAATTTGCTCCACTAGTGCCACAAATGGCTTTTGAGCTTGTTCGCCCAGCTCCGCAGGCAACGGGAAAGGCATCAAGTAGTTGGTCTTAAAGACAAAGTACCCACCGCGCAGAACGTATCCGGTGCTGGAGAGAAAAAACCAGAGGAGCTTTGAATTGAGAAGCGCCAAGAAGAAAAACGGTGATTCCTTTACATTATCGTTGAAAACGAAACTGTAGCACTTGGTGTTGTGGTACACACCTTCGAAGTCGTAGGTCATGTTGCAGCCGAAACTGATTTCCGGAGTCACGATCTTTTTTTGTTCAAATTCCATCAAGTTCTTGGGATAAATATAAGCATAGAAATGTTCATGTGCCATTTTCCCCCTTTCTCTGCTCTCGAGACCGAGCCTATTTTGCATTAAGTACTTCCAAGCCAATGGGAAGTTCTTCCGTACTTCTGCTGGGGAGTAGAGCCTAGCATGTGTATCATTGAGCCTATAAGGCACTATGCACCAAATGCGCGGCGAGAGATGCTGGTAGCGATGAATATCTGCGCCTTTTAACAGGGGCTTGACAAACCCTCTCTCAATACGAATCTCCCTTTCTAGCGCTCTCGAATAGCCCGTTATAACCTCACCATCCGAAGATATGTGATCGAGAAAGTAGATCTTATCCGCGCTGGTTGCGATGCCTTGAAACATCTTCTTGCAGACTTCGGACAATCTTCTCGGTTGCTCCTGCAACTTGGCGAGCACCGCTCCCGACTTACTTGCCGTGAAGTGCCATTCACTATCCGTTACCGAGTCATTTGGGATAGTTACGGTCGCGACTTTGTCGGATTCTCCATTTGCTACTGTATCAATAAAGTCGAACACCGGGGAAAGGTCGGTCGCCGTAGTGTTGGGTTTCAGTTCAGCAAAAGCAAAGGATTCCCGGTCACGGGATAAGAACAACAAGCATGTGTAGGTAGTGGCTGTTTCGAACACTTGACTACTTCCGAAGTCGATTATCTTTCGGAGTGCGTGTTGTGAAGAGATTAATCCTCTAAGATTCCTGCCGAAGGCAGCTTGAAAGAACTTGTGCGGCAATATGAAGGCGATGTTGCCTTGCTTGCGGGTTAAGCGCAGCGCCTGCTCTACAAAGCAGGCATAAATGTCAAAACTCCCAGTCGCTGATGTATAACTTTTTTTGAGTTGCTCAGCGAAGTGCGGGTCGTTCTTCTGAATCTCTTGAATCCTGAGATACGGTGGATTCGCAATCATCGCATCGAATCCGCTTCTTTCGCTGAATACATCCGCAAAATTTAGCCTCCAGAGAAAAAACGGACGGGTGTTCGTTTGCTGAAATCGTTGCACCTCTTGAAGTTTTTCGTTCTTGCCGCGCAGTTTAAGAGTCTCTTGAATTAAGTCCCAGGTGAGCGCGTCGATTTGTTGCTTCAAGTGTTCCTTCTGACGCTTATTGTAAGCGCTAAAGAAATCTTCATGTAACCTGAGAAGGCTCTCTGCCTTTGAGTGAACAGCTGACTTACCGTACAAGCCGAGGTCATCCTGTTCTTTTAGGTGAGGCTTATCGAGCTCCTTCAATGCCTTCTCTAATTCCCTCAATCGCTTTTCGAGTTCGGCTCTTTTCGGTTTAGTGAGGCGACCAGCGGTGTTCAGTGAGATATATTCCCGCTGAAGTCGTGACTGGTCTTGTTCAAGACGAGCTCGAAGCGCTGTCCGCTCTTCCTGTTTTTCAAAAAACTTTTCATCTATGAGCTTAATCCCTTCGTATTCCTCAAGTAAGCTGTTGCCTTGCATTATCTTGTAGTCAAGGTTCGGGAGCGGCTTTATCTGCTTGTAGTTTTCCTCATCGACAATTAACGATAGCCAAAGTCGAAGCTTTGCGATCTCAACCGCTCCAGGGTCGATATCCACGCCATGGAGTGAACTTTGAATGGCATGCCGCTTGAGGTCGTAAGCAGTCCGATCTCCATTGCCCATGAATTGAGTCAGGACTAAGCGCGCACGTACGATTTCCGTCATCATGCCCACAAGAAACGCCCCCGAGCCTGCGGCAGGATCACACACCTTGATTTCAGATAGCTTGTGATCGATTTCATCTGCATTGTCGCGGACAGATTCTGGAAGTTTGTATTTGTATCGCCCCCGCTCCTCACCGCGCTCGGTTACTAGAGTGTCATTCTCTTGAGCGGTCTCGCCGTGTTTGATAAGGGTCGCGATCTCCTCAAGTGGGACGATACTATCAAGTTCGGTTGCCAGATAGGTGATTAAACTCTCCTGACACATGTAGTGAACAATCTCACGGGGAGTATAATACGTCCCCTTGGACTTCCGATCTTTGACCTCAAGAAGATTCTCAAAGACTTTGCCGAGCATTTCCGGGTCGACGGCAACTTCTTTCTCAAGTGGCTCATCTTCCTTCACTGTGAAGTTGAATCGGTCAAACACATCAAGTATGCCTGTCCCGACATCGCCCGTCTTATCGATCTTGACCGCATTTGAGAAGAGTTCGTTTGGTAAGAGGATTTCTGTTTCCACCCAGTCGTAGTTATTCAGTGGGTCGAACAGTCCGCCATTCAAGAACGGAATCTTACAGTCAAACCTGTCTGCGTAATCTTCCGTCCTGGGCACTGCAAGAGTGTTGTAGAAAAGCGGTTCGAGGATTTCGTCGAAAAAGTTCCTATAACCGCCGTGCTTACCCTGAAAAAGCTCCCGCAAGAATCCTTTTGATCCGGTGCCCCAAGCTGCTTTTCGCTTGACCCCAAACCAACCTTTCTTTTGCAAAAAATAAAGGAAGACTATCTGGCCAAGTAGCTTCTTTGCGAAATCAACGGTGTCGACGCCCTTTTCTTCGAAATCCGTCCGGATGTCCTTATCTTTGGCTACCAGGTTGTCCAGGGCCTCTTTGACTTTGAGATATAACTCGCGATACTGCTCGAAGAATTCTTTCGTGACACTCTCGACGCTGAAGGAATCTTCAAGATCGGCGATAGTTGGGTCGTGTTCAGTATCCTCAAGTATGGGTATCAGCCGACTCTGGGCAGTATGGCTGTTTTCGTTCTGACCGACCAAGAAGGAATAGCGGCGGGCCGGCGTGAAGTCGTCCTTAACGCGGACCCGGCCAGTGGGCGTCGTCTCGATCTTGTAATCCATTCGAACAAATGAGAAGCGCCAGTCTTGTTCACCAGGCGAGACAAAGGCAACTAACGCAGCATCCTTTAGTTGGCCGCCCTGGCTCTCCTTCAGATACTTGGCTACAAACTTTCTTTGAGCCGATCGAGCTCGATCCAAGCTCGTCTGACGAGCCAAATTCACAACAAGCACATCTAGTTTGTTACCGTCGCGGTCCTCATACTTACCGATGCGGTCGTAGGAGCTGATATAATCTCTGAAGTCAGCAAAGATATACTGACCCGTGCGTGGTTGAGGAAAAGGGGCCGGGGTCAAGTGGTTCACAAGATTGCCAGCAAACCGCGCAAACTGCTCCTTGTCGAACGGACGCTCAAAGGTATCTTGAATGAGTTTTTTGGCCGCTTCTCGTTGCATATCAGTCCCCAATCAGATATTCAGAAAGGATGACTTCTCGAGGTCCACTCACTTTGGCCGACGATTCGGCTAGGTGGCTCTCGAGAAATTCAGCCGGGATATTCTTCTGCAATACTGCCAGCATCTTGAGAGGATTCACTCCCTGCTTAACTACGGAAGTCATTTCCTTCAAGGCTGTCTTGGCTGTCTGCCGGGGCAATCCACCTTCTTCAAGCTGGATAATCACTTTGCGTACATACTCCTCTTGCTCATCCGTGAACTGGCGGTAGTCCTTCACCGCTTTCAGCATTTTGAGCAGCTGCGTGGCCGTATCTCGGCCACCCTTGAGCTTAGTTTCAGGCATGTCGTCCGTAGTTGCAAAGGTGAATGCTTCCTTATTCTTATCCAACAGATCGTAGAAATCAGAACCCAGCTTTTCGCGCTTCACGGTCGAGGCTACTTCGAGTGCAGCTGCAGCGGCGATGAAGTCTAGTTCCACAGGATCACCTTGCCCCGCAAGGTAGAATTTCTGGATTCTGCCCTTACGGAAGTATGTAAGCAGGTGATTCGGTTTGTCTGTGTGAGTCCTGGCGGTCCGCGCCTTCTTTGGAAGCCGCTTGATCTGCTCGAACAGGTCCGGATCGTTGTCTCGGATATCACGAATGAGTTGTAGGTATTTGAGACCACTGTCCTCTTCGCCGTCCTCACCGGTGATTGTCTTTCGTGACACTAATCTATCGAATAACTCATGGTGCTCGATTGCCTCGCCATCAGTGAGCAAGCGTGCATCTGCACCTAGGAGGGTGATGAAAGCCTGAATCTTCGCTTCGGCGGCTTCTTTCAGCTTGATCTGGTCATTCGACTGCTTGGTCGGGAAGAAGTTAAAGGTGTAGATCTTGTCGAATTTGGTATCAACGCGGTTGATGCGGCCAACACGCTGCATCAGCCGGGTCGGGTTCCACGGAATATCGTAGTTGATGACGACATTGGCCTGATGGAGGTTGACGCCTTCTGACAGTACCTCAGTTGCGACTAGGACGCGATAGTCGTTCTTGGGATGTCGAGCCTTAGCATCGAAATTCTGAATTACCTTCTCTCGAACGTTTGCGCTCGAAGAGCCCGTGTAGTTAAGGACGTGGTCACCGAGTTTTTCCGTGAGGTGCTTGGAGAGATAATCCGCAGTCTCCTTTGATTCGGTAAAGACGATGAGTTTGTTGTCCTTCAGGACCTTTCGACTGGTGAGCATGTCCAGAAACTTCAACAACTTCGGATCACGTCTCACCGACTGCCACAGGTCGCGAATTCTCATGAGCAGAGCAAGGTCACTCTCGAGGTCCTGACGAAACTCCTTCTTGAATTCCTTGGCTTCATACCTTTCGGCTTTGCCTTCCTCGATTAGCTCCAAAACGCTTTCTTCATCGCCGGAGCCAAGAAGGTCAAAAATCTTGTTCGCATAATCCTTGCTGATGTAGACTGCGCCTTTGTCAAAATGCTCCAAAAAAAGCTGGTAGGACGCAATGAACCGGTCAATCGTATTACGAAATGCGAAAAAGCTACTCTCCAGCCGCTTTACCAGAAGAATCTTCATGAAGCGCCCTAGGTTCTGTTGGGCGAGACGTTCCGGCTGTTCAATCTCTCCTTTGTAGTACAAGAGCGGCATATATCGGGCATACTTGAACTTCAATGCGATTAGCTTTATCGTCTCGCTGAAGACGCTGTCTTCAGTGTCATCGAGCTCATAGTAGGTGGGTTCTGGATCAACAACCTCTGGAAATCGCAGTCCTTGCTTCTTTAGGTCATCAGGGAAGAAAGATTCGATCTCCCGGCGTGTTCTGCGCACCATCAAGTACTTGAGTACCTTATCGCGAATCTCCCGCGCGTTCTCCTTAGTGACTTGTATGAACTTGTCGAGATCACGCTGGCGATCCAATCCCTTCAACTTGCCTTCCAGTTTCGCAAATAGCTTTTCCAGATCGGCTGTGCCTGGGATGGTGCTCTTACGAGAATTTTGAAAGAGCTTAATCTGGCTCAGAATATCTTTTGGAGAATTGTTGAACGGTGTGGCCGTTACCAGAATCACCCGCTTGCCGCGGCAGACCTGGGCGAGCTTCTCATAGGTGATGTTGGTCTCCGTACGGAACCGGTGCGCTTCATCAACAATGATGTTCTCATAAAACTCGGTGCCGTGTTTGATAATCGTATCGAGTTTGCCAAGTGATTCGAACTTCGCGTATACCCTGAAGTCCCGAAAGACGTTTGGCCAAGACCCCGGGTTTTCCTCATCAAGCAGAACCGGCGGTGCAAGAACAAGCGTTCGTCCATCCAACTGGTTGGCAAGCATAGCGGCCATATAGGTCTTCCCAAGACCCACGACGTCAGATATGAACACACCGCCATACTCATCAAGAATCTTCTTGGCGTTCAGTACCGCTTGTTCCTGATACTCAAGTCTCTTGAATTCCGTCGGGACATACTTGAAGAAGACTTCTTCTGAACGGGAAATTTCATCCTTGTAATACTCATAGAGGAACTTAAGATAGAGCTGATACGGTGTAATCGTGTCATTGAGCCAGGTCTTCGTTTGAATGGTCTCTATGTACTTGTCACTGACGTCAACCGCGTCGGCCCAGAGTTTATCAAACTGCTTCTTTGCGAACGAATAGTCGGATGGGTTCTTCAATTCGACGTTGAATTCCAGATTATCGACTAGCCCAGCGTGAGTAAAGTTACTGGAGCCAGTTATGACCCGGCCTACATCCCGGTCATCTTCCTGAAAGGTCATGATATAGAGCTTGGCGTGGATGTTAGCGGAAGGGTAAGCACGAATCTCCAACTTTCCATTTCGCAGCCACTCGAGGAACTTGTGGACACCGGCTTCGACCTCTTGTTTATCTTGCGAATTGCCAAGTTCTTCGGTGACTGCCTTCCCAAATTCATCTTGAGTCTCGGCATGTGAAAGCGGCAGGGATTCCTGTTCAGCCCGGTCGATGAGCTCCTTTGTGTCCCGTCCCGTGCCAATGCCAATGAGGATTCGAATCTTTTCGGTTTTCTCCAAAGACTTGTACAGAGCATAGAAGCCGCTGGTGAAGAAGTAACCTACCAACACGTCAAAGAACTGCGTGTCCTTAATGAGGACCCGAAAGCGGTCAAGTAGGCGCCGGGCTTCTTCGTTGGTGATAAAAGTGAGATCTGTTGCTGGTCTATTGTTCATAGTGTTGAAATGATTAGTTCGTGCATTAGGAATTATACGCCCTCATTTTCGATCTTCAATTTCAGCAGAAAGACTGTATCTGTCTTAAGACTCGCTCGCGCCCACTTCTTCTGATCTTCCGCCAATAGCTCGCCGATACCCTCGAGGATCTTCTTGTTGCTCAGCTTCTCCAGAGCTACGATACACTTCTCAATCAGTTCTTGGAATGGCATCTTGGCTCGCTGTTCGACAATGGTCTTGTTGATCGACCAGTTGTTGTGCAGGAAGTACCAGACGTCGAAGATGTCGCGGCTCGTCTTACCAATCCGTTCATACATCGCCATCAGCTTGTGCGCGAACATATCTTCCTTGACCATCACCAGCATCGAGACGCCGAGGTAGGTCTTGAGTTCAAAGCGCGAGCCGAACATGCGGCGATTGATTTCAACTTTGATGTTGTGTGCATGCTCCTGGTACGACAGGAGAAAGAAGATGCTGAACCGTTTCCTCGTTGCTTGTTTAATTACTCCGTACTTCTTGAGGATCTTCTCGATCCGTCCGAAAACAACGTCCTCCTTCGATTCATCCAGCAGGTCGAAGTCGAGGTCGACCGAGAATCTAGAGAGGCCGTAAAACATGAAGGCGGCAGTACCGCCCTTGAATCCAAGAAACGGAGAGATCGAGGTATCGGAATAGATATCTTTCAGAATCTGGAGTAGCACGTTCTTGTGTACTGGTGTATTGAGCGTCATAGTAGCTAACTTTCGGACTGAGTGTGCTTGTGCAGGGCATTCACCTGCTTTGCCATCCGCTTGTTGTCATAAAGCGGGAGGAGTGCGAAAACCCTCTCCCAGTTGAGCGGCGTCAGATTGTCGAAATGATAGTCAGTGCTGACGTACAGAGTATCAAGGAAAGCTCGTTCAGCTGTTGCGATCGAGCGTTCGCCGGAATTGTCCACGCCTTCTGCATTGGCGAGAATCACGTCTTTGACTTTCCTGAATTGGAATGTCTGTCCGTCGCAGCCGACCTCGCGGGCCAGATAGGTTGCCACGAAGATGCGGTTGTAGAACTGGAACGTGATGCCGGCTTTCGCGAGGACGGTTTCGAAACTGACGTAGGACGGCGTAAAGATTCGGGTGGCGAGCTCCAGACGGTCGTAGTCCCGATCTTTGGCATAGAGCCCTTGGCGTATGCGGTGCAGGTCTCCCGTTTGAACGTAGTATTTGAGCCGGGCGCTGGCCGCGTTCGTCCCAGGATCACCCCAAAGCAAGGCGATGTCTTTGACCGAAAAGACCGTCTTCTTGGACCTAAGTATTGCTTTGAGATAGTCGCCTTTATTCATAACCATGAACCGCTATGGGGATTGATTCTCATATTCAGTTTATAGTATAGAATGGTTGCTCAAACCTGTCAAGGCAAAAATGTGAAAAGGGATAGGAACACCCATATAACACAGAAGCCGCCTTTGCAGACGGCCTCGCACCCACCACCGAAGCGAATGGGGTAACAGATAGTCGGAGTATACGGAAACGTAATCCCAAGAAGAAAGGAAAAGAGGGCTTGAAAAATGAATTTCAAACCCTCGGGTAGCAATGGAGTAAACCCTCCAATTGCCGTTGGGGAAAATGAACAATGTTATGATTGTCTTCTGGAGTCAGCGGAGCAAGGCTCCGGCGCGGCGCTCGAGACTGACGCGCTTGTCAGCGTACGGGAGTTCACGAGCGACTGCGGTGATGCCTTGGACTAGGCCCCAGACAGTCGTCGGATCATCCCCTTCCGCCAGCCCGGTCTTCCACGCGCTAGCAAGTTCGCCGCGCGTGTAGGGCTCGTCTTTGAAGAGCGAGAGGATTTCCTCAAGAGTCGATCCGGTCCGCTGATTCATTGCCCGGTGGACCGTGTCCTTGATGTGATCATCCAGGGCGCGATTCTCCACGAAGCGATTGAGTACCGGTACTGCTTCGGTGTAGAAACGGTGCAGGGCTCTATTGCGGTGGACAATCTTTAACTCTTCAACCTGTTCTGCTCCCCACACCACTCCATTGCCACAGACGTGGTTGTAGAGAAACGTTGTAAGGCCGAAAGTGGCTGATCCCGTTTCCGAGTTCCAGCAGAAGAAGCCTTTGCTCAATCGGGCATTGCCGACTTCGATGGGCTGCTCGTAATTGATCAGAAAGACGAACATGTCTCGATCGGAGGCGTACAGTCCACGCGACTCGTTCGCCGGTGCGGGCGGTGTGCGCCACGCACTACCCTCGATAGCCGCTTGGAGTTCAGTGAGCACGTCGTAGTCCCAGATTCTCCCGTAGTTGCCGCTGGTGAATGCCGCCGCCAAATTGGCAACGGCGCTTTCGTCGGTATCGGGATTCTTCCGGGTCAAGATGTTGCACTCATCCGATGACCTGCCTATGCCGTATTCCAGGCACTGCGCGGTCACATCCGCGGGCAAGCTACGGAGGTAGCCTGTTGGTGCGCCGACGCGCTGGCACAACTGAGAGAAAGCCCAATTGGTCAGGATCGCGTGCGGCAAATGGCCGTTGAGGTTCAACGCGCCGCCGTGGGAAGCGTAGATGCGCAGTGAGCGCAAGACTCGCCGATCCTCGACGGAATCCCGCTTGCGCTTGCCAGTGAAGTCCAAAAGATCATTCAGAGTCGCGAATCGCTCGTCCGGTGACCGTGTCACCCACTGTTTGTGAGCGTCATACAAGTTCGTTGGCATGTCATTCTCCTTTCATTTGTGAAGCCAACTTCTTTTGGTTTCAGGTCCGCCACTTGCGACACGTATCGAAGAATTCACAAGTAGGACACTGCCACCCTTGGTTGGGGTAGAAGTGGCCGTCCTGGATCGCCCGCGACACACCCTTAGCGATGTGGAAGAAGCGAACCATGTCTTTCTCGTCCCGCCCGACTTCGAACGACTGCATCCGGACGTTCTTCGACTTGATTAGCACGTCGAGTCGCAGATTCGCCGGACGCTTGTACAGCACCTGGTAGGCGTACGCGTAGGCCGTCAGTTGCAGGTGTTGCAGAATCGTGGTCTGGTCGTAGGTCTTCGCTGCGGTCTTGAGCTCGACCACTGTGTCCTCGGCCTCGATGAGGTCGAAGTAGCCGTCCAAGGGTACGTCAAGCTCCTCGCCGGTTTCCAAGTCTACCAGAGGCACCCGGAACGGCAGCTCGACTGATGCCGGTTTCCTGCCGGGGAATTCCTTGAGGTAGACAGCCAGAAGCTCTCGGCCTTTGGCTATTAGAGAAGCGAGGTCGTCGCCGTTCTTGTAGCGGATGTCGTCCATAGCTTGCGCCTGGAGATCTGCTTCGAAGATACGGCTGACCTGCTCCCACTCTGGGGCGTTCCCCAATTGCCGCTGCTTATGCCACCACTCAACCGCCGCGTGCATCGCGCTACCAAGGGCAAGCTCCGCCGCTTTGAAGGCTTTCGGGAGCTTGTCGATGTAGTTGTAGCGGTACTTAAGCGGACACAGCAGGTAGCTGTTGATCTGCGTGACGGAGATATTGTCCATCAGTGCACCGCCACACCGGACAGGAGTTCCTGCGCGTTCGCCAACAGTTCTTCAATGAGGTCGGATGCCTCCTTCTTGGTGACCTCTTTGAGCGAACCGGCTCCGAACGTCTGCACGAGGTAGTCGTGGGCAATGTCGCCCGTAACCCCGTGCTCGGCCAGGATGCGAAACAGGTAGCGGCGCTGGTTCTCGGTCATCGGGTCGTTGCCGGACCCTGAACCGTTACCAGTACGGCCGTTCTGATTCGTCTCCTTCCGACCATTTGATGGGCCGTTGCGAGACGTTGACCTGCCGTTGGTAGCGGGTCTGCCATTCGTGGCTTCAGCGGGCTTCGGCTTGGTGTTGTCCACACCGTTGCCGTACTCCAACACGAGTTCCTCGATGGCCACAACGCCGATGTTCACCGCGTCCCGGAAGGCGCGAGCCTTGGCGCGGGTCGCCGCCATGCGGATGATGTGCGGAATGATCATCGAGTCGACGTTTGCGGGGTTGGCGTCGCCGTAGTCCCGGAACGTCCCCTTCTCGGTCACCACTTCTGCCATGCAAATCGCGGTCATTTCATTCGCCTTCGAAGGAGCCTGAATGAGCTCAGTTGCGACCTTTTTTAGACCTTCCTGGTGCGCCCGATTAAGCAAGCCAGCATAAGTGACAACTTCTTTGGTCTCCACGACCCGTCCGCGCTCGTCCTTCACCTCGATGGTCGTGACGAGATTTCCGTTTCCCATCTGATTCTCCTTTCACTGTCATTGGTTTGGTTTTCAATGGGCTGTTTTGGGCATGCTCGCGAACCGTTCGCGAGCTTGCCGTCACGGAGAAGCGTAGACGACTCGCAGACGCATGCAATTGCCGAAGTCGGCAACTTTTCCACTCTGCCTGTGGAAGCCGTTTTCGACTACGCTCTATCCATGCAAAAGGAACCAATCACCATCCTCGGGCAGACCAACTACCGCAACGTGCGGCGGAAGTTCGGCATAAAGCTCGGCGACCGGCGGCGGCACACGTACATCGTGGGGAAAACGGGCATGGGAAAATCGACGCTACTCTTGAACTGTATCGTGCAGGACATTCGCAATGGAAACGGCGTCGCCGTCTTGGACCCGCATGGCGATCTAGTGGAACGGGTGTTGGACTACGTCCCGTCCAGGCGCGTCAACGAGACGGTTTACTTCAATCCGGCTGATGTTGAGTATCCGATTGCCTTCAATCCGCTGTATCATCGGGACCGGTCGCAGAAGCATCTAGTGGCTTCGGGTCTGGTGCAGGTATTCAAGAAGATTTGGGCGGATTCCTGGGGCCCACGACTGGAATACGTTTTGCGGAACGCCATACTCGCCTTACTAGATACCACAGGACATTCGCTTCTTGCGGTCACGCGGATGCTGGTGGATGACCGATTCCGTGCGAGAGTTGTGGCTGGCATTAAGGACCCGGTCGTGCGGCACTTCTGGGTGAAGGAGTTCGAGGAATACCCGAAAGTGTTCCGAACCGAGACAATCTCACCAATTCAGAACAAAGTCGGACAGTTTCTCTCAAACCCGCTCATTAGGAACATCGTCGGGCAGACGAAGACGAAGTTCGATCTCTCGAAAGTCATCGATAACGATGGAATACTGCTGCTGAATCTCTCGAAAGGCAGAGCCGGAGAAGACAATTCCTCGCTCCTTGGTTCGCTCATGGTGACTCAATTGTACTTGGCTGCATTGAGGCGGGCTAAGATGCCGGAAGACCAACGGCGTGACTTCTACCTGTACATCGACGAATTGCAGTCATTTGTCACCGAGGATTTTCCATCGATCCTATCGGAGGCGCGGAAGTACCGACTGAACATCGCCGGCATGGCGAACCAATTCATCTCGCAGTTGCCGGAGAACATGGCGTCGGCCATCTTGGGGAACGTTGGAACGCTAATTGCGTTCAATGTGGGCTCGGAGGATGCTGAAATACTCGAACGCGAATTCCATCCGGAGTTTAATGCCGACCATTTGCAAACACTGCCGAAGTACAATATCTACATGAAGCTGTCAATCAGTGGCTCGACGTCGATGCCCTTCTCGGCGGAGACGATTGAGTCGCCACTTCCAGAGCCGGTATCTCATAGGTCAAAAGTCATTGAACAAACACGACAGCGATACTGCGTTGAGAAACGGTCTGTCGAAAGTAAAATTGAAAAGTGGCTCGCAGTGTAGGCAACGAGAAATTCAGATTTATTTTTTAGTTGAAATTGGCAGAGGCTCTTGGTACGTTTGCAACCATGTTTGCGGAAAGAAATCAGAGGCGTTCGTTTGAAAACGAAATCATGACGATCAGAGGCCATCGCTCTTTTCGTCACAATAGGGCCTCTGCTTTTTTCGTGGATATAGCAAACGCTGCTTCTGTAAGTCGTTGCGGGGCAACACTCGTCGCCCCCGTAGCTCAACCGGATAGAGCATCTGCCTTCTAAGCAGAGGGTAGCAGGTTCGAGTCCTGCCGGGGGTATGTAATCCCAGACCAGCACGAGGAGCAGCATTCAGTCTGCCCGAGAGCGAGACAGATGGCCTGGCCGGGCATGCGATAGCAGCGTCATCGAAGGTGAATCCTGAACCGGCAGCGGCGGCGCCCCTGGATGATCGAGCCCAGCAGGTTTACGGCTACCGTATGTCTTCTGGCGCAGCCTGATCCAGCAAGTCCATCACTAATTGAATATAGTCGGAAATCGGACCGTCGCCGGCGCAGTATGCCGGACAGAAACGGCGGGAGGTTCGGGGATGGGGCCGCCGAACCGCAACGTGGCCAACGTCCGGGGCCAGGCGGAAATTGCGTTGACTCCGCGGAAAGGGTGTATTAGTGTGTGGAATTGGGCGGCGGAGGCGTTCAGCCCGACCCTGCGCGCCGCCGATAAAGAGTGATACGAGAAGATTGATGAAGGGTGCCTATGGCCAGCGACGAACGAGCGACATCGAACTTCATTCGCGACATTATCGATGATGACCTTGCGAAGGGAACCTACGACGGACGGGTGCACACCCGCTTTCCTCCGGAGCCGAACGGGTACCTCCATATCGGGCACGCCAAGTCGATTCTCCTGAACTACGGCCTGGCCCAGACCTACGGCGGGAAGTTCAACCTCCGCTTCGACGACACGAATCCGACTAAAGAGGAGGAGGAGTACGTCAACTCCATCATCGAGGATGTCCGGTGGCTCGGAGCCGACTGGGAGGACCGTCTCTTTTTCGCCTCGGACTATTTCCCGCAGCTCTACGAGTGGGCGGTGCAGTTGATCAAGGCGGGGAAAGCCTATGTCGATGATCTGACGCCCGAGGAGATCCGCGCGACGCGGGGGACGCTGACCGAGCCGGGCCAGGAGTCGCCCTTCCGCAACCGGCCGATCGAGGAGAATCTGGATCTGTTCGAGCGGATGAAGAACGGGGAGTTTCCCAACGGGGCGAAGACGCTGCGGGCGAAGATCGACATGGGAGCGGGGAATGTCAACCTGCGCGACCCGGTCATGTACCGGGTGCTGCACGCCCGGCACCACCGCACCGGCGACGCCTGGTGCATCTACCCCATGTACGACTGGGCGCACGGTCAGTCGGACTCGGTCGAGGGGATCACGCACTCGATCTGCACGCTCGAGTTCGAGGACCACCGCCCGCTGTACAACTGGTTTCTCGACCAGCTGGGGATCTACCACCCGCGGCAGATCGAGTTCGCCCGCCTCGATCTCACCTACACGGTGATGAGCAAGCGGAAGCTGCTGCGGCTGGTGCAGGAGAAGTATGTCGACGGGTGGGACGATCCGCGGATGCCCACGATTTCCGGCCTGCGGCGGCGGGGGTACACGCCGGAGTCGCTGCGCGATTTCGCCGAGCGGGTGGGCGTGGCCAAGAAGAAAGGCTCGGTGGCCGACCTCGCGCTTCTGGAGCACTGCCTGCGCGACGACCTCAACAAGCGGGCGCGGCGGGTGATGGCGGTGCTTGATCCGCTCAAGGTCGTGATCACGAACTACCCGGAGGACCGGGTCGAGGAGATCGAGGCGGTCAACAATCCGGAAAATGCGGCCGAGGGAACCCGCATGGTGCCGTTCGCCCGGGAAATCTATATCGAGCGCGATGACTTCATGGAGCACCCGCCCGCGAAGTTTTTCCGCCTCTCCCCCGGCGCCGAAGTGCGCCTGAAGCACGCCTACTTCATCCGGTGCCAGGAGGCGGTCAAGGATGCGGCCGGGAAGATTGTGGAGCTCCGCTGCACGTACGACCCGGCCTCGCGGGGGGGCGAGGCGCCGGACGGCCGCAAGGTGAAGGGGACGCTCCACTGGGTGTCGGCCGCGCACGCGTTCGAAGGCGAGGTGCGGTGGTACGAGAACCTGTTCTCGAACGAGTTTCCGGAGGAGATTGCGCCGGAGGAGGCGGCCGCCGGGAAGGATTTCACCGCCCACATCAACCCGCATTCGCTGCGCATCCTGACCGGCTGCAGACTCGAACCGATGCTGAAAGAGGCCCGTCCGGGCGACCGCTTCCAGTTTCTGCGCCACGGCTATTTCTGCGTGGACAACAAGTTCTCCGCGCCCGGGAGGCCGATTTTCAACAGGACCGTGGGCCTCCGGGACACGTGGGCGAAACTCGCCGCGAAAGACTAGCCGCGCGCACGCGACATCGGACATTCGGGCCGCCGTCGGGTATCCGCCGGCGGTCTCCTTTTTTGCGGGAAAGGGGTGACAGCCGGCGGCAGGAGAAGCGCGGTCGACCGGCCTCCGCCGCCCCCCGGCGGGCGCCCTGTGCGCGGCCGCGCCAAAAGCGGAGCGGGGGCAAACTTTCGCTTGCATTTTAGAGGAAAGCACTTACACTACCGGGGCGAAGTATGTGAAATTTGTAACAAGGATTGGACATGGCTGATCCACGCATCGAGGCCCTGCGCCGGAAACGCGGCCAAATGACCGCGGGGGGCGGTCCCCAGGCAGTCGACAAACAGCACGAGCGCGGCAAGCTGACCGCCCGCGAGCGCATCGACCTGTTGTTTGAGCCAGGGACATTCCGCGAGTCGCTTCTGTTCATCCAGCACCGGCAGACGGCGTTCGGGATGGCGGGGAAGGAATTTCCGGGCGAAGGGGTGGTGTGCGGGCACGGGATCATCGACGGCCGCCCGGTGTACGTCGCGAGCCAGGATTTCACGGTCGGGGGCGGGTCGGTGGGTGAAATGACCGGACGGAAGATCAGCGAAGCCATGGACGCGGCGCTCAAAACCGGGGATCCCCTGGTCATGATCAACGACTCCGGCGGCGCGCGGATTCAGGAGGGGGTGGACTCGCTCCAGGGATACGGGCACATTTTCTACCGCAACGTGCTCTTGTCCGGGGTGGTGCCGCAGATCAGCATAATCGCCGGTCCGTGCGCGGGCGGCGCGGCCTACTCCCCCGCGCTGACCGATTTTATCATCCAGGTGCGCCACCAGGGACAGCTCTATATCACCGGCCCGCTCGTGATCAAGCAGGTGACGGGCGAGGAGATCACGGCCGAACAGCTCGGCGGCGCGGAGAGCCACGCCTACTACTCGGGGGTGGTGCATTTCATTGCGGAAAACGACGAACACGCGCTCGCCCTCGCGCGGCGGCTGCTGTCCTACCTGCCGAGCAACAACACCGAGGACCCGCCGTTCGACGCGGCGCTGCACGAGGAGGCGATCGGCCCCGATCCGGCGATGAACGAAATCGTGCCGGAGGATCCCCGGGAACCGTACGACATGCGGGAGGTGATCGCCGGAATCCTCGACCAGGGGGACTTCCTCGAAGTGATGGAGCACTTTGCCCCGAACATTCTGATCGGGTTCGGGCGGCTGGCGGGGTATTCGATCGGGGTGGTGGCGAACCAGCCCGTGCAGAAAGCGGGGGTGCTCGATATCGATTCCTCGGACAAGGCGGCGCGGTTCATCCGGTTCTGCAACGCCTTCAATATCCCCATTCTCACGCTCGTGGACGTGCCGGGGTTCATGCCGGGGGTGCAGCAGGAATTCAGCGGGATTATCCGCCACGGCGCGAAGATGCTCTTCGCCTACGCCGCCGCGACCGTGCCGAAGATGACAGTGGTGATCCGCAAGGCCTACGGCGGCGCCTACCTCGCCATGTGCGCCAAGAGCATGGGCGCCGACCTGCTCTGCGCCTGGCCCTCGGCCGAAATCGCCGTCATGGGCGCCGAGGGAGCGGTCAATGTTCTCTACCGCAAAGAAATCGGCGAGGCCGCCGACCCCGAGGAGGAGCGGGCGCGGCGGATCACGGAGTACAAGGACATGTTCGCGAACCCGTACGCCGCCGCGGCGCACGGACTCGTCGATGAGATACTGGAACCGGCCGACACCCGCCCCTACCTAGCCCAGGCGCTCGAAGTGCTGAAAGCCAAGCGGGAGCTGCGGCCGGCCAAGAAACACGGGCTGATCCCGCTCTAGCCCGGGAGACGGTGATGGCGGACGGAGCAGAGTTCAATGTCGCGCTTTTTGTCGTGGTCGGCCTGCTGGTCGTGTTTGCCGCGCTGGCGATCATCGTCACGGCCGTCTCCCTGTTCGGCCGGCTCGACAAGCGGTGGCGGGCGCGCGAGGCGCAGGCCGACGAGGCGGCTTTCGGGAAGGAGCCGACGATCGACACCACCACGCTGGTGCTGATCGCGGCGGCCGCGGCCACCGTCACCCAGGGGCGGTTCCACATCACCCGCATCCGGCGGCTGTTGCCGGTCGATGGCGGGACGCGCACGTGGTCGGCCTCGGGCCGGGCGGTGCTGATGGGATCGCACGTCGTGCCGCGGCGAAGGTAGCGCCCCAGAGAAAGAAACGAGAGACCAGGAGTGAGACGATGAAGCTGAGAATAACGGTGCACGGGGTGGCGTATGAAGTTGATGTCGAGGTGCTTGACGCCGGGGAGGGTTTCCCGGCCGCGGCGCCGCGCCCGCGGCCGCGCCAGTCGCTGACGGCGGGCGGGCCGCCTGCCCCCGCCCCGACCCCGGCGGCGCCGGCCGCCGCCGGCCAGGGAGCGGTCGCCTCGCCGATCGCCGGGACGGTGGTCGAGATCAAGGCGAAAGTCGGAATGGCGGTCAAACAGGGGGACATCCTCCTGTCGATCGAGGCGATGAAAATGAAGACCGCGATCGCGGCGCCGACGGCGGGCAAGGTGAAGGCGATCCCGGTGGCGGTCGGCGACTCGGTGCGCGAAAACCAGACACTCGTGGAGTTCGAGTAGCGGGCGCGGCCCCGCCACGGGACACGCTATGGACATGCTGCTCAATTTCCTCCAGCAGGGCGCGTTCTTCAACTTCAGTTGGGGCAACCTCGTAATGCTCCTCGCCGGGTGCGGCTTCCTCTTCCTGGCCCTCACCAAAGGGTACGAGCCGCTCCTGCTCGTGCCAATCGGCTTCGGAATTCTGATGGGGAACATCCCCCTCGCGCCCGGCCAGGAGATCGGCATTTACGAGGAAGGGAGCGTGCTGTCGATCCTCTACAAGGGAGTGAGCGAGGGGTGGTACCCGCCGCTGATATTTCTGGGGATCGGGGCGATGACCGACTTCTCGGCCATGCTCGCCAGTCCGCGGCTGATTCTGCTCGGCGCGGCGGCCCAGTTGGGCATCTTCGTGACTTTCCTGGGGGCGCTCTGGCTCGGCTTTGACGCCGACAGTTCCGCCTCGATCGGCATCATCGGCGGGGCGGACGGACCGACGGCGATCTTTCTGACGTCGAAGCTGGCGCCGCACCTGCTCGGGGCGATCGCGGTTTCGGCCTACTCCTACATGGCGCTGGTGCCGGTGATTCAGCCGCCGATCATCAAGCTGCTGACGACGCGCAACGAGCGCCTGATCCGGATGAAACCGGCGCCGCCGGTGAGCAAGCGGCTGCGCATCCTCTTCCCCATTGTCGCCTTCATCATCACCTGTTTCATCGCCCCGGGCGCGCTGATTCTGCTGGGCATGCTGTTTTTCGGGAATCTGCTCAAGGAGTCCGGGGTCACGGAGCGGCTGGCGGCGACGGCGCGGACGGCGTTTATCGACATCGTGACGATCCTGCTCGGCCTCACCGTTGGCGCCTCGACCGATGCGAGCCGGTTTCTCACGCCGGACTCGATCAAGGTGTTCGTGCTCGGGGCGGCCTCGTTTGCGATCGCGACGGCCGGCGGCGTGCTGTTCGCGAAAGTGATGAACCTGATCGCGCGGAACAAAATCAACCCGATCATCGGCGCCGCGGGCGTCTCGGCGGTGCCGCATTCGGCGCGCGTCTGCCAGGTGATGGGCGCCCGCGAGGATCCCAACAACTACCTCATCATGCATGCCATGGCGCCGAATGTGGCGGGAGTTATCGGGTCGGCGGTGGCGGCAGGGGTGCTGTTGGCGACGTTCGGCTGAGAGCGCCGGGCGCGGCGGGCATAAAAAAGCTGGGCGACAGGGATTCGAACCCCGATTCTACGGTCCAGAGCCGCATGTCCTACCATTGGACGATCGCCCAGTGTCTACGGTCTTGTCGGCAGGACACAACGATCTCTGGATGCCCGGCCGATTTTTACAGGCCCTGAATATAGGCATCTGCACCCTGTTGTCAAGATAAACGGGGGGCAATTTTGCGGGGGAGAGTCGGGAGCGCCGGGCCGGCGCGCGCCGGGCGGCTGGGCGGCCGCGACAGCAGTTTTCCCGATGGGAGACACCGCCTTATGGGCGGGCCGCCAAGCCGCCGGAAAAACGGCGCACCACCAGCGCTTGCCCCCGGACAGCGACCGTCGCGCGGGCGCGGACGATGCGATTGCGCAGCCCCCGGGTATCGCCGAATTGCAGCCAAGCCTCAGTCACGTCGTACTCGGTCCCCTCGGTGGTGAGCCGGATTCGCGCCGAGAGCGGCAGAACCGAGACGAGGTCTCCCCCGCGCCGGCGATAGGTGATCCGGCTGTCGGCCACGAGGCGGATCTCGCATTGCGGGCTGACCACACGGATATCGGCGCGGCCGCTTCGGGCGGCGGGGCGATCGCGCAGGCCGAGGAGAAAGACGACGCCGAGGGCATGGTCAATCTCGCCGAGGCCGGGCATCACCAGGTCGATCGCCCCGAGGCCGCGCTCCCGACAGCACTCAATCGCCAGGTGGGCGTCGGTCTTGTCCTTGCGGGACGGGAATCGCAGGACGCGGGTGCGGGGCGGGAGGTTGGCGGGGAGGCGTTTCAGCGAGTCAAAATCGCCCAGCAGAATGTCGGGAAACAGCCCAGCCATCCGGAAAAAGCGGTAACCGCCGTCGACCGCAATCGTCAGCCGCCCGCGGCAGAGCGCGCGGTAGAACGGAAGATCGCGGCGGCGGTAGACGCCGTGGAGGAACGCAACGGCGCGCGTCATTGCGGGTGCTCGAATTCCAGAGCCATGCGGGCGACTCCCCGCAGCGGCGCGGCGCTGTCCAGAATCACCCGGATGGGAATGGGACGCAGCTTCTCCTCGGCGGCCCCGCGCTTGAGGTAGTTGTCCAGAAAGCGGCCCTGGTCGAGCGAGGGGAGCAGCTCGGTGGTGACGCGGCCGGCGAGGTAGAGCCCGCCCGTAGTCGCGCCGCGCAGGGCGAGGTTGGCCGCTTCGCCCGCGAAGCAGTCGACGAACAGGTCGACGGCGTCGACAGCCACCTGCTGTTTTCCCGCGAGGGCCGTCTCGACGATGCGGGAGGGCGGGTCCGGGGCGTTCTGCAGCCACTCCGGCACTTCGTGGCCGTGCGACTCGAGATAGAAGTCCACGAGCCGGACAAGCCCCGCCGAACTGACCACGTCGCCGACCTCGACCACATCCCGCTGGGCGTAGAGATACTGCCACAACTCGGCCTCGAGCTGGGTGGCGGGGGCGAGACCGGTGTGGCCGCCGTTGGTGAGGAAGCTGAGGTAGCCGTTGTCCCGGCGCACCATGAGCACCTCGGCGAGAAGTTCATCGACCGCCATGAGACCGATGTTGCCGGGAACCGCCGGTTGGTCGTTGATCGTGAAGAGCGCATCGGGCGGCAGGTCGAACAGACCGCGCGCGGTGGCGAGGTGTTCGTTCACGAGCCGGACGACGTCAAATGAGAAGTGCGCGCGAATGCTGTCGCCGTCGATCGCCCATGGCAGCAGGGCCGAGGAGACGGTCGAGCCGACCGGGAGGCCGGCCACGGCGACGAAGAAGAGCGCGCCCTCGGTGCGCCGCCGGCTGAAATAGCGCTGGAGAATAGTTTCGAAACTGTCGAAGTCCGCCGCGTCAAAGCGGGCCTGGTCTTTCAGGGTGACGCGCCCCTGGGCCTCGGTAACGGCGGCAAGGCGGACAGTACGCCGGCTGACGGACGCGACAAACATGGCGCTCACAGGCTCCGCAATTGTGGACAGCAGGTTCGGGGAACGGTGGCGTTCACGGCGGTAGCATAACCGCGCGCGGGGAGGGCGGGCAAGGGAAAACTTGCCGGCGGAAACGCCCGGCGGCGGGAGGCACAGCCCCGCCCGGGCCGGCGGACGCCTGCGGCCCGACGGCGCGGATACTGCCGAGGACCGTCAGCCGAGAATGGCCTTCACCCGAGCGACCACGGACGCCGGGTCGAGCCCCAAAAGCCGGAAGAGGTCGGCGGGCGGGCCCGAGGAGGCGTACGCCGTCACGCCCATTTTGGTGAGCGTGGAGCGGGCGCCGGCCTGGAAGAGCTCGGCGGCAAGAGCGGTCCCCAATCCGGTCTTGACGTTGTGGTCCTCGAGCACGACAAGGTGCTCGTGGGCCGCCAGCATCTGGAGATCATCGGCGTGAAAGTCCGACCAGTCGGCCACGCTGATGAGCGAGATTCCCACGCCCTCTCGGGACAGCCGCTGCCAGGCGTCGAGAGCGATTGCGCACATGTTGCCGGCGGCGACGAGGGCGAGGCGCTCGCCGCGCCGGAGGACGTCCATGCGCCCGTAGCGGTACTCGTAGTCGCCGCCGAAGAAGGGACGGCCGTCGGCGTCGGGGATGATCGGCGTCGCGGAACGCCCCATGAACACGGCGAAGTTGCCCGGCCGGCTCAAAACCCACCGGGTGATGCGGTCGGTCTGGTTGGGATCGGCCGGGGTGATGACTCTCCAGCCGAAAGTCGAGTTGAGGAGGGCGAAGTAGTCGATGCACTGGTGGGTCTTGCCGTCCTCGCCGACCTGAACGCCGGTGTGGGTGCAGAAGAGTTTCAGATTGGCGTGGTTGATATCGTTCAGGCGGGCCTGGTTGAAAGTCTCGTCGACGCCGAAGACCGCGAAGTCGGCCCAGATCGAGACGGCGCGCTCGGCGGAGAGGGAGCCGGCGATGGCGGCAGTGTTGTGTTCGGTAATGCCGCACTGGAAAAAATTGTCGGGGTACTTCTGGCCGAAGGCCGCAGTCTTGACCGAGCCGGCGAGGTCACAGTCGAAGACGGCCATGACGAAGTCCTCGCGGGGGAGGTTGAGATCGGCGACGGCCAGGAGAGCTTTGCCGAAAGCCGTGCGGTTGTCCATTTTGACGTCGGCGCCGTAGGTGGCCGGCTGCCCGGTTTCGACCGGCGGGTAGGGGGGCCGGGGGATCTTGAACGCGGGCGGCGGCCCCTGCTTGCGCAGCTCGCGCAGCGCGGGGAGGTCTTTCCCGTGGTCGCCCAGGAGGGCGAGGGCCGGGGTGAGCATGTCGGGGGCGACCGGAGCCCCGTGGAAAGCCTCGTCGTTTTCCATGAAGCCGACGTCTTTGCCCATGACGGTGTTGGCGATGATGACGATCGGGCGGCCTTCATTGGTGACGGCGCGGTGCAGTTCCCCGTAGATCTGGTCAAATGAGTGGCCGTCGATTTCGACCGCCTGCCAACCGTCGGCCTCCCACTCGGCGGCGAGATCCTGCGGCAGGATGTCGACGGTGCGGCCGGAAATCTGGAGGCGGTTGCGGTCGATGATCGCGGTCAGACGGGAGAGGGCGAATTTGGCGGCGACCCGGCGCGCCTCGCCCACCTGCCCCTTCTGCTGCTCGCCGTCGCCCATGATCACGAACGTGTGGAAATTCAGACCCGAGAGCCGCGCGTAGAGCGCTTTGCCGATGCCGACCGAGAGCCCCTGCCCGAGGTTGCCGGTGTCCCATTCGATGCCGGGGACGCTCCGCTCGACATGCCCTTCGAAGGGGGAGCCGGCCTGGCGGAAACCGTGCATGGCCGCGGCGGGATCGAAGAAACCGGCGGCCGCCAGCGCCGTATAAGCGCCCGGCGAGGTGTGGCCGTGCGACACGATGATGCGGTCGCGGTCATCGCGCATCGGGTTGCGGGGATCGACGCGGGCCATGTGGTAGAGAGTGAGGTACAGCTCGAGCGACGACATGGAACCGCCGGGATGGCCGGAGGCGGCGAGGCTGGTCATCTTGAGAATCTGCGCGCGGCAACGGCGGGCCGTCTCGCTGAGTTTCTTCCGCCACTCGGGCGAGAGAGCGCTGGAGGTGAAGCCGCGCCAGGGATCGAAATCTTTCACTCGGGTATCCTGTTCATTGGCAAACCGCATGGAGGACATCGGCGAACTCCTTTACCGCAGTGGTGACGTTTCCCTTGACGGCGAAGACGAGCACGGGGAGGTCGCGACTCGCCAGGGCGCGCACATCGCCGATCGCCTGGGCCGTGATGAGCTGCCCGAAATCGTAGAACCGCCCGGGAATCTCGAGCCGGTCATAATCGGCCCGGAGGAAGACGATGAACCGGCCGACATCGGGCCCGCCCTTGTAGAGCTGGCCGATGGAATGGAGGTAGCGCGGTCCGTAGCCGCACAGGGTCGCGACCCCCCGGCGGCGCCGGATGGCCGCCCGCATGCCCGCGAACTGGCGATCCAGAGCGCGCTCTTCCTTGCTGTAGCAGAGCAGCGCGACATATTCGGGCGGCCGGAGGCCGGCCAGGAATCGGGTGAGCAGCCGTTTCAAATCGGCCAGGTCCGACGGGCGGAGGTGACTCTCGCCCCCGTGGCTCACGAGCGTGAGACGGCCGTAGGTCCGGCCCGCGGCCAGGTCGGCGAACTGGCCCGACTCGCGATATTGGTCCAGGATGCGTTCGGTGTTGCGTTTGCTCTCGGTGACGTTGGGTTCATCGAACGGGTTGATCCCCATGAGATAGCCGGCCGCGGCCACGGCGACCTCCCAGAGGAGAAACTGGCCGCCCAGGGCATCGTACGAGGGCAAACTGAGGTCGACGATCGGGAACCCTTTCTTCCGGAAAGCGGCGCGAAGGTTCTCGGGCAGCGGAGGTTTTTCGGAGGCCAGGCGGAGGGTGACGAACATCCGATCGTCCCGGTAGTCCGCCGCTGCGCCGAGCGGCTCGCCGTCGATCGGGACTACACCCCTGGTCTTCTTCCCGGTCGACTCGGCCACCAGTTGCTCGATCCACGGGACAAGCGGGGCGAGACCCCGCGAGGCGATGAATGTCATCTTGTCGCTGCCCGACTCGGCGCCCGCCGCCATGAGCGCGGCCAGCGCTGCGGCCGGGTTGGTCTCGTCGTCGCGCGCGCGGAGGATCTTCTCCATCGCATACGCATCGTCCAGCAGCGCCGCCAGGTTGACCCCGGCGAAGAAACCGGGGACGAGCCCGAAGTAGGAGAGGGCCGAGTAGCGCCCCCCGATGTCGGGCGGGTTCAGGTAGATGCGGCGGAATCCCTCGCTCCGGGCGGCGGAGTGCAGCGCGCTGTCCGAGTCGGTGATGGCGACGAACTGGCGCCCCTGCCGCGAAAAACCCTCCTGCCGCAGACGGTCGAGGAAGCAGATCATCTGCGAGCGCGTCTCGACCGTGGCGCCCGACTTGGAGGAGACGATGAAGAGCGTGCGGTCAAGCTGGACCTTGCGGAGAGCGGCGGTGACGGCGCGGGGATCGGTGGAATCGAGCACGGCAAAAGAGTCGAGCGATCGGTGGCGGCCGAAAATGCGGCCGAAGAGATCGGGGCAGAGCGAGGATCCGCCCATGCCGAGGAGCACGACGTCGCGGAAGCCCGCCTTGATGACGTCGTGACCGAACGATTCGATGGCGGCGACGCGTTTGCGGATGGTGCCGGCCACATCGACCCAACCGAGGCGGTTGGCGATCTTGTCGCGGACGGCCGGCTGCCGCGAAAACAGCCCGGCGTCGCGCACCATGATGCGCGGCAGAACCGCGTTGCGTTCCAGCCGGCGCAGGGCGCGCTGACAGGCCGCCTCCGTCCGACCGGCACTAATGGAAAAGGCTCCCGGCTTCACCGTTGTTGCCACCTCACTGCTATTGGAACTGGGATTTTCCTGCTCGTGCGGGCGCGGCGCGACGCGGGAGGGACGGAGAGCGCGACCGGGGCCGAAGGCCCGGGGGAGCAGCGGCGCACGGAGATCCGCCCCGGACCCCGGCCGGAGCCCGTTCGGATCGCTGTCGCTTGCGCGTCCTTGACCATACGGCAATAATAGGCACATCCCCCGGACGGGGCAACCGTTTATTGCGGAACCTCTCCCCCGCCGGCGGCGCCGCCGCCTTCCCGGGTGCGGCGGCTCTCGTTCTCCAGGACGATCCGGGCGTTGCGCTGCAGGCCCTCCAGGCGCGGCCGAACGAGCGGCGTGCCGGCCGCGAACGCGAGGAACTCCTCGCGGTCGCGCAGGGCGAGGACGCGCCGGGTGTCGACGAACTCCCCCGCGCCGGCGGCCGGCAGGAGTTCCCGGTGCGGGGTCGGCGTCGCCCGCCGATTGTACGGGCAGACCTGCTGGCAAATGTCGCAGCCGAAAATGAGCGCCCCCATGCGGCTCTGCAGCGCTTCGGGAATCGCGCGGGGTCGTTCGATGGTCAGGTACGAGATGCACTTCGCGGCCTCGATCATGGCCGGGCCGACGATGGCCCCGGTCGGGCAGGCATCAATGCAGGCGGTGCACTCCCCGCAGGCGCCGTGGCGCCCGCCGCAGGGTTCGTCCGGATCAAGCGCCAGCGATGTGAGGATCTCGGAGAGGAAGACCCACGATCCAAACGTCCGGTTGATGAGCATGCTGTTCTTGCCGATGAAGCCGAGCCCGGCCCTGGCCGCATAGGCGCGTTCGAGAAAGGGGCCGTAGTCGACGTACCAGATGAAGTCGTGGCGCTGCGGGGCAACCTGCTCCTGCAGGCGTTGGATCAGGTGGAGGGTCAGGCGCCGGATGACCTTGTGGTAGTCGCGGCCCCGGGCGTAGCGGGAGACGCGGCCGTGGCCCGGCGGGCGATCGGGGCTGTTGGGATTGTAGTAGTTAACGCCGAGCATGATGACCGACTTGACGCTCGGCAGCAGTTCTCTTGGGTCAACGCGACGGTGTGTGGAGCGGGCGATCCAGTGCATCTCGGCGTGGCGGCCCTCGGCGAGCCACCGGAGAAACCGGTCGCGGGCCTCGGGGATGACCTCGGGGGAGGTGACGCCGCAGAGGTCGAAGCCGGCGGCGGCGGCGAGGCGTTTGACGAGTTCGCTGGTGAGCATGGCGGCCTTGACGGGCGGCGGAGGGTGAAACAGCGAAGGCGGACCGCGCGGCCCGCCTCTGCTGTATTGCTACCATCACCCGGAGGGAGAAATCCGCCGCGGGCTTATGTCCTGACTTTCTCCATCATGTACTTGTGCATGGCGCGGGCGGCTTTCTTCCCCGCCCCGGCGGCGAGGATGACCGTGGCCCCGCCGGTGACGATGTCGCCGCCGGCGTAGACCCCCTCGCGGGAGGTCTGCATGGTCTCCTCGTCGACGACGATATTCTGCCACCGGTTGGTCTTGAGGCCGGGAGTGGTCTGCGGGATCAGCGGGTTGGAACCGTTGCCGATCGCCACGACCACGAGATCGACCTCCATGGTGAAATTCGAACCTTCTATGGGGACGGGCCGGCGCCGGCCGGAGGCGTCCGGTTCGCCGAGCTCCATCTGGAGGCACTCCATCGCCCGCACCCGGTTCCGTTCATCGCCCAGGAACCGGATGGGGGTCGTGAGCATGTGGAACTGCACGCCCTCTTCGAGCGCGTGGTGGATTTCCTCCTTGCGGGCGGGCATTTCGGCCTCGCTGCGGCGGTAGACGATGTAGGCATTTTCGGCGCCGAGCCGGAGGGCGGTGCGGACGGCATCCATGGCCGTGTTGCCGCCGCCGAGGACGGCGACGTTGCGGCCGCGGATGATCGGCGTGTCGTAGCTGTCCTCCTCGAACGCCCGCATGAGGTTCGACCGGGTGAGGTACTCGTTGGCGGAGTAGATGCCGATGAGGTTTTCGCCGGGGACGCCCATGAAATTCGGCAGGCCGGCGCCAGTGCCGATGAAAACCGCGTCGTAGCCCATCTCGAAGAGCTCGTCGATGGTGTCCATTTTGCCGATGACGGTGGAATTGCGGAATTCGACGCCGAGGTCGCGGAGGTAGTCGCACTCGGACTGGACGATCGCCTTGGGGAGGCGGAATTCGGGAATGCCGTAGACGAGCACGCCGCCGGGCTTGTGGAGAGCCTCGAAAATAGTGACCTCGTGGCCGAGAAGGATGAGGTCGCCGGCGACCGTGAGTCCGGCCGGGCCGGCGCCGACGACCGCGGCTTTGCGCCCCGTCGGCGGCTGCTTCCGGGGAAGCTGGACGAGATGGTTCTCGCGCTCGTAGTCGGCGACGAAGCGTTCGAGGGCGCCGATCGCGACCGGCTGGAACTTCTTGTGCAGCACGCAGGCGATTTCGCACTGCTCCTCCTGCGGGCAGACGCGGCCGCAGACGGCGGGCAGGGAGTTCGTCTCCTTGATCTTGCGGGCGGCGGCGGCGAAGTCCTTTTCCAGGATGAGGCGGATGAAGCCGGGGATGTCGACCTCCACCGGGCAGCCCTTGATGCAGGGGGCTTTGGGACACTCGAGACAGCGCTGGGCCTCGGTGAGCGCCAGGTCAATCGTGAACCCGAAGGGAACCTCTTTGAAATTGCCGACCCGCACCTCCGCCTGCTGTTCCGGCATCTTCTGGCGCGGGATGCGCATGCGGTCTTTCTTGGCGATCGGATTCGAGGAGCCGGCCTCGGCCCGGGATTCATCCTGCCCCAGGGCGGTGTCTTTTTCGCTCATGGTCGTTTCCTCACTTCTCATCCGGGTAGGCGAAGGCCTGGACGGACTTGGTCAGGCGGCAGTTCGGGTCGTCGAGCAGCCGTTTCATCGCCCGCCGCTCCTGCTCGCGGTAGGCCGTCAGGCGGGAGGTGAGCAGGTCGAAATCGACCAGGTGGCCGTCGAAATCCGGACCATCGACGCAGGCAAACTTGGTTTCCTCGCCGATTTTCACGCGGCACCCGCCGCACATGCCCGTGCCGTCGATCATCAGCGGGTTCAGCGACACCCAGGTCGAGACGCCGTAGGGCGCCGTCAGCTTTGACACGACGCGCATCATCGGCACCGGGCCGATCGCCATGATGTGCTTGATCGGGGCGCCGCGGTCGAGAAGCTGCTTGAGAACGTCGGAGACAAAACCATGGTGGCCATAGGATCCGTCGTCCGTGCACGGGTAGAACTCATCGGCCACGGCCTTGTGCTCCTCTTCGTAAAAAAGCAGGTCCCTGGTGCGGGCGCCGATGATCGTGACCACTTTGTTGCCGGCTTTTTTGAAGGCCTGGGCGATCGGGTAGACCGGCGCGATGCCGATGCCGCCCCCGACGACGCAGGCGGTGCCCCAGGTATCGACGTGGGTGGGGATGCCGAGCGGCCCGACGCAATCGGACAGCTCGTGGCCCGGCGCAACGGTCGTCATCAACGCCGAGGTCTTCCCCACGACCTGGTAGACGATGGTGAGGAGTCCGTTGGCTTGGTCGAGGCCGGCGATCGACATCGGCACGCGCTCCCCCTCGTTGTTGACGCGCAGGATGACGAATTGGCCGGCTTTGGCTTTCGCGACGAGGCGCGGGACAGCCACGCGCATTTTCCAGATCATCGGGCCGAGTTCAACATTGTCGACAATCTTAGGCATCAGACCTCCAAAGTGGTGGTAGAATCAGCCGAAGAATATACCAATTGGGGCCGAAAAATCAAGCTTATCCGGTCAATTTTACTCCTGTTAGGTCGAGCAAAACCGGTACGATCGGGTATTTTTTTTCGCGCACATTCGCTTGGGGCACATGTCCTTCCCGACCGACCCGGAACGGGTGGTCCGACGCGCGACGGAGGGACCAAATAGCCCCGATCTGGTCTATTTTCGACGATTCCCCGAATGAAATCACGCTGCGGAGCGGGCCGGAAACAGGCGCGAAAGTGACTGAACTACAACGCAGAATGCGCGTTTTTCGAGCGGCATCACTTGAGTTTTTGGGGCGGACGACATATATTTGGGCGACGTGTAACGCCATTTTTTATGGCTTTTTTACGAGGTGTACCATGGCTGATGTAAGAACGACTCACCGCGGACCGGTTGGGTACTCGACGTACTCTGACCAGATGATCTACGATTTCGAGAGCAGTTACGGTGCACACCATTACAGTCGTCAGCATCTGGTGGTCCGGAAGGCCGAGGGGATCTGGTTGCACGATGAGAAGGGCGACCGGTACCTCGATTGCCTGGCGGCCTACTCGGCCGTGAACCAGGGCCACCACCATCCGCGTATTGTTCAGGCGGTCGTTGAGGCGCTCCAGAGCGGTTACGGCTCGGTCATTTCCAACGTCGTCTATACCGATCCCCTGGGCGTGTTCCTCAAGAAGCTGGCGACGCTGGTGCCGCAGATGGGCCCGCGTTTCGGCGACAACGGCAACAAGGTGCTGCCGAAAAACGGCGGGGTCGAATCGGTGGAGACGGCCGTCAAGCTGGCCCGGTACTACGGCTACAAGGAGAAGGGGATTCCGGACGGGCAGCAGGAGATCGTGGTCTTCAACAACAATTTCCACGGCCGCATGATCACCACGGTGTCCTTCTCCAGCAACGCCTACTACAAACAGGGATTCGGCCCGCTCACGCCGGGGTTCCGGACGGTTGATTTCGGCAGCCTCGACAAGGTGGAGAAAGCCATTACCAAGAACACCTGCGGGATCCTCGTCGAGCCGATGCAGGGGGAGGGCGGGATGTACCAGGCGCCGGCCGGGTTCCTCAAAGGGCTGCGCGAGCTCTCCGACCGCCACAACCTCATCCTCCTGTTCGACGAGATCCAGGTGGGACTCGGGCGGACCGGCAAGATGTTTGCGTTCGAGCACGAAGGGGTGGTTCCGGACGGCATCATCCTGGGCAAGGCGCTCTCGGGCGGGCTGGTGCCCCTGTCGTGTTTCGTCACCAACGCGAAACTCATGGACATCGTTTTCCAGCCGGGCCGGGACGGGTCGACCTACGGCGGCTACCCGCTCGCGTGCGTGGCCGGGAATGCGGCGCTCGACGTGATTGTCGAGGAGCGGCTGCCGGAGAACGCCGATCAGGTCGGCGCTTACCTCGCCGAGCAGATCCGGGCGATCGGGGCGCGCTCGCCGCACGTGAAAGAGGTGCGGGCCCGCGGGCTGTTTATCGGCATCGAGGTCAAGAACGGCGACGCCATGAAGTACTGCCGGGAGATGCTCGGAGCGCGCCTGATGGCCAACGACAGCCACGGGCACACGATCCGGATCTCGCCGCCGCTCATCATCACGAAGAAGGACGCCGACTTTATCGCGGCCGGTTTGGAGCGCGTGCTCGTGTAGCGGGCGGGAGCCCACGAGCGACGTTTATAACAGCGCGGCGGATCAGGTGATCCGCCGTGCTTTTTTTGTGCGGCGCATCAGCTTTGGATCAAGGCTCAGTCCGGGCGGGGCGGGATTCAGTGAGATCCCGGAGGAGGTCGGCGGTCCGCGTTACGTGCGCGAACCCGAACGCCAGGCCCATGAGGGCGGCCAGATGCAGTTCCTCGCTGACCGACCCGGCGGCATCGGCCGGAAAGAACACGCGGTAGTCGCGGAAGTAGGCGTCGCGGGCGGTGGATTCGCAGCAGAGGTTGGTCATCACGCCGGTGATGACAAGGTCGGTGATGCGCAGGCCGCGCAGGACGATCTCGAGGTCGGTGCCGTAGAAAGCCGAGTAGCGGTGTTTCGCAATGACCTTCTCCCCCGCCGCCGGGGCGAGGTCGGGGTGAATTTCGCTCTCCGGGGTTCCCTCGAGGCACATTCCTTTCCACCACCAGGCCATGATGCCGGCGTCGTGACCGGACGGGTGGTGAACGTGCTTTGTGTAGATGACGGGACGGTTCTGCGCCCGGAAGGCAGCGATCAGCAGAATTACATTGGGAATGATCGGCGGACCGCCGCAGGTGAAGGCGGCGGAGTTCGGGTCGAGGAAGAAGTTCTGCATGTCGACCACGAGGAGGGCGGAGGATCCCCGATTCAGGGTCATGGGGTGGCGATTCACCTGTTCGATGTGTTTCAGCCAGGCCGCGGTCTTTTCCGACAGGGAGCCGGTACGGGGGTTGCTTTCCATTGGCAATGCCTCACGAGTCGTTCACGTGCCCGCCGGGGTGGTGCGGGATTGCTGCCCGGCGGGGCGGCGGACGGTTCCGAGGTAGATTCCGAGCAGGGTTATGGCTGCTCCGAGCGTCTGCAGCGGGGTCAGGCGTTCAGCGAAAAAGAGCGCCCCCCAGACGGCGGCCAGCACCGGCTGCAGCAGCAGGGCGAGGCCGCTCCGGTGGGCATCGAGACGCGGGAGCGCCTGCGAGATCGCCCACCAGCCGAGCGCCTGCGCGACGAGGGCGAGCAGGACGAGGATGCCCACGCTCGTCCAGTCGGGCGGGAAGAATTCGTGCCGCTCATACAGCAACGAGGCGATCAGCAGGAAGAACGCCGCGGCGGACGACACCCAGGCCATGAGCGTGATGAAACTCGGCGGCGGTCCCTCCCGCTGCCCGGCAATCTTGATCGTGACGATGTAGTGGGCATAGAACACGGCCGTGAGCAGGCCGAGCAGCACTCCGCGGAGGTAGGGGGCGGTGAAGGCGATGTCGCTCCCGACCCCGATCAGCAGGATCAGGCCGAGAATCGCACCGGCCGCGGCGGCGAAGAATCCGAGCGTGAGCCGCTCCCTGAAGATGAAGTAGCTCAGGACGGCGGTGCCGAACACCTGCGTGTTGGCGAAAATGGTCGACATGCCGACGCCGACCAGGAGAACGGAGCGGTGCCAGACGAAGAGGTCGCCGGCGAAGAGGACGCCGGCGAGGATAGTCCAGCGTTTCAGCGCCCAGGGCAGGCCGAGGCGGTGGCCGGCGAGAGCCGCCCAGACAAAGAGGATGCCGGCGCCGAAGAAGGTTCGCCAGAAAGCGATGGCGCCCGGCCCCAGCCGGCCAGCCCCGAGCAATGTGACAAAAACCGCGGCGAAACTGATACACAGCGCCCCGAACGCCAGAATCGCCAGCGCCCGCCCGGTTCTCTCTTGCGAATGTCTGCGCATGGCCCATGATAGCCGCGGCCGCAACACCGGCCAAGGAAATTCGTAGATTCTGCAGCCCCGCGTCTCTTGGCATCATCGTGCGGAAACGGCAGCGGCCGTGGAAGGAGGCTTGCGTGCGATCGTATTGCCCGATGGTTCTGTCGCTGTTAATGCTGGCGGCGCCGGCCGCCCCGGCCCAGCAGGTGCCGGACTCGGCTTTCCGGCCGCCGATCGAAAACCCGGCCTTCCCCGCCCCGAACGGCCCGGTGGTGCTGATCGACGAGGGGCATCACAACTTCCACACCGCCGGCGGCCGCTACTACACGTTCGCAGAGCTGCTGCGCCGCGACGGGTACCGCGTGCTCCCCTCGGGTTGCCGGTTCACGGGGGATTCGCTCGCGCGGGGGGAGATCCTGGTGGTCTCCAACGCGCTCCATGAGCGCAACGCGCAGGAGTGGTCGCTGCCGACGCCCTCGGCGTTCACGCCCGACGAAATCGCCGCGGTCGCGGCCTGGGTGCAGGGGGGCGGCGCGCTCTTGTTGATCGCCGATCACATGCCGTTTCCCGGGGCGGCGGCCGAACTCGCCGCGGCCTTCGGCTTCCATTTGCACAACGGTTTCGCCGTCGACACGGCCTCGCCGACCGGCGGCACGTATGTCTTCCGCCGGGCGGACGGCACGCTGCGCGACCACGCGATCACGCGCGGGCGCAACGATAGGGAACGGATCGACTCGGTCGCGTCGTTTACGGGCGAGGCTTTTCGTGCGGATAGCGCGGCCGGGCTGATGGTGTTCGGCGATGGAGTGGTGTCGCTTGCGCCCGATACTGCCTGGCAATTCGACGCCAACACAGCCGCGGTCGCGGTGAGCGGGTGGTGTCAGGGAGCGGTGAAAGTGATCGGCGCGGGGCGGGTGGCCGTGTTCGGGGAGGCGGCGATGTTCTCGGCGCAACTGGCGGGTCCGAACCGGACGCCGGCCGGGATGAACAGCCCGGCGGCGCCGCAGAATGCCCGGTTTCTACTGAACGTCCTGCACTGGCTGAGCGGGGAGCTGTGAGCGCGGCCCCGGCGGATCAGTATTCCTGCCAGTGGTAGTCGGCTTTGAGGAGGAACGCGACCAGCACCCACGAGAGGACGAGCGACGTGCCGCCATAGGAGAGAAACGGGAGCGGCACGCCGGTGACGGGCATCAGACCGAGCGTCATGCCGATGTTGACGAGGAACTGGAAGAAGATGATCGCCACGCCCCCGAAAGAGACATAGGAGAGAAAACGCGAGCGGGAACGGGCGGCGATGCGAATCCCCCTGTAGAAGAAGACGAAGAAGAGGGCGAGGACAATGAGCGCCCCCCAGAGGCCGAACTCCTCGCCGAGCACGCTGAAAATGAAATCGGTGTGCCGCTCGGGGAGGAAATCAAGCTTGGTCTGCGACCCGCCGAGAAACCCTTTGCCCCAGAGACCGCCCGACCCGATGGCGATTTTCGACTGAATGATCTGATAGCCGGCGCCGCGCGGATCCTGCGAGGGATCGACGAACGAGATGATGCGCAGTTGCTGGTACTCCTCGAGACGGTTCCACACGAGCGGCATGACGGCGCCGAAGGCGAGGTTGGCGACGACGATGAGGACGCTGAAGATGAGCTGGCGGCCCGGCTTGAACAGGATGAGCACGGCCAGAAGCACGGCCATGTAGATCGACCACGAGATCGCGTTGCTGGCCGCTACCAGCGACAACAGGGGCGAGGCGATGAGCAGCAGGTAGAGAGGGGGAATGCCCGACCAGAACCAGAGTGCGTACATGACCACGGGGAAAGTGAGGGCGGTGCCGAGGTCGGGCTGCTTCAGGATCAGCATCATGGGGACGACGGTGAGTCCGAGCGAGACCGCCACCCGCTGACCCGACAGGAGGGGGCTTTTCGAGTAGGCGAAGAAGCGGGCGAGGGCGAAAATGAGTGCGAGTTTTGCGACATCCGCCGGCGCGAAATTTATGGGGCCGAAAGAAAACCAGCGCGTCGCCCCCATCCGCGTGGCGCCGAACATCAGCACCGCCACCAGCAGGAGCACGGCGACGGCGTAGAAAATGTAGGCGGCGAAGTCGAACAGCCGGTAGGGCAGGTGGAGCACGGCCGCGGCCGCGGCCAGGGCGATGACCAGCCAGAGCAACTGGCGCAGGTAGAAGGTGCGGGCGTACTCGCTCTCGGCATGGTGCTGGGCGGTCATGATGAGAACCACCCCGATGGCCGAGAGCGCGAAGACGGCGCCGATGAGTTTCCAGTCCAGCTGGCGATAGTCGAGCATCAGTTCCCCCTCGCGGCGCGCGCCGGCGCGGCCGCCGTGTCGGAAAGGCCCGCGAGGGCTCTCGCCGCGGCCAGGCTGTCCGCGCGGGCCTGCTGTTCGGCGAAGAAGGCCTCGGGATCGCGCTTCTTCTTCATGTAGGCGTCGATGATCTTGCCGACCACCGGGGCGGCCGCCGTGGAACCGTGGCCGGCGTTCTCGACGATAGCGACGACGACGATCTCGGGGGCCTCGAGCGGGGCGACGCCGCAGAACCAGGCGTGGTCGTTGCCGTGCGGGTTCTGGGCCGTGCCGGTTTTGCCGCCAATGCGGTATTCCTTGCGCCGCAGCGAGCGGGCCGTGCCGCGGTCTCCCTGCACGACCAGCTCGATGCCCTCGCGGAGAATCGCCAGCGTAGATTCGGAGAAGGGGAGGGCGAACTTGATCTTCGGACTCACCTCCAGTTCATCCCCCGCCGGGGTGGTGAATCTGCGCACGATGTGGAGCTGCTGCACGATGCCGTTGCCGGCCAGGCCGCAGTAGAGCTGGAGGAGGTGGAGCGGCGTGGCGAGGACCTCGCCCTGGCCGATGGAGTTGTTGAGCACAACCGCGCGCGTCCAGCCGCTCTTGCCGTAGGTCCGGTTGTACCACTCGGTGGTCGGGATGAAACCTTTCAGCTCGCCGGGGAGATTGATGCCGGTCGGGCGGCCGAAGCCGCACTTAATGTAGTACTCGCTCAGCCGGTCGACGCCGAGCTTGAGTCCCGCCTGGTACATGTAGACATCGCAGGACTGCTCGATGGCGTGGGCGGCCACAAGGCTGCCGTGGCCCCCTTTCTCCCAACAGCGGAAGAACCGGTTGCCGAACTGGTAGCCCCCGATGCACGACCTGAACGTCGACGAGGGCGTGATGAGGCCCTCCTCGAGGCCGGCGCCGACCGTGACCACCTTGGCGGTCGAACCGGGCGGATAGAGCCCGGCGAGGGGGCGGTTGAGCAGCGGGTGGAGGGTGTCGGAGGAGATGGCGGTCCAGAGGGACTCGGGGATGACGCCGGAGAAGACGTTGGCGTCAAAAGCCGGGTACGAGGCCATGGCGAGGATCTCTCCGGTGCGCGGGTCGGCGGCGACGATGGCGCCGCAGCGGAGCGTGTCGAGGGCCTCGCCGCAGGCGCGCTGGAGATCGAGGTCGATGGTGAGGGTGAGATCGGTGCCGGGAGTGGCCTCCTGGCGCTGTCTCCCCCGGTACTCGCCGAGCAACTGGCCGGTGGCCGAGACCTCCATGTAGCGCGTGCCTTCCCGCCCCCGCAAAAGCTGGTCGTACTGCTTCTCGATCCCCTTTTTCCCGATCATGCTGCCGAGCGGGTAGTTGTCATTGCCGTAGCGCTCGAGTTCCTCGCGCGACACCTCGCCCACGTAGCCGGTGAAAACCTCGGCCCCGAGACCGACCGGGTACTGCCGCACCTGTTCCACCTGGTAACCGACACCCGGGAACTGCTCGACCTGTTCTTCGATCACGGCGATCGTCTCGAAGGAGACGTCGCGCTGGACCGGGGCGGGCTGGAAAACGCTGATGGTGTTGCGGCGGATGCGCTTGCGGATCTCGAGTGTGTCGACACCGAGGAGGCGGGCGAGATTCGGCACCGTCACCCCGCGGACTTCCTCGGCGGGGACGACGGAGAGGGTGTAGGAGGGCCGGTTGTCGATGATCCGGCGGCCGTCGCGATCGTACACGACACCGCGGCGGGGAACGATCGGCACGATGCGGAGGCGGTTGGCCTCCGACTGCGCGGCCATCTGGGCATACTTGAAAATCTGAAGGCGGACCAGCCCGGCGACGAGAAACAGGGCGCCCGCGATCACAAGGGCGAGGGCGGCCTTCGCGCGAAGCTCCAGTGGCAAATGCGGGTGCGTCATAACCTGCGGGAAACCGCGTCAAAACATCGCTTTCAGTTTCTGCGCCGTCACCCGTCTCTCCTTGAAGAGAAAGAACACCCAGGCGACGAGGGCGGTGTACACGGCGCCCGGAATCTGCAGCCGGTAGACGTGGAACCAGTACCCCTCCAGCCCCCCCACGGCCGCGGCCACCAAGTTATACGCCAGGACGCCGAGGAACACCAGTAAGAGTTTCGACAGGAGAGCCTCGAGATTGAGCCGCTCGCGCACGTGCCAGGCGGCGGCGGCCAGCCCCGCCGTCAGGAGGGCGTACCAGCCGGACAGTTCGGGCCGGGCGGCCGAGGCCGCGAGCCCGGCGGCGAAGCCGAACCACAGGGCCGCCGCCTCCGGCTTGTACAGCGCCACCCCGAGGACCAAAAGAACCGGCAGGTTGATCGTGACGCCGTAGATGGCCGTGAGGTCGCGCAGGATCACCTCGTGAAAAGCCACCAGGAGCAGATAGAGGAGGTAGGGGATGACGGTCATGGCCGCCCCTCCGTGCGCAGGAGGAAGAGCTCCTCGATGGACTGGAAATTCACGGCCGGGTCAATGGCGACGTCGGCAAAAGCGGCGTGTTCCCCTCGGTGGACGTCGGTCACCACCCCGACCACGAGACCCTCGGGGTAGATTCCGCCGAGACCGGAGGAGACGACCGTGTCGCCGACGGCGATGTCGCCGAAGATGGGGAAGTTGTCGAGGATCATCCCTCGGCCCGGCAGGTAGCGGACGATGCCCATCTCGCGGCTGCGTTCGATCCGCCCGGCGACGCGGTTGGCGGGGTCGGTGAGGAGCTGGACGGTGGCGAAGCGCGGGGTGGTCGAGCGCACCCGGCCGATGAGGCCGTACTGGTTGATGACCGGCTGGTCGACGCGGACGAAGTCGGCCGAGCCGCGGTCGATCACCGCGCTCACCGGCATCTCGGCGCCCGCCACGGCGACCACCTCGGCGGGGAGAATGGTGCGGCCGGGGGGTGGGGTGTAGCCGAGCTGCTCGCGCAGGCGGGCGTTCTCGCGGACCGCCTCGCGGCTGGCGGCCAGTTCGAGCGACGCGGCCATGAGCGCCTCGCGCAGTTGCTGGTTGGCCGCCGCCTGCGAGCGAAGCAGTTCCACGGCGCTGCGAAGTTTGAAAAACGGGTAGTACAGACCGTTGAGCACCACCGGCCGGACCGTCTGGTCCAAGAGGGCGGGCCAAAGAATGAGCGCGGCCGACAAAACGGCCACGAGAGTATACTGGATGTTGCGCCAGTGCTTGGCAAACTGCGTCGAAATCCAGGTCATACCGGGATGATCGGCAGGGCGGCTATTCGACGTTATCCATTAAGGCCAGTACATCCCCCGGCGAATTCGCCTCGAGCAGTTTCTGCCGGTTCTTCTCGGACTTCATCAAAAAGGACAGCCGCGCCATCACGTTCAGGTGAGCGCCGATGGCGTCCTCGGGGGCGGCGATCAGGAAGAACAAATGGACCGGCTTGTGGTCCATGGCGTCGAAGTCCACCCCCTGCTTGCTTCGCCCGAACGCGATCACGATGCCTTTGACCGACTTGGTCTTGGCGTGGGGGAAGGCGACCCCGTAGCCGACCCCGGTGGTGACGAGGTTCTCGCGTTCACGGACGTCGGTCAGCAGCTGGTCGCGGTCCTTGACCATGTTGGAGGTGGCGACGAGGTCGACCAGTTCCTCGATGAGGTCGTCCTTGGTGGCCGACTTGAGGTTGAACTTGACCAGGGTTTCGTCGCAGAACTTAGACAGTTTCATTGCCCCTACCTTTGCCTACAGTTTTTCCGCCTCATCGACGAGCAGGACCGGGATATCCTCGCGGACCGGGTACGAGAGCCGGCAGGCGGAACAGAGCAGCCGGTTCTGGTCGGCGTCAAAAGAGAGCGGGCCCCGGCATTTGGGGCAGGCCAGTTTGGAAAGCAGTTTGTCGGACAACGGCATATGCACAACTCCACGTCTACTTACTCGTCAAATTCTCCAATCACCCGGTACTTGGCGAGCCGGCGCTCGAGCAGCCGGTCGACCGGGAGAGCTTTGAGATCGGCGAGCGCGCCCTGGATTTCAGCCCGGACAGCGGCGGCGGCGCCCTCGGGATCGCTGTGCGCCCCACCGCTCGGCTCGGGAATCACCTTGTCAACGATCTTCAACGCCATGAGGTCGGAGGCGGTGGGCCGGAGGGCCTCGGCCGCCTCGGGCGCTTTGGCCGCGTCGCGCCAGAGGATGGCCGCGCATCCCTCCGGCGAAATCACCGAGTACCACGAGAACTGAAGCATCATCACCACGTCGCCCACGCCGATTCCGAGCGCCCCCCCGGAGGCGCCTTCGCCGATGATGACGATGACGATCGGCACCCGGAGCCCGAACATCTCGCGGATGTTGTAGGCGATCGCCTCCGCCTGACCGCGCTCTTCCGCGCCGATGCCGGGGAAGGCGCCGGGGGTGTCGATGAGAATGACGATCGGGACGTCGAACTTCTCGGCCAGGCGGAAGAGGCGCAGGGCCTTGCGGTACCCCTCGGGGTGGGCCATGCCGAAATTCCGCCGCACTTTTTCCTTGGTGTCGCGCCCCTTCTGCTGCCCGACGATCATGACGGGCTGGTCATCGAGCCAGGCCAACCCGCCGACCATGGCCGGATCATCGGCAAACCGCCGGTCGCCGTGCAGCTCGATGAACCCGGTGGTCATGAGGCGGATGTAGTCGAGGGTGTAGGGGCGCTTGGGGTGGCGCGAGAGCTGCACCATCTGCCAGCGGTTCAGGTTGGAGTAAACCTCCTCCCGCAGGCGCTCGAGCTTGCGCTCGAGGAGGGCAATCTCCCCCGACAGCTCGATGCTCTCGCCGATGCTGAAATCCTTCATGCCGGAGATCTTCTTCTCCAGCTCACGGATCGGTCTCTCGAAATCCAGTATCGGGCCTTCCGGCATACGCAGTCCCCGTCGCTACTTGTGCCGTCCGCGGCGCGCACAGGCTTCCCCGGCCGCCCCGCGGGACGCGGTCAAGTTTTTAAGATAACGATCGGCAATGAAATAACAACCTCAAAAAATGGAGCGATGGGAAGGGCGGGGTGTCAGGGGCGGCGGTTGGCCGGCTGCGACACCGGCAGCACCGTCACCAAGAGAAGGTTGAGCGCCAGAGCGAAGGGCAACAGGGCATAGGACAGGATATTCGGGTAGTGCTTGGCGAAGTAGCGCCAGACGTTGATATGGTGGTGGAGGTTGCGGCGGAACTTGCCGACCCGGCTGCCTCTCCCCCACAGGTGCACGGCCCCCGCGGCGGGCACAAAGTAGTTCCGGTAGCCCAGGAGCCCCAGCCGCAGACAGAGATCCACGTCTTCCATGAACATGAAGAAGCGCTTGTCGAACCCGCCGACGTCCCGAAACAGCCGCTTCTCGATCATCATCATCGTCCCGGCCGCCGCCGGCACCGGGGTCACCTCGGGAAAATCCGGGAGCGTGTACTGGCCGTTGGTGCGCATGAGCCGCGCGAAGATCGACCCGCGCGAGAAGAGCATGTTGTTGAATTGCGGCAGGCGGCGGCAGGTCGCCTGGAACGAACCGTCGGGAAACCGCATCCGCCCCACGGCCGTGCCCACCCGCTCGGCGCGCCGACACACCTCCAGGAGGTTCTCAATCGAATTCCGGTCGACCTGGAGATCGGGGTTGAGGAACAGAAGGTAGTCGCCGGTGGCGTGCTCGGCAGCCAGGTTGCAGGCGCGGCCGAACCCGACATTGGAGGGGTTGCGGATAATCTTGGCCTGCGGGAAGTAGCGTTTCACCACCTCGGGCGAATCGTCGGCGGAGCGGTTATCGACGTTGATAATCTCCAGGCGGGTGCCGTTAGCGCCGGCGCGCAGGCTGCGCAGACAGTCCTCCAGCGGGGGCATGGAGTTATGCGTCACGATGACGACCGATACGGTTTCTTTATCCGCCGACATGTCCCCGTCTCTCATTTCAGCAGGCCGAACATCGCTTTGATGCGCAGCCACCACACCATCCAGATAGCCTCCCGGACAATCCGCTTGGACATTTTGGATTCCCCGGAGGTCCGATCATAAAAGATAATGGGGATTTCTTTGATTCTAAAGCCTTTTTTCCAGACGCGCATGGAAACTTCGATCTGGAACGAGTAGCCGTTGGAGCGGATAGCATCAAAATCAAGCGATTCAAGCACTTTCCGCCGGAAGCACTTGAACCCGCCGGTGGCGTCGCGCAAAGGCAGGCCGGTGATCCAGCGTGTGTAGACGTTGGCGAAATAGGACAGAAGCAGGCGCGACATGGGCCAGTTGATGACGTTGACACCGTTGATGTAGCGCGAGCCGATCACCAGATCGTGACGCTGAATCTCGCGGAGGAAATCCTTGATGTACTCCGGCCCGTGCGAGAAGTCGGCATCCATTTCGAAGATAAAGTCGTAACCGTTTTCGAGCGCCCATTGGAAACCGGCGAGATAGGCGCGGCCCAGCCCTTCCTTTTTTTCGCGGTGAAGGACGTGGACTTTGGGTTCCTGCCGGGTCAGGCGGTCGACAATCTCCCCCGTGCCGTCGGGAGAGTTGTCATCGACCACGAGCACATTGATGCGTGGGTCCAGCGGCAGGACCGCGTGGACGATCTTTTCGATGTTTTCCCGCTCGTTGTAAGTCGGGAAGATGATCAGCGCACGCTGGGAGTGGGGCGCGGGCATATCAGGCAGCCATCTCCTCGCCGCGGCGGCGGCGCGTTCGCACAACCTGGAAAACGACCACACCGGCGAGGAAGAGGGCGGTCAGGACGGTGACCAGTTTCCCCAGCCGGTACCTATCGGATTTATACACAAACATGGCGGCTCTTGTCCCGGCCGGCACGGCCACGGCGCGGAAACTGCCGTCGGCGCGCAGGATCTCGGCGGGGCGGCCGTCGAGCATCACCTGCCAGGCATCGTACCAGTTGTCGGTCAGGACAAGGAGCTTGTTCGCTGCCGCCTGCAGCCCCAGGACCACGGTGTCGGGCTGGTAGTCGACAAACCAGACGGAGTCGGCGCCGAGCGAGTCGCGGGGAATGTCCAGGCCGGGGGCTTTCTCGAGGTAGACGATCTCGCGGAGGTTCTCATCGCCGTGGAGGACGAGCGAGTCGATGGCGGCGTTGTCCTCGACCACGCGGAACCGGTCGGCCAGGAACGCGCGGGGGAAAGCGTTGTCGTTTTGGAGGACCGAGGCTTGGGCGCTGGAGGCGAGCTCGGTCACCGGGCGGTCGCCCAGAAAACCGTCGGGCAGCCGCGTGCCGCCGGGTACGAGCAGGTACCTGGCCCCCACGAGATTGAGGAAGCGGGGATTGGCCGCCGCCGGCATCCGGTCGCCGCCCGCGTGGGGCGCCCCCGGGCCGCCGAGGAGGTCGTCGTACCAGCGGAGCTGGTTGCCGTGGTAGCCGGTCACCACCGGGATCCCGTAGTAGGGGAGCAGATCCATGCGCAGGACGCTGAAGTTCATGACCCGGAACGGGCCGGGCTGCTCGAGGAGGAACTGGGCGACCGGATGGTTCTCCGGCCACTCCTGCCGGGGATCCATGACCTCGATGAAGCGGCTGTTGAGACGAATTCCGTCGACCATCAGCACCAGCACGAGAACGGCCAGCACGGCCGCGCCGGCGCGCCGCGAGCGGTAGGCCCAGATCAGCGCGGCCGCCAGCGCCGCAAAAACAAACGCGAGCCAGGCCCCGGATTGGATGGCCGGGAGATTGCGGTAGGCGACGTCGAGCTTGCTCACGCCCCGGGCCACCTGGGTCTGAGCCGCCTCGCTGTAGAACAGCGAGGTCCAGAGATTCAGCATCCCCTCCCCCGCCGCGCTGAACAGCAGCGCGAGGACGAACAGCCCGCCGGGTACGCCCCAGAGGAGCCACTCGAAACGCGCGCCGGGCGGGTCGGCATTCCCGGCCTGACGGGCATCGCGCAGACGCTGGACCGCCATCCCGGCCAGCATCGCCGCCGAGAACGAAAACAGGAACATGATCATGGACGGGGCGCGGAGCGATTTCACCATCGGGATGAGCCAGTAGAATAATCGGAAAACCGGGGTGGTGTCGGCCAGAGCATAGAGGAGGGCGAAGAGAGCCAGGCCGGCGAAGAAGTAGGCCTCGCGGCGGCGGGCGAAAAAGGCGCCCAGCAGCGCCAGGAAGAATGTCACCGCCCCGACCGCCTCGGAATTGTCCTTGAAAGCGTTCTTGCCCCAGTAGAACGTCTGCGCCCCCCGGGTCATCACCCCGGCGAATTCCGGGATCACCAGCGAGACGGCCTCCTCCTCATGGAGGGACCACGACGTCGCCCACTCCCAGCCGCGCTTGGTGTCGGCGCGCGGCGAAAACTCCCGGGTGTAAGTGTAACCGGGATAGAACTGGATGGCCGACAGGAGGAGGCCGATCACCACGGCGTAGGCGGTGAGCGCCGCCGGACGCACCAGCAGGCGGATCCTGCGCTTCTCCCGAAAGAGAAATACAAGTCGAAAAACCATGTACGCTGCCAGCGCCCAGAGTGTGAAATACGACATCTGCGGGTGCGGCGAGAGTACGATGAACCCGATCACGAGCCCGAGCATCGAGAAGTCGAAAAAGGACCCGCGGGCGATCCCCCGGTCGAGGAAATACACCGTCAGCGGAAACAGGGCGGTCACAAACATCTTGCCGTCGTGGCCGGGCGCGACGAACGACACGAGGTAAGGAGCGAACATGTACGCCACGCCGGCCAGCAGGGCGGCGATTTTCGAGAGCCGAAACTGCCGGGCGGCAAGGTACATGAAAATGCCCGCGAGATAAATGTGCCAGAACTGCACCCAGCCGAGCATGCGGAAGATGTTGCCGAAGTATTTCAGGAACGACAGGGGGTAGAAAATGTCGCCGTGAAAGGCATCGACAAAAGGCATCCCACCGAAGATGTAGGGGTTCCAGCGCGGCACTGCGCCGTGGGCGTGGTAGTAGTCAACCAGAAAGGAGCGGAAGAAAATCCCGGCCTGGATCATGTCCGATCCGGCGAGCATGAGTCGGGAGAAGATGAAGTCGCGGAAGAGGATGACGAGCCCGATGAAGATGATGGCGAAGGCGACCGGGGTGAACCAGGGCGACTGCTCGATATTCAGGCGACTCGTTTCGCGCTTTGCGGCGGGGGGAGCATCCCCCGCTTTTTTCTTTTTGGCCAAACGATTCTCCGCTCTCTGCGCCTCAGCTTCCGGGAAGTGTCGGACACGGCCACGGGCTTGTGAGACAAACTGTTAGGGCGTTTCGGCCGCGCCGATACCCGAGGCCAAGCATAACCACAAACCATCGGCAAAGCAACCTTTTTTGTCCCCCCGGATCATGGCGTGGCGCGGCCCCGAGAATCATGGCCCCCGGAAAGATGACGGCAGGAAAACGGCTCAGCCGTGGTCGCGGTCCCGGCTGAGCTGACGCAGCCGGCTCTCGACCTCGCGGCGCATGGAGGCAAGCTCCTCTTTAATGGCGGCCTGACCCTCGGTGATGAATCCCATGGCAAAGAGAGCGATCCCCAGACCGACCAGCAACAGCACGAGGTACAGAAGCGGGAGCTGCGTTTCCCCGCGCCAGTATTTCAGGTACACGGCCCACAGACCGACGAGGAACCCGAGCAGGAAGAACCCCAGGCCGGTGAAGCCGAAAAACATGAGCGGCTTGCGCAGAAAGGTCAACTGGAACTTCACCGCCAGCATGTCCAGCACGCCGACCGGGACGCGCCAGATCGACTGGTACTTCGATCTGCCCCAGGCCCGCGGGTACAAACGGACCTTGACTTCCTCGACCCGGAAACCCTCGTTGGCGGCGAGCACGACGAGATAGCGGTGCCAGTCTTTGCGCATGAAGATCTGTTCGACCACTCCGCGGCGGAACGCTTTGCAGGCGTTAAGATCGTGGACCTTGAGGTTGAAGATCTTGCGGGACAGCCAGTTATAGACTGTCGAGACAAACCTCTTCTGGTACTCGCCCTGTTTCCAGCCGGCCACCAGGTCGGCGCCGTCGGCAATCGGCGCCACCAGGGCCGGGATGTCTTCGGGGAGAAACTGCAAATCGGCCGGATAGAAAACAAACACATCTCCCCGCGCGGCGCTGAACCCGGAGCGGAGCGCGTCGGTCACGCCGCGCCGGTGCTGGTGCGAAACATAGCGGACAAAAGGGTAAGCCGCGGCGGCCGCCTTGATCTTGTCCAGCGTGTCATCGGTCGAACCGTCGTCGATGTAGACCAACTCACCGTCGAAAGGGGCCGACTGAAGCATGTCGGCAAACAGCCGGCAGAACTGCTCGATGTTGCCCGCCTCGTTACAGGCCGGAACAATCGTGGAGACGAAGAACGGAAAGCGAGCTGACGGTTTCGGCATACACTAACCCCCACCGCGGGCTACCGGCTGAAGGCGGTCCCGGGTGCGCGATCTCCCAACCTGAGTAAAGCATCCTGCATACTCAAAACATCGCCAATCGGCCGGTGAAACTCAACGCTAATTTTCGAGGTTCGCCGAGTCGGCGCCGGCCGGAGCCGGGGAGTCGACCTCCTCCTCGGGCTCGGTCCGGCCGGTTTTCAACTGATTGCAGGCGGACTTGAGCTTGGCGACCGACGGGGCCAGGCGGATGGCTTCCTCGTACAGCAGGAGGCCCTTGTGCCGCAACTCGGGGTCGCCGGTTTCATCGAACCGTTCCCGGTAGAGCTCGGCCAGGCGGGCGTTGAGGTTGTAGCTGGTAGGTGAAAACGCCAGAGCGCCCTTGAGGCTCTCCTCGGCCAGATCGAATTGTCCCTCAAGGTCGGCGATCTCCCCCACCGCGAGGTAGGCGGAGAGGTTCCGG
>Ga0209311_1000295_pt1 | contig 51056 bp, 35 predicted proteins | sample AD_UKC045_MetaG_FD_184417 | JGI IMG/M metagenome (GOLD analysis project Ga0209311, IMG submission 184417) | Active sludge microbial communities of municipal wastewater-treating anaerobic digesters from USA - AD_UKC045_MetaG (SPAdes) (version 2) | ecosystem: Engineered > Bioreactor > Anaerobic >...
AAGAAAGAATGCATATAATAAAATACCCCCAAAAAACGGAGAAGAGGAAGGCACAGACAGCTTGTTTGTTGCCTTTCTCTTACCGCTTTAAAAAGAGCGTTGAGGTCAATTGGCCTAAACGGAAATAAGGCCTGCCGCTAACCTTTTCTCGGCGCTGTTATCCATCTCGCGGGTCTTGCATGATGGACAAAAGGCTGTAGTGCGTTTTAACGTGCGACAACCGCGCTGAAATAGGCGGCATCTCTGCATATTCTAGAAGAATTCGACCGCAATAGATTTTTAAAAAGCGAATAGGGATTCTGTTCGCCACTCTGGCTTGATCAGGCCTATTGCCCTCTTTCTCGATCTTTTCCACCAACGCTTCCATCCCTATCAAACCCGTAGTTCAAAGGTAGCGATTTCCCAGGGCCGGTACCGATGAATCCAACCGCGGCCATGGCGGTCGACGTCATCCTGCATCACGTTGGCAAGCAAATCCACTCGTTTGACGCTTTTCGGCTTGAGGCGCATTTTAAATTGAGCGGTGATGGACTGATCCGAAACATTGCAGGTTCTCACCAGGACAGCGGATGGACGGGAGGCCGGCATCAGGTGAAAAAGGACGATCTCTTGTTGATCGCAAGCGAGGCCCGAATCGGTCAAAGCGGGCGTGTCCGCGGGCAGAGGAATGCACCGGCGGTGAAAGCTTTCGGCCAGCCGTATCGAATCGGCCGGAGTGATTGTTTCAGCTGCATAAAAGCGGAACCCCCACTGGGTGACGCCGTTAAAAGAAAAGTCCAACACTTTGCACTCGAACAATCCCTTCTCCCGTTTGTCCAGGTTACGGAACAGCGTATTCTGCGAGGGGCACCACAGAATGTCGCGATCCGCCATTTCAAAACGGATATAGCGGCAACAGTAAAATCGATCTGTCTGACGCTGCTCTTCTGCAAAAGGAGAATCCGCATAGATCGCCTTCGGCGTATCGCCCAATCGCAGCTGAAAATTCCAAGTTTCTTCCGGCCGCGGTCCGACCTGAAAACGAATAGTGCTTTCCAGCCGGAACTGAAACTCAACCAGGTCGATCCCCGCCTGGCCGGCATAGGTCAATCCAGCCAAGCGCAAAGCCGGCTCTTCGGCCTCCTTGATGCGCATCAAGTCCTTTTTCCAAACCACGGTCTCGCCCGAAGGAGCGACAATGGTTTTTTCGATCCGGGCCGGCGCCGTTGCCAGATCTGTGTGCATGGTTTCAATGTTCGTGTTCGGATGATCGTAAAAAAACAGGCCAATCTGTTTCCACGTACCGGTGAGCGGCCCAAACGTAATGCCGTGAAAGGCGTCGTTCTCGACCTGCCAGGAGTGGCCGTTATCCGGCGTCGATAACTGCTTCAGATTGTTTGGGGCAGCCGGGCCTTCGACTTTATCGAGCTGCAAATCGATGCCGCCCAGGGCGGGTAAAGACACCATGACCGGGCTGGTGGTTATTCTACCGCTGTCGCTGCGAAAAGCCGGCGTCACGCTCTCGCGGCCTTGCGGCAGTCCATATATATAATAGGTTTGGCCGAGATCACCCCAATCATCGATTTCAAACATAACCGGCGCTGTCACCGGCCAGGGACAAGGATTATACAGCTTGAACGACCCTGGTTTGACCGCTGCGTTCAATCCCATTTTTTTTTGTAATGCGTCGTGGATCAATCGGCTCTGTTGGACGGTCAGCTCGCTCTGATAGCTCTTGACGCCATCGAGATAAAAGAGGATGGAGCCGGCCAGATAGGCATCATGATTCTGCGAAATCAGCATCCGCGGCCAGCCGTCGGCGATCGCCTGCTCGAGTTTTCGTTTCCATATTTCATCTTCGGCCAGCGCCGCCAGACTCTCCGCAGAAAGCAGCAGGCTCTCACATTGATTGCACAAGCGCGCCTGCCGCTCGTTTTCATAGCCCCATCCCCCCTGAAAGAAATTATTATCGTAATTCGACTGATCCATTTTCAGCAGCGCTTCGCCGGGCTCGCTGCGGGAGCCGGCCCATTCGATATATTCCGTCAAAGTCATTTGTTTAAAACCCTGCGCAGCCGCCCAGTCGATGGCCTCTTTATAAGGCGCCACAGAGGCGCCCCAGTCCATGCCCGGCACCCACAATTCCAGCCACTGAAAGATCAGCGGCGATTTGAAATGCCTCATGCTTTCGAGGGCCGTGCGGTAGGGTTCCAGCGACTCCTGTTTATAGCAGCCGGTCAGGCCGGCGTGGTTGGGCACGGTGAGAATTCTGCTGCCGTCCGGGCCTTTCCACCAGATCAGGTCGACGTTCTGTGCGTCCGGTGTTCCGGAATTTTGAAATTGCAGCGACGCATATTTGAATCCCGCAAGTTTCAATATCTGCGGCAGCTGAGTGTAAAAGGACTGCTCTTCGACCAGATAGGTGTCGATGAACTTGCCGATATATTTTTGCGCCGTCAGCTGTCCTAAGGAGAGCTGGCGTAAAGCGGATTCCCAGCCGAAAACCTGGCTTTCCGGCTGACCGAAGGCGCCGCCGACCAGTTCTAATTTGCCGGATCGCAAAATTTCGACGACGCTGGCCAGATAGCTTGGATCTTCTTTTTCCAGCGCGGGCAAGAAAAACATATCCAGTTCATGACAGAAACGATTTGCGTGATCCTCACTCAGCCATCGCCGGCTCTGCTCGAGGTTGAAAACCGTGCTGTAACAGGAGGCATACCAACGATGGTTGATCTCGCCGCTGGGAAAGGTTCCGCCGATGCCGCACTCGGTCCAGTGATTGCACAGAACAACAGCTCCCTTGATCTCTACAGGGTCATCAGCCAAGGCCGCGGATCCGTCCTTTGCCAGGAGTGTGCGGGAGAAGGCGCCGCTGATGACGCCGGCGCCGGTCAGGTGGAGAAAATTTCTGCGATTCATAGCGGTCCTGTCGAATGAACGGTGGTTATTATCCCCTGAAACCTGTGGCATCGACTGATGGCTGGGAAAATAGTTATGCCAAAATGCGTTTATTTGGAATGGCCGCGCACTGGTTAAAAAAAAGAGGGCGATTGAGACTTTAAAGATTTTTTATTTTCAGAATTTTTCTTTTTATACAAAATAGAATATTATGGAACGACGCTCAAGAGTACCTGTTTATGGTGTCACCTCTATCGAGAAATTCAGACTAGGAAACCATAACAGCACAATGAATTGAATCAACCTTCATAGAATTATTTTTCATCTGCAGGAAACCTTCAACCTTCTTATTGCTGCCTTCCACCAAGTTGAGACAGGTTATGATACATCGCTTCAACCTGCTTTATAGCGGTTTCTTTTGATTTTCCATCCCTGCGTGAATTTTGGTAAATAGCATCAAAATCTGATATCGCTTCTTCTATCTTGCTCGGTTGGTACTTGACAATACTCATTTCATATCCAGAGGTGTGATGCAATTTGTAGCCCTCAAGACAAAAATCATCAAGAACTATGTATCTATTAGGCCCAAGGTAGTGGGTACATAAAAAATCAATATTAGAAAGGTTTTTTACTTCATTCATCCATGCTAGGAGAGCTTTAAATCTTATTGCTAAGTATTTCTGTTCATAGGACCGAACAGGCCATAGAAGCATTTTAAAAGTAGTGGTCGGCCGAACCACAAGCTGATGGAACAGCTTTCTTTCATTTAGAAGGAGATTAATATATTCATCTGAATGCTGTCCTGCTTCTTTATACATTGGGTCGTCGGAAACTGCAAAGGTAGAAAATGCAGCTTGAGAATAAATCGTAATCCGTCTTGCTGGTTTTTGAAGTAGGTGAGTAAATCTTTCGATAATAAATTTTGTTCTTTCTATTTTTCCAGTGATCACACGGTCGAACCCAAGCTTTTTATGAGATTCATGATTTTGAATTCCACGTCCTGTTTCTTTGAGGCCAGAAATTAAATTTTTAACAGTACGTTCCGGATTAGTCCAGTCAAATAAGGAATACCATTGAAATGTTGCGAGCATTCCTTCAAGTTTGACATTTTCTGCCATGACTAATGGCCAGATGACTTTACCGCAAGCCATAGCAAACCCGATTTCTTGATTTACCCAAGCTGAAGATTGAGTGGCTTCAGTGAAAAGTACCAGAACAGCATCTGAAGAACGTATCATTTCCTGAAGAGCTGTATCGAATCTTGTTCCGGCTTTTAAAGAGCGATCAATAAAGCATTCGATTTTATGCTGACGAAAAATATATCCAAGAAGATGGGCTATCGCTTCATCTTCGTGACAATAAGAAATAAAAATTTTCATTTTATTATCCTCACATTAGTGCCGGCAGGTAACCAAACGCTGCTGAAATATCTCAAATTGTGATGTTGTTTATTTGCGAAAACGGAAAAATTGTTGTGATAAAAATTGTTAAAAGCCCAATTGGTAACAATCGATAGTTATTAGCAGATCCATTCCGATCCTAAAGATATTTAGAATATTCCATTCAATGGATCGACTGCATCGACCGAAGAAAGCATAGCTTTCTGAGGGACGTGCCGGTTGCAGCCATGGTTGGACGGCAACGATCGTCAATCGTCTGCCGGATCGAGCGGCTTTGGCATTCCTCACTTCAGGGCGCCAGGATCGCCCGGCGTCGTCTCTCCTTCCTGGGAGCGAACAAAAACGCATCCGTTGCCATAGACAGTGACGGATACGGTTCCATCCACCACGGCAGGATGGGAAATCCGTATATTGACAATGCCGTTGTATCCTAAAGCTCGCGCTTTCTCCCCCAGGCGCTCCATCGCTCGAGCCACACTCCTCTCAATCAAATCCTCATAATGATGAAGATTGCCTCCGGTTAGATTTTTTATGTTCTCTTTAATGTCTCGAACGACATTTGCGGCGCAGACGCTCGACGCGAAAAGAAAAGCGCCCACTTGCGTTCTCGCTTCGTCTGGCGCTGCTGTAGTAAGCAGTATCATCTCCGAGCTCATGTCTTGGCGCCTCCTTTCGATCGTGCAGGATCAACGGGCGGCCGCTTCCGCCAACGGGAAAAATAGAGGTGAAGCAAAAATGCGAAAAGAAGGCCGGTTGGAATCAAAACCCCAATCCAGCGCTTCACTGCATGCCAGAAAAGAAATGATTTTAGGTCCGCAACCGTTCCGCCGGTCAGAAAGACTTGGTTCAATCCGTCGCTGCCGATCAACTGGATAAGCCGCGGGTCGGCGGCCAGTCGTCGAATAAACTCTTCGGTGACGTCGATCGGGGCGTTGTCGCCATACCGGACCATCGTCCTCATGGCGTCCAAATCGAGCCACTTGACAAGACGGCCCAGCTGTTCCGCGGGAAAAATCCGCAGTGCGGTTTTAACGTCGCCCAGATCCAACCTGCATAAATTCTCGACAGACTTTGGGTCTTTCATTTCCAGGAGCAGGAAAAGCTGACCTCGATCAAGATCAGTGGGTTTCATGTGGCGGTACAGGCCGAGCCGGGTGACCTCGATCAAGCGTTCCTGCGCCAATTCGCTCCACTGGTATAAAACCTGCGGCGAACCGGTCTCGAGGATAATCGCGTGACTTTCTACCGAAAGGAGCTTGAGCTGCTGTAGGATTCCCCGTTCCACCAACCCGATCACCTCGGCCTTTGACGAAACCTTGAGCGATACTTCCACGAGATGCGCCAGTCTGTCGAAATTCGCCGAGTCTGCCGGAGTCTTTTCGACGATTTCCGTCCGGAAAAGAGCGCTCTCGCGGGTCAGCATCAGGACGCTAGGATACTTTCCCAGGAACGTCAACCATATGTTGAAAACTTCCGTGGCGAGTTCGTTTTGCGCATCGCTCAGAATGCCGGGCAGTTCCTGCCTGAATGTTTGGACGACCTGATGGCATAGTTCGGCCTTTGTTTCATGACTCTTCAGCGCTTTTTGTATATCGGGCAAGGCGCCGTCAGCGCCATGAACAAGGTCAAAAGCGAGCATGCCGGCGCCGATGACCCAACCCACAACCGGAATGGCCGCGGTGCCCACCCGTCCTAAAATACGGGAGACCAAACGTCCGACGATCCGATGGAAGATCTTTTCCGTCAGTTGTCTCAGCACCTTGCTTGCCAGGTGCGATGCGATAATGACGGTAATTCCGCTGATAGCGACTGCGTGCCTGGCGGCGGTATCGCCTATATTGTCCAGGCCGAACTCTGTTCCGGGCTGCAAATGAATTTCTTTAACATGCCTCTGCAGGGCGGGCACGAGGTGCTTTGAGTAGTTGGAGCCCAGATAGGTTTGAATGGAAGTCAGTCCCCGTTCAACGGCCCGCTGGGACGAGGGTTCGAGTTCATTGGTGAGATTGACAGCAATGCGTTCTGCCAGACGCTCCATTTCCTGTTTCAACGCCTCGGAGGTGAAGGCCCGCGTGGCCACCTCCTCCGCCAGCTGTCGCGCGGTCTCCTGGCTCCAGCCGCTGATAAACCGTCGACTATAGGAAGTATGTTTTTTCGTCTCGGCAATGGCGCGGTCGACCTCGACGTCGATTACCCTTTCGATGTTGCTTTGCTGCCAACTGGTGCGGACCACAGCTTCGGCATCTACGTGAACGCCGTAAAACACTCTTTTGCACAGGGTGCTGACGTTCTGCCTCAATTCCTCCTGTGCGCGCGCAGGCCCGGGCATGAGGAAAAATACGAAGGCCATGGCGAGGATCGGCAAAATCAAGCAGCAGGAAATGAGTCTGTGTACGTTCAATCGCGGTCTCTGCTGGAATTGTCTGAATGCATTAGACAATGCAGGCAATCTCTCCGTTACTCGGTCATGAGCGGCCATTCTTTCCTTCCTTTTGCCGACAGGTCCACGAATCGATCGTGCTTGCCATAGATAGCTCAGCGTGCGCAGGGACGTTTCGCTTGCAGAGGCGGGATGGACGGCTCGCAGCGCCGGACTTGCAGTGGATGACTATCGCCGGCCCGTTAGCGCGGCGCGCAGCATCCGCCACCCCAGTATATTAGCCTGCGCCCAATCACGTATGATCATAAACAGTGGAGTTATTCATAAGATTTTCAACAGCATTCGTTCTTTAAATTCGTTGGCAAGCGGTGAAAATGCCACGTATGGCCATAGCCGAGGATTTTTATCTATATATTTGCAGCCGCAATCTAATATGCAATAATTGTAAACTGTCAACGCAGCGACCCCCGCACTTGGAAGGAGCCACTGCCGACGGCTCATTCTTTGTTATAGCACACTTGCAGAATAACAGGACATGAATGAACCGGTCTCTCAATCCTGCTCGGATTCCAGACTGGCCCATTGTTCCAGCCCAAGTGATCATTCAGCGTCATGGTGATTCTGGGAAAAACGGCATTGCGTAAAGCAGCAAACGAATTACAGGGCGTGAAAGGGCAAGAGATTCCCACCCGCTACCCCTTGTGCAAGGATTAAAATAAAAAAAGGGCACAGCTTTCCTCTTCACGGGATAAAAATGCTGTGCCCTTGATCATGATAAATCCCACCCGATTTCACTATTGCCGGACAATATTATAGCGAAAAGTTTAAACAATTTGACGCAAAATAGCAAGAATTTTCTCATTTATTTTCAGTTCATAAAATTAAGAATTCGATTGATTATCAAAAGAAAACTGTTTAATTTTTCGTCCATTGGAGACCCTGAAAGCGCGCGAAACCGAATATCCGCCGTATGATGATCGATTCCTACATCCAGCCGCTGCGCACAGCTGTTGCATCGCCGATTGTATTAGCTTGTGTTCCTGTTTTCATGTTCATCATTGTTCGATAATCCCTGCATCAGCCGTGGAAAGTCAAAGAGTGAGGTGAATCATGAAAAAAGTCAGGCTTTTGTTCACCGCTGCAGCGTTGTTTACCGCCGCGCCGCTTTTGGCGCAGATCGACAAACCCAATGAAAAATTCCAGCGGGTCTGGGACGGAGGCGCCGGTTGGGGAAAGACCATCTCCAGAGCCTGGGAAGTGGAAGCCGGTTGGGATCTCGATTTAGACGGGAAAAAAGAAATCGCCGCCTACGATGCCGATAAAACCACTCTGTTCATTTGGGAATCGCATGGCAACGGCGACAATAAATATGATCTGATCTGGAAACGAGTGATGGTCGGCGGAGCCGAAAGAAGCATCTTCAGCGGCGATCTGGATAACGACGGAAATCCGGAATTGATCGTGATCCATGAGGCGGAGACAGGCGACCCCGGGCTGAAAGTGTTCGAGTGGGATGGCACGGATAATGGAATTCCACAGACTCCGACCATGATGTATGATCCGCCACGGAACCAGAACAACAGCTTGGAACTGGAAAATACCAGCAGACTGCTGAATATGGATTCCGATCCTGAACCCGAATTTGTCCTCACCTATCGCGGACAGAACGGATTATATCTGGCGATCCTATCGCTGGAAAACCAGAGTTTCCAAAACCCCTCCTGGAAAGTCGAGTTCGTAGAACAGTCCTCAGAAGGTGTGGAGGTCGCTGATCGCATTCACGGCGCCGGCGTCGGCGACATCAACAATGACGGCCATATGGACGTGCTCTGTTCCAGTGAAGGAGAACCGGGGTCCTTTTATATATTTACCAACACAGGGGAGGATACGTATCAAAAGGTTCGCCGCTGGGCTCCGGCTGAACTGCCGGAGATCTATACCGGATGCCAGTCCACCATTCTCATCACCGACATCAATCAGGACGGCCGCAATGAAGGGTTTATATTCGGACAGGATGGATTCATTTACATCATTCATGACGTCACCGACCTGACCAAGCTGTTTGATGCGGATCATTTTATCGATCTGGTGTTCTTGTTCGAGGACGCCAACTTTCGCGGCGGACAGGTTGGGGACCTGGACGGAGACGGCTATCCGGATCTCTATGCAGCGGGCAACGCTTCCAACACGATTGTGGATTTGGAGTGGCTGAACACCACAGGGGATAACGATGTGACCAATCCCGACAACTATGGGTATTATGTCATTTACAAAGACGAAACGGACAAGCTGGAATACACCGCCTGCGCCATCGGCGACCTCGACGGAGATGGAAAGGATCATGGCGACTTGGTCGCGAGCATCAGCCCGGCGGTGAGCAACGACGCGGGCATTTTTCTGTTTGAATACGATCCGGTCACAGAAGTCAGCGCCATTCCGATCACGATCCCCGAGGTCTTGCCGGAGGATTTCGCCCTGCAGCAGAATTATCCCAACCCGTTCAATCCGCAGACCATGATAGTATACGATCTACCAAAGGGTTCATACGTCGATCTTTCCATTTACAACCTTCAAGGGCAAAAGGTGGCGACCCTGGTGCAGGAACATCAGGGCATTGGCCGCTATCGCGTCGTCTGGAGCGGCAAGGATGACCAGGGCCGGAGTGTGGCGGCCGGAGTGTATCTGTACTGTCTAACAGCCGGTCGGACGGCGTTATCCAAAAAAATGATCTTTATGCCATAGCGGAAAGCGTTCTTGCTGCGTCCGCTGGGTGGGCTTTGTTTCCTTCCGGCAGCGTTTCAAGGCGATGAAGAGCTGGACGAATGGACCCGGCATTCACGGATCAGGGGAAATAGCGTCGAAATTAAAGGTGATCAGCCCGGCATCCGCGGCAAAGGGCAGCAGGGCTGCTGCCACCTGCGGATGGTCTTTACAATAGGACTCTATCTGCTTCGTGCTCATCACCATGAACGCGGTGGAGAGTGCGTCGCTGGCTGCGGCATCCGGGGCGATGGCCCAGGCGGCCAGATGAGTTTGAGCCGGCCGGCCATGCAGCGGATCGATGATATGACTGCCCTTTTGCAGTCCGGAGCCGGAGATGGCCATTTCTTTTAACGCTATTCCGCGCAAAATGCGCGAATGGTCCAGCGGATGGCTGATGGTGGTTTGCCAACCTCCTTCCCCGCCGCGGGCATAGACTGAACTGGCGCCGCCGTGAATCAATGCGGTTTCAATCCCCCATTCAGCCAGCACTTCTGCCATTTTATCCACCGCATAACCTTTGCCAAAGGCGCCGAGATCGATCTGCAGGCCTGCCACCTCTTTGGCCACCAGGAAATTCGCCTCGTCGAAAAAGAGATGGTGCAATCCGGTTTTGCGGCCGGCTGCTTCGATCTCCTCTTCCGACGGATGGCGCAGGGATTTGTCCGCATTCAGCCAGCATGCATAAAGCGCGCCCACCGTAATGTCGAACGCGCCCTGTGTCTCAAGGTAATGACGGAAAGAGGCCTTCAAGCAGGCCATGGCGTCCGGACCGATGATCAAATGTTGTCCGGGCTGCAGATGGTTGATGCGCGAGATGTCGCTGTTGGGCAGAAAGCGCGACAGCACGTTCTCCAGGCGATCCAGCTCGGCGAAAGCCGCTTGACTCGCCTGGCCGGCGTATTCCGCATCAATGCCGAAGATATAGAGTTCGAATTCTGTGGCCATGGCGAAATGGGAAAAGCGCAGGGCGTCGCCGGGAGAAAGAGGGTGAATGGATTTGTCGAGAGGCTGAACCATTTATTTTCCAGAGGAGCGGCGGTGCATCGGGCAATCCTTTATGGCGGGCTGATCAGCGTCTGTCGAGAGGTCGAAATGCATTCTCGCGCAGGTCCCTGCCCTGTCGTTTGTAGCGTTCGTCGTTAGATTCCTCGTTCTGTGCAGATTCAACGCCTGACGCTGGAAATTGCGCTGCGGGCTCGGAATGACAAAAACTACCGGCTGCGCAGCCAGCGCTCCCACAACGCGTTGGTCACATAACCGCGCAGTTCCACGCCCGGACGCAATTCCACATATTCATCGAACATCGGCACATATAGGTTGCGTTCGCCCGGCGGCGGAGTCTCATACACTTTATGCAGAACCGCCTGCTCCTGATCCGGGCCGGCCACCACCAGTTCAGCCAGCGGCGCGTTCAGCTCGACCTGATTCCAGTAGCCCACGTTAGTGAAATCGCGCAGATACCAGGGCAAAGGCCAGTAATCGTCCGCCGTGCACACGATTTCAATAAAAACCTCTTTGCCGAGCGGATGAGCTTCAGCCAACTGCCGTATTCGTTCGACGATTTTAAACACGTCGCCGCCGGTATGGCCGTAGACATAGGGATTGGAAGGATCGCAATCATACTTGCTGTTCTGCAGCCGGGTTTGCCAAAGCAAGTGGCCGGCGACACAAGCCACGACGACCAAACCGACGAGCCGCCATGTCTTTCCCGGCAGCGCTTGCGCAATCCGGGCCGCCGCAAAGCCGGCGAGCAGGATCATGGGCTGATAAAACCCCAGCATGCTCCATGGCGTCTTGTAGGACAAAGCGCTGTAAACGATTGCCAGGACCAGGGTGTAGGTGCCGAGGTAGAGCAAAAGCGATGGCGCTCTGGACCGCCTGAAAAAAATCAGATAGAATGAATAGAGGCTCAGCAGCACCACGGCCGCTTCGCTCCACAGCGGCCGACCGGGGGCGTGGTTGAACAGCAGTACTTTGAAATAATAATACCACGGGTGCAGGTGCGCCTGATGCAGCCCGACGGCGCGGTGTAGATAGGTCTGGATGCTTTTCAGCGCATCCAGCATTCCGGCCGGATGCGAGCCGAAGGAAGAATAAAAAAGCCCGGAGACCAACAGGGCCACGGCCGCCAGCAGCGCCGTATTCTTCAGACCGTCTCGATTTCGCACCGCGGCGAAACGCGACCGGTCGAATACAAACACGACCAGCAGAGAAAGAGCCAAGGCGAAAAACGCGATGAGCGATGTCTCTTTGGTCGCGTGCATCAGGCCCATGGCCGCGCCGGTGAAAACCGCCCATGAAGCCCTGCCGTCGTTGGCGAAGCGCCAGCCCCCTGCCAGGGCGGCGCTGCTGAAACAGATCAGCAGCATCTCCTGAATGTAATAACGGCTGTAAAAAACCATGGCTGGAGAGACGGCGCTCAGCAGCAGAGCGATGACCAGCGCGGTGCCATTGAGCTCTCTGCCGAATGCCAGAAACGTCAGCAGCAGCAGCACGCCGAAAAACGCCGGTACGACGCGCAGCGTGGCTTCGTCCACCTGCACCAGATTCCGCTGGCCGCGCAGCCGGGCGGGGATCAGAGTGAAATAATTGAGCGTGGGACCGTGGTATTCATAGGGATCGTAATGATAACGGTGATGTTCCAGCAGGGCGCCGAATTTAGCGGCGTGGACCGCTTCATCGGTATGCATGGGGCGCTTCGCCGGATGGTCCGTGCGCAGCGCCCATGCGAAGAGCAGAATGAAAAAAAATGCGAGGCCACGCCGGCTCATGTCACTTGGCCGGCCGGCCCCAGACTTCCAGTTCGATCCAGTGGTTCAGATCATTGTTGTTGTTGCCGTTGGAGTAACAACGCACATAGCGTCCTTTGACGCCTTTGGCGTCCACCAGTTTGCCCTCAGAGGTCTCGATGTAGAGGAGATCCTTGCCCACGCCGAGACCGGCGCTGTTGTCGTCGTCGTTGTTGAACAGGGTTTTGACGTTGGTGGTGAAATCCTTGTCGTCCGCGGTCTGCACAATCACGTCAAAATAGACGCGCGCCTGTTTGTGATAGTGCCACATAAGGATGGCATAGATCTCGCTTTTGGCACCCAGGTCCACGGTGACGCTTTGCAGAAAGGGCCCCAGTTCGACATAGCTGCCGTCTTCCGCTTCTTTGTCGCCGTCGGTGATCATGGGAATGTCGCCGATCACCGGCGCGTCGTCGGTGCTGATCACCGTTTTATTCAGCGAAAGAACTTTGCAGCCGGCCGGCGCCAGAAAAGCGGGCCGGGCTTTGCCCAACGGCTTTTCCAGATTTTTTAGATTCATGTTGGTGGGCGTGCCGATGAACATGGGTTTGGGCAATTTGATGTCCAGCGGCGCCATCTTTTCTCCCCCAGCCGGCGTTTGACCAAAGGCGGAAAAGACCAGAACCACCGATGCCATAGTTGCCAGTTTAACCATCGTGCTGAAGAATTTGACCATTGCAGCTTTCTCCTTTATAATCCCGTCGAATACTAAACGTTTATCCGGCGGCTTTTGTTTCAAACGAAAACGAAAAAGACTGGTATGAAGCGCTGTTTACAGCGTCCATCCTTTACGATATTCGAAATGAAGCAGAGCGTTGGCTTCCGGACAATTGGTGATCTCGCCTTTGTCGCCGTCCCATTCGAACACCATATTTTTCTCTTTCATACGCACGGCCACATTGCCCAACAGCATGGTTTCGGTCAATGGACCCGAGTATTCGAAATTGGTGGTGGTGGCTTTGGGATCGCCCTTTTTGCAAGCTGCGATCCATTCTTCATGGATGCCGGGTGAACGAGGAATGGTTTTTTCCGGTCGTTTGAAATCTTTCATCTTGGTCTCGGGAATCAGGCGTGGATTCTCGCCATAGGTTCCGCCCATGATGCTGCCTTTGCTGCCGATGAAGAGAACGCCGCCGCCGCCGTCGCCCATGCGGCGCCCGGGCTCGAGATCCAGCGGACGCGGCGGAACCAGACCGCCGTCCCACCAGTACACGCGCACCGGCGGCATCTTGTCGCGTTTGGGAAAATCGTATACCAACACTTCAGCCAACGGCGCCGAGTCGTCGGTGAACTCGGTGGAGCTGGCGTAAATTTTGGCAGGATATTTCAATTTCAGCGGCCAATAGACATGATCGATGATATGCGCGCCCATGTCGCCGATGGCGCCGGTGCCGAAATCCCAGAAGCCGCGCCAGGCAAAGGGCGCATAGGCCGGATGATAGGGCCGCCAAGACGCCGGGCCCAACCACAGATTCCAGTCCAGCGTCGGCGGACAGGACGGCGTCTCTTTAGGCGCCTTGATGCCCTGCGGCCAGATGGGCCGGTTGGTCCAGCAATGGGCTTCGCGGATCTCGCCGATGGTGCCGGCCCAGATCCATTCACAGATCAGACGTCCGCCTTCTTGAGCATGCCCTTGATTGCCCATCTGAGTGACCACACCCATCTCTTTGGCCGTCGCTGCCAGCATACGCGCCTCTTTGACGGTGTGGGTCAGCGGCTTTTGCACAAACACATGCTTTTTCATCTTCATCGCCATCATAGCGGCCACGGCGTGGGTGTGATCCGGTGTGGAGACCGTCACCGCATCGATGTCTTTTTCTTTTTCCAGCATCACGCGAAAATCTTTGTAGAATTTAGCCTTGGGAAAAAGATCCGCCGGACTTTTCTTCTCCTGGTCCTGTTCGCCGTGTTTTTCCGTCAGCTTTTCCTCATCCACATCGCAGAGGGCGATGACGTTCTCACCTTGCATTTTTTCCGAATCTGAAAACCCTTTGCCGCCGATGCCGATGCAGGCGATGTTCAGCTTGTCGCTGGGCGCCTGAAATCCCGGGCCGCCGAGCACATGGCGCGGAACGATGATAAAAGAAGAGGCCACCGCCGTGCCCCCTAAAAACTGCCGTCGGGACAGTTCTTTGCCCGCCAGGGCGCTTTTTTGTTCACTCATACAGCATATTCCTTTCTGTGGTAAATAGATTTATCAATCTAACATAAAATAGAATTCTATTCAAGGCCTTTTTGGCCGCCCGACCGCCCAATGCGGCTATTTAATCCTGGCCTTGAGATTGTTCAAATCCGCGATCAGAACGGGATTATCGACCATGTTCAAAACCTGTTCCACCGCCGCTTTGACCGGCGCCGGATTCTGACTCCAGAGCTTGCGGCCTAGTTTGAGCACCGCGGCGCCGACCTCATTGTGCAACCCGCTGCTCCCCAGACATCCCAGCGCAGTTTCAAGCGCAGCAAGACTGTTGAGCTCTCCCAGTCCGGACAAAACGCTGATTTTTTCTGCATCCTCCCTGGCCAGGGCCAGCGCTTGCTGAAACAGAGCGACAGATTGGGCTTCCGGCCGTCTGCTGTCGTTTTTAATCAAACCGATAAAGCCGCGCAAAGCCAAAACCTGATTGCGGCTGACAGCGCTTTTCTCCGCAATGGCCTTCAGATCATCGATAGGCTCGCTGCCGGGCCAATCGGACAGCGCACGGATGGCGGCCACCTGAATTTCATCGCTCTTGTCCTTGAGAGCCGCACGAAGGACCGGCAGTCCGGGGCTGGCGCCGATGCGGCCCAAAACCCGCAGCAGCGCAATCCGGCCGGACTCGTCTTTCACCTGCGCCAGCCTGGCTAAAACCAATTCCGCACGTTGGTCCGGATCAGCGATCTTGGACGCAACCGCGGTCAGAGCGGTCACCGCTTCATTCTGCTCCTTTTCGCTCTTGGTCTGCAGCAGCAGATCGATCATGGCCGGCAGATCGCCGGCTGCAGCGGTTTGGCCCAGCACCTTGATGGAAGCCAAGCGCACACCGGCGTTTTCATCCTGCGCTGCGGCAAAAAGCAACGGCGTGGCGCTGGCGAGGTTGCGTTCGCCCACGGCGGTGATCAGTTCTCCCTTGACCGCGCCGCCGGCACTGCCGATCGCCTGCATGATCGCCTCATCCACATTCGGCGCGTTCAACAGATACAAACTCTCCTGAGCCGCTTTTTTCTCGTCTTCGCTTTTTTCCGCAGCGGTTTCAGCCAGCAGGGAAACGGTGGAAGCATCGCCGAGGGCGGAGAGTGATTTCAACGCGGCAATCCGTACCGCCGTGTCAGCATCCCCCACCGCGGCGACGGCGCTGGACAGCACCGAACGATCGCCGCGAACAGCCAGAGCGGTCAACATCTGTACCTTGAGCTCTGCCGGCAGCCTGCTCATCAACGCGGCAAAAGGCGCCATTTTCACCTCAGCCGGCAAGCGGGACAACAAGGTGATGGCCATGGATTTTTGGTTGTCGTCCGCGTTCTGCAGGGTGTTGAGAAGAATCTCCTGGCTGTGGGCCTGGTCGGTCACAACCTGGCCGCTCAGCGCCGCCGCACGAATGGGCGCCGCATAATCGGGCGCCTGCAGTTTTTTGTACAATGTGAGAGCGGCGGAAGCGTTGCCGGTCTGCGCCAGTTTATCTGCAGCCTGGAGCATGGCCTGCAGAGCCGTAGGCAAGAGATCAGTTTTCATCTTTGGCAGAGCCTGCTCCAAAGCGGCCACAGCCGCGAGAGTTCCGATTTTGCCCAATGCGGAGGCTGACGCTGCGACCACCGCGGGGTCGCTGTGATTCAGCAGTTTGATCAAGGCAGCGGCGGAACCGGCCTCAGCGCGCTGCCCCAGGGTGTTGATGATGCCGATCCGCGTCAGACCTCGAGATGAACCTAGCGCTTTGTGCAGAGCGTCGGTGATCTTTTTGCCTGGAATGCGTTCCAGCGCGTAGCGGGCCATATCCGCGGTCTTTTCATCCTTGAGCATTTTGCTCAGCGTCGGAGCAGAGGCTTCGGAACCGATGACGCTCAAGCGCTGGCAGACGAACTGCTTGGCCGCCAGGGACGCGTTGCTTTTAAGCAAGGTCAACAGCTTTTTCTCCACCAGCCTGACCATGGCCGGGTCCTGGTAGGCGGCGCGCTCCAGGTCAGTATATTGCATGAGCGGTTCGCGACTGGCGCCCCAGTCATAGGCCTGAACCTGAATCAACAGAGCATCCAGCTTTTGAAGGTCCAACGTTTGCGCCACACCTGATCCAACCATAAAGAAAAGGAAAAGAAACAGGCAGGCAACCGGCAAACAGCGCAGATTGTTCATAAAAACCTCTCTGTACAAGTTATGAATAGGAACTCATTGTCAACGGAAAACCGCATCACAGGCTCCAGGGCGAACGCAGACTGTTGCCGAGCATGGCATTGGCCGTGGGATCATTGAGAATCACTTCCTTTTCCGGATCGAAATAAAGCTTGCGCCCCAGCAGCATGGCGATTTGACCCAGATGGCCGGGTGTGGCCGAACGATGTGCGACCTCAGCCGGAGTGATAGTGAGGCCGCGGCTGCGCACACAATCCAAAAAATTACGGCAATGGCCGGGCGAACGGTACAGCCGCCGGTCATTGGAGCCGAAATGGTAGTTTAGCAGGGATTTGGGATGGCTATCGATGCCGCCGCGGTCCACCCACACCCAGCCGTCCTCGCCGATCCATTTGGTGCCGCTGCGGATATCCTTGTGGCCGCCGGCGATGGTCATGTGTACGCCGTTGGCGTAGCGGGTGGAGATCCGGTAGCGGGTGGCGGTATTATAAACCGGGTGGCTGGGATAGTCGCCAAAGCCTTCGATCTCGATGGGGCCGGTGTAATCCAAACCGAGTCCCCAGTGGGCGATGTCGCCGTGATGTCCGATCCAGTCGGTGAGCTGGCCGCCGCCGAAATCCAGATGCCAGCGCCAATTCTTATGAGTACGGGATTCGATATAGGGCGAATAGGGCGCCGGGCCCACCCAGAAATCATAGTCCAGTTCCGCGGGCGGCGGCGTCACGCGGTCCCTGCCAAACGTGCCGGCGAAATCGCTGTAGCCGGCTGGAAGCCCCACCTGCACATGGTTCACTCGGCCGATGCAGCCGTTGTAAACCAGTTCGCAGGCAAAGCGAAAGCGCTCCAGGGAACGCTGCCAGCTGCCGGTTTGCCACACCCGGCCATGGCGCTGCAAAGCATCCACCATAGCGCGGCCTTCGCGCAAACTGTGAGCAAAGGGCTTTTCGCCATAGCAGTCTTTGCCCGCTTCGGCCGCTTCGATGACCGGGATGGCATGCCAGTGATCCGGCAAGCCCAGCGACACCGCATCGATGTCGGGCCGGGCGAGCAATTCACGAAAATCGTGGTACACGGCGCAGTCGTTGTTGTCGTACTTTTTGTTGACCAGCGTACGCGCGTTCTCCGCATGGTTGCGGTCGAGGTCGCAGACCGCGACGATTCGTACATCCGGCTCGGATAGAAAATTCAGCATATTGTCCGTGCCCTGCCAGCCCACGCCGATGCAGCCCATGACGATTTTCTCGCTGGGAAGAATGCGGCCCGCTCGAGCGATGACCCTGGCGGGCAGAACAGTGGGCGCAGCCAGAGCGCCAAGCCAAGCAGCGGTCTGTTTGATAAAATCTCTTCTCTTCTGTTCCTGCATGATGAAAAAAAACGCTCCTTCCTGAAAAACGTGAATCAGCCGATTCGCCAGGGACTGCGCATGGCGCGCGACAGCAGGCGGTCGGCCTGGGCGTCATCGATGAACCGTTCGCGGACGTTGTCCCATTTCAATTTTCGTCCCAGCTTGATGGCCGCCAGTCCGAGGTGAGCGACCATAATCGAGTGATGCGCGGTTTCCACCGGCGCCACGGTCTTTTTGCGGCTGAGAACGCAGTCCAAAAAATTCTGATGATGATCGGTGCTGACCGTAAGATGGACCTCTTCGGGTCTGATCCGAATGCGCAGCAGCGAGGATGGATTCGCCTCGATAAAACCGCGGTCCACGTGGATCCACCCTTGCTCTCCCTCGAAACGGACGCCCATTTTATGTCTGTGGCTGTCGGCAACGATCATGGTAAAGCCCTCGGCGTATTTGCCGCTGAATGTATAGCCGTTCATCACATCAAAGAGCCCTTCACGGCCGTCCGACCACTCGCCAACGCCTTCGATCTCTACAGGCGCCGAGTTCTCGGTGTTCATGCCCCACTGGGCGATGTCGATATGATGGCCCGCCCAATCGGTCAACTGACCGCCGGCATAATCGCTGATCCAGCGAAAATTCCAATGGCAGCGGGCTTCGCAGTACGGCGCTTCGGGCGCCGGTCCCAGCCACATATCATAATCAAAACCAGCCGGCGGCGTCGATGGGGTGAAATTGCCGGGACGGATGCTGTTGCCGTAGGGCAGGCCCACGCGCACTGTCGACACCTTGCCGAGATAGCCGTTGCGCACCAACTCGCAGGCGTAGCGGAAATTCTGCTCGGACCGCTGCTGACTGCCGGTCTGCCAGACGATGCCGTGTTTTTGCACTGCCTCAACAATCGCACGTCCTTCGCTGATGGTGTAGGCCAGCGGTTTTTCGCCATAGATGTCTTTACGGCTGCGGCAGGCGGCCACGGCGGCCAAGGCATGCCAGTGATCCGGCAGCGCCAGGCAGACGGCATCGATATCCGGCCTGAGCAGCACGGCGCGAAAATCCTTGAAAACAAGACAATCATGGTTGCCGTAATGGGCGTTGACCAGATCGCGCGCCTGATAGAGATGTTCGTCATCCACATCGCAGACGGCTACCACCTGGGCGCGCGCTTTTTGCAAAAAAGCGCGCAGATCGCCGGTTCCCATACCGCCGACGCCGATGAATCCCATGGTGATGCGCTCGCTCGCGGCTGTGCGCCCGGAGCGGCCGAGAGCCCTGTCAGGAACAAAACAAGGCGCGGCCAGTGGCGCGGCCAGCGCCGTGGCCGCGCCGGCGAGCTGCTTGAAAAAAAATCGTCGACCGATTGTCTGCTGCATTTCTTTTCTTTCCATGTTAATCCATAAAAACCGACGCAAGGATAAACCGTTGTGGCCCACAGGGCGCCCATCCTCCTTTGTGCGCACCGGCGGTTGAGGAGGAACTCAGAGCAATCCGGATTTAGCCAAGTTGTTCCAGCCCGCATCGGACGCCACATCGGTCTTGAAAACCGTCAGGTCCGCATCCCACTGGGAATCGACCCAACAGATGCTCTTGTCCGCCTCGCCCTGAATGTCCGTATAACACCAAACCGTACTTTCGGCGGCAGCCCAGGCATCTGTAGTCTCGTAGATCACCAGGTCGGCGTCGGAGCGTATATCGGTCGTGAACACTTTGAGATCCGCCGCACTGGGGATATCGGTGACGAACAATTTCGCCATAGGGTTCTCCTGTTTTGAAATGTATTTAATCAGATGACCCAGGGGCTGCGCATAGCGCGGACGATCAGCCGATTGGCATCCTCTTCCGCAAACCGTCCGGCGACCGGATCCCAATGCAGCCGATGATTCAGCTGAACCGCTATATTGCCGAGATGGCAGACGATCACCGAGCGGCAGCCGATTTCCACATCGGTCACCGGCCGGTTGCGCGTGCGCATGCAGTCGAGCCAGTTCGCGGCATGATCGGAGCTTCGCGCAGAATGTTTTTCATGGACGCCGATCCGGACCGCCGCCAGATGGGCCGGCTGGGTTTTGAGATAATCGCGATTGACCTCTACCATTCCCTCTGTGCCGGTGAAGGTGATGACATTGCCGTCAAAATCAGCGGTCATGAGCGTGCCGGTCGCATAGCGATAGGTGAGATATTTGAACTCTTTGCCGTCCGGCGGAATGATTTCCACCGGTCCGCTGTGATCCATGCCCAGTCCCCACTGGGCGATGTCGAAATGGTGCGCACCCCAGTCGGTCATGCCGCCGCCGGAGTAGTCGTAATAATCGCGCCAACTGGGAAAGCCGTCAAAACTGATGGGGGGCGCAAGAATGGCGTTGTAGGGACGGTAGGGAGCCGGCCCCAGCCAGAGGTTCCAGTCCAATTCCGCAGGAATTTTTTCTGCGGGCAGATCGCAATCGATCGGATGATTTTTAAATCCTGTGGCCACACTGACGCGCACATGTTTAACCTGGCCGATATAGCCGTTCTGCACCAGTTCGCAGGCGTGTCGAAAGCGGTCATCGGAGCGTTGCATGCTGCCGGTTTGAAACACCCGGCCCCAGCGACGCGCCTCATCCGCCATCTGCCGCGCCTGGCCGATGGTGAGCGACAGCGGCTTTTCGCCATAGACGTCTTTGCCCAGCCGCATGGCCTGAATGGCCTGAAGCGCATGCCAGTGATCCGGCGTGGCGATAACCACCGCGTCGATGTCGCTGCGCTGCAGCAGTTCCCGATAATCGCTGTAGGCCGAACAGCCGTTGGCGCTGCCGGCTGCAGCATAAAACTCGTCGACCGTGCGTTTAGCTCGGCTGAGCTTCAAAGCGTCGACATCGCACACCGCAACGATGCGGCTCTGGCTATGCTGCAAAAAGTTGCGCAAAAGATAATAGCCCTGCTTGCCGACGCCGATGAATCCAAGGGTGATGCGATCGTTGGGCAAGACGCTGTTGCCCCGGCTCCAAGCGGATCCTGGAACCAGCGCCGGGGCGGAAAGCGCCGCCATGGACTGAAAAAACCGGCGCCGGGATATTTTCCTCTTGATAGACACGCGTCATTCCTTTATGGTTAGTAGAGAAAATAGAACGGGCGCAGATCAAAAGCAAGATGATTTTTCGCCTGCAGCCGTCGGCCGTTGTCGACTCTGGTCGTTGCCGCGGCGACTGCCGTTTGCCGCGGTCGTATAAGCGGCCGGCTCAGCGGCTTGCGAACGCCTCCGCCCTTTCCACCATGCAGCGGTAATTTTCCAGACTGCGAGTCTTTAATATACGACCGATGGGACAAGCGGAAGGCATCAGCACGAACCCGCGCCCCTCGCCGCCGGCGCCTTCTGCCAGCGCGGTATCCACCTTTTTTCTGAACAGGACGGTGGGAAGGTTTTCGATATCCGAAACCTCCAGATTTCCAAACAGCACCAGCTGCCGGCCGGCGATGCGTTTGACTTCATACAGGGCCATATCTCCCTGCGGCGGCGGCTCGATGGGATCCAAACCGTCGCAGCCGGTGGATAAAATATCGGCAAGGATTTCGCGCAGACGGCCGTGAGCGTGCAGCCGCGCAAAGCCGTTGCCGGCGTGGATGGCATCGATCAGAGGCTGATCATAGCGCACCACATAATCGCGAAACAATTGCGGCGGCAGAAACGGAGGCGCTGCATACTCGGGCCCGTAAATGCGCCAGGGGCGGCCCGGCAGCTGTGCGGCAATGGCGTCGGTCAGGGGATATAAAAACGCCGCCAGTTTTTCCAAAAGACGATGCAGCAGCGTTTGCTCCGTCAGGGCGATGACGGTGAAAAGCTCCATGCTGAACAATCCGGCGGCCAGACAAATGGGATCCGGCGTATCGATCATCGCCACGCCGGTTTCGCCGAGGGCTTGCTCAGCCGAAAGAATGGGCTGAGGATCCGCCGTTCCCTTGAGGGTTTCCATGGGCAACTGCAGCAGCGTCTGCAAATCCTCGACGGATTTGATAAAATGCTCCAACGTCCAAATGGTGTTGATGTCCCTATCGCGGCGGGTGCGGCTGACAAGGGTCCGGCCCGCCACGGTGATCGTTTTGGTGGTAAAAAGAGAGCGACCCGTCTGTTCGGTTGCGACCACGGCAAACGGTTCCACCGGATCCGGCAGGTTCTCCTTAAAGGCCACGCCGCGCAGAACGATGCGGTCGGATTTTTCCCGTGCCAGCTCCAGAAGCGGCGACCAGGAAGGATCGGAATAGATATTGAACGGTGAATCATCCAACGGATTTTCGTCAAGTCCATTGATCTCATAAAAGCATACCGCCGGCCGATCCACGGGCCGGCCCTGGAACGTCGCAGTCAGCCGCTCACGCCGGCTCATCCTGCAATTCGTCATGTCCGCCTTACTCCGCCACCTGAGTGATGCGAAACGCGAATGCATGCTGATGGCGCAGCGGCGTGGACATCAGATTGGGCAGGCTGACGACGATCTCACCCTTTTTCAGCCGCCATTTCAGATCCTTGTCGTGTCCCAAAAGCCGGATTTTAGTGCTGGAGGAGGGTTTGACGTCGCGGATGACCAGCTGATCGTCGGGATAGTCGGGGGCGATGGCATAGACGGTATCGCCCTTGCGGGTGAAAAAAAGCTCTTTGTGAGCCATTCCCGGCTTGGGCGCCACAGTCAATTCGATGATGTCGTATTTTTTCTTGTACTCACCCCGCTCCGCCTCCTGCACCTTGCCCTTGCTCCATTGACAGGATTTTTTCCAGGTGGCGGCGCCATAGATGGCTTCGCCGTTGACCTTGAGCCAGCTTCCCATGCGCAGCAGCCGCTCCTGCATGATATCCGGAATGCGGCCGTCGGCGGTAGGGCCGATGTCGAGAAGGAAATTGCCGCCGCGGCTGACGATGTCGATCAACATCAGCAACAGGGACTGGTCGCTCTGATAATCGTCCGGCGTCTCCATCCGGCTGTAGCCGAATGAATGGGCGATGCCGCGGCACTCTTCCCAGGGATGGCTGGCGTCCGCCAAACCGGAACCGTATTCCGTGGTGTAATAGCCGCCGTGTTTATGCCTTGTATCCTTGCCCCAGCGGTCGTCGATGACCACTTCATCCTTGCAGGGAGATTCATTGAACAGCCAGCTCAGCAGTTCTTCGCTGCGCCAGGTTGAACTGGGGTGGTCCCATTCGCCGTCGGAAAAGATCACCGCAGGGGCGTACTTGTTCACCACGTCCTTGAACTGAGGAAAGAGGTGCTGCTCGACAAAAGCGTTTACATCGCTGTGATAGATCGGGTTGTACCATTCATAGAGCGAGTAATAGATGCCCATTTTGACGCTGGTCTTGCGCACCGCGGTGGTGAGATCGCCCAGCAGATCCCGGCACGGGCCGGTCTCCACCGCATTCCAGGGCCGGCCCCAGGAGCGATTGGCCTGTTCATTCTGCCACAGAGTGTAGCCTTCGTGGTGTTTGGAGGTCAGCACGACATACTTGGCGCCGGAGCGTTCAAACAGATCCGCCCATTGATCCGGATTGAACAGCTCGGCTTTGAACATCGGCACAAAATCGGCGTATTGAAATCCCGGACCATAGTTGTTGCGATGGAAATCGACGTACTCTTTCTGCCCTTGCACAAGGCTGTGCCAATACCATTCCGAATACTGTCCGACTTTGGAAAACGCGGGCACCGAATAGACGCCCCAGTGAATAAAGATGCCGAACTTGGCGTCGAGCCACCACTGCGGCGTGGGCCGCTTGTCCAACGACTCCCAACTGGGCTGCCAGGTCTGCGCCCAGGCGACGCCGAGGCACAAAATCAAAAAACAGATCGCTGCTTTTTTAAACATGACAGGTCTCCTTTTCAATCTTTTTTACTTGTCTGTTTTTCTTTGCAGTCCCATTCTCTCCAACGGCGGCAGTTGGAATCCGGGCGGCAGAAGCGTGGGATCGGCGATGGTGAGTTTTTTCGCCGACGGATCGAACGTTATAAAAGGTGCAGAGTGGAAGGTGTTGCCGCTGAACTCACCCGCCAGCCGCGGGTCATCGGCGCGCAAGTGTTCAAAGCCGTCGATCCAGTCGATGTTGAGATAATAGGGATCCCAACCGGACAGATGGGGCAAACGGCGCCGGCAGATGATCGTGTCGGCCGAGACATTGCCCCGCAGCGTCGCCCACTCGTCTTGCCACACGTTGTAATCATAGATATCCAGCCAACGACCGCCCAGGCTCACGTTGTTGATCAGGCGGTTGTTCTTCGGCGCAGCCGGTTCGTCGTTCAGCAGATTTTTCAATGGCGGATAGCGGACGCTGTAGGGCGGTTGGTCTGCGTTCATCTCCCGGTAGGTTTCGAACAGCGTGGGATAGGTGCCGTTGAAATAATAGCAGGCCCAGCCGAGCCCGCGTGCATCCAGATGCAACGAGGGCTGGCACTCTATGTAGATGTTGTTCTCGACGAGGTTGTCGCGGCCGCCGCCGATCAAGGTGGCGCGGCCGGCCCGGTAAAACAGATTGCCGTGCACATGAAAGCCGCTGCCCCAGTCATCGAGATACACCGCGGCTACGCCGTGCAGCCCCGGCCCTTTCAGATCATGCCAATAGTTGAAGCGGATTACGTTGCCGCGCCAGGTCCAATTGCGGCCGGTATGCAGGGCGCCGGCATCGCCGGTCTGCTGACAGATGTCATGAAATTCGTTATACTCCACCACATGATCGTTGCCGCGCAGATACACCGCCTCATGCGGTGCGTCGTGAACCAGATTGTGGGCCAGCCGATGGCCTACGCCATCGAGAAAAAAGGCATACTGTCCGGTGCGCAGCCACTGACTGTAGTGATGGATGTGATTGTTCACCGCCTCGTGCCCCGAGGGCTGCAGGGTTCTACGGTCGCCGCCGCGAAGGACCAGGCCGGCCAAGCTGACGTCGAACACATCGCACTCGTGCACATGGTGGCGAAGGCCGCCATCCAGGGTGATCGCATCCCCGCCGGTCTGGTAGAGCCGGCAGTCGGTCAGGCGGTTGTCGTGACCGCCGCGGATCAGCACGCCCTGGCCCAGTGTCTGACAAAAGTCCATCCCACGCCATTCGACATGATGAGCAGCCTGTAAGGTCAGCAGCGGTTCGGTCAACACGCTGATTTTTACATCTGCGGGCAGCAGCGGCTGCGGCGGCCAGAAATAGATGCGCCGGCGCTTCCGGTCCAGCACCCATTCACCCGGCTTGTCCAGCTCTTCGAGCACGTTGAGAAAATAGTAGCGTTGATTTTTGGTATAACCGTAGTGATGATGCGGCTCGGCGATGGTGATCTCTTTGTTCCTGGCATCGATGGCCGCCGCTTTTTGGTAGGAGTCGCTCCAATCCCAGGTCCAGAATCCATGAAGATAAATCTCATTCTCCTCCGCCCATTGATCCGGTTGAAGCTCTTGATAGGCGATACGGCCGTAATGGCGGCCCACTGGAACGCCGTTGAACCGTTTTTCCCGCTCCAGGCCCTGATTGAATCTTTGCGCGCCTGTCTGCGGAACATCGGCGATCAACAGCCAGCCGTCGTTGGGAAAACGCGCCATGGTCATCCGTTGATTGTGACAAAACAATTCCAGGGGCGGGCTGCCGCGCTGACTCATCTCTGCAATCTCGCCGATCCCCTCTTTATCCAGATCGATGACCAGCACCTCGCTTCGGGCGCCGGGCTGCAACCGGTTCAGCAGCGCAGGCTCTTGCAGCGGTTGCCACTCTTGCACCACCCGCGCGCCCACCAGCTGCACTTTGCCGGCTGCCCGCCAGACCACCGGATGCCGGCGAGTGCCGGAATCCAAAGAGTCCAGCACCAGGCCTTTAGTCAAGCTGTAAACCCCGGGTTCGATCACCACGGTCCGCGGTTGGCCGCTTGCCTGGCGCAGCGCCTGACGCGCCCGTTCCAGCGTGGCAAAAGGGCCGTCTTGTTCGGTCGCCTGTTGGGACATTTTCCGTCCTGACCAGGCGTCATCCCCTTGCGGGGAAACATAAAAGACAACCGAGTTATTAAAAGAACATGAGAACCCAAATAACAAGAGCGGAATAAAGAGATGGGCTTTACGCAAGAGGCTTCTCCCTATGATGTGATGCTATTCGAATATTGCCATCAGCCCGCTTTGGGCTCTGTACATCGGTCCACAAGATAGAGAATGGATTTATAGGTCAGACCGCTGTGCAGAGACAGACCGATTTCGCAAGTGCGGCTGGTAGAGTAACCGCCGCTGCAGTCTGCGGGCAGCTGTTCTTTTAGTCGTCGCAACCCATGCCGGTTCAATTCGGGATGAGTGAATCCGCGGTCTCCGGCGAACCCGCAGCAGTTGTTCTCCGGCACCACCACTTTTTCAGCGCACAGAGAGGCCAATTGAACCATGCCGGCTTCCAATCCCATCTTTTTGGCGCTGCACACCGGATGAATGGCAATGGTTTCCGGCAAACGTTTGAAGGTCAAATAGGGCGTTAAAAACTTTAAAGTAAACTCGATGGGCTCATATAGTTTCAATTTTTTATCCAGCGTCTCTTTCATGCGGTAGAGACAGGGACTCATGTCGCAGAGGATGGGCAGGTTGCCGTCTTCGCTGGCTTGAAGCAGAGCCTGCTGCAGCTCATTGGCCTTGCGGTTTCCCTCCTCAGTGAACCCTTTGCTGGAAAACGCCATGCCGCAGCACAAGTCATCCAAGGCTTTTGGATAAATGATCTCATAACCGGCTTTACGCAACAGGGCGGCGGTCTTTTCCGTCACCGCCATGGTTTCGCCGTCCCCGGCTGCTGTGCCCATGGAGCGGGTGATGCAAGAGGGGAAATAGACCACTTTACGGCCGTTTGTTCGGCCTGAGGATGCGGTGCTGAGCCTGGGCGCACCGCCGGGCATATGGGGGTTCCACAGCGGAATGCGTTTGCCGGACACGAGGCGCAGCGTTCCGGCTATTCCACCCATGAGGCGGTTGCCGAGGATCCGTTGAAATCCCTGCACCAGGCTCAAGCCCAGGCGCGCGCCGGCGGTCACCTGGCGCATGTGGCCGCCGATCCAGCCGGCGATGCATTTCGCGCGCTCGGTTGCCTGATCGTGTCGCAAAATTTTGATCAACTCGCCGGTGTTGATTTCAACCGGACAGCCACGGGCGCAAAGGCCGTCGGTTGCACAGGTTTCCTGGCCCCGATAGGCATATCCATCCGCCAGCTGGGCCAACCGGTGCTGCTCTTCGCCGCTGGCGCGCAACCGTGCGATCTCGCGATAGACCACAATGCGCTGGCGGGCGGAAAGCGTAAGATGGTTGGAGACGCAATGCACCTCGCAAAAACCGCACTCGATGCATTTATCGATGAGCGGATGTGCAGGCGGCAACGGCTTGAGATGGGCGAGATGAGCCTTGGGATCGTCGTTCAGAATCACGCCGGGGTTGAGCAGATTCTTGGGATCCAGCAGTTGTTTGATCTCCCGCATGACCTCATACGCTTTTTTACCCCATTCAAATTCGACAAAAGGCGCCATGTTGCGGCCGGTGCCGTGTTCCCCTTTGAGGGAACCGTCGTATTTTTCCACCACCAGGGATGCCACCTCGTCCATAAACCGGCTGTACCGTTCCACCTCCGCCGGTCGGTTGAAATCCTGTTTAAAAACGAAATGCAGACTTCCTTCCAGGGCGTGGCCGAAAATGATGGTGTCATGGTAGCCGTGGATGGTGAATAGATTCTGAAGATCCAACACCGCTTCAGCCAAACGGGGAACCGGAAAAGCGACATCCTCGATGATGACCGTTGTTCCGGTTTCGCGCATGGCCCCAACAGATGGAAACAATCCTTTACGAATGTCCCAGAGCTGGGTGTACTCGTCCAGCTGCCGGGTGAAGGCGGTTGGAATCACGGTCTGAAAGCCGACCAGAGCGGACTCGATCTCCTTGAGATTTTTCAGCAGGCGATCTTCAAAAGGGGCGCGCGTTTCCACCAGCAAAGCAGCGGCGTCTTTGCCCAGGGTTTTCAGATAAGACGGCATGCCGGTTTTGTTTTCTACTGAGCGCAAGGCCGCCCGGTCCATCAGCTCCACGGCATTCACCGGACAATTTTTCATGGCGGTCACCGCCCGGCACGCCTGTTCGATGTCGGGAAAAATCATCAACGCCGATGCTTTTTCCGCGCAATCCGGAACCGTCAGCAGAGTGATCTCGCTGATGAATCCAAGCGTGCCTTCGGAGCCGACCATTAGATGTTCGATGATTTTTACAGGATCCTGAAAATCCAGCAACGCATTGAGGCTGTATCCCACCGTATTTTTCATTTTGTATTTGCTGCGAATGCGCGCGCTCAGCTCGGCATCGCTGCGCACCCGCTGGGCCAGGGCGGAAAGGCGATGCAGCAGATCAGCGTGGCTCGCTTGAAATGCAGCGATCGAATTCTCGTCGCCGGTGTCGAGCAGAGTTCCGTCGCTCAGGATCAAGCGCAGAGAGGCCAGGGTCTGATAGCTGTTTTGTTCCGTGCCGCAGCACATGCCGCCGGCGTTATTGGCCACGATGCCGCCGATCATGGCCGAGTTGATGGATGCAGGATCCGGGCCGATCTTTCGCGCCATGGACGACAAAGCGGCATTGGCCGCGCTGCCCAGCACCCCGGGCTGCATCCGGATCCTGTCGCCGTGATCGAGGACCGCGATGTTCTTCCATCCCTGATCCAGCATCACCAGAACCGAATCGGAAATCGCCTGGCCGGACAGACTGGTTCCGGCGGCGCGAAAGGTGAGCGGCAGATCGCGTCGGCAACACTCGCGCAGAATCAACTGGATCTCGCTCTCCGTTTCCGCTTTTACCACCAGTTTGGGCAATAAGCGATAAAAACCTGCGTCGGTGCCAAAGGCCAGAGCGCTGAGATCATCGTGCAACAGGCGTGAGGCGGGGATTTGAAGGGAAAGGGCTTTATGCAGCGCATCGTAGCCTTGGGACAACATACACATTCCTCCACGGATCGATCGGCTTGAATGCTTAATATAAACGATTTATGGTAAAAGACAAAAGAATTTTTCGCACCCCGCAGGTGAATGAATCGTCATTTTTCTTCGCGACGCTCCGCTGCAGGCTTGCAAGACGACCGGCGCCGGGGCGGAAAAGAAAGTTGAACTTTTACTGTAAAGACCGTATATTGCAAGAAAAACAATGGAGTTTTTGTGATGACCTCCCGCGCCCTGATCCAAGACCTGATCGCGCAAAAGCCCGTACCCCGCTGCGGGTTCTGGCTCGGCAATCCGCACCCGGATACCCTGCCCATCTATTACGCCTATTTCGGCGTCCAGTCCCTCCCGGCCCTGCAGCAAAAACTGGGAGACGATCTAGCCTGGATTCACCCCAGTCATAATTCCTACAAGCATCCGGAGGGCAAGCCCATCTTCGACAAAAAGCGTCGCAGCAACGCGCTGGCCGCTGCCGGCGCTTTTGCCGATTGCGAGGACGTCCAGGAGGTGGAGGATTTCGACTGGCCTGATCCCTGTTATCTGGACTTTTCCGAGACTCTGGAGCTGTTGCGCAACCGCGGCGACGTCTATCGAGCCAGCGGCTTTTGGTGCCCTTTTTTTCATGACGTGGCGGACTTTTTCGGCATGGAAAATTATTTCATCAAAATGCACACCCATCCGCAGGTGGTACACGCCGTCACCCGCAAGGTGGTGGATTTCTATCTGCAAGGCAACCGTCGCTTCTATGCCCAGGCGGGCGACCTGGTAGACGCCTTTTTCTTCGGCAACGATTTCGGCAGCCAGTTGGGATTGCTGATCAGTCCGCAGCAGTTTGATGCATTCGTCTTTCCCTATTTTAAAGAACTCGCGGATCAGGCCCATGCCCATGGATATCAGGTCATGTTGCATTCGTGCGGGTCCGTCTTTAGCGTCATTCCCCGCATCATCGAACTGGGCGCCGAAGCGCTGCATCCCCTGCAAGCCAAAGCCAAGCACATGGAGGCGGAAAACCTGGCCGCGCATTTCAAGGGAAAAATCGCTTTCATCGGCGGCATCGACACCCAGGATCTGTTGATCCATGCCGCGCCGCAGCAAATCCGCGATGAGGTGTTCCGCTTGCGGGATATCCTTGGTCCTTCCTGGATCGTCAGCCCCAGCCACGAAGCCGTGTTGCCCAACGTGCCGCCGCAAAATATCGCCGCCATGGCGGAAGCGGCGCACGCCACCTGAACGTTGCCCTTGCCTTCGTAAATGATTTTTCGTATTTTAGAGTCATAATTTCTTCGAGGATGGTCAAGAGAACCCTCGATAACGCCGACGCAGACGCCGCTCCATACGGCCGTCGCCAGGCAGTGGAATCGATGGAATCGACATTATGTTGAAAATTTTATATGTCGCCGGTCGTGAAGCCGGCTATTCGCGAACCCGGATTGTACTCAAGGCGTTGCAGCGCCAGGGCGTGCAGGTGACCGGGTGCTTTCCGCCGGATCGCTCGTTCAAACACTATCCCAAGTTGCTGTGGCGGACGCTGAAAGCCGCGCCCTCCTGTGATCTGGTGCTGGTGGGTTTTTACGGACAACTGTTGCTGCCCATCATCCGCTTGCTCACCCGCAAGCCCATCCTCTTCGACATGTACATCACCACCTACGACACCATGGTCTTTGACCGGGCCAAAGCTCAGCCCGGTTCCTGGAAAGCGCGACTGTATGGTCTGAGCGACTGGTTGTCCTACTTGGCGGCCGACCATTCGGTGCTGGAGACGCAGAGCCATATCGACTTTTTTTGCAACGTGTTCAGGGTCGACGGCCAGAAACTGTCGCGGATCTTTTTGGCGGTGGACGATGAGGTGATCCACCCCAGACCCCAGTGCAAGCGCACGGATGAATTTCTCGTCCATTTCCATGGCGAGTACGCACCGTTTCACGGCATCCCGTATATATTAAAGGCGGCCAAACTGTTGGAAAACGAGCCGATTCGCTTTCAGATCATCGGCCGCGGCATCACTTACGATGCGGATCAGAAACTGGCTCGGGAATTGGGATTGACCAACGTGACCTTTTACGATCCAGTGGCCTATGAAAAACTAGCCGATCTCATGGCTGAGGCCGATGTGTGCCTGGGCATATTCGGCGATAACGACCGGGTTCTTCGGGTCACCACCAACAAAGTGGTGGAAGCCATGGCCATGGCCAAACCGCTGATCACGGCGCGCAACGAACCGGTCCAGGAGCTGCTCCGGCATGAGCACAGCGCTCTGCTTATCGAACGGGCCAATCCCAAAGCCCTCGCCGACGCGATCCTCAGACTGGCGGCGGATTCGGAGCTGGCGACCAAAATCGGCCGGAACGCTTATTCAACTTTTCAACAAAACTGCACCATCGAACAGCTGGGCCTCCAACTCGTGCGGATTATGGAAGGAATAGTTAAAAAATGAAAGTGCCTCTCACAGAGCTTAAAGGTAAGAAAGCCCTGATCACCGGCGGGCTGGGTTTTATCGGCAGCAACATCGCTCAGCAATTGGTCGCCTTGGGCGCAAGGGTGACGATCTATGACGCCTGTCTGGATCCCTATGGATGGAACGACGCCAATATCGCCGAGATCGCCGGGGAGGTGGAGGTCATTCGCGGGGATGTCCGCGATTACGAAAAACTGGCGCCCCTGGTCAAACAGCAGGAGATCATTTTTCATATGGCGGCGCAGGTGGGCCGGGAAATTTCCATGAGCGATCCGCAGCTGGACACAGACATCAACTGCACCGGCACGCTGAATCTGTGCCGGGCTATTGAAAAAAACAATCGCGACGTCAAAGTGATCTATGCCGGCAGCCGCGGTCAGATCGGCGAACCGATCTATCTGCCGGTGGATGAGGACCATCCCACTCTGCCCACGGACATCTATGGCATCAACAAGCTGGCGGCGGAGAAATATCTGCTGCTCTACGGCAAAGTATACGGCTTTGACGCCGTCTCTCTGCGGCTCAACAATGTTTATGGACCGCGCTGTCAGATGCGGCACTGCTTTTACGGCATTCTCAACTGGTTCATCCGCAACGCCATGGAGAACAAACCGATCACGGTGTACGGCGACGGCCTGCAGACGCGGGATTACATTCATGTCGACGATGTGGTGCGGGCGTTTTTAGCCGCAGCGGTGAACCCTGCGGCCAATGGAAATATCTATATGATCGGCACCGGCGTGGAAACGAAATTCCTGGACATGGTGGAACAGGTCCTCAAGGCCGTGGGACAGGGCAGCTATATTCACGTCCCATTTCCGCCGGAACGGGAGAGCATTGACATCCGCAAATTCGTTGTCACCTGCCGGCGTATGATAAAAGATACCGGCTGGCAGCCGCAGGTTGATCTGGCCGACGGAGTGGAACAGACCGTGCAATTCTACCGCCGACGCCATAAAGAGTACCTAACCCCCATAGCCCGGTGACCACACAGGCGTGAACACCAAGCAATTGAATTGATCAAGAATAATGACGGTATAGGCTGAATGCCGTGCACCCCTCCCGGTCCTGATGGTTGCCGCTGCTCTCCTCTGGTAACGACCCTTCCTTGACCCGACTGACGACGTAGGAGATTGCTGTCTTCGCAATGACAAAATATAATGTCGTCATCCCGTGGCGCGAAACCAGTGCATGGCTGAACCTGTTTACAGAATCAGCCAAGCGCCGAGGGATCTAGCGAAGAACGGAACATGCGAAAAACTCTGGTTCTGTGCGACGATAGATTCCTCGCCCTCTGCAACGGCAGCGGGATGGTTGGCATGCGGGGTTGCGGGAATAACAGAAGGGAAGCATCCAGCGACGTGCAAAATAATAATCGCCGCTTTATGGCGACCTCAAGGGGCTGCCGCCCTTGCTGATTTTTGCCGGCGGCGACGAGCTGTTGCGCGATGATTCGGTCCGTTTTGCACACAAGGCGCAAGCAGTGGGAGTGTCGGTTGGATGGCGCATCGGTGAAGGGATGTTTCACTGTTGCCCGGTCTGCGCGCCGCTCTTTCCCAAAGCGACCGCAGCCATGCAGGAGTCGGCTGCGTTTATAAAAACGCGTAGCGCAGGCCGACGCTGAGAGTCAAAAAAAAGCGGTTTGAAAATAACCACATTTTTGTATATTAATAAAAACAAAAATCCCTTTTTGTAACCTGACTCCAGGCAAACTAATGAACACTAGTGCGGGAAAAAAGAGTCCTGCCGGCTCCAGCCCGGACCGGCAGCTGAGCATCCTTATCGAGATCAATCAGGCGGTGAGCCGCAGCGCCGAGTTGACCGAGGCGTTGCGCGTTACGCTGCAAATTCTCGAAAAGTCTCATCACATTCTCTCCGGCGCCGTTTTTCTCATCGACGAGGACCGCCAGACGCTGGAAACCGCCGCCAGCATCGGCTATGGCGATCTCCCCAACCGCACCAAGTATAAAATGGGTGAAGGATTGACCGGCCGCATCGCCGTCACCGGCAAACCTATCATCGTCTCCCAAGTCAGCAAAGAACCCCTGTTCCTCAACCGCATGAGATCCTGGGACGGCGATGTGGAAAAAGAGCAATCTTTCATCGGCGTGCCGATCGTTCTCGATTACACCACCCTAGGCGTTCTCAGCGTCAACCTGCCCTATCAGCCGCGCCGCGATTACGACAGCAGCCTGAAATTCCTCACCCTGGTGGCCTCGGCGCTGTTGCAGCCGATCCGGCTGCGCCAGGCCATCGAGCGCGAACGTCAGTCGCTGATCGATGAGAACGTGATGCTGAAAACCAAACTGCAGCAGGAGCACAGCTTTCACAACATCATCGGCAACAGCAACGAGATGCGCGAGGTGTATGAAAAGGTCACTCAGGTGGCCCGCGCCAACACCACGGTGCTGATCCGCGGCGAGAGCGGCACCGGCAAAGAGCTCATCGCCCAGGCGATCCATTACAACTCGCTGCGCAGCGACAAGCCGTTCATCCGCGTCAATTGCGCGGCGATTCCCGAGAACCTCATCGAATCGGAATTTTTCGGCTATGAAAAAGGAGCTTTCACCGGCGCCGTGGCGGCGAAAAAAGGCCGCTTTGAACTAGCGGACGGCGGCACTATCTTTCTGGACGAGATCGGCGATCTGAGCCTGATGACCCAGGTCAAGCTGTTGCGCGTGCTGCAGGAACAGGAATTTGAACGCGTCGGCGGCGTGCAGACCATCCACGTGGATGTGCGCATCATCGCCGCCACCAACGCCGACCTGGAAAAGCGAATGGAGATCGGTCAGTTTCGCGAAGATCTGTACTATCGCCTCAATGTTTTTTCCATTTTTTTGCCGCCGTTACGGGAGCGCAAGTCGGACATTCTGCTGCTGGCCGACCACTTTATGGTGAAATACGGCAGAAAGCATCAGAAAAACATCAAACGCATCTCCACGCCTGCCATCGATATGCTGGAGCAGTACCACTGGCCCGGCAACGTCCGCGAACTGGAGAACTGCATCGAGAGCAGCGTGCTGGTCTGCGAGGACCAGGTTTTACACAGCTACCATCTCCCTCCCACGCTGCAGACCGCGGACAGCAGCGGCACGCACGCGCGCATGTCGCTGGAAGAGCTGGTGGCCTCTTATGAGAAAGAGTTGATCCAGGATGCGCTCAAATCCAGCCGCGGCAACCGCGCCCGCGCCGCCCGCCTGCTGAACACCACCGAACGCATCATCGGCTATAAAATCGAAAAATATGACATTGACGTCAAACGGTTCAAAACCTGAAACTAAGACTCCTCGACGCCACGCCAAGCCCTCAGAAGGACTATGAATCGCCGATCATTCCTTGCAGCCGCTGCCGCCGGTCTGGCCGCTTGCAGTGGAGTTCCGCTGTGGAGCGCGAAGGCCCGCAGACCGGCCGCCTGGTCCTTATTTTGGTGGACGACTTCGGCTGAACCGATCCGGGCTGTTATGGCAGCGCTTTCTACGAAACCCCGCACATCGACCGCCTGTGCCGCCACGGCATGAAATTCACCAACGCCTGCACCGTCGGCCGACAGCGCAAACCGGGGACGACGCATTGCCGATTCATTGCACTGAATCAGGTTTCAGCAACCGGGCGGAAAGCCCCCTATGCTTGCAGCCATTTTTTACCGCAATCATCAAACCGGCGACCGATTCCATGCGCACTGAAAACAGGCGGACAGGGTGGAATACTGAGCGGCACGGGCTGTAAGCGATACTCGGCAAGCCTCGAAGGATGGAACGGGAAGATGGGATCATACGGTCAGAGAACATGAGGGATAAAACGATAACGCACCTTTTCCAGGTAGGAGCGATAGGCTGGATCCTGCTTCAGCAAATTTTCTTCCGCCAGAGCGCGTACGACCTGCCCAAAGGTGATCAACGCTCCCTTGATCAAATTGCTCAAAGAGGGATTGCCGAGGAGAAAGGCGGCGAGAAACAGCAGCTCGGCCGCATAGAGGGGATGGCGCACCCAGCGATAAACGCCGTTGCTCTTGATCTGCCGGTTAGCCGGCACAATGCCAAAGCTTTTGCCCAGGCTGGCAAGGGCGATGAGGATGGCTGCGATTCCTGCAGTCTGGCCGATCAGAGAGACGGTCTGCAGCAGCGGATTCATAAGAGGACTCGGCCGCAGTGCAATAGAAATCAGGACTGTGCCTGCGGCTGCCAGCCAATCATACCAGCGGTGCGAGATGACGGTCGAGGGACGCCTGGCTAAAAAAAGATAAACCAGGAGCGTATTGTAGAGAAAAAGACCCAAGGCCTTGAACGACTGCTGGTCCAGCCATTTGCTGAACGTGGTTATGACAAATCCCAGCCACAGAAAGGCCAGGCAGAAATTGGTGATGCTGTGAAAGAATCGCGGCCAGGCGGAGACCGTTTGCGGAAACGGAGCGTCGGCTTTCACTTCCAATTGGTCGCCGACTCGAAGCAATCCATTCACAGCGCTGTCCGCAGGCCATTCCAGAACAGAACGGCAACCTGCGACATAAGGGATCATCCGGCGTGGGGGTATCGAAGGCTCTAATCGCAGCACGCGACCATCCTGACGAAGAAAGGCTGCGCCGATGGGCTGATCCATGGTGAACGTATGAATGCCGTTGCAGCGCTGAATCAGGATCGCCTTGGGTGAAAAAATCCGTTGGAGCGAAAGCAGGCCGAGAATACGCTGAGACCAGTTTTCGGCGCAATAAACAGTATGCGGCAGACGAGCGCCGGTGGAACGGTTAACGACCGGCATGGATCACCACATTTTAACCAACAGGACATCGTCCTTGTCCACACTCTGCCGGCGATCGATGGTCATCACTTTGCCGGCGTCCGGCGAGGTCGTATTCACGTTCATCTGTGCGCGAGCGCCTGCAGGGGCTGCATAGGTGAATCCAGGGCTTAGAGAAATGCGCTCCCGGTCGCAGGAGATGAATCTGCCGCTGACCTTTTTGCCGTTGCGCAGATGCAGCTCGATCAGGCCGCTGGTCTCGTCCGGCATCTCTTGCAGGTCATAAACCTGGTCCTCGATCAGGACCAGCTGCGGCACGGTGCTTGGCATGTGATAGCGATGCAACGCCGGTGCACAGGCCAACACCCAGGCCGCACAGGAGAGCGCATAGATCAAAAGACGCCGTTTTGTCATCAGAAATTCTCCTTTGGGGATCTCATTGTCCGGTAAGGCCGGAAAAATTTTTCAAGATACTGATAAAACCCGGTCCGAGGACGACGATGAACAGTGCCGGAAAAATGAACAGCACCAGGGGGATCAGCATTTTGATCCCCGCCTTAGCCGCCTGCTCCTCTGCCGATTGCCGCAGCCGGGTGCGCAGCGAATCCGCCTGTGCGCGCAGCGTGTCCGCCAGACTGGTGCCCAATTTATCCGCCAGGACCAATGCGCCGACCAAAATGCGCAGGTTCTCGACTTTATTGCGCACGCACAGGTTGCGCAAGGCCACCTCCCGGGAGAGGCCGGTGCGCATCTCCTGGGTGACCAGCAGCAGTTCCCTGCTCAGCACCGGCGAGCGCATGCCCAGCTCCTGAGCGACCCGCAAAAGCGCGGCGTTGAGGCCCAGTCCCGCTTCCATGCAAATGACCAGCAGATCCAACGCGTCGGACAGGCTTTCGCCGATCTCCTGCCGTCTTTGCGCGGTGATATAGCGCAGCACCATGTTAGGCAGGCTGAGTCCGACCAGCGCCAAGATCAAGGCCAACAGCGCGGACATGGAGGGAGGATAGACCAGCCTGGCCACGAACACATAGTATAAGGTGACCAGCAAAAAGGCAAAACTCAGACGGATGCCGGCAAACAGCGCCGGGCCGTACTCGTGGTGAATGCCGGCTTCGAGCAGCATAGCCGTGGTCTTGCTCTGATTTTTAGGCGACTCGGCGCCGCCCATCCGCCCCAGGTTCACCAGCGCCTTTTCCAGTCCAGGCGGCAATTTCGACTTTTTTGTCGCCGCCTGGGCGATCAAGTCCTGAGCTGCGTCCGCAGTCACCTGCTCCATGTCGCGCAGCCGCCGGGCGGTAGGGGCGTAACGTTGATGCAGCAGTCGCAGCAGAATAACGATTAAAAGAAATACCGACAGAAAGATCGCGATCAAAGCCAGATAGAGCGGCATGACGTTTCCTACTGAAATTTGATACGAATGATTTTGCGAATCACGAGAAAGCCGAGGATCTGCATGACAGCGCCCGTCAGCAGCAGCTTGCGGCCGGTGGGGCTTTCCAACAAGGGGGCGAAATAATCCGGATTGACGGCGTTGATGATGATCATAAAAACCACCGGCATGCTTCCTAACACCCACATGGTCATTCGGCCCTGGGCTGTATAGGTGCGGATCTGTCCCATTAATTTAAACCGTTCGCGGATGGTGTAGCTGATCTTTTCCAGAATCTCGGCCAGATTTCCACCGGTCTCGCGCTGTAACAGCACCGCGGTGACGAAAAGCTTGAGATCGATGCTGTTGACCCGCTGCGTGAGGTTGACCAGCGCCTCGCGCATGGGCAATCCCAGGTTGGTCTCCTCGAACGTTTTGCGGAATTCCACGCCGATGGGATCCGGTGCTTCCAGGCCTACCATTTGAATGGCTTTGTTCAACGCGTGACCCGCGCGCAGCGAGCTGGTCATCATGTCCAGGGCATCGGGAAAAGCGCGCACGAACGCGCGCAAACGGAGATTGCGACGATAGAGGATGATCAGGATGGGCAGCAGACCCAGGCCGAAGACGATGAGAAAGCGCAAGAGAAAATTTGCCGAATGCCGGGTGAACAGCAGGCCCAGCATGATCAGCAATGCAATGCCCAGCAGCAGAGTGCCGACCGTGATCTTGCTGTCGCTCTGCTCCAGCCACTGCTTGAGTTTGCGGGTAAAATCCAATCGGCTGAGGACACGGTTCAACAGGGAGATATCGCTCAACCGTTCATCGCGCAGCACCAGGGGGAGTTGCTCCGGATTCAGGCCCATCTCGACGGAATAGGCGGCCAAACGGCGGTTGATCTTGCGCCGGCTGCCGCGGCCCCGCTCATAGATCAGCAGCAGCACGCTCAGAATGATCAGGAGAAAAAAGAGGAAAAAAGCTACGAGCGGGAGGATCATGAGGCGGCCTCCTCCTTTTGCTCAAACTCAAAGTTCGGCTCGAACATCGCGTCGGGCAGCTTGATGCCGGAGGTCTCGATGCGTTCGGCGAATTTAGGACGAATGCCGGTGGTATGAAAGGTGCCGATCACTTTGCCGTCTTCTCGAATGCCGAGTTTTTCGAAAACAAAAATATCTTGCAGCGAAACCGTATCGCCCTCCATGCCGACGATCTCGGCGATTTTCTGCACTTTGCGGCTGCCGTCGCTCATTCGGGAGATCTGAATGATGATGTTGATGGCGGAGCTGATCTGTTCGCGCATGGCGCGGTCAGCCAGATTGGCGCCGGCCATAAGCACCATGGTCTCGAGTCGGCGCAGCGCATCGCGAGGCGAATTGGCGTGCAGGGTGGTCAGCGAGCCGTCGTGGCCGGTGTTCATCGCCTGCAGCATGTCCAGCGCCTCGGCGCCGCGCACCTCGCCGACGATGATCCGGTCCGGCCGCATACGCAGGGAATTGCGCACCAGATCGCGCTGCACCACGGCGCCCCTGCCCTCGATGTTCGCCGCTCGGGTTTCCAGACGAACCACATGCCGCTGCTGCAGCTGCAGCTCCGCCGCATCTTCCACCGTAATAATGCGCTCGCTGCTGGGCACATAGCCGGAGAGGATGTTCAACAGGGTGGTTTTACCCGAGCCGGTGCCGCCGGAGATAAGGATGTTCAAACGCGCTTTGACCGCCGCGGCGAGCATCTCTGCCATGGAGGGCGTCAGGCTCTGCAGCCGCAGCAGGTCGTCCATGGACAGGCGCTGCATGCCGAATTTCCGGATGGAGAGGATGGGGCCGTCCACTGCCAACGGCGGGATAATGGCGTTGACGCGCGAGCCATCGGGCAGCCGTGCATCCACCATGGGGCTCGATTCATCGACCCGCCGGCCGATCTTGGAGACGATGCGCTCGATGATATGCATGAGATGCGCGTCATCGCGGAATTGGGTGTTGGTGGACTCTAATTTGCCGAATCGCTCGACATAAACTTGATTAAACGTGTTGACCAGAATATCGGAAACCGTGGGATCGTGCAGCAGGGGCTCCAGAGGCCCCAGGCCAAAAGTCTCGTTGAGGATCTCCTCGCTCAGCCGGTCCCGATTGATGTCCCAGGCCAGAGACTCTTCGTTCTGCAGCAGATTTTCGACAACCTCCCGCACCTGCACACGCAGCACTTCAGCGGGAATGGAGTCAAGGACCGCTAGATCGAGCTTATCGATCAGGCGGCGGTGAATGCGCTCTTTTAGCTCATAATACGCATGCTGAGTCTGCAGATTGGGATGGAGCACGGCCGGGTCCCGCACCGCGGCGACAGCGGCCGTCGCCTGGCTTTGTTTTCCGTTCCCTCCTTTTGGCTCCGTCTTTAGACGTTGCAGCAGACTCATCGCCGGTCTCCTATTCTCTGGCCCATCGTTTGAACAATCCTCCCTTGCTCTGCTTGGTCGCCGGCTCCGCTGATCCACCCTGCAACAGCTGCAGCAGTTGCGCCACCTGCAGGCTGAAACGGTTTTGCGGTTTGGTCATGATCACCGGTTCGCCGGTGTTGACGCTTTCGATCAGGGCGCCGTTCTCCTGCAGCGGCAGCCGGATGAAAACCGGCGAGGAGATGGATTTTTCAATCAGCTCCAGGTCATCGCTCATGCGTTGCGGATAGCGATTGAGGATCACCGCCACTTTTTCCTGATGATAGCCCAGGCGCTGGAACAGGGCCAGGGTGCGCTTGAGATTGTAAATCGCGGCCACATCGAGCTGGGCGATGGTGAGAATGGTATCGGCTTCATCCAGGGCGCGAAGGGTTATTTCGCTGAAATAGCTGTCGCAGTCGATAAAAATAAAATCAAACTCTGGGCGCAGCAGATCGATGATCTGAGCCACTGCGGCCGGCGGAATATTGTCCGCCTGCTCCATATTGTCCGGTCCGGCGATAAAGGTCAAGCCGCTGTGATGGCGGGCCAGCGTAGCGTGCAGCTTGGAGACCTCCAGGCCGGACAGATTTTCGACAAGCTCTAAAAGAGAAACGCGCGGCTTGAGGTCGAGAAAAAGAGCGGCGTTGCCCAGCTGCATTTTAAGATCGAGCAATAGCACGCGCTTGCCCAGTCCCTTGGCGGCAAACACGGAAAGATTGGTGGCCAGGGTGGTGGCGCCGACCCCGCCTTTGACGCCATAACAGCAGATCACTCTGGCCGGAGCATGAATCCCCCGCTCCAGCGACCGCTTTTGTGCGGACAGCACTACTCGTTCGATCTCCTCACCAGGCATCTTGGGAAGAAGAAACTCACACGCCCCTTTGCGCATGGCTTGGACGATAAGCTCCGGAGCGGCGCCCTCAGCGGTGCAGAAAAACAGCGTGTGCGGGAAAAGGATGCGCCATCTCTCAAGCCATTTCAGTCCCTCCCCCCCATGAGAAAGATCCAGCAGTGCCAGATCCGGCTGCAGCTTGTTCAGAAGCGTCTGCGCTGACGGCCAATCCTCACTGTGACCGGCCAAATGTAATTTTTCTGATCGTTCGAGGTGATGGAATACGTCCCCGCGTTTGTCCCCGCTGTCGCTGATAAAGATCCAGGATAATGCTTTTTCCATACAAGCCTGTTCCGTCAATCATTCAACCAGATGGATGCCGTACAGATAGGTGTTGCCGCTGCCCCAATCGCCGTGCGTCAGCATCTCCATAAACCGGCCGTATAGATCCTTGCCTTGCATGCCCTCGATGAAAAAGACCGCCAATCCGGTGACGGTGATCGTGTTGCGGCCCGAGTCAGGCGGAAGGTCAGGATCGTAAAGGGGAACGATGCAGATGCGCGGACTGGAATATCCGGCATAGCTGCTGCCCACCACGGATCCGCTGTTGTTGTCCCAATGAGCGTGGGGATCCATTCCCATCAATTGGTCAACCCCTTGTTTTGTGGGTCCCACCATATTTCCCGGCTCGATCTGAAGCACATCGCCGATCTTGACTATGCCGGAGCATCCGTTGACAATGTTCCTTTCATACTCTGCAGCGCCCGGGATCGGATTGCCCCGGTTTACCGGCGGATAATCGGTGGGATAGAAAAAACTGGGATTGGTGCCCGGAGCGCCGACGGAGCCTGATTTGATCAGCACGCGCTCCCCCAGATCAAAACCGAAGTCAGGCACTGCGAAGGGTTTGAGGTGATTGGCGCCGGTAATGGACCCGAGCTCCGCCGTGGCGTCGGCTATGATGTTCAGATTGGCCATGCCCAATACAGGGGCAAAAAACAGCGGCAGCTGCCGGGAGGACTGCACGCGAACTCGGCTGGAACTGGGAAAGGTGACATCGCCGGCGCTGACCGCCACTGGTTGACGGATGCACTGATTGCGACCGGCATAGTCTATTGCGCGCTGGATGGCTTCACTCCGGCTGGTCATCAGGCCGGCTGCGCCGGCCAAAGCAGAAGCATCCACGCCGGCCTGCAGCTGGTTGCGCGCGGCAAGTATATAGCTGACATCGATGGCCAGGGCCGCCAGGCCCATCACCGCCATCATAGAGACGGCTGCCAACACAAAGATGTTGCCCTGCTCGTTTCGCAACAGGCGAAGGCCGAATCGATTGTTTTTCATAATTACCACTCCCCGGATGGCAAGAGCTGCGCGCCCTTGATGATTTGCGGAGAAATCATGATCATTAATTCGCTTTCTTTGTTGCTGAAGCTGGTGCTGCTGAACAAACGCCCGAGCACCGGCAGGCTGCCGAGCAGGGGGATTTTGGATACCGCTTTAACCTGTTCCTGGGAATAAAGTCCGCCGAGAATGAGATAATGATCCTCTTCCAGGTCTACATTGGTGTCGGTTTTACGCGTGGACAGGGCAGGAATGCGAAAGCCGGAGAGAGTGATGCCGTTTTCAAAATCAAGGCTGCTCACCTCAGTGGCCACTTTAAGATTGACCAGGTTGGAATCGAGGACCATGGGGGTGAATTTGAGTTTGATGCCAAACTCTTTGAACTGGATAGTCACAGTCTGCATGCCGGCTGCGCCGGAAACAATCGGGATGGGAAATTCCCCGCCTGCGAGAAAACTGGCCTCCGCGCCTTCACGGGCGCTGAGATTGGGTTTGGCCAGCGTGGTGAGCAGATTTTTTTCCTCCAGCGCCTTGATCATGGCGGTCAGGTTCTGCGTCGGCACAGCGATAAAAAAATCCACAATTTCGCTCAATCCTAACGGATCGGTGTGGCTGACTACATCGCCGGCGAAGCTGCCGACGTCCACCCGCTCGTTGCCGATCTTGCGGTCCTTGACGAGAAAATCCAGCCCAAGCTCGCGAATGGCGATGCGGTTGATTTCGACAAAGCGCACCTGCAGCATCACCTGATGCATGGCCACAGACCGGCGCACAAGAATGCGCTGCTGACGGTAATTGCCCTGCTCGTCCCACACGATCAGAGTGGTGGAGCCCTCTGCCTTGCCGATCAGCACCAGTTGCGAGGCGGAGATGACGCTGGCGTCCGCGATCTCGGGATCGGCGATGGAAACCTTGCTGATGGCCTGGCTGTAAACCAACACTTGCGAATGCCCTGGTTCAATCGTGGTGAGCTCGATCTGTTCCGTGCCGGCAAAAGCAACCCAATCCAGCATCAGGATGCAAGTCATTAACTGCCATCGCAGCCGGCGAAAAAACGGTAAACATGCAATCAACCTCATTCTGCTGATCTCCTTTTCCAAACACCCTTCACGGCTTTTGCGGCTTGCTCTCTTTTGCGGTTCCCTCATCCAGAATCACTTCGGACCGCACGTTGGACCGATAGACTTCGATCACCTGTTTGGGCGGCTCCTGAACCGGTTGCGGTTGAACAGCCGGCGCTGGTGCGGCTTCGGTGCGCGGAACGCGCGGCTGCGGCGGCGGCTGCACAGGCTTATTTTTATTGATCAGCTCTTTCAGTCGAACGCCTGAAGGGGTGGCTTCAGCCTGATCAGCAGTATTGCGCAACACCAACTGCAGTTTGCCCTCGTAACTTCCCAGTGCCAGCTTTTCCGCCTGCTCCGGGGTCACCAACAGAGTGACCGATTTGACGGTGATCGGTTCGTTGTCCTTGGTGTCCACGGTTTGGTCTACTGCCAGGACCTCGATGTTTTCCAAAATCGTGGTGGTGGTGGATTCCTCCTTGTCGCCGGTCGCGGAAACCGTAGCCAGCACATCGACCCTGGCGTGAGGCAGAATGAATCCGCTGACGCCGCTGACGACGTTGACCGCCACGGTCATGGCGCGCATGCCGGCTGGTATGGCGGCGGCAAAGCCGCTGCTGGATCCCTGCGCAGCCAAACGTGATTCCAGCACCACTTCGCCGGCGTAAATTTCGGTTTTTGTCACCCGGCCCACGAGGTCAGTGATTTGTGAAAAACTGCCGGCAGGCGTCAATTCAGGGGGATATTCTTTTACCTGCAGCATAGTCTCATCCAATCGCGTGCCAACCGGAAGATTGACTTTGGCGATCAGCACCGTACGCACCATCTCCTCTTTTTTCTGCAAAGAGGTTTTCTGATTCTGCAGATAGGAATAGGTGCCCAACGTAGCCAGCAGGGCGGCCAAAACAGCGAGAGGGATCAGGTATTTGAGCTTGAGCAGAAACATCGTATGGACTCCGTGTTAGCCTTCCCAGTGCATCGTCGTACTGCGCGTAAGGTTAAAAGGGCCGACCAGGCCTGGTATAACCGCATTGGTCAAAGGAACATAGGTTCCGCTCACCGTTACGGTTACAGCATGGCTTCCGCCGGGGCCGGAGATGGTGATAGAGACGCCGGTCAGGCCGCTGCCTGCCAGCAAATTCAACGCTGTGCTTCTGACGCGCGCTCCGTCCGGCGAGGTGACTGCTGCAACGCGGGCGCCTTCCCGGGCGGCGCTGGTGAGAACGTTCATGGTCTCCCACAGCCGACCGAATTCGATGATGCCGAAGAGAAGCAGAATAAAGATGGGAATCACCAGGGCGAATTCAACCAGAGACTGGCCTTTTTGCGATTTGCAAAATTTTTTCATCACACCATTCCTAAAAAAATGGTAAAACAGGTTCCCAGAGCGATGGCGATCCCATAAGGCAACTCCAACCGCCGAACAGAGCCGGCGGTTTTTGTTCCGGCTCGTTGCTGGTAAAGGTGCATGCTGATTCTCACCAGCGCCAGCACTCCTCCGGCAAGAGCAATGCAAAACAGCGCCTGAACGGCGGCAGGAAAGGCGAACAGGGCGCCGACGCCGGCCATCAGTTTGACGTCGCCGGCGCCCATGCCGCCTAACCAGTAGACCACAGCGAAAGGGATCGCTCCCACCGCTGCGCCGAGCACAGAGGCGGACAAGCCTGCAGTTCCCTCAGCAGTTACATGCAGACCGATGCCGGCGATGAACGCCGGCAGAGTCAGCCAGTTGGGTATGCGCCGTTGGCGCAGATCCCACCAGGCAGCTGCAAGAGCAATAACCAGTAGCAGCGCAATCTTCAGCCTCATCAGAAATCGCCTCAGGTCATCTGCTAAAATCGCAGGGAACCACATGGATTGATCTAGAAGACGCGCTGGTAATTTCCCCGCTTCATGGGCGACGCTCAGTGTCAATTGCGTCTATCCCAATTATCTCATCACAAAGCCATATAAATTACTATAGCAAAGCCTCTTTTCCGGGTTCCCAGTAAAAGTGCTAAATACTTCCCGAACAAATTGCTATAAAGCTCCTGCAATGTTTCTCAATACAGCGTCGATCTGATTACCAAGAAGCGTAACAGCAGCAATAACGACTACTGCGATCAACACCAGAATCAACGCGTACTCAGCCAGTGTCTGTCCCTCTTCTTTTGAAAAGAGACCACGGAAGAAATTGATGACTGCTTGCATGTTCTACTCCTTTGTTTTGGTTGACAGTGAATTAAATGGTACCGCTGGTGAAGATAGAACGCTTTTGCATCCCCCCTTTCGAGAATATCAGTACGACCTCCGATCCACCACCCGTACGAGCCACAATATAATGAATTCACTTACAGTCACAGTAACTGTTGCTACGGCCAGCTGCCGACCACCCGATTGTACAGCGCGAGAATCTGGCCGCCGAATAAGGTCAAAGCCGCAATAACCGCCAGGGCGATCAACAGCAGGATGACGGCATACTCCATCAGCGTCTGCCCATCCTCCTCTCGCAACCGGATAGAGAAAAAACGGCCGAGCCTTCGCATCAAACGATCCATCAAAGATGACAGAAAGAGCACCAAACGCCTCCCTGCGGATTCGTTCCATTCCATTTTTATAAATACAGCAATCAGGCTTTGCTGCCGATTAGATTAAGCAAAGCGTAAAATTAGTGGAAGCTGTGAAAAAGCAGACAATCTAACCCCGGGATGAGATCCAGCAAATCCGTCGAATGGACGTTGCCCGTCGTCGTTGCTTGACTTGCATCGCACCGGCCGCGTTATCAATCACGCCATCAAGCCTTGTTGACAGATGGGCAATCTCCTGGTTTAACAAGATCCTGGTAAAGAAAGGTTTAACTCACACGGTCTGTGCAAAATACCTTCGCATAGTTACGATACAGCTAAAGCTGCGCTTTCGACGTTCCTCCTGCGCCTGGATGACGCGTTTTTCGTTTAAGCATATCATGTTAACAACGCATCGTTTTACTATAAGCAAAATTATCGAACAAGTCAAGCGATTTTTTATTATTTTAAAATTTTAATAATTAATTACTTAAAAGACATTCTTTGCCGCCTCCCTCTTCTCGCACTTGAGCGGGATAAATAAAAAACACTTTTTTAGACATACTTTTTAAATATCCACGAAACGATTCAGTGAAAATCCTTTTCGTTTCAAACGATTCAAACCCGGCCAGCCGGTCAGCAGCCGGCCGGGTTCATTTTTTGCCTACTAAATTACTTTCTATTGCAGCAGAAGCATTTTCATATCCTTGATGTACCTCCGCTCGCTGCTGACAACCTCCAGCCGGCAGAGATAAACGCCTGAGGTGACTTTACGGCCGGCGTAATCCCGTGCATCCCACCTGATCTGGTAATTTCCCGTGTTCTGCGTTCCGTTGACCAGCGTCGCGATCTCTTGTCCAAGGGTGTTAAAGACCCTGAGAACCACAGTGGCGGGCTCAGGTATCTGATACGAGATGCAGGTCTCAGGATTAAAAGGATTGGGATAATTCTGCTGCAGGTGAAAGCTCATGAGTTCGGGATCACCGGCATGCGCCACGTCAGTAGTCAGGATAAAATGAGCGACCATGCTGGTATCGGCAAACAGGGTGATGCTTTTTACCGACGTCGTATCTTTCTCATCGCCATTCCAGCTGCGGAATTGATAGTTCGTGCCTGCCACGGCGCTCAAAGTGAGCTGAGATCCGAAATCATAATCAGTCTGTTGCGGACTCTGGTTGACTTGTCCGCCGCCGGCCGGATCCGCAGAAACGGCAAGCGTGATCCCTTTGACGACTACCGTATGGCCGTCGCTCCAGTTCGAAACGATTTCCGGATGGGTTCGACACCGAGCTCGAGCGCGAACGATGATGCCATCCGAATAAATGGCTGAGGCTTTGTAAATATGCGACCGTTTGCCGTCCCCCCAGGCGAAATCATTATACGCGGTCATCAGGGTGTCGCTGGAGCCGGCATCCAACTCTTGCAGCATCAAAGCGCTGGCGGCTTTGCCCTTGTACTCCTGTCCGGGTTTACCGGCAAAGTCAATCCGCAATTCAACCTCGCCATCCTCGCCCGAAAGCAGGTTGGTGAAACGGGCGATATAGCCGGTGTTGGTGTTATCTGCCGGAAGCCGGGTTGAAGCATCATTGGCGCCGGAAAAGAGCGGCTGGCCGGCTTCGTCCGTCCCGTTCGAACTCTCGTTGGCGAATCCCGCAGCGCCGAACAGCGACACCGATGACGCATGATCCCATCCGCCGGCGCCTATGTTGGAAAAGAACACCAGATGATATTTTTTGTTCTTATCCAAGCCGCGCAAAGAGATGATCAGCGGGCTGTCCGGCGCATTTTCATAGGAGATGGTCCCAAGGCAGCTGACGATGCCGTTGAAAAACTTGTGCGCATCGGTACCGGCTTTCGGCTCCGCTCCCAACCCGGCGGTATCCTTGAAATAGCCGCCGGTCACCTGGAGCGTGATGTCCGTCAGATCGCCGGATTGGTAATCCATCAGACGGCCCCAACCGGGCAATCCGGATTGGCCGTTGGGCGAGGTGATTTTGGTGATATTACCCGTCTGTTGATCCGTGCAGGTTCCCCATTCAGAAAAATTGGCATCGCCCCAATCGAACTCGTATTCGATTTCATGGCCGAGGTTGCTGGCCGCGCTGTCGACGGAAAATGTCAACAGTTGCCCTCTGAAAGCGAACGAAGGACCGGTCGGAATGCATGGCACGCTGACGACCTCCTCGATCTCTTCGAAATAGGCGGTCACAGTCCGGTTGCCGTCCAAAGTGACCGTGGTCGAAGCGCTGTCCGCCTGGGCCGCCGCTCGGGACCAGTTGACGAAGCGGTATCCGGCCGCTGGAACCGCGATAATGGGAATCACGCTGTTGGCGGCAAAATGATGGACGCCGACGGCCGGCGTGGTCGTTCCACATCCCTCCGGACTCACCGCCATCGTCAACAAATATTGAATCTGACTAAAATTGGCCTGTACGGTTTTGTTGGCGTTCATCACGATGGTGTACACGCCGTTGGTGTTGATCACAAAAGCGGAATCCGCGCCGCTCCAAGAAGTGAAGGTATACCCTGAACTTGGCGACGGCGTTAAAGTAACCGTTGTACCTATCGGATAGATCCCACCGGCCGGATTCAAAGTCACCGTGCCATGACCGTCGTTGCCGGCGGTCAGAGCGTAGGTGATCTGGATGAAATTGGCGGTCACCGCTTTGTTGCTGTTCATGAAAAGTGTGAACACGCCGCCGTTATTCACCACGTCTGATGCATTGGCGCCGGTCCAGTGACTGAAGGTATAACCGGAAGCCGGATTCGGCGTCAACGTCACCGTGGCCCCGGCCGCATAGACACCGCCGGACGGACTCAACGTCACCGTGCCATGACCGTCGTTGCCGGCAGTCAGAGTATAGGTGATCTGGGTAAAATTGGCAATTACTGCTTTGTTGCCGTTCATGACGATGGTGTACACTCCACCGGTGTTCACCACGTCAGCCGCATTGGCGCCGGTCCAGGAACTGAAGGCGTATCCAGGACCCGGATTCGGCGTCAACATCACTGTGGTCCCGGCCGCATAGACGCCGCCTGATGGACTGAGCGTCACCGTGCCATGGCCGTCGTTGCCCGCGGTCAGAGTGTAGGTGATCTGGGTGAAATTGGCGGTCACCGCTTTATCGCTGTTCATGACAATGCGAAAAACACCGCCGCTGTAGGTGATATCCCCGGCGTTGGGTCCGGACCAGGTGCTGAATGAGTATCCTGAACTCGGATTCGGCGTCAGCGTTACCGTGGTCCCGGCCGCATAGACGCCGCCTGATGGACTGAGCGTCACCGTGCCATGGTCGTCGTTGCCCGCGGTCAGAGTGTAGGTGATCTGGGTGAAATTGGCGGTCACCGCTTTATCGCTGTTCATGACAATGTGAAAAACACCGCCGCTGTAGGTGATATCGCCGGCGTTGGGTCCGGACCAGGTGCTGAACATATATCCGGAGCTCGGATTCGGCGTCAACGTCACTGTAGTCCCGGCCGCATAGACGCCGCCTGATGGACTGAGCGTCACCGTGCCATGGCCGTCGTTGCCCGCGGTCAATGTGTAGGTGATCTGGGTGAAATTGGCAGTCACCGATTTATTGCCGTTCATGACAATGCGATAGACGCCACCACTGTAGGTGACATCCCCGGCGTTGGTTCCGGACCAGGTGCTGAACATATATCCGGAGCTCGGATTCGGCGTCAGCGTCACCGTAGTCCCGGCTGCATAGACGCCGCCTGATGGACTGAGCGTCACCGTGCCATGGCCGTCGTTGCCCGCGGTCAATGTGTAGGTGATCTGGGTGAAATTGGCAGTCACCGATTTATTGCCGTTCATGACAATGCGATAGACGCCACCACTGTAGGTGACATCCCCGGCGTTGGTTCCGGACCAGGAGCTGAACATATATCCGGAATTCGGATTCGGCGTCAGCGTCACTGTAGTCCCGGCTGCATAGACGCCGCCTGATGGACTGAGCGTCACCGTGCCATGGCCATCGTTGCCCGCGGTCAGAGTGTAGGTGATCTGGGTGAAATTGGCGGTCACCGATTTATTGCCGTTCATGACAATGCGATACACGCCACCACTGTAGGTGACATCCCCGGCGTTGGTTCCGGACCAGGAGCTGAACGTATATCCGGAATTCGGATTCGGCGTCAGCGTTACCGTGGTCCCGGCCGCATAGACACCACCGGACGGACTCAACGATACTGTGCCATGGCCGTCATTGCCCGCGGTCAATGTGTAGGTCGTTAGAATAAAATTCGCCTGCACTGTCTTGTTTCCATTCATAACGATCGTGTACACTCCGCCGGTGTTGATGATATCTCCGACATTTGTCCCGGTCCAGGAACTAAAGGTATAACCTGAAGCAGGCACAGGCGTCAACGTCACCGTGGTCCCGGCCGCATAGACACCACCGGACGGACTCAACGATACTGTGCCATGGCCGTCATTGCCCGCGGTTAAAGTATAAGTGATCTGCGTGAAAAGAGCAGTGACGGATTTGTTGCCATTCATCACTATGGTATATACACCGCCCGTGTTGATCACATCCCCGTCATTGGTCCCGGTCCAGGAGCTGAACAGATATCCGCTGTTCGGTACAGGGGTCAAGGTCACCGTGGTCCCGGCCGCGTAGGTGCCGCCAGGAGGAGTCAAGGTAACAGTTCCATGGCCGTCGTTGCCGGCGGTCAACGTGTAGGTAGTTTGGCTGAAATTGGCTGTCACGGTCTTGCTGCTGTTCATCGTAACCGTTGTCGTTGCGCTGTTTGGATTGGCAACGTTTCCGGTCCAATTCACAAACTGATATCCTGAGGCCGGTGAGGCAGTGACGGTGACAACCGTACCTGAATTATAAGTGTGCGCGCCGATGGAAGGTGTCGTTGTACCCCCTCCTGCCGGACTCACTGCCATTGTCAGGGTGTACGTGATCTGGGTAAACGTCGCGGTCACGCTTTTGGCCGCATCCATGGTGATGGTGGTGGGATTCGTGGAACCGGTCAACGCGCCGCTCCAGCCGCTAAAAGTCCAGCCCGCTGCCGGATTTGCCGTCAACGTCACCACGGCGCCGTGGGCATAGCTGGTTTGGTCCGGATCTTTGGTCACGCTTCCGGATCCCACGGTATTGATCGTCAGGCTATAGGTGTTCTGGGCAAAATTCGCGGTCACCGTCTTGTTCTGATCCACGCTCACCGTGGTCGAGGCGCTGGTCGGATTGGCCACCGCTGCACCGCCGCTCACCGTCCAATTGACAAAATGATATCCCGTGGCTGCAGTGGCGGTGATCGGCACTGATTCGCCGGATGCATAACTGTGTCCACCCACTGCCGGCGTCGTCGTTCCGCTGCCGCCCGGACTCACCGCCATAGTCAGCGTATAGGTGATCTGGGTAAACGTCGCGGTCACGCTTTTGGCCGCATCCATGGTGATGGTGGTGGGATTCGTGGAACCGGTCAACGCGCCGCTCCAGCCGCTAAAAGTCCAGCCCGCTGCCGGATTTGCCGTCA
>Ga0209311_1000303_pt1 | contig 50619 bp, 55 predicted proteins | sample AD_UKC045_MetaG_FD_184417 | JGI IMG/M metagenome (GOLD analysis project Ga0209311, IMG submission 184417) | Active sludge microbial communities of municipal wastewater-treating anaerobic digesters from USA - AD_UKC045_MetaG (SPAdes) (version 2) | ecosystem: Engineered > Bioreactor > Anaerobic >...
AAATTCTATAAATAATATTGTAGATTTAGCAAACTATGTGATGTATGAAGTAGGGCAACCTTTACATTGTTTTGATGCTAATAAAATAACAAATAAAGTTTTTGTTAGAATGGGGAAAATTGGGGAGGAAATGCAATCTTTTGATGGGACAATACTAAAAATTGATGAAAATGTTTTAGTTATTGCAGATTCTTTAAGGCCAATAGCTATTGCTGGGATTATTGGATCAGAAGATTCTGCTGTAAAAGATACAACAAATTCTATAGTTCTTGAAGCTGCTAATTTTGATTATGTGACAGTTAGAAAGACAATGCAAAAATATGGATTTAGAACTGACGCTGGTTCAAGATATGAAAAGCAACTAGATCCAGAATTAGCACTAGTTGGAATGAGAAGATTTCTTACTTTATTAAAGGAAATGTGCCCTAGGATATCTATTGAATTACCATTAAATTTTGATAATTTTGATAAAGAAGAGAAAAATATATTTATTGATTTTGAGTTTATAAGAAATAAAATAGGTGCTGATATAGATGATGAATATATAAAAACAACGCTTACTAGCCTTGGCTTTGGTGTTAAACAAATAGATGAGAAAACAATAAGCATATCTGTTCCAAGCTTCAGGAAGAGAGATATATCTATAAAAGAAGACATTGTTGAAGAAATATCTCGTATGTATGGATATAACAATATAGAATCATTGCCAATCAATACGAGCCTTACAAAACCTATAAATAATGGGCTTAGAGATTTTGAAAGAGAAACTAAAAGTTTTATGATTGCAAATGGTTTTTCTGAAGTTTTAAATTATTCTTTTGTTTCATCTTCTGATTTAAATGATTTTAATATAGATGAATCTAAAGCTGTAAAGCTAATAAATTCTTTAACGGTTAATCAAAATATTTTAAGAACAACACTTTTAATCAACTTATTAAAAAATGTTAAAGATAATTTAAGATTTAAAAATGATTTTAGAATTTTTGAAATAGGAAGAGTATTTGATAATTCAATAGAAAGCGATCAGTATGAAAATTTACCTTTCCAAAATTATTATTTTGCTGGCATTGTAACAGCAGAAGAAAAAGATAATTTATTTTTTGATATTAGGGGAGTTATAGATAATTTTTTGAAACTATTTAAGTTTGATTTTGAATATGTTGTTAAAGATAAAGAAGATATCCCTTTATATTGTCATTTTGGTAGATATGTAGATATATATATTAATAAAGAAAAAGTAGGGTATATAACTGAATTTAATCCAGAATTATTAATAAAATATAAAATAAAACAAAAGGTTGGGATATTTGAGATTGATTTTGAAAAATTATTTTCTTTATTAAAAGATAATATTTATTATAAACAAATATCTAAGTTTCAAAAATCAGAGATAGATTTAAGTGTTATAGTAGATAAAGATGTTTTATGGAAAGATATGAAAGCAGAGATATTAAGAACATCAGAATATATTGAATCTGTTAAACTGTTTGACATTTATACTGGTGATAAAATAGGTGATGATAAAAAATCTTTAGCTTTTAGAATGACATTTTCAAACCCTAATAGGAATTTAAATCAATATGAAATAGACTCTTTATGGAAGCAAGTCTATGAAAATTTAAATGAAAAGTTTGAAGCTGAGATAAGAAAATAAATAAAGCACATACTAAATAAATGTGCTTTTTTATATTGTATTTTGTGTATAAATCCTTTATTTTTCCTGATTTATATGATAAAATATATAAGTTAAAGCTTTAAAATTAAAAAATATATGGTAAAAGATAAAAAAAATGTAGATAAAGAGTATTCTGCAAAAGATATACAAGTTTTAGAAGGATTAGAGCCTGTTAGAAAAAGACCAGGAATGTATATCGGGAATACATCTAAAGAAGGACTTCATCATCTAATTTGGGAAATAGTAGATAATTCAATAGATGAAGCTATTGCTGGTTACTGTGATAGAATAGAGATTACTTTATATAAAGATGGATTTGTATCTGTTGAGGATAATGGTAGAGGTATACCAGTAGAAAAGCATGAAAAAACTGGTAAAAGTGCACTTGAAACAGTATTGACAATATTACATGCTGGTGGGAAGTTTGAGAGGAATAAAGGTTATAAAGTAGCAGGTGGCTTACATGGAGTTGGAGCATCTGTTGTAAATGCTTTATCTAGTGATTTTGTAGCTCAGGTATATAGAGACGGAAATATATATGAACAAAGATATAAAATAGGTATACCACAAGGCGAAGTAAAAGTTGTTGGTAAAACTAATAAAATTGGGACTAAAATATCATTTAAAGCTGATAATACAATATTTACAACGACAGAGTATTCTTTAAGAAGAATATTATCTCATTTAAGGCAGCAAGCATATCTTACAAAACAAGTAAGAATTATAATTAATGATTTTAGAAATGAAGATAATAAATTAACATATGAATTTTATTTTGATGGAGGTATAAAATCATATGTAAGATATTTAAATCGAAATGAAAAGCATGTTCAGGAGCATATTTTTTATTTTGAAAAAGAACAAGATAATGTGAATGTTGGAGTTGCTTTACAATATACAGAAGATTATGATGAAAATGTTTTAGCTTTTGCTAATAATATTTATAACTTAGAAGGTGGTATGCATGTTATAGGTTTTAGAATAGCATTAACTAAATGTATAAATAATTATGCGAGAGGTAAGGGGTATTTAAAAGAAAAAGATGAAAATTTAACTGGTGATGATGTTAAAGAAGGATTAACTGCTGTTATCTCTGTAAAAGTCCCAGAGCCACAGTTTGAAGGTCAAACAAAAGCAAAACTAGGTAATATTGAAGTAAAAGGTATTGTCGAAGGGCTTTTTAAAGATGCTTTTTCAATATTTCTTGAGGAAAATCCAAAAGATGCTGAAAATATAATAAAAAAGTGCATGTTATCAGCTGAAGCTAGGAATGCTGCAAGGAGTGCTAGAGATACTGTATTAAGGAAAAGTGCAATGGATGGATTTACATTACCTGGCAAACTTGCTGATTGTTCATCAAGATCAGTAGAAGAAACAGAGTTATTTATAGTAGAAGGTGATTCTGCTGGAGGTTCTGCAAAACAGGGGAGAGATAGAAAATTCCAAGCAATTTTACCTATGTGGGGGAAGATGATGAATGTTGAAAAAACTAGAATAGATAAAATTTTAAAATCAGAAAAATTATTACCTTTAATTATAGCAATAGGAACTAATGTTGGTGATAATTTTGATATTTCAAAATTAAGATATGGGAAAATAATATGTATGACTGATGCAGATGTTGATGGTGCTCATATTAATACTTTACTTTTAACTTTCTTTTTTAGATATTTCAGACCTTTATTAGAACAAGGACATGTATTTTTAGCTCAGCCACCATTATATAAATTGTCTTATCAAAAAGAAGTAAAATATTTATATTCTGATGAAGAGTTATTGAAAGGAACAGAGAAGTTAGAAAAAGAAAATATAAAATATGATGTGCAAAGATATAAAGGTCTTGGAGAAATGAATCCAGAGCAACTTTGGGAGACAACAATGAACCCGAAAACAAGAATATTAAAAAAGGTAGAGATAGAAGATGCTGAAAAAGCTAATGATGTTTTTGATATGCTTATGGGTATTGATGTTAATCCAAGAAAAGTATTTATAGAAACTCATGCTACAAGTGCTGCTAATTTAGATATATAATTTATGTTCATTTTAGGCTCTTGACTAAAATTTTTGTTATATATATAATGTATTCATTGCTAAAAATGGAAGTATGTTTATAATTTAATAAATGGAAGGAAACATGAATTAACCGTTAATTCATTTTTAGATATTTTATAAAAATATCAAATTATTATAAGAGTTTGATCCTAGCTCAGGATGAACGCTGGCGGCGTGTCTAAGGCATGCAAGTCGAACGCACGTTATGGTGCGTGGCAAACGGGAGAGTAATACTTTGGTAACCTACCTCTTAGTCGTGAATAACTTCTTGAAAAATTAGATAATACACGATGGTCTGGATTTTCATATGAAAGTCTAGTAAAGATTTATCGCTAAGAGAGGGGCCTAAGGCCTATCAGCTTGTTGGTGAGATAATAGCCCACCAAGGCAACGACGGGTAGCAGGTGTGAGAGCATGACCTGCCCCATTGGGACTGAGACACTGCCCAGACACCTACGGGTGGCTGCAGTTAAGAATATTCCACAATGCACGAAAGTGTGATGGAGCGACGCCGCGTGAATGATGAAGCCCTTCGGGGTGTAAAGTTCTTTTATTAAGGAAAAATTTTTGATGTTACTTAATGAATAAGGGGCTGCTAACTTCGTGCCAGCAGCAGCGGTAATACGAAGGCCCCGAGCGTTATCCGGATTTACTGGGTGTAAAACGTCTGTAGATGGTTTGAAAAGTTAAATGTAAAATCTTTTAGCTTAACTAAAAACTTGCATTTAATACTGTCATAACTAGAGGACGGGGGAAGTAAGTGGAATTCCCGGTGTAGTTGTAATAAGCGTTAATATCGGGAAGAACACCAAAAGTGAAAACAGCTTACTAAAACGTTCCTGACATTGAGAGACGAAAGCGTGGGGAGCGATACGGATTAGATACCCGTGTAGTCCACGCCCTAAACGATGAGTGCTAAGCATTGGAAGTATCGACCCTTTCAGTGCTGTTATATTCAAGCTAACGCCTTAAGCACTCTACCTGGGGAGTACGACCGCAAGGTTAAAACTCAAAGGAATTGACGGGGACCCGCACAAGCGGTGGAGCATGTGGTTTAATTCGACAATAAACGGAGAACCTTACCAAGGCTTGACATTTGCAGAATCCTTTGGAAACAGAGGAGTGCTCGCAAGAGAGCTGTAAAACAGGTGCTGCATGGTTGTCGTCAGCTCGTGCTGTGAAGTGTATGGTTAAGTCCAATAACGAGCGCAACCCCTATTGTAAGTTACTATGTCTTACGAAACTGACCACTTCAAGTGGTAGGAAGGTGGGGATGACGTCAAATCAGCACGGCCCTTACGCCTTGGGCCACACACGTGCTACAATGGGTAAGAACAAAGGGTAGCTAAGTCGCAAGATGGAGCTAATCCCAGCAAAATTACCCTCAGTTCAGATTGAGGTCTGCAACTCGACCTCATGAAGTCGGAATCGCTAGTAATCGTGGGTCAGCACACCACGGTGAATACGTTCTCGGGTCTTGTACACACCGCCCGTCACGTCAAGAGAGCTGGTAATACCCGAACATCGATGTTAAATCAATGGAAGGTAGGATCAGTAATAGGGATGAAGTCGTAACAAGGCAGGGGTAGCGGAAGCTGTTCCTGGATCACCTCCTTTCTAGGGAGTAAATATGATTCTTTTTTTAAAGAATCTTTGTCGACTACTAACTATAGTAGAACGGAATTCATGCTTTTCTTCCATTTATTAGACTATAAAATACCGTCAATTTTTATGAGTTATAAAAAATCATGGTTAAGATCATGATTTTTTATTTTATAATAGACATAATATTTTTAAAATGTTATTATTTATATTATGGAAGAAATATATGAGCAAATTAAAATTATTTATGAAGATAAGAATTATTTAATTGTTTATAAACCATATAATCTTACTGTTCATAAGCCTAATATCAAATATCCATTTCCTACATTGGCTGATTTTTTAATACAAAAGTATCCAGAGTTAAAAAATGTTGGAGATGACCCTATATTAAGACCTGGTATTGTTCATAGATTAGACAAGGAGACCTCTGGTATAATGCTTATACCTAGGAATCAAGATGCATATAATTATTACAAAAAATTATTTAAAAATGGAAAAATAGTTAAAAAATATTATGTATTAGTTCATGGGAATGTATATAATGATTTTGAAGTAGATAAACCAACCATGAGATCAAAGACTGATGGAGCTAAATTTTGTACACCTGCTTTAAATACTCCATATTATAACCAAGCAAAAAATGCTTTAACTAAATTTGAAGTAATAAAAAATTATAAAGGATTTTGTTTATTAAGAGCTATACCAAAAACTGGTAGAACTCATCAGATAAGAGTTCATTTACAATCTGTTTCTAGGATAGCTGCTGGTGATAAATTGTATAAGCCAAAAAAATTTCAAACTCCTAGAAAGTTAAATAGGTTATTTTTGCATGCATATTATTTAGGTTTTAAAGATCAAAATGGTAATAAAGTAGAATATAAAATAGGATTGCCTAAAGATTTAAGTGATTTTTTAAAAACTTTACAAGATAAATAATATGTTTAAGAAAATTATTACAATTACAGGGAAAGCAGGTTGTGGCAAGTCTACTGTTGCAGATTTATTAGCAAAGAAGTTAAATTACAGAATTTTATCATCAGGGGACCAAATGAGGAAAATTGCTAAACAATATAATATGAATATTGTTGATTTTGTTGGTAAATATTTACCAGAGCATAAAGAGATTGATTATAAACTGGATAATTTATTCCTAGATATTTGTAAGAAGGAAGAAGATATTATTATTCCAACAAGAGTAATGACATATATATTAGAAAAGAATAATATTGAGCATTTTAAGGTTTTTTTATATGCAACTAAAGATGTAAGAATTAAAAGAATATATGAAAGAGAAGGAGGTAAAATTTCTGATATTAAGAAAAAATTAGAAGAAAGAGATTATCTAGATTCTATTAGATATAAAGATTTATATAGGATTGACATAAATGATTTAAGCATGTATAATCTTATATTATATACTCATTTTACTAAAAATAATTTTGGTAAGATAAGAATAAAAATTAAGCAAGGTAATAAGTTTTTTATAAAATATATTAAAAGTAAAGATACATTACCTTCTACATTAGCAGATATTATAATTAATGAATATAAAGAATATGCCAGAAGAAACTAAGCAAGAAGAGGTTTTAAACCCAGAAGAAATAGAAAAAATAATAGAAGAAGAGCCTAAAAAAGTTGATGATGTATTAGCAGAAGTTGTTGTTAATGAAAAAAGTAAGAAAAAAATAAAAGCAACAGATATTAAAGTTGGAATGTATCTTAGAGTATATCAGAGGATATTTGAATTAAATGCAAAAGGTGAAGAAAAGGGGAGATTACAGATGTTTGAAGGGTTAGTTATAGCTAGAAAGCATGGTAATGAACCTGGTGCAACATTTACTGTTAGAAAAGTGACGAAAACTGGCCATATAGTAGAAAGAATATATCCAGTATATCTACCAACACTAGAAAAAATAGAATTAATGAAAATTGCCAAAAGAAAAAAATCAAAGATGTATTACTTGAGAAATAGAAAAACAAATAAATTAAAATTTGTAAAATAGAGACTTCGCTAAAAGCGGAGTTTTTAAATGAATTTTTATATAAAGGAGGGAAAGTATGAATACTACATTTAAAGATGACATGACTGAAAGAGATATATATTTGCATTATCTTTTAAATGGTGGAAGATTAACAAAAAATGAGTTTAATGAAGTTATAAATTATGTTCCAGAAGAAGAAATAAGAAAATACTTATGGATGAAAATCCCAGAAGATGATTTAAAATTAATTTTAAGAATATATCATGTAGTATCAAAAAGAAAACCTTTGTGTTCTATAGATGATGTTGAAATAGTCTGTGAATATAGGGCACTTAGGGATATATTATAATATAATTAACCGTCATTTAAAGAATAATGACGGTTTTATTTTATATTTATTGTTAAACCAACATCATTATTAACTAAAAAGCTACATTTATAGAATGAAGGAATTTTAAATTTTACATAAGGATTTAATGATAGACCATATTTTTCTTTTGGTATTCCAAAGATATCTGTGTCTAGTTTATTATTATTATTCTCATCAATAAATGCAATAATTGCATATCTACCAGGTTTAATATTATTAAATACATAAATAGTACTATTGTTATCTATATTTTTAGAAACAAATATCATCGCTTTTTTATAATCATATGGAAATCCATTTTTACTATTAAATAATGCTATTTTTATATTATTAAGATTATTTATATTATTTATTTTTATTGTTATATTAAAATTATTCTTACTAACAGTAACAATAGGAGTTTCTACTGTTAGATTGTTTGTATTTTTTGTATTAAAAGAATTATAGCTTTTTTCTAATAGATCTATTAAGAATGGAATAATAAGTATTATTGTAAATTGTATTACTTTTTTTGTGTCTATTTTCATAAAAATATATTAAAATAAATAGAATAAGTTATCAAGTCTTGCTATTCATTTAAAAATATTATATACTATTTTTATATTTTATTTGGGTGCTTAGCTCAGCTGGTCCAGAGCATCTCGTTTACACCGAGGGGGTCAGGGGTTCGAATCCCTTAGCACCCACCAGAAATTAAACTAATAAAATAAATAATAATATTTTGACAGACAATATATGTTATTGTCTGTATTTTATTTTATAGAAAATAATGACAAAGTAATATAATAGTGATATATTATTTATATTATTAATTTTTTATATGGTAAGAACAAGATTTGCACCAAGTCCTACTGGATTTTTACATATTGGCGGTTTAAAAACTGCTCTTTTTGCATATTTATTTGCAAGAAAAAATAATGGATCTTTTATATTAAGGATAGAAGATACTGATCAGAATAGATATGTTAAAGGTGGGATGGAACAAATAATATGGTCTTTAAAATGGGTTGGCATAAGTTATGATGAAGGACCTGATGTTGGTGGGCAGTATGGGCCATATATACAAACACAAAGAAAAGATATATATCAAAAATTTGCTATTGAGCTTATAAACAGGGGCTTTGCATATTATTGTTTTTGCTCTAGTGAAAGATTAAATGAGCTAAGAAAATATCAAAATGAACATCATTTGCCATCTAAATATGATAGACATTGCTTAAACTTATCAAAAGAAGAAATAAAAAAAAGAATTGAAAATGGCGAGAAGTATGTTATAAGGATGAAAATACCTGATAATGAGATTATAAAATTTCATGATTTAATAAAAGGAGATGTTGAATTTAATTCTAATGAGCTAGATGATCAGATATTAATTAAATCAGATGGGCTTCCAACATATCATTTTGCTGTTGTTATTGATGATCATTTAATGAATATAACTCATGTAATTAGAGCTGATGAATGGCTTTCATCAACTCCAAAACATATTTTATTATATAGATATTTTGGTTGGGATATACCTCAATATGTCCATGTTCCACCTATATTAGGGCAAGATGGAAAGAAAAAATTAAGTAAAAGAGAAGGTTCTGTATCAGTAAATCAATTTGCTGAAGCAGGATATTTAAGAGAAGGTTTAATTAATTATTTAGCTTTATTAGGATGGAATCCTGGGACAACAGAAGAGATATTTACAATAGATGATTTAATAAACAGGTTTGATTTAAATAAATGCCAGAAAGCTGGTGCTATATTTGATCCTAAAAGATTAGATTGGATAAATGGGCAGCATATTAGAAAAATGACATTAGAAGATTTTTCTAATAGGGTTATAGAATATGTAGAAAATTACAAAAAAGATGATAAAAGATTTGCTAAAGTGCTAGACAGCAATGATTTAGTATCAAGATTTATGATAATTGAAAAGCAGAGAATCAATAAATTATCTGAAATAGAAGATGATTTATATATGCTAGATTTTGATTATAAATATGATATAAATGGTATATTTAATGCGAAAATGGGAGTAGACAAAGATAATATTAAAGATATACTGGAGAAAAGTATTGATTTTATACAAAATAAATTAATTATAAATTATTCTGTAAGAGAAGATGAAGAATCTAAAATGAAAGAAGAAGAAAGTATAAAACAACAATTTATTTCTTTTATAACTGATCTTAAATTAAAAAATGGGCAAGTCTTATGGCCTATTAGATTTGCTTTATCTGGGAAAGATAAGTCTGCTGGAGTATTTGAATTGGTGTGGGCAATTGGGAAGGATGAAACAATAAAAAGAATTAATGCTTCCATTGCAAAATTATAAATAATGTGCTATAATATATAATTCCAATAAGGAGGTGGTCTTATGGATAAACGAATTGTTGTTGCTTTTGATATCCATGAGACCATCTTAATTGGTCTTGTTGGATATCTTAAAAAATTATTTAATAATATTAATAAAGGAAGAAGAGAATCTGATTTTATAGATCAGCTATCTCATTATGCTTGCAGTTTTTCAGTCCTTGTTTTTATTTATTCATTGTTAATGAGTAAAAAAAACAAGGAAGTTTATAACAAAATGTTGGAGCTGTATAGGCAAAAAGATATTTTTAAAGTTGTTCTGCTCACCGACTGCTATAAAAGCTGTCGATGGGCATTACAATATTCTTTAAAAGTTAAAGGTATTACGTGCTTTGATGATATAATATGTAGAGATTATATCTATGAAAGCACGGTTGTCAGTAAAGTAAAAAAAATAAAAAAATATAATATTAGTTTTATTTATGACGATAACCATGATATGGTTAATGTCATGAATGAAACTGACTGTAGAGTTATAGGTATGGTTGATTAGACCACTATATAATAATAGTGGTCTAATTTTTTCTTTTTATTTCTTCTATCTGATCTCTTATTTCTATTGCTTTTTCAAAATCTAGATTCTGAGCATAATCTTCCATTTGTTTTTCTAATTCAGAAATAATATATTTTAAGTCTTGTTTTGTATATTGTTTTTTGTTTTTTATTTCTTGTTTTTTATTAATATCAAAATATCCAGGGACAAATACATCTTTTATTTCTTTTTCAATTGTTTTTGGTGTTATATTATATTTTTTATTATATTCTTCTTGTATTTTTCTTCTTCTAGATGTTTCCTCTATTGCATAATGCATGCTATCTGTAATTTTATCTGCATACATTATAATTCTTCCTTCAGAATGTCTTGCAGCTCTTCCTATTATTTGTATTAAAGATGTTTTGGATCTTAAAAATCCTTCTTTATCAGCATCTATGATCCCAATCAATGATACTTCTGGTAGATCTAAACCTTCTCTTAGCAAATTTACACCAATAATACAATCATAATACCCTTGTCTTAATTTTTTTAATATATCAAGCCTTTCGATAGTTTTTATCTCAGAGTGTAAATAATTAGCTTTTATACCTAAATCTATTAGGTAATCAGCAAGATCTTCTGCTGTTTTTTTTGTTAGAGTTGTTACTAAAGATCTTGCCCCTCTTTTAGTATTAGCTTCTATTTCTTTTGCTAAATCTTCTACTTGATTAGTTGTTGGTCTTACTTCTATTATTGGATCTAATAATCCAGTAGGTCTTATAATCTGCTCAGCAACTAATCCTTTAGATTTTTTTATTTCTTCTTCTCCTGGCGTTGCTGACATATATAATACTTGTTTTATTTTCTTTTCAAATTCTTGTTTTTTTAATGGTCTATTATCAAATGCTGCTGGTAATCTAAAACCAAAATCAACTAGATTTTTTTTCCTAGAATAATCTCCTGCATACATCGATTGTATCTGTGGTAATGTTATATGTGATTCATCTATTATTGTTAAGAAATCATCTCCAAAATAATCTATTAAAGTATATGGGGCTTCTCCTGGTTTTCTATTGTCCAAATACCTACTATAATTTTCTATACCATTGCAATAACCTGTTTCTCTTATCATTTCTAAGTCGTACCTTACTCTTTGTTCTATTCTTTCTGCTTCTAATGGTTTATTATTATCTTTAAAATATTTTATTTGTAATTCCAAATCATATTCTATTTCTTTTATAATAGTATCTATTTTTGATTTATCTGTTACAAAATGTGCTGCTGGTGGTATTGATATATCTTGTAGCTTTTCTAAATTTTTTCGTGTTAAATTATTTATTCTATTAATTTTTTCTATTTTATTTCCAAGGAATTCTATTTTTATTATTTCTTCTTTTGAGTTAGATGGAAATATCTCCATAACATCTCCAGATATTCTAAAATTACCTCTTTCTAAATTCATATCATTTCTAGAATATTGTATATCTACTAATTTTGATGCTATATCTTTTATACTTATTACTTCATTTTCTTTTATATTGATAAACTTGTTCCATAATTCCTGTGGCTCTCCTAAACCATAAATACAAGATACTGATGCTACTATAATAGTATCTTTTCTTGTTAATAGGGAAGTTGTTGCTTCAAATCTTAATCTATCTATTTCTTCATTTATTTGAGTTTCTTTTGCTATATAAGTATCACTTGTTGGTATATAGCTTTCGGGCTGATAATAATCATAATATGAAACAAAATAATGTACTGCATTATCTGGGAAAAATGATTTAAATTCATTTGCTAATTGTGCTGCTAATGTTTTATTATGAGATATAACAAGAGTTGGTTTATTAATCTTTTCTATAACATTTGCAGCCGTAAAAGTCTTTCCTGTTCCAGTTGCACCTAAAAGTGTAATATTATTATTTCCTTTATTTAGCCAATCTAAAATTTTATCAATAGCTTGTTGTTGATCAGGGTTTGGTTTAAATTTTGATGTTAGTTTAAAATCCATATAATTAGTTATCATTTTATTATATAAATAAAGTATATATTATATCAAGAGTTATATTTACACATTTAGAATATTTTTATATAATTTTAATATTATGAAAAATTTATTTATTGCCTTTGAAGGACCTGATGGTTCTGGAAAAGGGACTCAAATTGAGTTATTAAAGAAATATTTTAAAAGTAAAAACATAGATGTATATTTTACTTCTGAACCAACCAGTGGACCAGTTGGGAAGTTTATAAAACAAGCTCTGTTTGGTGATTTTGGATTATCTATTGAAACATTACAGACTTTATTTACTGCTGATAGGATAGAGCATCAAAAGGAAATAAATGAAAATTTAAAAAAATCTTATGTTATAACTGATAGATATTATGCTTCTACTATTGCATATATCCAAACAATAGATATTGATAAACAATTTCTTAAAGAAATTATTAGATTAAATTTTATTCAAAGAAGACCTGATATATGGATATATATTAGATGCACTGCTGATGAATCTATAGCATCTATTAGAGAGAGGAAAGGTAAGCCAGAAATATATGATAATAAAGAAAAAATAGAGTCAATATTATTTAATTATGATAAATTTTTTAAAACCCAAAATAATGTTATAGTTGTTAATAGAAATGGAAGAACTCCAGAAGAAATAAATAATGAGTTGATATTAAAGTTGAATAAAATAATTGTTCAATAAAATATAGCAGGCTTTAATTAGTCTGCTATTATTTTTTATAAACATTTCAGTCGTTTATAGAATACTTCTTTTTCATCATTGCTTTTAAATATTTCATCTAAGAGATCTTGTAATGTTTCATCTTTTCTGTCACTAATAAAATATTGCATATATAATTCTATCTTTGTAATGTATCCTGTACATATTATTTGATATATAATGTGTTTATATTTTTTATACAGATTATCTACAATATTTATAGCTCTTTGATAAAATATCTCATCACTACTTTCAATTATCAATATATTTTTGTCTCTTTTTAAGCTAAATGTAAAATCCATAATATCCTCCTTATATAATTTGATTACATGGTTAATATAACTGGCAAAATCATTGGCGTTCTATGTGTTTTTCTATAAATGAATTTGCCAATATCATTTCTTATTTTTTCTTTTAAATAAACTTGGTTAGCTGGTGATAGTGGATCTGTATCTTTTAAACATTCTTTTACTTTTGATCTGATTTCTTCAACTAGACCTTTATTTGCATTCATATATATAAATCCTCTTGATATTATATCTGGGCTAGATATTAATTCTCCAGTCTTGCCGTTGACTGTTGCTATTACTACAACCATGCCATGTTCACTCATCTGCTTTCTATCTCTTATAACTATACCAGAAACATCTCCTATCCCTAATCCATCTACAAGAATGTCATTCATTTGTAATTTATTATTTGTTAATATTCCATTTCTATCTTTGCCAAACTCCATTATTTGTCCATTGCTTGTTATTAAAATGTTTTCTTTTGGAATGCCTATAGTTTTAGCAACTTCTGCATTCATATAAATATGAGTTCTTGTTCCATATATTGGAATATAATACTTTGGATTTACTAATTTTATTAATAACTTTATATCTTCTTGCTTTGCATGTCCTCCAGCATGTACATCCATCATATGATAGTTGATAACATTTGCATGATGTAGGTATAAATTATCTCTTAGTTTTTGAACTGACCTTTCATTCCCTGGTATAACAGAAGAAGAAAATATAACAGTATCTCCTGGTATTATTTTTATCATCTTATGCTCATTATTTGCTATTCTCATTAAAACAGCATTATCTTCTCCCTGCGCTCCAGTACAAGCTACAATAATTCTATTATCAGGATAATCTTTCATTTGAGGATATTCAATTAGTGTTGAAGATTTATATTTTAAATATCCTAATTCGTGTGCGATTTGAACATTAGCCTTCATTGATCTACCATCGATTATTACTTTTTTGTCAAGTTCTTCTGCTATTGATAAAATATGCTGGATACGAGATATAAGTGAAGCGAATGTCCCAATTATTATTCTTCCTGGTGCTTGTTTAAAAATTGTCTCAAGAGTCTTTTTAATTTCTAATTCAGACAATTGATGCCCAGGTTGGTCAGCATTAGTGCTATCTGCGAATAATGCTAGGACATTTTCGCTATATAGAGCAGCAATCTTATGTAATTCTGTTGGATTAAAATCAACTGGGGTTAAATCAAATTTATAATCTCCTGTATGTACTATTTTCCCAACTGGTGTATCCATGACAACCATAACACTATCAGGAATGGAGTGTGATACTCTTATAAATTTTAATTTAAAACAACCCAAAACTAATGAATCATCTATATCAACTTCTATAAATTTTGGTTTATATCTTGTTTCAAAATCCTCTTGTCTTTTTTTAATTACTCCTATCGTAAGTTTTAAGCCATAAATAGGAGGATTTCCCAATTTATCAAGTAGATGTGGTATTGCTCCAATATGATCATAGTGGCCATGAGTTATAAATACACCACGTATATTTTTTTCTAAACCAGCAAGGCAAGATACGTCTGGGATGATATAATCAACACCTAATAATTCTTCATCTGGGAATTCAAGCCCCATATCAATTATAACAATATCGTCATTATACATAAACCCCATCATATTGTTACCAATTTCTTCTGTTCCTCCAAAAGCAAAAACTATTAATTTGTCTTTTGGTGCCTTTCTTAAATCATAGGATTTTTGTTCTTCTCTTCTAGAGTATAATCTATTAATTGTTTTTTTATCTTCGACCCTTACTTTGCCTATAATTTTAGGCTCTATGTTCTTTTGATCATCAGTTTTTTTTGAAGATCTTTTGTTTTCTATCTTTTTTTCAATCATATTAATTTAGTTAATTAAAATATTTTTTTTCTTGTTTTAATATACCAATCTGATATATTTTCAAATCTATCAGAAGGTGATATTAGATTTTGACTTTTAAATCCCTTTATTTTATCTGATAGGGTATAAGTATATGATGGATTTATTAAAAATATTGCTGGTACATCATCTTTAATTTTTTGTGCAATAGTAGAATAAAGTTTTTGTTTTTCTTCTGGATCAAGTGTTTCCCTTGCTTGCTCTATAGTTTTATCTACATCACTATTTTTATATTGTGCTAGATTTAATCCTGGATTATCAGCTTGTGATGAATGCCAAAATGCATATATATCTGAGTCATTCCCTAATAACTCTCCATAAAGCAATAAATCATAATTTCTTGGTTTTATAATATCATCTTTGATTAATTTTCCATCTATCAACTCTGTATCAACATTAATTCCTAAATCGTTAAGCTGTTTTTGGAGTATTGATAGATATTTTTCATTATCTGGATTAGCTACTGCTGTTATTGAAATAGAAAGTTGCTTTCCATCTTTTTCCATCATTTGTGTTTCTGGATTTCTTTTCCACCCATTTGTTTCTAATAATTCTACTGCTTTTTGTGGATTAAATTGGTAGTTTTGAAAGTTTGGATCAAATCCTGGCATACCTTCTAAAAATGGGCTTTCTACTTTTTGTGCATTTCCATTATATACATTTTTTATAATCTCATCTTTATTTATTCCATAATATATTGCTTCTCTTATATATTTTTCTTTTAATAGAGGGTTTAGATTTTGATTTATGAATAAGGCTTGGTATTGTGGCAAATACAAATGATAAAAATTATATGGTTTATTCTTTAATGATAATGTGTTGTTGTATGAAATGTAATTAGCACCATCTATTTTCTTTTCTTGTAGATTAGCCATTAGTTCATCTTCATCATTTACAAATTTAAAAGTTATTTCATCTATATATGGTTTTTTACCAAAATAATTATCATTTCTTTGTAATGTATATGATCTTATTAGCCCCTCTTTGCTTTTAGAAATTGATTTAAACTTATATGGCCCTGCACCTATTGGCTTTAAATTAAATTCTGAAAGTGGAAATTCTATATAATTAATATCTTCCCAAATATGTTTTGGCAATATTCCAAAAGTTAAGTTTGATATTAGTGAACTATAAGGTTTTTCTATTTCTAATTTAAACTCATAATCACTTATTTTTTCTATTTTTACATTTTTAAAGTCTGGGTATAAAGGGCTTCTAAAACTTGGATTTTCTATTAGGTTAAGAGTAAAAATAATATCATCTGCTGTTAAATTTTCTCCATCATCCCAATAAATATTATTTTTTATTTTAATATCATATGTTTTTTTATCATCAGATATTGTGTAAGAATCAACAAGTTCATTTTGCAAGGTTCTATTATTAAATCTAAAAAGTTTTGGATATATAAGGCTATCTATATCTATATCAATATTATTGGAAGACTCTAATACTGGATTTAAATATTGTATTCTTCCAATAACACCCTCTGTATATATTCCTCCATTTACTGGAATTTCATTTAATAATGTAAATCCTTTATATATAAAAAAAATTGATGAAATTATTAATAAAATAATTAATATTTTTAGTATAGTTTTTTCTCTGAGATCTAAAAGAAAAGATAGATATTTGAATTGTTTTGGCTTTGGCAATACTTCTTTATTCTGCTCTGAAACTATTTTGAGATTCGCTTTATAGAATTTATCCATGAGATTTAAATAGGTATAGGTTTTATATAAATAAATTGGCTGTAATTGATGCGACAAATATAATAGATATAACTATTGTAGCATAGAATAGAAATTTTTCTGCACCTCTCTTTGTTGAATATATATTTGTTGATCCTGCACCAAATAAATTAGCAAAACCAGCATTTTTACCTTGTAATAAAACAAGGACAATAATAATTAGAGCTGTTATTATTTGAACTATTTTTAATATTTGAGCCATTTATTTATATATTTTATTAAATTAAAATTGGTAGGCCCTAGGGGAATCGAACCCCTGACCATCAGCTTAAAAGGCTGTTGCTCTACCGACTGAGCTAAGGACCTAGAGAAATAATACAAATGTAGTATACACTATTATTATGTAAAGGTCAATATTCTATGATATAATATATATAATATATCATTAATTTAAAATTATATGCATGGGAAAATATATAATTTACTAAAACAAATTGATTCTTTTATACCAGAAAAATTTGGATTAATAAAGAAAACAGAATATTTTTAAAAAAATTACTGAATGATGAAGATTTTTTAGAGGAGCAGATAAAGAAAAATGGAGGGGAAGATAAATTTATATCTAAATTAGAGAATATATTAGGATCATTGAAAAACATAAAGGATAAAAAATTTGTTAACAAATATTTAAAAGATGATGCTATACAAAAGGAATTTGAAAAAGATAAATTAATAGATAAAATAGTTTTAGATGAGTATAGAAAAAAAGAAAATGAAAAAAACAATAAAGAAGCTATAGATAATATATTAAATAAAATAAATAAAAAAAGTGAGTAGAATATACTCATTTTTTGGAGCCGTTGAGCGGGATCGAACCGCTGACCTATTCTTTACGAGGGAATTGCTCTACCAACTGAGCTACAACGGCAAATTTTAAAATATATATATTTATGTTATACTATTTATATGTTTTTTAAAAGATTTAAAAATATTATGAGAAAAAATCTAAATATAATTATAATTATATTTTCTTTTTTTGTTTTATATAATGTTTCTTTTGCCGAGATTTTACCAGGCGACGTTATGCCTTTTTCAGACGAAATAGATGTTAGCCCTCATGGCTATTATTTAGGTATTAAAGAAGGGGATATATTACCTTTTGCTGAAGAAAAGGAATACAAACTATTAAAATATGGATATGGTACATATTATGGGACAACAAATGTTTTCCAAGGCAAAAAAACAGCATCAGGAGAAATTTTTGATAGAAATCTTATGACATGTGCTATTAATGGAGTTGATTTTGGAACATATTTAAAAGTTACTAATGTTGCTAATAATAAATCCGTGATAGTAAAAGTTAATGATAGAATGGGGACTTATCATGGTAATACTATTGATTTGTCAGTAAAAGCATTTGAGCAGATTGCAAAACTATCTACTGGTAAAATTTGGGTAAAGATAGAAAAACAAATAAATTAATTAGAAAATGATAGAATTTAAACATGTTTATAAAACATACAATAAATCCATTGATGTATTAAAGGATGTCAATTTTAATATCAATAATGGTGAATATGTTTGTATTATAGGAAGAAGTGGAGCAGGGAAAAGCACAATAGCAAAACTTTTAACAGCAGAGGAAAAAGTAACAAAGGGACAAATTATAATTGATGGTTGGGATATTACCAAAATATCTAAAAGAGATATACCATCATTAAGAAGACAAGTTGCTACTATATTTCAGGACTTTAGATTGTTGCAGAAAAAGACCGCAAGAGAAAATATTTCTTTTGCTTGTGAAATATGTGGGGACTTTGGAGATAAAATGCAGAAGAAAATAGACCAATTATTACAAGTTGTTGGACTTTCTAATAAAGGAGATAATTATCCAAGTGAATTGTCTGGAGGAGAGCAGCAAAGGGTTGCAATAGCAAGAGCATTAGCATTTAATCCTTCTATTTTAATTGCTGATGAGCCTACAGGCAACTTAGATACTATAAATACAAAAGGTATTTTAACTTTATTAGAGGATATAAACAATATGGGCACAACAATAATCCTTATATCCCATGATAAAGAAGTTGTTAATAGTTTAAATAAAAGAATTATAACATTAGAAGATGGGGTTGTTATTAGTGATAAGGAAAATGGAAGTTATATCATATAATAAATAAATAAATGTTTTTTGTAAATTCTTTAAGATTAATAAAATATTCAATACAAGGATTCTTTAGAAATTTTTGGTTATCATTTGTTTGTATTACAACAATGGTAATAGCTTTTATATTGGTTGATATTTTAGGTGGTTTAAATATAATTTCTGAGAATATTATTGATACAATAAAAGACAAAGTAGATGTTAGCGTATATTTTAAAACTGATGTTACAGAAGATAAAATATTTGCTATAAAACATGAATTTGAATCAATAGCAGGCGTAAAAGAAGTTCAATATATCTCTAAAGATCAAGCTTTAGAAGATTTCAAAAAAAAACATATGAACAATGATGTATTAATGAATTCTTTAAATACATTAACAGAAAATCCAATAGGCGCAACTTTAATAATAAAAGCTAATTCTGTAGCTGATTATCCTAATGTTTTAAATTATCTTTCGAATTTTAAATATAAAGATTTAATAGAAAACACTGATTATACTGATAATAAATTAATAGTTGATAAATTAAATAATTTTAATGATTCTCTAACAAAGGTATTATTAGCTGTTGGAGTATTTTTCGCTTTTATATCAGCAATAACTGTTATAAACACGTTGAGAATAACTATATATAGTAGAAGAAAAGAAATAGAAATAATGAGGTTTTTAGGTGCTAGTTGGTCGTTTATAAAAATACCATTTATATTAGAGGGTGTATTCTATTTGTTAGCTGGATGGTTAATATCTACTATTGCATATTATGTTATATTGATATTTTTAAATCCATATATTAATTTATTCTTTAATTTATATAACCAAAATTTATCAAAATTAATTATGCATGGATCTATACAGCTTATATTTATTGAACTCGCTGTTGGAATTGTAATTACTGTAATTTCCTCTCTTTTATCTATTAGAAAATATGCAAAAGTCTAAGATATTAAACTTTATAAATAAAAATAAATATAAAATATTATTTGTTGTATGGCTATCTATTATTTTTACCTTATCATCAATACCAAATTTAAAATCAAATATCCCAGGAGTTAGTGATCTTGTATTAAGAAAAATAGCTCATTTTGTAGAATATTTTATACTGATGTTTTTATGCATAAAATCATTTTGTAAAGAAATAAAAATAAATTATAGATTGATATTATGTTTTATATTTTGTTCTTTATATGCTTTTAGTGATGAAATGCATCAATTTTTTGTTCCAACAAGACATTTTGCTTTGTTTGATTTTGGAATAGATAATTTAGGACTTATATCTAGTATATTATTTTTATTTATATATAATAAAGTTACCATTAAAAAACTTGAAAAATAATATATATTTGTTAGGATATTCTAAAAATTATAAATAGAAATATGATTGCTGTTATATTATGCGGTGGCTCTGGGACACGTTTATGGCCGATTAGTAGGAAGAGCTATCCTAAACAATTTTTAAAGTTATATGGTAAAAGTTCTTTATTACAGGATACATATTTGAGAACTTCAAATGTTGTTGAAAATAATAAAATTTTTATAGTTGGAAATGAAAGTAATTATTTTCATATAATTCACCAACTAAAAGAGATCAATAAAGATTTTGATGAATCAAATGTTTTTGTAGAACCAATGAGTTTAAATACTGCTCCTGGCATAGCTTTTGCTATTAAAACATTAATAGATAAATTCAATATTGATAAAAATGAAAATATCGTAATATTGCCATCAGATCAATATATAGCTAATGTTGATGAATATATTAAAGAACTAAATATAATCAAAAATTTTTCTTCTAACTTAATTATAACTATGGGGATAAAGCCAGATAAACCAGAAACTGGATATGGATATATAAAAATAGGTGACAAAATAGGGGATTTTTATAAAGTTGCTGAGTTTAAAGAAAAGCCTGATTTGGATACTGCTAAGCAATATTTAGAAAGTAATGAATATTTATGGAACTCTGGTATATATTCTTTTAGTGCCAATACTTTTATAGCTGAATGCAAAAAATATTGTCAAGAAATATATGACATAATGCAAAAAAGTTATGATCAATTTTTAAATGATTTTAAAACATTGCATAGCATATCTATAGATTATGCTATATCAGAAAAAACCGATATGATTATTGTTTTAAAAAGTTACTTAACATGGAATGATGTTGGATCTTTTGATAAATTAGCTGATTTACAAAATGAAGATAATAAAAAATATATTAACATAGATTCAAAAAATGTATTTTCATATAGTAATTCAAATAGATTAATAGTTGCCTTAGGCATTGATGATATAAATATTATAGATGATAAAGATGCTATTCTTATACAAAAGAAGGGTAAATCAGAAGATATAAAAAAGGTTGTAGATTACTTAAAACAAAATAATTTTAAAGAATTTGATGAAAATATTGTTATACATAGCCAGTGGGGTGTTTGTGAGACATTATTGGATAATAAAAACTGTAATATTAAAATATTAAATATATATCTTAATCAAGAAATTAAATTAATAGAAAGTGTGCATTTAATTGTTGTAGATGGAGTTGCAGAGGTTAATGAAAACAATATTAAAACTGTTTTAAAGAAAAATGAAGATATTTATTTAAATAATTTAAATGATTGCAGCATAAAAAATATTTCAGATGTTGATTTAAAAATTATAGAAGTTAATATTAAATAATGAAAAAATTTAATAATACAATATTTTTTTCTGGTGGCGGAACATTAGGATCAGTTGTCCCATTAATTGCTATATATGAAGATATTTATAACAAGTATCCTGATTATAAATATGTTTGGGTTGGAACAAAAAATGGTCCAGAAAAGAATATTATAAAAGATTATAATATTGAATTTATATCTATAAATTCTGGAAAATTGAGAAGATATTTTGATATTAAAAATATTGTAGATTTTTTTAATATTATAATAGGATTTATAGAATCATTATATTTATTAATTAAATATAAACCAAAAGTAATTTTAACTGCTGGAGGATTTGTATCTGTGCCAATAGTTGTAAGTGCTAGACTTTTAAAAATTCCTTCCTTTATACATCAACAAGATCTAGAAGTCGGGCTTGCAAATAGAATAATGGCAAGATTTGCTGATACAATTACAGTAACATTAGATGAATCTTTAAATGATTATGCAAAATATAAAAATAAAGTTGTTAAAACTGGGAATTTTGTTAGAAAAAGTTTATATGAATTTGATATAAATGTTGCAAAAGAAAAATTTAACATAAAAAGTAATAAACCAATATTATTGGTATTGGGTGGGGGAACAGGATCAGAGTTTATAAATAATATTATAAAAAATAATATAGATAATATCTTGGAAAATTATGAAGTTATACATTTAACTGGAATAAATAAAAATAATATAGAAAAAAATAATTTATCTAATTATCATGTATTTGAATTTTTGAGTGATGGGATGAAAGATGCATTAAATCTTGCTGATGTTATAATTACAAGAGCTGGATTTTCTACATTAACAGAAATCTGTGCATTAAAAAAAGCTTGCATAATAATACCACTTGAAGGGCATCAAGAAAAAAATGCTAAACTATTCTTAGATAAAGCTATAATATTGAATCAAAATAATTTTAATAATAATGAATTTGTCAATATTTTGAGCGAACTAGCATATAATAAAAATAGAAGGCAAGAAATAGGAAATAAAGTTTCTAGTGTTATAGAAATTGGTAATAATAATATGATAAAATTAATAGAAGATAAATTATAATTGCCGTCGTAGCTCAGTTGGTAGAGCGTCACATTGGTAATGTGAAGGTCTCGAGTTCAATCCTCGACGTCGGCTCCAAATAAAAAAATCTAGATTAACTAGATTTTTTATTATTTTGTATTTTTGGTTTTTCTTGTGGTTTATTTATTACAACACCATAATATATTAAAGCTCCAATGATATTTGTTGATAATAGTATTAATACCCATGCAACTTTATCTTCTGATTTAGAATTCATTAAATGAACTATCATTTTTATCCAGAATGCAATAGCCCAAATTATAAATAATATAATAGCTAGAGTAATAATAAATTTTAAAAATGAATCTAATGGAGAGCTTGGGATATAATAATTTTTATACATATTTTTTAAAATAAATTAATTATGTATTAATTATATCATAATATTTTTCTTGTGTATAATTATTGAAAAATAATTTTTATAAGCCAAAAATATGGGGGTTTAAAAGAAAAGAATAAAATAATATAATAAAAATATACCATCTTTTATAAAGGAGGACTTTATGGAGGACTCTAGTAGTGCTATAAGGGATAGGTTGGAAATACAGAAAGATAATATACATCATAGAATTCCAAAATCTAGAACTTATGACAGGAGGGGGCGGTATCCAATCAAAATAAATGCTTTCTATCATTTTTGCTGGCATGCAATAGTTGGGAATAGGGACCCAATAAGTGCTTGCAAGGTGATAAATATATTTTTTGAGAATACACATTATAAAATAGTATGCAAAAAAAGGGATGAAAGAATAATAAGTGAATTTTATAAAAATAAAGCTGATTTCAAGACTAAGTATGATTGTAAAGTTGATAAAGAAAAAATATTGTATTATTGGAATGCTATGTTTAAAGCTAAAAACCCATTTGAGATTTGTAGGATGATAAACAAATATCTATTAGATCCTGAATGGAGATTTGTCTGTAAATATAGAAACCAATATACAATAAGAAAACCAAAATTATATTTATCCAAAAAATAAAATAGCAATAAAATTAAAAAGCTCTATCTAAAGATAGAGCTTTATTTTTTTCCACAGATTTTTTAAAAATATAAAAAGTGATAAAATAAAAAATAATAATTTAATAATCAAAAAGGTTTATGTCACAAAAAAAACAATCTGAAGCTCCCTTATCTCTCGAAGGAGTAAATAAAGTTATAAAGGTTTTGATTTATTCTGATATCTTAATATCTGGAGGGTTTGGTCTTGTTGCACCTATTTTTGCCATTTTTATAATTAATAATATATATGGTGCAACATTAGAAGTAATAGGTATTTCAACAGCCATATATCTTATAACAAGAAGCTTAACGCAACTTGTCGTATCTGAAATTATAGAGAAAATTCAGGGCGAAGAAGATGATTTTTATTTTGAATTTATAGGTACAATAATGTCATCTCTTATATATTTATTTTTCCCATTAATAATAAATGTTCCTCAACTATATATGGCAGAAATAATATTGGGTGTTTCTTCTGCTATGACTTATCCATCATGGGTAGCAATATTTTCAAGACATGCTGATAAAGGAGAAGGATCTAGGGAGTGGGCGATTCATGATATATTGATAGATGTAGTTTTATCTTTAACTGCTGTAATTGGAGCTGTTGTTGTATCTAACTTTGGTTTTCAATTTATATTTTTAATAATAGGTACATTAGGTATGGTAGGATCTATTGTATTAATAGGTATGAAAAATGATTTATTTAAAACTAATAAACATACAAAAAATGATAAGTTGTTTGAATTAAAGGATGTAGAAGATTATGAAAAAGATATGAAGAAAAAATCACTATCAACAATCGCTCCTAAAAAAAGAGGAAGACCTAAGAAAATCTCTAGTTAATTCTAGAGATTTTTGGTACATCTAAGAGGAATCGAACCTCTATTCCAAGATCCGCAATCTTGTGTTCTATCCATTGAACTATAGATGCTTGCAATTTTATAAAATATAGCATTAAATATTTAATATTTCAATCATAATATTTTTTGTTAAGATAATAAAATGGACGACGAAAAAATGTATAAAGTATATTTATTTATTTTATTGTTTTTATATACAGTATTTGTGGTAGCAATAACATTTTTTTTAACTAAAGATGTTTATATGAGATTTATTAAATAATTATGGAAGATATTAATTTAAAAGATTATACTACATTTAGAATTGGATCTAATCCAAAAATTTTATATATTATAAAGGATAAAAATGATATATTAAATATATTAGACAAAATAGATAATAATAAATATTTAATACTTGGTGGTGGTAGTAATTTATTAATCAGTGATAGAATCAAAGAATATAGTGTTATAAAAGTGGAAAATAAAGGAATAAAGATTGATGGTAATTTTATAGAAGTAGAAGCAGGAGATAACTTTCAATTTGTAATAAATACTTCAATAAATAATAATTTAAAAGGATTAGAATGGGGCAGTGGAATACCTGGAACTATTGGTGGGGCAATATTTGGAAATGCAGGATCATTTGGTGGAGAAATAGAAAATAATCTAGATCATGTTGAGGTATTTGATATTAATAATAGAATAAAAAAAGTGTTCAACAATAAAGAATGTGAGTTTTCTTATAGAAATTCTGTATTTAAAAAGAATAAAAATAAATATATTATAGAAAAAGCTGTTTTTAAGTTAGATAAAGTTGATGATATGAATGAGATAAAGGAAATATACAGAAAAAACATGTTAATTAAGATGAAAACTCAGCCAATAAATAAATTTTCTGCTGGATGTATATTTAAAAATATTGTTTATGATATAAATAATAAAAAATTAGTTGATTTTATGAAGAAATATCAAGAAAGCAATATTTTTTTAGATAAAAAACAAATACCAGTAGCATTTATCATAGATAAATTAGGATTAAAAGGACTTAAAATCAATGATGCTGAAATATCAACTATACATGCTAATTTTATAATTAATAATGAGCATGCAAAATATAAAGATATAAAAAGATTAATAGATATTATAAAAGAAAAAGTATTAAGTAATTTAGGTATAATACTTGAAGAAGAAATAGAAATAATATAATATATTCTTATATTTTATATAAGGAGGTTTTTATGAAAAAAGAGCATAAAATTTTTTTATTTAATACTTTATTTTATTTTATTATAATCCCATCATTCTGCTTTGTATGCTATTATATTATTTATAATCTGATAAAAGGAATTATAAAATTATTTATTAAGTAGTATTTATGCACCCCTATATGAGGTGCTTTTTATTGAAATTTATTTTATTTTTGATAATATATATATTATGCTTATTTAGTAAAGATAAAAACATGTCAATTTTTGGAGATCTAAATAAAAAATTGCTTGACAAGCATAAACCAATAGTAGATAGAATTAATAGTTTAGAGAATGAGTATTCTGATTTAACAAATGATGCTTTAAAACTAGAAATATCTGTCATTAGAGATAAAGTAAAAGATGAAATTTCTAAAACAAAAAATAAGGAAGATGTTTTAAATAAATATCTTGAACAGGTTTATGCGATAGTCAGAGAAACATCAAAACGTGTATTAGGTATGCGCCATTTTGATGTACAAATATATGCTGGAATATTCTTACATAAAGGATATATTACCGAAATGAAGACTGGAGAAGGCAAGACATTAGTTGCAACATTGCCAGCATTCTTGAATTCTTTAGCAGGAGATGGGGTTCATATTGTAACAGTTAATGATTATCTTGCCAAACGTGATGCTGAGTGGATGGGTAAAATATATAAATTCTTGAATGCAAGCGTAGCATATATAGGACACGAAGAATCAATGAAATTAGATTATGTTACAGATCAAGACGGCAATTTACATTTACAAATGGTGCCCATATCAAGAAAGGAAGCATATTTGTGTGATATTGTATATGGAACAAATAATGAATTTGGTTTTGATTATCTAAGAGATAATATGGTTATAGATTTAGATGATAGAGTTCAAAGAGGTTTGGATTATGCAATTGTAGATGAGGTTGATAGCATTTTAATAGATGAAGCAAGAACTCCACTTATAATATCTTCTCAAGCTGAGCAATCTACAGAAAAATATTATCAATTTGCTAATATTGTAAAACAATTAAAAGAAAATGAAGATTATGTTATTGATGAAAAGCAAAAAAGTGCAATTTTAACAGATAATGGTTTAAAAAGAGTAGAAGAAATGTTAAATATAAAAAATTTATATACTGATGAAAGAATAGATTTAGTACACCATTTAGAAGAAGCTTTAAAAGCTCAAAGCTTATTTTTAAGAGATAGAGATTATGTTGTAAAAGATGGTGAGATTATAATTGTAGATGAATTTACAGGAAGGTTAATGCCTGGAAGACGTTATAGTGAAGGTTTACATCAAGCTATAGAAGCAAAAGAAGGAGTTGAGATAAAAAATGAAAGTATGACTCTTGCCACTATAACATTACAAAATTATTTTAGAATGTATAGAAAACTTGCTGGTATGACAGGAACTGCTGTAACAGAGGCTGAAGAGTTTTCAAAAATATATAAACTAGAAACTGTTGTCATACCTACAAATAAAAAAATGATAAGAAAGGATTATGAAGATGAAATATATAAAGATGAAAAGTCTAAATTTAATGCTGTTGTTAATAAAATAAAAGAAAAATATGAAAATGGGCAACCTGTGCTTGTTGGAACTGTTTCTATAGAAAAGAATGAACAATTACATAAATTACTTGAAAAAGTACAAATTCCGCATAACGTCTTAAATGCTAAAAATCATGAAAGAGAAGCTGAAATTATAGCACAAGCTGGCAGGCTTCATGCTGTTACAATAGCGACTAATATGGCTGGACGTGGTGTTGATATTATGCTTGGTGGAAATCCTCAAATTAAAGAGGAGGCTGAAAAGGTAAAAGAGCTTGGTGGTTTATTTGTTATAGGAACAGAAAGGCATGAATCAAGAAGAATAGATAATCAACTAAGAGGCAGATCTGGGCGTCAAGGAGATCCAGGTGAAAGTCAATTCTATTTATCAATGGAAGATGACTTAATGAGAATATTTGGAAGTGAAAGAATAAAGAATATGATGAATGCTATGGGGCTTCCTGATGATATGCCAATAAAGAATAAAATGATAACAAGATCAATAGAATCAGCTCAAAAACGAGTTGAAGGATATAATTTTGATATAAGAAAACATCTAGTAGAATATGATGATGTTATAAATAATCATAGAAATATAATATATAAAAAAAGGGAAGAAATATTAGAAAATAAAGATAATTCAAAAGAAATAGTTTTAGGCTTTATAAAAGATGAAATTGAGAAGATAGTTAATATAAATACTTCTGAAGATAATGTAAATTTATGGAATATTGATAATATTCTTATAAATATAAGAAATATGTTTAATGCTCCAGATGATATTAGCTCTAATATAAATAATATTATACAAGATAAGCAGGTACATGATTTAAACCAAAAAAAACAATCTATAATAGATTATATTTTTGATTTGGCATCAAAAAGTTATGATCTATTAGAGAAAGATATTAGCCCAGATATATTGAGACAGATTGAAAGGGCTTTATTATTAAAAGTTATTGATACTTTATGGATAGATCATCTTGATAGAGTAGATGACTTAAGAATGGGTATAGGCTTAAGAGGATATGGGCAGAGAGACCCACTTGTTGAGTATAAAAGAGATGCATTTAATATGTTTTCTGAATTAATAGATAATATTAAACATCAAGTTGCTTTTTCTATCTTTAAGATCAAACTTCTTGCAAATACAGAGGCAGAACAAATTATAAACAATAATCAAATAGTAAAGGAATCTGAAAGTGGAGCTGATGAGCCAGCGCAATTTGAAGAAGTTAAAGAGATGTTTAGTGATAATGATGTAAGAAAGAAGATGCAAGAAGAAGTAAATCAAAATAAAGGAAATAACACAATACATCATGAAAAAATAGGTAGAAATGATCCTTGCCCATGTGGAAGTGGTAAGAAATATAAAAAATGTTGTGGGAAAAATAAGTAAATTGATAAATTTATTTTGACAACTATATATTATATTGCTATAATTCTTTTATAAAAATTAATAAAAAATAAATTTAAAATTATGCTAGCTATTATTAAAACTGGTGGAAAACAATATTTAGTTAAAGAAGGATCTAAAATAAAAATAGAAAAACTAGATAAAAATATTGGCGATAAAATATTATTTGATGAAGTTTTATTATTAAGTGGAGAAAATAGGTCTAGTTTAGAAGTTGGATCTCCGTTAATTTCTGGAGCTAAAGTTGAAGCTACTATATTAAAACAAGATAGATATAAAAAAGTAAATACAGTAAAGTTTAAAAATAAAATTCATTATCAAAAAACAAAGAATCATAAACAATATTATACAGAAGTTGTTGTTGATAAAATAGAAAAAATCTAGCTTTAAAGCTAGATTTTTATGCTTCTATTCTTCCAGATATAGCATCAGAAAGAGTAATTTGATCTATATATTCTATTTCTGCACCTACTGGAATCCCACGGGCAAATCTTGTAACTTTAACTCCCATTGGTTTTAACATCTTCGATATATATATTATTGTTGATTCTCCTTCAATTTTTGGATCTATACCTAAAATAATTTCATTTATTTTGCTTTTATTTTTTTCAACTCTTTCTATTAGTTCTTTTATTTTAATATCATCTGGACCTATTCCATTTAATGGGTCTAATAAACCATGTAAAACATGATATTTACCTTTAAATTTCCCAGTTTTTTCTATGCTAGCTATATCAATAACATTTGCAACAACACATATAATACTATTATCTCTTTTTTTATTTAAGCATATATCACAATACTCATCTTCGCATATATTAAAACAAACTTTACATAATTTTATATCTTGAATATCTAAGAAAGATTTTGAAATCTTTTCAAGTCCTTGTTTATCTTTTGATATTAGGCTAAATGCTATTTTTTCAGCTGTCTTTGTCCCTATTGTAGGAAAGTTATGTAAAGTATCTATCAGATTTTGTAATTTTTTAGGGAACATATTAATTTAAATTTGGTAAATTTAAATCTGGCATTGATTGCATTTTCTTTGCCATTATGTTTTGAACTTTTTTTATGGATTCATTTGTACAATCTTTTATTGCTTGTTCTACTTTTTCTTTATCTTGCAAAATAGTTATATCTGTTATTTCAACTTTTAATACTTCTTGAGCTCCATTCATTGATATTTTTATACCATCTTTTTCTGTATCAATTATTTCTTTTCCTAATTCATCTTGTAGCTTTTTAGCCTGTTCTTTTAAATCTTTTATTTGTTTTAATTGAGAGAACATTGACATTTTTTTATTATTAATTTTTAAATCTATGTTAATTATATCAAACTTATTTTAAATCTTCTAATTTTATTGGCTTTATATCATTTAAGCTTATTTCTTCTTTAGGTTCTTTAATCGTTTGACTTATATTTTCTATTGCTGCCCATGTGCTATTTTTATCTTTTGGAACTAATATGGTAACTGTATCACCATATTCTCCTTTAAAATATGTAACTGATGCTTTTTGAACTTTATATAATTTACCATCAGCTAATACTAAATATCCTTTTTGAGTTTCATCTTTTGTTAATATACCAGTTAGCCTTACTCTTTCTACTGGTTCTATTTGCTTATATACAAATGTCCCGTCTTTTTTTATTGTCAATTTTAATTTATCACCCTCAACTATTTTTGATTTTGATATATAATTTGCTGGAATACTGTATTGTTTTTCATCTGGTCCTATCATAACTTCACCATTAAATATACCCTCAATAACTTTTGATTCACCTTCAAAATATTCTTTAGTGTCTTCTATACTTAAATGCTCGCTACTTTTAGAAATCTTTAGATTAATTATATCTAATGCATCATTTACTTCTTGTTTTATATTAAGAAGCTTTTCAGCTATTTTTTGTAATTTTTCAGTTTCATTTTGCATATTTTTGTTTTTGTTATCAATTAAATAATTATTTTAAATCTTACTACAAGGTTTATAAGTTATCAAGTTTAAGTTGATAAAAAGTTAATATCTATATATTTTAAAATTAAAAAATGGTGATAGAATTTAATAAATAAAAAATAATTTTTATTATGAGTGAACCTTTTTTACCACCACAAAATCTAGAAGCTGAAAAGAATTTACTAGGAGCTTTGTTGATAGATAAAGATGCAATAACTGAAGTTGCTGATATAATAACTGCCGAAGACTTTTATAGTAATATTAATGGAATAATATATGATGGTATTGTAACTTTATATGAAAAAAGACAGCCAACAGATATAGTAAATCTTTCAAATTTATTAGAAGAAAGAAAACAACTAGATATAATAGGGGGTAGAGTTTATTTAATAGAATTAATGGAAAATACTATAACCTCTGCTAATTGTGTTTCATATGCAAAAATAATATCAAAAAAAGCTACTTTAAGAAGATTAATTTCAACATCTGCTGAAATAACTGAACTTGCATATAATCAAGAAGAAAATGATGTAGAAGAGACATTAGATATTGCAGAACAAAAACTATTTAATGTTTCAAAAAATGTTAACCAAGATAATTTTATACCATTAAGAACTGTTTTAAATGAATCTTTTGAAAGAATAGATAATTTAAGCCAAAATAGAGATCAAATTAGAGGAGTTCCAAGTGGATTTAATGATTTAGATAAAATACTAGCAGGATTTCAAAAATCTGATCTTATAATTATAGCTTCTCGACCATCTGTTGGAAAAACTTCTTTTGCATTAGATATAGCAAGGAATGCTTCTATTAAGCACAAAGCCAAAATTGCTTTATTTAGTTTAGAGATGTCAAGAGAGCAGCTAACTGATAGAATGGTATCTGCTGAGTCTGGTATTGATTTATGGAAGATAAGAACTGGGCATCTTTCTGACGACCAAAATAATAATGACTTTGAAAAAATAGGAGAAGCTATAAGTAGACTATCTGAAGCAAATCTTTTTATAGATGATTCTGGGAATATTAATGTAATGCAGATAAGAAGTAAATGTAGGAGATTAAAGGCAGAGTTAGGGTTAGATATGGTTATAATAGATTATTTACAATTAATACAAGATAATGGTTCTGATAATAGAAATCAGGAAATATCAATAATAACAAGGGCTCTGAAAGCTTTAGCAAAAGAATTAGATGTGCCAGTTATTGCTTTATCGCAATTATCACGTGCTGTTGAAATGTCTAAACCAGCTATACCAAAATTAGCTCATTTAAGAGAATCTGGCTCTATAGAACAAGATGCTGATGTTGTTTTGTTTATATATAGAAAAGCTGTTGATAGAAATTATAGATTGGATGAAATTGCTCCAGAAGAACGAAATATAGCTGAAATACATATAGCAAAGCATAGAAATGGAGCCTGTGGAGAAATTAAACTATATTTTGATGGGAGTACGACTACATTTAAGAATTTAGCTGCAGATTACAAAAATAATATTATAGAAATATAGTTTAAATTATTATATAATTATATAATTATTAATATAATTTATATTTTATGCAAACTTTGTATAGGAAATATAGACCACAATTATGGAAAGAAGTTTTTGGACAGGATGTTATAAAAAATGTTCTAGAAAATCAAATTTTAAATGGTAAAATTTCTCATGCATATATTTTTGCGGGAAGTAGGGGGGTTGGGAAAACCACAGTAGCAAGGTTATTCGCAAAAACATTAAACTGCCAAAATAGGGCAAAAAATGAAATAGAACCATGTAATAAATGCGAAAGTTGTATTGCAATAAATAGTTCTAGTGATTTAAATATTATAGAAATAGATGCTGCATCATATACTGGCGTTGATAATGTTAGAGAATTAAGAAATATTGCTAAAATCCCTCCTGAAAAAAATAAATATAAAATATTTATAATTGATGAAGCACAGATGCTTTCTAAAGCTGCTTTTAATGCTTTATTAAAGATATTAGAAGAGCCACCAGAAAGAGTTATTTTTATATTAGCAACAACAGAAATCAATAAAATTCCTGATACAATACTTTCAAGATGCCAAATATTTAAATTTAAAAAACCCTCAAAGAAAGAAATAATAGAAGCTTTAAAATATATAGTTAAAAATGAAAAAGTTAATATTGATGATAAAATATTAGACGACATAGCTAATGAAGCACATGGAGCATTCAGGGATGCTGAGACTTTATTAGGCCAGATATTATCATCTACAGATGAATCAGATATAAGAGAAGAAAAGGTTAAAGAATTAATAAATGAATCAGATATTGATATCATGCTTGCATTTATATCTAATATTATATCTAAAAATGTAAAAGATAACTTAGATCTAATAGAAAAGATTAAGGATTTAAATATATCATTTGAAGATTTTACACTAGATTTAATAGAATTTTTCAGAAAAATACTTGTTTATAAATACAATCAAGATGTAATGGAAAGATGGCCTAATTTAGAAAATGATTTAAAAGAAAAAATTATATCACTATCTAAAACTATAGATTTTAATTATTTAGATAAAATAATAAGAAAGTTAATAGATGTAAGGCTTGATATGGCAAAATCTAGTATTATAGAATTACCTTTACAACTTGCTATAATAGAATTAGTTGAAGATGAAAATAATAAAAAAATAGATAATAAAGTAAATATAGATGATATTGATGAGATATTAGAAAATAGCACAACAGATAAAAAGAATGAAAAGAAAGAGAAAGAGGAAATACCAGATTTAGAAAAAAGGGAAAGATTATTGCAAAAATTTGGAATAAAAAAAGCAGACTCTAAACAAGTGAAAGAAGACGGCGAAACATCAGTATTAGATTTAATACAAGAAGAATTTAAAAATGAGATTATAAACTAATATGAAATTTGATATTTTAACTATATTTCCAAATTCCTTTTCATATTTTAATGAGAGTATTATAAAAAAAGCCCAGGAAAATGATATTATATCTATAAATATAGTAGATATAAGACAATTTGCAGAAGACAAACATAAAACTGTTGATGATAAACCATATGGTGGAGGACCTGGTATGTTGATGAAATTTCAACCAATATATAATGCATTACAATATGTTAAAAGGAAAAATAAAAATATAAAAAAATCAAAAGTTATTTTATTTTCTCCCACAGGTAAACTATTTGATCAAAAAATGGCTAAAAAATATTCTAAATTAGATAATATTATAATGATATGTGGGCATTATGAAGGAGTTGATAAAAGAATAGAGAAATTTGTTGATGAAAAAATCTCTATTGGCAATTTTATATTAACTAATGGGAATATACCAGCTATGGTTGTAGTTGATGCTGTTTCTAGATTATTGCCAAATGTTTTAGGAAATGAAAATAGTTTTAAAGAAGATTCTTTTTATAATAATACACTTGAATATGATCAATATACAAAGCCAAAAATTATTGAAATAAATGGTAAGAAATTAAAAGTACCTAAGATATTACTTTCTGGAAATCATAAGGAAATTAGAAAATGGAGAGACAGAAAGACAAAATTAATTAATTAAATATGATTGTAGTTGATGTAGAAACAACAGGGTCTAATCCATATAAACACTCTATAGTAAGTATAGGCGCTGTTGAATTTGAAAATACAGATAACCAATTTTATGAAGAATGTAGGATATTTGATGGGGCAGAGATAGACACTGACGCAATGCAAGTTAATGGTTTTTCTTATGATGATATAACAGATCCAACTAAAAAAAGTCTGGAACAAATAATAACAGACTTTTTGAATTGGAGTTCTGGTTTTGCAAATAAAACTTTAATTGCTCACAATGCAGGTTTTGATTCATCTTTTTTAAAAGCATCTATGGATAGATATAATATATATTGGATTTTTGGATTTAGAACAATAGATTTACATACTATAGCATATATAGATTTATTAAAAAGAAAAGAAGAGATTCCTTTAATATATGGGACATCTGCTTTAAGTTTAAATAAAATATTAGAAATTGTTGGCCTACCTAAAGAACCAGATCCTCATAATGCATTAAATGGCGCTAAATATGAAACAGAAGCTGTATATAGATTAGTTTATGGCATAAGTGGGCTAAATGAATTTAAAAATTATCCTATTCCTATTGATTTAGCAAAGGTTAAACAAACAATGCTATTCTAGAAATAAAAAAAGAAGTTCAATTAAGAACTTCTTTTTTTATTTATTATATACTTAAATTTTCAATATTATCTGTATCTTCTTGTTGATCTCTTCTTTCAGGTCTTGAACCTTCTGGCTCAACAATCTTTAAGTTTACTCTTGCATTATTTTTAGCGCCAACAATTTTCAATAATGTTCTTATTGATCTAGCTGTTTGTCCTTTTCTTCCAATTATTTGGCCCATATCAGCTGGATTAATGTGTAATGTCAATAATACACCCATTTCATCAACTGTTCTATCTATTTTAACATCTTCTGGATATTGAACAATTGACTTTACAATGTATTCAACGAAATCTATATCTTGATGGTTCTCCATATTTTTATAATTAATTTATTAACTACCTAATAATAGATTAGTATCTAGCTAGAAGCGATTTTATAACTTTTATCGACCTTTTCGTTGAATCACTTTTAGCTTCTACTAATCTATTATTTAATTATTTTGTTTCTGCTTTAGCTTTTTTCTCAATTTTCTCTTTATGTTCCTTTACTTTTGTTGGGATTGAAAAAGCTTTAACTTTCTTATCCTTTATTATATTATTTTTTACTAATAAATTATGAACTGTTTTTGATGTCTGAGCACCTTTATTCAACCAGTACTCTATTTTTTCTTTATTTAATTCTATTTTTTTATCTTTATCTGCAGGATGATAATGCCCCAAATATTCAAGAACTGAAGAATTTGTGGCTTTTGATTTTTCAGAAACTATTAGCCTATATGAAGGCTGTGCTTTCTTTCCAATTCTTTGTAGTCTAATTGTTAACATATATTATCTTAATCTTTAATTATTGATAGTATTATATATTATTTGTAATTAATAGTCAATAAGTTATGAGCTGTTAAAAAATTGACCTATTTTTTTATATGTGATATAATTATTAGTGTAAATTAATATTATAATAAATGCCAATGATTTATTGGTTTTTTTATTTAATTCTAGTAGAAATTTAATTATTAATTATTAGTATATAGTATGAAACAAATTAAAAAAAACTATGTTACAGAAGAGGGGTATAAAGAAATAGTTGATGAACTAAATAATAGAAAAACAACAATTAGAAAAGAAATTGCTGAAAGGATTAAGTATGCAAAAGAATTTGGAGATTTATCTGAAAATGCAGCATATTCAGAAGCAAAAGAAGCACAAACAGAAAATGAAAGCAGAATTAAGGAATTAGAAGATTTAATACTTGTAACAGAAGTTGTTAAAAAAGATAAAAATAACAACACTATACAAATAGGGTCGTCTTTTACAGTTGAAATAAACGGGCAAAACTTTGATTATTCAATAGTTGGACCTCAGGAAGCTGATCCATCAATTTATAAAATATCTAATGAGGCTCCTTTGGGAAAAGCATTTTTAAATAAAAAAAGAGGAGATATTATTAAATTTACATCTCCAAGTGGAGCTAAAATGGAGTTTAAAATAAAAGATATAAAATAATTGATTTTTATATATAATATGCTATTATCATATTATCTAATATCTTAAATAAGGAGGATGGTATGAATGTTGCTAATTTATGGGATTGGAATGATTGTCCAATAGGGCAACTATTTTATTGGATAAAATACCTTGTGCAGAAAATAAAAGAAGATTCAAAGTTTTATGCAATTTTTTTGATAGTTTCTGGTCTCATATTATTTATTTTGCTTTGGTATTTTGCTTATATTCTTTGTAGATACTAAAAATCTCAAGACTTACTGAGTTATCAGTAAGTCTTTATTATTTTTGACATAATTATATAAATATGATATAATATATTTATATTTCCATAAAGGAGGATATTATGGGTAATATGAGATATATGACTATTGACGCTATATTTAGATATCTCATTTCTGATATCTCCATATATTGGAGGAATAGGGAAGAAAGAGAATATGCATTTAACAAATTTTTTGATAGGTTGTTTTTCTGGTTTAAATCCAAAAGGACACCGATGTGTAAAAAGATTATACTTGCTATTGTTATAGTAAGTATAGTAACCCCAATGGCATATATTATTATTAAAATGTGCTATTGGATCTACATTATATTCTACTGTGCGTTTGGCCCTATTCCATAAAAAATATGCAATGGGGATAATTAGCTCAAATCTATTGAAACAACAATACTTTTGAGCTATTTTTATACCTTTTATTTTAGCACTTGACATATTTGAGTGCTAATAGTAAAATGATATTGGTAATAAAAAATATATGGAAAAGCTAACCAAAAGACAACAGGAATTGCTATATAAAATTACAGAATATTATATAAAAAATGCTGTTCCTGTTGGCTCAAAGCAAATAAGTGAAGACCTGGGCTTAAGCTCTGCAACTATCAGGAATGAAATGGCAGAACTTGAGAAACTGGGTTACTTAGCACAACCACATATTTCTGCTGGTAGGATACCAACTCAAAATGCTTATAAATTTTATGTAGAAACATTTCTACAAAATGTAAAAGATAGGGATTTTGATTGGTCCTTACTGGAAGAATATGAAATAGACTTTGCAAATAGAGATAGCTTAAAAGATTTATCTAAAAAATTAGCTGATAAATTAGAGTTATCAATAATAATAGCTTTTTCAAAGAGTGATGTGTTTTATACAGGTATGTCTAAACTCTTTTCACAACCTGAGTTTAGGAAGGATTTTGTTTACATATCTGATTTTTCTAACTTATTTGATCAGATAGATGAAAAGATAGAACATATCTTTGAAAAAGTTATAGAAATTAATGAGCCTATTATATTAATAGGTAATGATAATCCTTTCTCTAAATTTTGTGGATCTGTAATGTGTGGAATAGACAATAAAATCATATGCATTATAGGGCCAATGAGAATGGATTACAAAAAAGCTATTACATATATTAATATATTAAAAAAAATAAATAATAATAATCAAACTGATGGACAAAGAGCAAAAGCAAAAAGAAGTCAAAAAAAATAATAAAGAAGAAAAGGAAGATACTAGGATAAAAGAAGTTAATGTAGATTATAAAGATACAGCCCTGAGAGCTTTAGCTGATTTAGATAATTATAAAAAAAGGGTTAATGAGGAAAAAGAGGGGTTTGTGCAATTTGCTACATTGAATATAATTAACGATTTTTTGCCTATATATAATCAACTACAGCAAGCTATAGCTCACATACCAGATGACCAAAAAGATATTGGATGGGTAAAAGGAGTGGTAATAATAGCTAGTCAGTTTAAAGAAGTTTTAAAGAGCTATAATATTGAGCAATATGATGTTATAGGCAAGGAGTTTGATCATAATACAATGGAAGCAGTTATAATAGAGAAAGATAATACAAAACCTGATAATATTGTCTTAAAAGAAGTAGAACCTGGATATATGATGAATGGTAAGATAGTGAAATATGCTAAGGTTGTTGTTAATAAATTAAATTAATTAATAATTAATAAAATTATGCATAACAAGAGTTATGTGTAATAGAAAGGGAAATATATGGCTATTGTAAAATGGGAACCATTTCAATTAGATGATTTCTTTGATGATTTTTTTGATAGGGATCTTGTTCCTGTTCTTCCAACAGTAAACAAGTTTATTCCACCAATAAATATTTATGATGATAAAGACAATATCTATGTAGATGTTGCTATATCTGGGTATAATCCAGATAATATAGAATTAAATGTTCAAAATGGTGTACTAACTATTAAAGGTAATACTGAGAAGAAAAGGGAAATAGAAGAAAAAAATTATTACAGAAAGGAAATCAGAACTGGAAGCTTTGTAAGACAAATAGCTTTACCAACAGATGTTTATGGAGATAAAGCTGAAGCAACATTTGATAATGGTGTATTGAAGATATCAATTCCAAAGAAAGAGGAAGTTAAACCAAAGAAAATAGATATAAAGATCAAAGAAAAGAAATAAGAAAAAGGGGCGTGAGTCTTATTGACAAACGCCCCAATAAATTACTTTATATTATTTTTTCTATATCATTATTTGTTATGCAACTCTTACATTGTAGATGGCTACAGGGTATTGATGAGTTTCGACATATTTCATCTGCTGTAATTCTTGCTGCATATAAAGCTTTCCCCCTATCAAATTTTTTAATAATTCTAGAATACATCTCTTTAATCTTTATAACATTGGCTTGATCAGAAAGAATGAGACGAACTTTTTCTCTACATACCTGGTCTTCTACAAATTGCTGCATAGATCCTCCTAAATAAAATTAGAATAATAATATTATTATTCTAATGAAAAAATTAGTCAAGATAAGAAAAAAGAAAAACATAGATTTTAATCTTTAAGACTTTAAGAATTTAAAGATTAAAATATGTGTTTTACACATAAATATAATAAATTAAATAAATTAATAAAAATATATGAGTAAAATATTGGGTATTGATCTTGGAACTACAAATTCTTGTATGGCTATAATGGAAGGTGGTAAACCTGTTGTTCTAGAGAATAAGGAAGGTGCAAGAACAACTCCTTCTGTTGTTGCTGAGACTAAAACAGGAGAAAGAATTGTTGGGCAAGTTGCAAAAAGACAAGCTATTACTAATCCTGTTAATACTTTATATTCAGTAAAAAGATTAATAGGTAGAAGATATAGCGATAAATCAGTTCAATATGATAAAAAATTATTGCCTTATGAGATTATTCAAGGTCCAAATGATGCAATAAAAATAAAAATGAATGGCAAAGAATATGCACCAGAAGAAGTTTCTGCTATGATATTAAGAAAATTAAAAGAAGATGCTGAGAGTAAGCTAGGAGAGCCTGTTACTGAAGCTATAATAACAGTGCCTGCATATTTTGATAATTCACAAAGAGAAGCCACAAAAGCTGCTGGTAAAATAGCAGGATTTGATGTTAAAAGGATTATAAATGAGCCAACTGCTGCTGCATTAGCTTATGGATTTGGTAAAAATAAAGACGAAAAAATAGTAGTTTATGATTTTGGAGGTGGTACTTTTGATGTTACTGTTCTTGAAGTTGCTGATGATGATGGTCGATTGTCAATAGTAGTTAAATCAACAAATGGTGATACACATTTAGGTGGAGATGATATAGATCAGGCTATAATGAATTATATAATTGGAGAATTTAAAAAACAAACAGGTATAGATTTATCCAATGATAAAATTGCTATTCAAAGAATTAAAGATGCTGCTGAAAAAAGTAAAATTGAGTTATCATCATCACTTGAGTCACAAATATCATTACCATTTATAACACAAGGAGCTAATGGCCCAGAGCATTTAGAAATGACATTAACAAGGGCAAAATTAGAAGAAATAGCTATGCCATTTATTGAACGAACGAAAACCCCAGTAGAAAATGCTTTAAAAGATGCTGGACTTTCTAAATCTGATATAAATCAAGTTGTGTTGGTTGGTGGACAAACAAGAATGCCAAAAATAATAGAATATGTAGAAAATCTATTTGGCAAAAAAGCAAATGCAAGTGTTAATCCAGATGAGGTTGTCGCAATTGGAGCTGCTATACAAGGTGGTGTTTTACAAGGTGATGTAAAAGATGTATTATTACTTGATGTAACTCCATTATCTTTAGGTATAGAAACATTAGGAGAAGTTATGACTGTATTAATACCTAGAAATACAACTATACCAACGTCTAAATCACAAATATTTTCTACGGCTGTTGATAATCAACCAAGTGTTGAAATAAATGTATTACAAGGTGAGAGACCAATGGCACCAGATAATAAATCTCTTGGGAGATTTACATTAGATGGAATATTACCAGCTCCAAGAGGTATTCCTCAAATAGAAGTTACATTTGATATAGATGCAAATGGTATATTAAATGTTAAAGCTAAAGATAAAGCAACAAATAAAGAACAACATATTACTATAACTGGCTCTACTACACTATCAAAAGAAGAAGTTGAAAAAATGGCAAAAGAAGCTGAACTACATGCTGAAGAAGATAAAAAGAAAAGAGAACTTGTAGAAGCTAAAAATACTGCTGAATCTTTAATATTTCAAACAGAAAAATTAATAAAAGATACTGGTGATAAATTAGGACCTGAAAATATTAAGAAATTAGAAGATAAAATACAAGATACAAAAAATATATTAGCTAAATCTGATGTTACAATAGATGAAATTAAAAGAGCAACAGAAAGTTTAAGTGAAGAAGCACAAAAAATAGGTGAAGAAGCTTATAAAAATGCACAAACACAACAACAAGCATCTTCACAGTCACAAGAACAAAATACTTCATCCAATGATCAAAATACAGTAAATGGAGAATATGAAGAAGTTAAAAAATAATTAAATATTAATAAGGCTACATAAATAGGTGCTATAAGCACCTATTTAGTGGTCTATATTAGTTTTTAATAATATTATATGTTGTATGGCAAAAGATTATTATAAAATTTTAGGAGTTGATAGAAATGCTAGTGAAGATGATATAAAAAGAGCTTTTAGAAAATTAGCACATGAATACCATCCAGATATGGGAGGAAACCCTGAAAAATTTAAAGAGATAAACGAAGCGTATCAAGTTTTAGGTAATAAAGAAAAAAAAGCTCAGTATGATCAATTTGGTGCAAACTTTGAAGATAATAATGGGCAAGGGTTTAATAAGCAAGGCTTTAAAGGGTTTGATTTTTCAAATTTTCAACAAGATTTCAATTTTGATTCTGACTTTGACTTGGGTGACATCTTTGATGGATTTTTCGGTGGAAGATCAGCCCCTCATCAAACTTCAAGAAATAAATATAAAAGAGGGGAAGACATAAGAGTTGAAGTTGAAATATCTTTTTTAGAAGCTGTATTTGGAGTAAAAAAAGAAATACGCTTAAAAAAAATAAAGAAGTGTGATAATTGTGATGGTTTAGGCCATGAGCCTAATTCAACTAGACATACTTGTAATAAGTGTGGCGGGACTGGTAAAGTTAATAGAATAGTAAATACATTTTTTGGGCAAATGAGATCAACGTCTGAATGTGATGAATGCCAAGGAACTGGTATAATATATGATCAAAAATGTAGCAAATGTAAAGGCGCAGGATTTTATAATGATTATGAAGATATAAAAATAGATATACCTGCTGGTATAGATAATGAAGAAGTTCTAAGACTTTCTGGAGAAGGAAATGCTGGAGCTAGTGGAGGCCAAAATGGAGATTTATATATCACTGTCATAGTAAAAGATGATAAATATTTTAAGAGAGAAAAATATAATATATTAACAACATTAGAAATATCTTTCCCTGAGGCAGCTCTTGGAACTAAAAAGGTTGTAAAAACTGTATATGGAGATTTACTTGTAAATATACCTGCTGGAATACAAAGTGGAACAGTTATTAAGTTAGAAAATAAAGGAATTAAAAAATTGAATGGAAGAGGTTATGGTGATCATCTTATTACTGTGATTGTGAAGACACCTACAAGATTAACATCTATGGAGAAAAAAATGTATGAAGAAATGCTAAATAAATAAGTGGAATTTTATCCACTTATTTATTTACATAACTTTTTTAACTAATTTAGAAAAAACTTCAAAATTATCTTTTGCTAATTCAGATAACACCTTTCTATTCAATGCTATATTATTTTTATGAAGAGCATTTATAAACTTAGAATAACTATATTTTTCATTGATTTGTTTTAAGGCTGCATTTATTCTAATGTTCCATAAAGCTTTATTATTTCTTTTTTTCTCTTTTCTCCCTCTATATGCATTTTTACCTGATTTAATGATAGCTGTTTTAGCAGCAGCAATTAAATTTTTTCTACCAAATTCAAATCCTTTTGCTTTTTTTAATATATTTTTTCTTCTTTTTGCATGATGAACACCTCTTTTTATTCTCATATTTTTATTTACTCAATTAATTAAACAAGTGTTAGTATAGAACAAATTATTGATTTTGTAAAACTTTTGTCAATGTTTTTGCTATATTAGTATTCTTAGCAATCTCTATATCTTTTCTTTTATTTCTTGTTATTTTGCCACTTTCTCTAGAATTAAAATGATCTTGCCCACATTTTCTTTGTATAACTTTTCCATTTTTTGTTAATTTAAATCTCTTTGATATTTTTTTTACTGTCTTTATTTTTGGCATATATTTAATTAGATTATTTTTTATATGAAACTATACAACTAAGTTTATTATTTTTAAATTTTATAGGATCTTCAATTATAATATTATTTTTTGTTTTATCTACCTTTAAAGAATCAATAAAATTATTTATTACTTCTTTTGCCATATGCTGATAATTAAGCTCCCTTCCTTTTAATTGAATTTCTATTTTTATCTTATATCCTTTTTCAAAAAATTTCGTTGACTGTTTTAATTTTGTTTCTATATCATGTTTACCAATAGTTGGTGAAAGTTTTATTCCTTTTATAACAACCTTTGAAGCTGATTTCTGCTGAGCTTTTAATTTTTGTTGTTCTTTATATTTAAATTGATTATAATCAATTATTTTACAAACTGGGGGATTAGATAAAGGGGATACCTCAACTAAATCTAATCCAGAATCAAATGCTTTATCCAAAGCTTCTGATATTTTAACAATTCCAATATTATTACCATATTCGTCAATCAACATTACGCTTGGACTTTTAATTTCATTGTTTATCCTATATTTAGGTATGTTAATTTTGTTTATATAATTAAAGTTAAAAATTAAATATGTGGTGGAGGTGATGGGAATTGCGCCCATGTCTAGTATTCGCTTATATAAAACGCAAATATTTGTTTTTGAAAAGAACTTAATATTATTAAACTTTTTGTATTAGATTATTTGTCTAATACTAAATGTTTTTATGTTATAATACTCTATATAAAAGTATTTTTCAGTCTTAGTTATATTAACTCAAGCTGTAACATATGCTAATTCTCTTTCTGAAGCAAATAAATTTGCTACATAAGAGCTAGCTTTTGCAAATAAATTTTTTGCGTTTAAATTTAAAAAACTTAGTTTTATATAAGTATTGAACCTATCGATACTTTACACCCCCATGATATATTTTATTAAAAACTTAGTGATATTTTATACTATTTACTACAAAAAAGCAATAGAAAGAAAAAATAATGTTCACTCTACCGCTCATTAGCTTATATGTCCCCTCTAAAAAGAGTTGAGCATATAATTTAAGGATACTCATCAAGAGAAAAGGAGGAGGATCCTCTCAACTTTTTCCACTAATAAGCAGTAGAATGAACATTATCTATTTAATAATTATAATATATAACAATTTAAAAAATATTGCAATAGTTTATTTTTCTTTAATATTAGGTAATTTAATAGCTTCTATCATAAGAAATAATGGAAATTCTTTTCTTGCTTTATCTTCTATTTCTTTTTTAGGACCATTTTGACTTATTTTATGCGAGGTCCATTCCTCTAATCTTTTTATATAGAATCCTGAATTATCTAATATTTTAAAATATGTCTGTAGTGGCCGATGAAAGGATACTGTGTATTTATTATTCTTTAAACCAGGGTGCATTTCTATTTTTATTTTTGACTCAGTTAAATATTGGTCTATTCGTCTAGATATATTATTTTTTTCTATAATCCAAGATGTCTTTTTGGGGATTCTTAAAACTGGATGGTTTAATACTATAAATAGCATGCCATTATTTTTTAAAATTCTATAGCACTCGTTAATCGTATCTTTTATATTTTCTATATTCTGCAATGCTAATATTATTGTTATTTTATCAATTGAATTATCATCTATAAATTTTAAATTACTAGAATCTGAGACTATAAACTTTATATCTTTATAGCTCTTTTTGGCTATATCTATCAATTCTTTTCCTATATCTACTCCTATAACTTTTGCACCATTTTTTTGAAATTCATTAGCAAAAAATCCTGTTCCACATCCTAAATCTAGTATCTCATTACCAGGTCTTATATCTAAAAGCCTTAAAATATTTGGTAATATCACTTTATTTTGGTAGCTATTATCATTTTTAATTAAATTATCATACCAATTAGCAACATTATCCCATGATGTATTATTTTTTTGCATATTTATTTTATTTATTAATATATATTATATCATAAATTGTATATAATTAATTGATAACATAAAGCCTATATGTTATTATTATATTAAATAAATTAAAATAGAAAATATAAAATGATAATATATTCAGAAAATCCTAGAGCAAGTTTTGATTATGAAATTTTAGATAGATATGAAGCTGGTATCAAATTAACTGGGCCAGAAGTTAAATCTATAAAAACAAATGGAATGTCTTTAAAGTCAGCATATGTTAGAATTATGAACAATGGCGATGTATGTCTTATAAACGCTCATATACCAAAATATAAACCAGCATTCTCAGCACAAATTAATTATGATCCAGAACAAACTAGAAAATTACTATTGCATAAAAAAGAAATAAATAAGTTACTGCCAAAAGTTAAAGAAAAAGGACTAACAATAATTCCTTTAAAAGTCTATCAAAAAGGAAAGTTTATAAAAGTTGAAATAGGATTAGCAAAGGGTAAAAAACTTTATGATAAACGAGAAAGTATTAAAAAGAAAGATATTGAACGAGACATGAAGAGAGAAATAAGAAATAAATAAAAATAATATGGATTACAAAAAAGAATTAGTAAAAATATTAAAAAAGGTAGATATATTGAAAAATATTGATATAGAAAATATTATAGAAGAACCAAAAGATAGAAATAATGGTGACTTTGCTTTACCTTGTTTTATAGTTGCAAAAAATATAGGGATGGATATTAAAAAAGTTAGTAACTATATTTACAATGAGATAAATAATAATAAATTATTTAATGTTATTTCTATTGGACCATTTTTAAATTTTAAATTAAAAAATGAATATTTAATTAAGAATTTAAAAAACAAAAATAGTTTAAAGAATATAGGTAAAAATAAAAAAATATTAATAGAATATTCCTCACCAAATACAAATAAAGCACAACATTTAGGTCATTTAAGGAATAATATTTTAGGTGTTTCATTGACTAACATATTAAAATTTTGTGGCTATAATGTTATAACTTCTTGTATATTTAATGATAAAGGTCTAGCAATGGCAAAGACAATTTATGGGTATATTAAATTTGGAAATAACTCCGAATCTGCTATTGGGGAAAAACCTGATAAATTTGTTGGGAATTTTTATGTATTAGCGTGCCAAGATGAAAAAAATGATAAGCACGTAAAAGAAGAGATAAATGAGATAAACAGAAAGTGGGAAAATGGAGATCAAGAAATTATGCAAATATGGAAAAAACTTACTAATTGGGTATATTCTGGTTATTCTAATACATATAATAGGCTTGGATGTAAATTTGATAAAATATATTATGAAAGCGATATTTTTAAATATGGCAAAGAAATTGTATTAGATGGTTTTAAAAAAGGGATTTTTAAAGAAAGTAGTGGGGCTATAGTATCCAATTTAGAAGAATATAATCTACCAGATACCATCTTATTAAAATCTGATGGTACTAGTTTATATATTACTCAAGATATATATCTTGCAAAATTAAGAAAAGAACAAATCAGACCTCAAAAAACTATATATATAGTTGCTAATGAGCAAAATCTATATTTTAAACAGTTATTTGCAATATTAGAGCAATTAGGGATTGGGAGAAAAGAAGAATATTTTCATTTAAACTATGGCTATATATCTTTACCAGAAGGAAAAATGAAAAGTAGGGAGGGAGTTGTTATAGATGCTGATGATTTAATGGATGAGGTTGTTAATAATGAACTTGAAAAATTAGAAGATAAAGATAAAAAAAAGGCTGAAATTATTGGTGTTGGGGCAATAAAATTCCAATTTCTAAAAATAGATGCATATTCTGACTTAGTATTTGATCCAAAAAAATCTATAGAACTTAATGGAGATACCAGCGTTTATCTTCAATATACTTATGCAAGAATAAAATCTTTATTAAAAAAATCAAAAGTAAGACAGAGAGATTTTATAAAATTTAACATCAATAATGCTGCTTTATTAAAAGATGAGATAGATTTAATGAGGGAATTAAATTTTTTTTATAGTTCTGTAGTAAAATCAGCTGAAAATTATAATCCTTCATTTTTGTGCAAAGAACTAATAAATATAGCAAATGTTTATAATAATTTTTATCAAAAAAATAAAATTATAAACATGGAAGATAAAAATTTAAAAAATATAAGATTATTTTTAAGTTATAAAACAGGAGAATATATAAAACTTGGATTGAAATTATTAGGTATAAAGACAATAGATAAAATATAATGCAAAAAGAATATAATTTATTAAAAAATATATTAAAAAGTAAAACATGCCCTCATGCTTTTATTTTTTATGGGCCAGAAGATGCTGGAGAATATGAGGTTGCTATAAAAGTTGCAAAATATTTAAATTGCAAAAATAAACAAAATGATAATTTTTGTGATGAATGTGACCAATGCAGGATGATAAATAATCTAAGTCATCCTGATTTATATATTGTTAAACAATTAGAAGGAAAGAAAGAAATAGTAGACTCTCAGATAGGAGATGCAAGAACAGAGGGAAGTTTAGTTTTTAACCTTATTAATTCCAAACTAGTTGGAGAATATAAAATATGTATTATACAGAATATAGAATTTTTAAATAAATTTTCTGCTAATAACTTACTAAAAATATTAGAAGAACCACCAGAAAATACAATTATTATCCTTATATCCAATAATCTAAAAGATGTTTTAGAAACAGTAAAATCTAGATGCTGTATTATTAAGTTTAATATTTTAAATAAAAATGAAATATTTGATATAATTAAAAAACAAGATGAATTAATATACATTCTATCATCCAATAAATATAACAAAGCAAAAGAACTTTTAGATAAAGATTATTTAGATTCTGTAATAAATGATATAAAAGAATTTTTAAATATAATAAAAAGTCTGCCATTTGAAAGAATATTATATATTAGAAAAATATTAGATAATAAAGATAAACTTAATTATTATATCTATATTTGGGAAACTAGTTTTAAAATCATACTAGATAAAAATAATGCTATGATTAAAAATATATTTAGTATTAATGACATAAATTTAAGTAATATCGAAAAAAATATAAAAAAATTATATAATATAAATGAGGCTAAAAAAGGAAATTATATTTTAAAATTATATTTAAATGACTTCATATTAAATTTATGAATATATACAATTCTATAAAAATAATACCAATTCTGTTCTTATCTTTATTTTTGTTTGGCTGCACAACTACAACTAATAATAGTTCTAATATAATTAATCAAGAAGTTCAAATACAGCCGTCTGAAACAGCCAAAAAATATGTTTCTGGTATTTTAAAGTCTGTAGATGGAGGAAGGACATGGAACGAAAAAACATATGTTGGAAGAGATGAAAAAAATAATATTTTAACAATAGGGGATTCTTTTGTATATAGTATAAAAACATCCCCTTTAGATGATAAAATTTTAGTTGTAGCAACAAGAAATAATGGTTTATATATATCATATGATCAAGGAGAAAATTGGCAATTACTTTCTGGAGATATAGGAAAAGATATAAAAATTTATAGTTTCAGCATGGCTAGTCCAAGGACTTTTTATGTTGGATATAGGAATAGAGTATATAAAACTGTTAATGGTGGTATAGATTGGGAAAATATATATATAGATAAGGATTCTGATATTATAGAAGTATACAATGATCCTGAATATACTGATAATTTATATATATTTACAGTTGACGGAAGAATAATAAAACAAAATAGCTCTGGGGCTTTTGTCCTACATAATTTTAATTCAAGCAATTATAGTTATGGATATGCTAGGGGAGTTGGAATTAAAGACGCTTATTTTTATGATAATAATGCTAGTACAAATTATATTTTGTTTAATGATAATTCTGTATTTTTAACAACTGATTATGGTGAAACATACAATAGAATAGAAAAAATACCATCTGGACTTATAAATAATTTATATTTATATCCAAATAAACCAGGTTCATTTTTGCTTTCTACTTCATCTGGTTTATTTAAGACTAATGATAATGGTGATTCATGGGATGAAATCCCTCTACTTTCAGTTGATAAAAATATAAGTACACTTGCAATTAGCAAAAAAAATAGAAACGTAATATATTATTCTATGGGGAATTTATTATATAAAACAATAGATGATGGATATAATTGGGAGGTTATTGAAGGTCCAACTACTAAAATTATTTCCAGTATAAATATTAGCCCACAAAATAATCAGGTTATATTTATTGGTATAGATTTCAATTTATTATCAAGTAGTACAAAACCTGCAGATACTAATATTGCTTGTGATCTGTTTGGTATGTTATTTCCTATATTTTGCCAATAAAACATGATTGAAAATTTAATACTTTTTGCTTTATCTCTTAACAAAGAAAGTTATTTAGATGATGTCAAAAAACAAATAGACAATTTAGATTTAGTTCAAAATAGAATCGTTGACTTTATACCTATTAATGATTCTTATTTTAATACAATAAAAATAAATAAAGATGTAATTGATGTTGAAAATAATTTTAGATCTGGAATTGTATTTGATAATAAAACTGGGGAAATATATTGGAGTAAAAATATTAATGATAAAAGATCTATTGCGTCCTTAACAAAAATAATGACAATATTAGTATTTTTAGATACAAATACTAACTTATATGATTACGTAACTGTTACAAAAGATGATTTAGCTGTAGAAGATAAAGAAGCTGCAAAAATTGGATTTTATGTAGGTGATAAGGTTATGGTAAAAGATCTTTTATATGCTGGATATATAGGATCTAAAAATGATGCTATAAATTTACTTGTAAAATCTACTGGCTTATCTCAAGAAGAGTTTGTAAAAAAAATGAATGATAAAGCTAAAGAATTTGGATTAAAAGATACAGTTTTTACAAATGTAAATGGCTTAGACGTTGCAAACATTTCTACAGCAAAAGATTTAGGCAAGCTTGTATATTATGCTTTTGCAAATAAAATAATACAAAATCTATCTCAGATAAAAGAATACACATTCAAAACCAAGCTTGGAAAAACATATAAAGTTACAAATACTGATAAATTGCTAAATACTAATAATTTTGATATTATAGCAGCTAAAACAGGCTATTTAGATGAATCTTTATATTGTTTAGCTTTGCTTTCGAAGAAAGGTAATAGGGAATTAATATCTGTATTACTAGGTAATGATACAGATGAACAAAGGTTCTATGATGCAGAAGCACTTAATTTATTTATATTTAAAAATTGGAGATGAAATGTCATCAGCAAAAACAGTAACAAAAAATTCAATATTTTTATTAATATCTTCTATATTCCAGAAAGTTGTTTC
>Ga0209311_1000304_pt1 | contig 50480 bp, 93 predicted proteins | sample AD_UKC045_MetaG_FD_184417 | JGI IMG/M metagenome (GOLD analysis project Ga0209311, IMG submission 184417) | Active sludge microbial communities of municipal wastewater-treating anaerobic digesters from USA - AD_UKC045_MetaG (SPAdes) (version 2) | ecosystem: Engineered > Bioreactor > Anaerobic >...
AATAGGAGGATAAAATGTGTCATACTTTTTCAGGTGAGGTGTCTTTTGATAAAGGCAAGGATTTTGGAACAGTTTATTTTATAACAGGAGTTCATCATGAGGAAGATTTAAAACAAATTCCTCACGAAAATCTTTTATGTTGGGAATCAAATGCCGTTGGAACATTTGAAAAAGGTATAAGGTTTACACACGATTGCGGCAAAGATGTGTCAGGAGTTGTTAAAAAGGAATTAGAAAAATTAGTCTTGGAATGGGCAGGAAAGCAAGATGTTGAAAAATTGTTGGAAAAAATAGCAGTGGAAGATAGTGCTTGGAGTGTGCGGTTGGAGGCTGTGGGAAAAATCACTAATGAAACGCTGTTGGAAAAAATAGCAGTGGAAGACAATAATCGTGATGTTCGGTTTGTGGCTGTGAGAAAAATCACTAATGAAAAGGTGTTGGAAAAAATAGCAGTGGAAGATAGTGCTTGGAGTGTGCGGTTGGAGGCTGTGGGAAAAATCACTAATGAAACGCTGTTGGAAAAAATAGCAGTGGAAGACAATAATCGTGATGTTCGGGCGGAGGCTGTGGGAAAAATCACTAATGAAACGCTGTTGGAAAAAATAGCAGTGGAAGATAGTGCTTGGAGTGTGCGGTTGGAGGCTGTGGGAAAAATCACTAATGAAACGCTGTTGGAAAAAATAGCTGTGGAAGATAGTGCTTGGAGTGTGCGGTTGGAGGCTGTGGGAAAAATCACTAATGAAACGCTGTTGGAAAAAATAGCAGTGGAAGACAATAATTGTGATGTTCGGGCGGAGGCTGTGGGAAAAATCACTAATGAAACGCTGTTGGAAAAAATAGCAGTGGAAGATAGTGCTTGGAGTGTGCGGTTGGAGGCTGTGGGAAAAATCACTAATGAAACGCTGTTGGAAAAAATAGCAGTGGAAGATAGTGATTGTGATGTTCGGGTGGAGGCTGTGAAAAAAATTACCAATGAAACGCTGTTGGAAAAAATAGCAGTGGAAGATAGTGATCGTGATGTTCGGTTTGCGGCTAAACACCAATTGAAAACAATAGTAAAGAATATTTTAAATGATTTATTAAATCTTTTTGATTTTTGAAATTAATGTTGCAAATGAATTATTAAAGGATAAAGAATGACCTCCTCAACCAGATATTTTATTAATCGAAGTTGCCGACATAAAAATAAATACCCTTCTTTAAAAAAGGCATTAATTTATTTATTTAAAAGTAGACAAAGAGATAACACTGTAAATAGTTGTTATAAATGTGTGGTTTGTGGTTTTTGGCATTTAGGACATTATCCAGTAAACCATAGATCAAGATTAAGATGTATGATTAAAAAATATTTAAAAGAAAGGAAGAAAAATTATATGTAATAGTATTGGCGAATATGTTAGATATGCAGAAAAAATTATTGAAAACATAAAGAAATAATTAATAGTTAAAAGGAGAAAGAAATGAGAAAATATAATATTGATGATTTAGAGGCGGCTTTAATTGATCTTTTGGATGGGCAAAGCTGTTGGTATAAAATTCAAGAAGCGACCGGATTATCGGCAGAACGAAGTCAGGAAATTGAAGATATTTATATACACTCATATAAATTATATAAAAGACGGCATAATATATAATCAATAGTTAAAAGAAAGGAAGAATACATGTATGTAAATTTATTTGATTTAGAAATTTGTGAAGGAGTCAAGATTTGTGATTCTGTACCAGTAAGAGAAGCGGTTAGACAAATGAGAAAAGAAGGGAGAGTTGAAAAGGTTGGTGAAGATGAAATTTATAATGATTTTGGCGTATTTCTTTTAAAAATGTATAAAATAGCAAAGGCATTAGATAAAAAAAGAAATTCAAATTATTTAGGAGAAGAAAATGATAATGTTACTAATTGAATTTAAAAATTATTTATCCAGAGAATATCCACAATCAAAAACGGGATTGAATTATTTAGAGAGATTAAATAATTTCTTTTCAAAATATCCAGAATTTAATCAAAGTAATGTAGATGAGTATTTGACTAATTTGGCTAATGAAAATAAATTAAATGCTCAAAAAATGGCGATGTATGCTTTTCGGGCATATGCTAAAATGGCAGGTATTGATATTAAATTTGGAAAAGTGCCTCGTATCTATAAACCAGATAGAGATACCTTAACATTTAAAGAAATTGAGAATGAAATCATTCCATATTTTCCAACTCTCTTCGAGGAAAATTGTGAGAAATGTATTTTTCTGTTTCGTTTTATGGTTTTAAGTATGTTGCGAATTTCAGAAATTCTTGCTTTAAAAAACGAGGATTTTTTATTTGATGAAAGAATTATTCGAGTTGTTTGTGGCAAGGGAAGAAAGAATCGAAATGTGCCTATTCATAACAAAATTAAATCTGAATTACAGAATTATGTCAATCAATCAACATCAGATTTTGTGTTTGAAAATGATAAAGGATTTATTACTAACATTATTGATGTTATAAATAATAAGTTGAGGTATAAAAAACATTTAACACCTCATTTATTACGTCATGCCGGGGCAAAAGAGTATTACAAGCAGACAAAAGACATCGAGGCAATAAGCAAAATTTTAGGACACGCCAACTTGAATACTACACAAACCTATATTGCTTATAACATAGATGATGTGAAGGAATCATTTAAAAACTTTAAATATCCAACAAGGAGAAAGAAATGAATAAAAAATTAAAATTTGTTTCTTATGACGGGAAATATCCAAGTTTATGTTCAGGAACATTGATTATGGAATTAGATGAAAAAAATATTATCTTTCCCGATTATTGTTTATCAAGTGGAGGAAGTGCTTGTGTTACAGAAGAATTGGAGAAAATGGTTGAAATTGGTGAATGGACAATTAATGACTTTCCAGAAAATTTTCCAGAAGAATTAAAAGAATATGCTAATTTGTTAGTAAATGAAAATATTGAGTATGGATGTTGTGGAGGATGTCTATACTGAACTGGAATGAAAAAGAAAATAGTTATCAAAATTTATAAAGTATTATATGAAATTAATCAGAATTAAGGAGAATAAAAATGAATGCAGATTTTAGTTTGGATGAATTACAAGATAGAATTGAAAATATTTTAATTAATAATGATCAAAGTTATTTAGGATGCCGAATTCAACAAGTATTTAAAGACGGTGAATTAACATTTTTTATTTATTGGTTTGATGAAAATGATTTTGTCAAGAATGTTGGATTTTCATTTCCTTATTCTGATATTTTACAATCAAACATTAATTTGGCAGATAGAATTTGCGATTTATTAGATAAAGAATTAAAGTTAAAGAATGAGGTGAGAAATGAACTGGAATGAAAAAATTAAATCTCTTTCTAAATTTGCATCAATAGCATTTATTTATAGTTTTTTAGGTTCTTTAGGTGGTTCAAAGAATTCTCAAAAAGCAATTAGGCGTTATGGGATTCCAAGTATTACTTTTTTTCTTGTCTTTATAAAAACAATTAATTTATTTCCCGAAAATTTGTGGTTATTGACCATTTTTTCAATGGTCAGTGTATTATCTCTTGGGTATGGTCGTGTGACCGATGATGATCCAAAACCAAGTTGTTTAGGTGTATTTTATAATAAATTATTTCCAAATAAACCAACTATTCAAGATTGTATGATTCGTGACACAGTTGGTTTATTAATGTGTGTTTCTTTATTATCTATTCCATGTATTTTAAATAATTGGGTATCTTATTTTCTTAGTTGTTTTATTATAATGCTTGGTTATACTATTGTTTCATGGCGTCCATTAGGCACATTGATTATAGGCACGTATGAAATATGTTATTCTGATGTAATAAATTATGGATTAATTGGTACAGCAATTAATTTAATGGTTTTCACAAATTTTGGAGGATAAAATGAACTCATTATGGCAAATAACAATTGATGATTATTTAAAAGTGATAGAAATTTCTCAAGAAATGGGTATAAAGCCGGGCGAAAGTATGGAAGAAGTATTCCTTGCATACATGAAAGTAAAAAATCAAAAGCCCATTGCAACAAATGAATTAACAAAAGAAGAATTAATTAAAGAAATTGTTTCGCATAATAAAAAATTGTTACAAATTGAAGTAGATAATGAAGGAAAAACAAAATACGTTTTTTGTAAACAGCTTGACAACGAAGAATAGATTGTGGTATACTTTAAGTGAAAAATAAGAGGCAAATCCCCTGTTTACAATTTTAAAGGGTATTATAGTGAAAAATTGCGCTGATTAGCTAACGAAACTAATCTTATGCTAGATGATATTGAATTAGTAAATATTTTCTAGCCGATATTTACAAATGATTAAGACGGTGAAGGTTTTTTAATCTTCATCGTTGAAAGCGGAACAAAGGCCACAAATTGACTGCCAAAATCCGCACTTTTTAAAGGAGAATAAAAAATGTCTAAGGTCGATTTTTATATTGAAAAAAGAGCGGGATGGGATCATTATTTAAATGATTCTTTAGAATTAATGGATCGAAATGGAGAACCAATTACTATTAGATTTTTACAATCATATGATGGATGTGAGTATACAATAGATATTGTTGAAAGATAAAGGAGAATGAATTAAATGAAAAAAATTTTATCAATTTTGCTAATGTGTTTTTTATTAAGTGGATGTTCTTTTTTAAAAATTGCATCTGCTCCTCTCCAAGTTACCAAAAATTCTGTTCCTCAATCAATTATCCAATCTCAAGCAAAAATGATTTGTTCAAAAAATGCTGTATTTAATGAAGATGGATTAATTATTTCTTGTGGTGGAAAATATTATAATTATGAACAAAATAAATCACAGCAAGATAGAAAATTAACTTTTTGGGAAAAAGTAAATCAAATGTTTACTAGAGGATTGGGATATATTGTTTGGTTAGTAATCATTTCAGTTATTTTAACAGCAATGGGGTGTGGTGTTCTTGTATCAAATTTTTGGCAAGCGGTATTTGGTACAGGAAAAGTTTTGAAACAAGTCGTTCGAGGAGTGCAAGAAGCTAGAAAAAATAATAAAGATTTATCTACTGCTTTAAATGAATCAACTGACGAAAATGTTAAGAATTTTTTGATTAAATTTAAGCAAGAAAATAACATTAAATAAGGAGAATTATAAATGGGGTCATATTCAACAATTTATATTTCCAGTACAAAAGCTAAAGAATATATTTTAAATAAATTAATGTGTATGAGCGATAATGAATTAGAGAAATTAATGGATTCATTTTTAGAAAATAAATTATATAATTGTCGAATAGATGATGAAGGGCAAGATGACGATAGAATTTAATTTATTGAAAATTTTTTAAGACAATTACATTATCTTGGTTAAAGAAAGAAAATTCACGTGAAACCAAAAATTAAAATAAAAAATTGGATAATTACGGATGAGTATGGTTATTATCATTTAATTGGTGATGTAATCTATCATCCTAATCTTGGATCAACAAGAGCGTCAACATCAAAATTATTAAAAATTGATTTTGAAAAAATGACTGCGGAAACTCTTAATTCAATTTATCTATTGGAGAAATAAAATAAGTCACCTGCAAGCCTCTTAACAATTTTTAAAAGGAGAATAAAAATGCCATATGTACCAAGTAAAAAAACGGATGGAAAAAGTACAGATAGGGAAGTGATTGATGTAGCAGTTGAAGCATATTCAAATAGTTTAGTTGCAAAGATTAATACAAATTATGATGTGGTTAAAGTACTGGAATCATCATTGAGTAAGGTAGGTGTTTTAGCCAGTAATTTAGTGAAAACCGATTCATCTGAAGAAGGCGTTTTTATAGCAACAATTTTAACTGTTGGTGAAAAATATGGTTATGAAGGGGCATTTCTTGGTGAATTGAATTATGCTTGCACTAGGGCTATTCAAAGAGTGCCGCAATTATTAGCACAGCAGGGTAAATGTGGATTATCTCTTGGAAAAGAGTTACGTTATTGGTTATACGCAATGATTGTTTCTGCTTTAACCACTGTTTCTGTTCAATTGGCAAGCATTTCTAATCTTGGTGTAAGTGGAGTATTTGAGGATATTAAGGATGAGTATAAGGTTCGTGTTAATAAAAGCTATGAAATTGAACAAATTTTAAAATCTGGTGATTGTTATGATACACCTTATTTTAATAAAGTGGTTGAAGTTGTTGATGAAGAAGGAAAAAATGTGGGTTATACTTATATTGAATTAAAAAATGATGGTAAAAATGTCTTGCTAGATAAAATGCCTTATAAATTAGTTGTAAAAAATACACAAATAGATAATTTGCAAAAAGAAATAAAAAATGATCAATATTTATAAAATTTTATGCGAGCCATATAGTTATGGTTTATCGTATGCATTACCAAAAGAATATAGTTCAGTTGTTGATGCTGAAAAAATATTACATGAACTTATTATGGAACCTCTAACTTGTGCAATAGATTGTCGCTATTCAATTTTTGAAATTACAAAGTATATAGAAAAAACATCAATAGTTATAACGGGCGGCGAAGGAACTATTAGTCAATGTACAAAGCAATATATGTCTAATTTTAATAATTTTATTGTAAATACTCCGCATTCCAATAGTTTAGATGTGATAAAACGAGGATGCTGTTAATAATTATTTTATACATAATCATTGTGATATTTTAATTAATTGCGCCGGAATTTTAGAACCAGCACTAATTAAAGATATGACGCTTGATATGTGGAACAAATGTATTAATGTTAATTTAACAGGAGCATTTTTATGTAGTAAATATGCAATATTAAATGGATGCAAAAGAATTATAAATATTGGGTCAACATCATCTTTTTATGGTAGAGGTGGATGGTCATCATATGGTGTGACTAAATCAGCATTATTGTCGTTTACAGAATCATTAAATGATGAAGGAATTAAAGCACAAATATTATGTTTTGGCAGAACAAACACGAATTTACGAAAAAAATTGAATATTATTGAAGATATATCTAAAAATTTAGACCCAATTATAATTGCAAGAGCGATTTTTGAAATCATAACAAATAAATACGATTCTATGCTTATATTTGTTGATAAATTAGGTAATATAACTGAAAAATCGAAAATAGAATGTATAAATTTAGAAATACAAAAATTAATCAAATAATAGAATATAGCAAAAGGATTTTATGTGTTCATAAAATGTTCTTTTATGGGAAAAATGTCTTATAAATTAGTTGTAAAAAACAAAACAATGGATGGTATATGGGTTATCATAACCGAAAAATTACAAAAGGAATTTTAGGAACAATTTCTAAAGTTAAAGAGGAAATTGAAGAATTTGAAGATGCTCAAGAACAAAAAAATAAAATCTTACAAATCGTAGAATTATCAGATATTTATGGAGCATTAGAAAAATTGGCAGAACAGTATTATTTAACAATGGATGATTTAAAAAAAATGAGCGATAAAACTAAATCTGCATTTATGGATGGTGATAGATGATCGATTATCAAAAAATAAGTAATAGTGTTAATTTTTATAATCACTACGGGTTTATTCCTGTGGAAGTTCCTTGGATTGTGAATAAAAAGATTATAAATATTACATTACCATATAAACGGTCGCCAATAATGTTAAATAATAATAAGAGCTGTTTAGTTGGATCGGCAGAACAATCTTTTTTAAAATTATTACACAATAAACGATTAAAAAAAGGACATTATCAAGCTATTACGCCATGCTTTAGAGATGAGCAGGAAGATGCTTTGCATAAAAAATATTTTATTAAAAATGAGTTGATTGCTACGAAAGATGTTAATATTAAAAATTTACAAAAAATTATAAAAATAGCTTATGAATTTTTTAATCAATATATTTCTAATTTATCGGTTATTCAAACAGATGCTCCAAAAATAGCAAAGTGTAATTTTGATATTATGTATGATAATATCGAATTGGGGTCATATGGAATTAGAAATTATCAAGGATTAAAATGGATTTATGCAACTGGCTGTGCAGAACCTAGATTGTCAAGTGCAATGCAATATTATTTACAGAAAGAAAATAAATGTTAATTGAATACTCTTTTGATGAAGGCTTTAAGAAGTTATTTAAAAAATTAGATCGAATGCCTCATGCTTATGAATTACGCCAACTGGATGGGATCGGCGAACAATTGGACTTAAATGAATTTAGTAGAAATTTCTTTAGTAAAAAAGGACAAACTACAGCAGATGTATCTGTTGATGCAAATGCGAATGTTGAAGGATTTTCTGTTGTTCATTATAATCACGAAGTAGTAAAACCACTACAACGTTTAAATGCTTATTATTTATTGTGGAAATACGGCAAACAATTATTTAATGAAGAAATTGCCGAAGAATTAATTATTAAACAATTCACTAAAGAATATTATATAAATGATATGCATGGGCTACATGGACTTGCTTATTGTTATAACTTTTCAACCATGAATTTGCTTTGTGAAGGGATTCAATTTGCCGGACAAACAAAATCAAACCCGCCCACCCATCTCTCTGCTTTTATTGGACAAGTTATTGCCTTTCTTACATTTAGTTGTAATCATATTTTAGGAAGTGTTGGGCTTAGTGATTTTTTAATTTGCTCGTCTTATTTTATTGAAAAAATGGTAGATGAAAATAAAGAATTACCTAATGATAAGATTATAGCATTAATCAAACAAGAATTTCAATCCTTTATTTTTTCAGCAAATCAACCATTTAGATCAAGTATTCAGACTCCATTTAGTAATGTATCGGTTTTTGATGATGTATTTTTGACTAAATTATGTAATGATTATATATTTCCAGAAGGCAAAAAAGTACAGAAAGAAACTGTTAAATTTGCACAAGGATTATTTTTAGATTTAATGAATGAAACATTAAAAGCAACACCAATAACATTTCCTATTGTGACAGCTTGTTTTGCTACAGAAAATAATAAGATATTAGATGAGAGTTTTTTAGATTTTGTTGTAAACAAAAATTATGATTTTGGATTTATAAATATTTATGCAGGTGTGACATCGACATTATCAAGCTGTTGCCGAATGAGGTCTAATACTGATAATGAATATTTTAATACATTTGGGAGTGGGTCAACTCGTATAGGAAGTCAAAGTGTTTGCACATTAAATCTTCCACGACTGGCATATATTTCACAAGATGAGAATCAATTTTTTGAAAGATTAGAAGAAAATGTCGTGGCAATTTCGAGAATTAATCAGATTAAACGATTCATAATTAAAAAGCGGATTGAAAATAATAACGCACCGCTTTATAATCTTGGGTTTATGACTTTAGATACACAATATTCGACTTGCGGGTTCAATGGGTTATATGAATGTTGTGAAATAATGGGAAAAAATATTTTAGCAGATGAAGGTCAGAATTTTGCAAAAAAGATTCTCGATACAATCAACGAAGTCAATGATAAACAAGCAAAACATTTTAAATGCCCAATTAACATGGAACAGACACCTTCGGAAAATAGTGCTATTAAGTTGGCTGATGCAGATCGTCTTTTAGGATATAATAAAACATACAAATTATATAGTAATCAATTTATTCCTTTAATTAATGAAGCAGATATTATTGATCGAATTAAATTACAAGGAATGTTTGATAGTAGTTGTGGTGGAGGAAGCATTGCTCATTTAAATTTTATTGATAAAATTACTGATAAGAATTATTTGAAAAAAATAATTAAATTTACAATTGAATCAGGAGCAATCTATTTTGCTATAAATTATATTAATCAAGAATGTGTTAATAAGCATTTTACAATAGGAAAAAAAGTAATTTGTCCTATTTGTGGTGAAAAAATTATTGCTAATCGTACTAGGGTTGTTGGGTTTTGTACAAATGTAAATTTGTGGGCAGAAAAAAGACGAGAAGAATTTACTGAAAGGAAATGGTATGAACATTGCTAATTTCCAGTTTCCTTGCTTTGTCCCGTATAATAAACCAGCCATTGAAATTTATGTTGCGGGATGTTTGGGCACTTGTCATAATTGCCATAATCCTCAATTACACAATTTTAATTTAGGTAAGCCATTTGATTATGGATGCCTTGGTTATTTAAAAGAAAGAGAAGATTTATTTGAAGCAATAGGTTTTTTAGGAGGCGAATTTTTAGATCAGAATTTAAGTGAATTTAAATCTGTTGCGAAATTATTAAGAAACATTTTTAAAACAAAAGAATTTTGGCTATTTACACGGTATGAAATTGAGGAAATACCCGAATGGTGTAAGGAAGTATTTGATTATATTAAAGTCGGTAAATATATAGAAGAATTAAAACAGGAGGGATTTCCTGCAAGTAGTAATCAAAAATTATTGAAAAAAGGAGTAAATTACTAATGAATTTAAGAGATTATCAAAATAGAATTGAAGACACATGGATTAAAAACGAAAATGATCGAGAAAGAATTATTTTAGGAATTTTTGGTGAAAGTGGAGAAATAGCTGAATTATTAAAAAAGAAATATAGAGGGGATATTATTGAGGATTTTTTAAAGAAATTAAGAAAAGAAATTGGTGATGTTTTTTATTATTTATGTAAATTATGTAATTATTATGGTTTTAGTGCTGAAAATATTTTACAAGAAAACATTGATAAACTTAAAGATAGACAAACGAGAAATGCTATTAAAGGCAATGGAAATGATCGGTAATTGACAAACGAATGACTGATATGTTATACTTTATGAGAGGTATATGATGAATAAATATAATCCAAACCATCCAACATCTATTTTAAATTGTCGTTATAAATCGTATCTTATTGGAGCAATGGAAAATCCAGCCAAAAATGATGGAGGAATTGGTTGGCGGCAAAATTTAATTCCAGAATTACAAAAAAGAGGCATTTATTCATTTGACCCTACTAGAGAGGAATTACAAAAAGTAGGAATGCCTACCGATGAATTAATGGCAAAATTAAATGGGTGGCAATTAAGTGGAAATTATGAAATTTTTTTAGAATATATGCGAAAAATTTGGAAAGGTAATACTTATATTGAAGAAGATAAAATAACTGGTGAGCCAAAAATTATTCGAGTAATGGGCGACATTGATTATGTTGAAAATTCTGATTTTTTAATTTGGAATCATGATGAACTAGATAAACCCGGTGGAACAATTTGCGAATTAATTATTGCATGGTATCGTGGAATTCCTGTATACTTAATTACTAAAATGGCAAAAAGCAAAATGAATAAGAGTTTACTTTATTTTCTTTTAGATAGCGGTTATGGACAGGGAAGAGTTTTTAAAAGTCAAGACGAATTACTAGAATTTTTAGATTATAAATATAAGGAGAAATAATGTATAGAGAACAAGTAACAAGTTCAACAATTGATTCAATAGGTTATGATGCCGAATTAAAAATTTTAGAAATCCAATTTAAAAGAGGAGCAATTTATCAATACTTCAATGTTCCATTTGAAGTATATAAAGAATTGGTTACAGCAAAAAGTATTGGAAGCTATTTTATGAAAAACATCAATAAAAAATACGATTATAAAAAGGTATAAAATGCCAGAAATCTATCCTGAATTAGAAGATATATTACAAGCAATTAATAAATACTCTGCTTTAAATCCAGATTCAATGTTTATATTTGGTTTTGTCGGATATAAACCGTCCGGTGATAAGGATTTAGAAAGTGGTGATGATATTTTAATTGCCGATGAAACAAAAACACATTTTGGCGGATTTGGAGAATTAATTGATGTAAGGATTTTATTAAATGATTTAAGGGATATAGTAGAAGATAATTGTGATGAAAATGATTGGGTAAATTTTTAAAGAAAGGGAAGAAATGTTGGATAAAATTAAAAATTCAAACCCGAAGGATAGTGTTGGGACTAAAAAAGTTCCCTTTTCAACTGTTCCTGCTCCTGTTATTGCAGAAATCGGATTAGCAATGCTTGAAGGCAGTAGAAAGTATCGTAGGCACAATTATAGAGCAATTGGTGTTCGTGCATCAGTATATTATGATGCTTGTATGCGGCATTTAACTGCTTGGTGGGAAGGCGAAAACATTGACCCTGATTCAGGATTAAGTCATGTGACAAAGGCATTGGCTTGTTTAACAGTTTTAAGAGATGCAATGCTTCTTGATAAATGTGTTGATGATAGGCCGCCAAAAGTTAAACAGGGGTGGGTGCAGAAATTAAATGATTTAGCAAAAGAAATAATTGAAAAGTATCCAGAAGAATTAGAGCCTTATACAGAACTAAACAAGGAGTTAAAATGAGAAAAATGCCTAATCAATCACTATTTTCAATTCATAAAGCAATTGCCAAAGATCAATTTGATGAATTAAATTATGAAGGTGAAAATCCTAAATTAGCTAAACGAATTTTTATTAATCAGTATTTTGCTACTAGGGTAAAAATGGAGAAAAATGACAAATAAAGTCATATTATTAGATATTAATGTGCTGATGTTTAAGTCAATACATAATTATTCAAGACTTATTCAACAAAAAATAGAATCAAAGAGTGATGTTTTGATTATGAAGCCGCATTATACTTGTTTTATAATGATTCTTTCGGCGTTAAAAAAGATAGGTGTGGAAAAAAGTAACACAAAAGTTTTGGTATGTCAGGATGGCTCCTCATGGAGAAAAAAGGTTTATGCACCCTACAAAGCACAAAGAAAAGAACAAAGAGATAAGGTTAAATTTGTTGATTTTAATGAGCAATTTAAAATATTTAATCAGATGTTTAAAGAATTAGATGAATCAACTGATTGGCACTTTATTCGTAATTGGTCATCTGAAGCAGATGATTTAATTAGTACAGCAGTTAGATTATTCAAAGATGATGAATGCATAATTGTATCAATAGATGGCGATCTTAAAATGTTGTGCTATTATCCAAATGTAAAGTATTTTACTCTTATGAAAAAATGCAATGGGAGTAGAGGAATTTATGAAAAGGTTGATAATGCTTTAGGTATTTTAGCAAAAAAAAGCAGATGTGGCGATGTGGCAGATAATGTTTTAGTGGCGGTTGATGAAACCGAAGAAGATCAAATGCTTCGTCACCAAATCGTTAATCTTTTAGAGCTTCCTGACTATGTTGAAAAAGAAAATATTGAATTGCTTTCCAATCTTCCAAAGAAAGAATTGCATCTTGATAAATTGCCTAATTTTAAAAATTGTAAAGAAAAATTTTTAGAAATCTATAATCCAAAATACAAAATTGATCCTGACTACTGTTATAAATTAGCTGAAAAAAGAGTTGAGCGGAAGAAAAAGGAGAAAGCAAAGAAATGATTAAAATCTATAATAATAAAAACACAACTCATTGTTTAAATTTTTCATGGCTTGGCTTTTACAGAATTTATGAAGGCAAATCTCTTTTAAAAATTGGAAATTATATTATAGAATTTGGCAGGTTAGTATAATGCTTAAAATAAAGTATGTAAAACATATTCCTAAACAGAAAAATGCAAGTGGAGCATATTATTTAAAATCGAACACAATTTATATTAAGAAAGGATTAGCATTTTATAAACAATTTATTATATTTTTACATGAATTTGGTCATTGGTTTATTAATAAGTTAATTACTTCGTCAAATTCAGATTATTATGATTATTGTTGGGATGTTTTGTGGGTAACATTTAATAAACATATTGTGAAAAAAGAATTTCAGTATTTAAATTATTTAACAATGTATTGGGATATAGAAATAAAAAAGGAGAAGAAATGTTAGAAATAGCAGTTGATCTATTGTTTATATGTAAAGTGGTGTCTTGGTGTTGTGTTTTTGGAGTTTTGTGCTATTTGATTAGTTTATGATGGGCAAAGAATAAGTTTATTGAAGTCAAAAACATTGATGCAATCACCATGACATTGTTTTTTACAATGCCATTAATGCTAATTGTAATCCATTTAGTTGGTAAAATCTTATTAAATAATTAAAGGAGAAAAACAATGACTAAAAAAGTATTGTATTTTATTGCAAAAAAAGGAATGGTTAAATTTTATGAAGACAATGAGAAGTATAATCTATCTAAAGAATTAATGGATAGTGGGGTATTTATTGCTAATCCAATTGCTAAAGGAGATGTAGTTGAAATTACAAACGAGAAAGACATTATTACTTCTTTAAAAAAGGTAGATGGAGTTGTTGAAGAAAAGGTGGCAGAAGTTAAAAAAGAAGAAAAGAAAGTAGAAGAAGTTGTTAAACCAGTAATAAATGAGGCATCTACTGAAGTAACTAAGGTAAGTGAAAAAGTTGAAGCAAAGCAAGAAGAAAAAACGGATGTAAAATACACTAAGGGTATTTATACAATTGCAGGAGTGTATGAAGATAAAAGATGCTTTGAAGAAGGAAAAATCAATGATTGTAAATGGATTTCTTTTAGTAAATTTGGTACAAAAGATGAATTGCTTACTAAAAATTTAGTAGCTAATGTTAAAGTAGAAATTGAAGTAGAAGATAATGTTGCAAAAAATTATCGAATTATTGAACAGCCAAAAGAAGAAAAAGCAGAAGAAAAGAAATCGGTCACACAAAAAACCGACACCAATAGTAGTATCGAGAAGCAGGTGGCACTCAAGGAAGCTGGAGCAATCGTGCGATCATTAATTGAATCACCAAATACAACTTTATCAACAACAGAAGTAAAGGAATTATTAACTGAATTAACTAACGTGGCTTATGAAGCATTAACTAATTTATAATCGAGGCAATCATGGATAATTTGGCTAATTTTTTACAACCATTTGTTGACCTTTTTAAACCATGTGTAGAATTTATTATTTGGGCATGTCCATTAAAAATTTATAGATTACATAATGGGCAAAGAGGTGTTATTATTACATTTGGTAAGGTACATGAATGGAGAAAACCAGAAAAAGGGCCGGGGACTTGGCTTTGTTTTATGTTTGAGGAAATGACTGTAATCCAAGCATTAGGTGGGTATATTGATTTAGTAGAGCAAGCATTAACAATAGAAGATGGATCAATTATTTTAATAAATAGTGCTGTAGAGTATGATGTGTTTTCAGTTCAAAATTCAATTTTAGAAACAGAAAATATTGAATTATTAATTTCAGGTGTTGTAATGGATGGAATTCGAGAGTATGCCAGAAAAAGAAAAAATTTAAGTGAATTATTAGATAATGAAAAAATGACACAAGAATTATTGGTAGCAATGAATAGAAAATTGAAAAAAAATGGTGTAAAAATTCAACGTGTTATGATTACTGACTTACGCCCGCATGAAGTTATTTATGCGTGTAATAAAATTGACGAATTAGGAATGAAAATTATAAATAAAATAGCCGAAATCCTTTCTACAAATTATGAAAATAAAAACTTACAATCGAAAAATTAATGTATTTAGGAGAAGAAAATGCCACATAAACTAAAATTATTAAGAACATCCATGATTTATCATAAAGCTATACTATTAGACATCGAAGTGTGGGAATGTCAAGTATGTAAAAAATTATTAATTATTGATGTAAAAAAGGGTTCCAGAATTAATTTAAATGGATTAATTGGCGAAGAAATTCAGGATAGTAATTGTGAATGATTATAAAGAATCATTAAAAAAGTATAGCGAATTATTCACCCATTTAGAAGCGAAGGCTGATGTTTGTCAATGGTATCAAAATAATTGCCGTTTTTATAATGATGAAATAATTTATAAAAAAGAAACATATTTTTGGCAATTAATTAAGGTGGGATTGTTTTATTTAATAATTGTGCCACTTTTATTTATGTTATGGGGTTTACTTTGTTTAGGTATGAAAATTTATAATTGGAGAAACAAGTAATGCCAAAAATTTGGTTTGTTAGTGACCATCACTTTTATCACGATAAAATCCGCGAGTATGAAAATCGTCCATTTGAATCTGTTGAAAAGATGAATGATGAAATTATTCGCCGACATAATGAGCGAGTAAAAACGGATGATTTGGTTTATTTCTTGGGCGACTTGGGATTTCATGCTTCTAAGCAAAAAGAATTTCGTGGCGAAGGCATGAATGAAAGTGCTTTAAAATTATTTAATAAAATGAATGGAATAAAAGTCCGGCTTCAAGGGAATCACGATAAGCATAGTAATAAAACAGCAATTCCTACTCGTCGTATTATTTTATATCACGGCGGAATTTATATTAATTTAATTCATAATCCAGAACACACAATTATAATTGATGAGCGACATTATTACCCATTAACAATTCATGGACATGTTCATGGAAGGTATCAGTCAAAAGAAATCAAAGATAAAAATGAAAATATTGCTTTGTGTATAAATGTTTCTTTAGAAACACATAATTATTATCCTTATTCATTTGATGAAATCATGGGAATTTATCATAGATGGGTTAGTAATCATCCTAGAAAAAAGGATATTTATAATTGGATTCAATTATCAAATAAAGGATGTATTAATGGATAATAATGTAAAAAGACAAGTTAAAACATTTTTAATTCCCTATTTACGTAGTAGACTTGCTGATTTTAAAATGGTTCGAAATAAGATAAAATGCCCTTATTTTCATAAACACGAAAATAAAAATGAAGAGCTTACTTGTCATGAATTTCCTGAAGGAAGTGGGAATTTGTATTGCTTTTCGCCAAGTTGCGGGAAATTGGGAAACGTAATTGATTTAGCAAGGCATTTTGATTTTGACGATAATCCAGATATTCCAGAAGAAGACATTGCTCAATTTTTAATTGATGAGTTTGGTATTAAAATAAATGCTGAACAAAATAAATTATTTGATTTGTATGAAAAATTAGGATTTGACTGTGTTCCTGTTAATAGAAATGGGAAAGAATCATTTATTGAGGAAAATTGGCAAAATAAATCACATCGAAATCGACTAGAATGGGAGCAGTGGCTAAAAGCTAAAAGAAACATTGGAGTGAAGACAGGTAAGCTATCTAACATATTAATTTTGGATTTTGATTTTGTAGAATCTAAATTAAAAGAAAGAATTTATGCAGGAAATCCAACAGAAGCAATGCTGTTAGAAGCTAGAAGACAATGGGAAGAAGGTATTAAAAAATTAAGAGAGAAAGTGCCTTTCTTGGATTGGGAAACATTACAACAACAAAGTTTCGGGGGGATTCACTTCTTCTATGTTTTTGATGAGGAAGTTCCTAAAACATGGTTTGATTATGAAGGGGTTCATATAGACATAGAAGCAGAGGGTGGACAAGTAGTAATTGAATCTTCGGTTGTAGGCGGACAAAAAAGACAAATTATTGGGGATAAAATTAATCCCTTACCAAAAGAATTAAAGAAATTTATTTTAGAAAACTATAATAAAAAGAACGATAATTTAAAAAAAGAAGAAATAACACCAGATACAGAATTAACATTTGAAAATTTAAATAGTAATCGCAATAATACTTTTTGTGCTTTATATGGAAAACTTCGCAAAGTCATGCCAATTAAATCTGCCACTTATGCTCTTTCTTTATTTAATGGGTTATTAGATAAACAAGTGCCGCAAAAAGAATTAAGATTAATGGCAAAAGAGGCTGAAAAATACCATAGTGTAGATATTCAAACTATTTCAGATCAAATAATTAATCATTTTAATGTAGTAAAGGATGTTTTACATGTTCGTGATTTAAAAGATATTATTATAGTTGAACGAAAAGATTTAGAAGAAGCATTGCGTTATTTACAGGATGAAAAAAAGATTTTAAAAATTAAAAAAGACACTTATCAATTGGTGGCCGATGTTGAATGGAAAACTGATTTTTTAACACTAAATAAACCATTGGATTATAAGGTTCCTTATGTTGGGGATTATGCTATTTTTAATCGTGGGTCAATGCTTGTTTTTGGCGGAAAAACGGGTACTGGAAAAACCACGATCACAGTGAATTTTATAGAACAATTTGTTAAACAAGCCATTAAACCAAAATTAATTACAACTGAAGCAGATAGTGGGGTTGGTGAAATTGCTTTATGCAGAGGATTAAAAGAGGGAGATTTTTTATATTATCAAACATCTGATCCATTGGGCGTTCCATTTCAGGATGATGAAGTAAGAATTATCGACTGGCTCACGCCAAAAAACGGGGACTATACTCAAATAGGAACAATTTATCAAACTTTAAATGATAAATTAGTAGATCATGGTGGATTATTAATTGTTTTTTCTCAACTAAAAGCTAACGGTGATTTTTTTGCACCAAATTTAATTGATCAGTATGCCTCATTGTCTGGTAAATTTCTTTATCCTGAAAAAAATGGTCAATTAGATTATTTACATCCTTATTTAGAGCTTTGTAAAATGAGAAGGCCAAAAGGAAATCAAAAATACATTCAAATTCCGTTTGAGTATATTCCAGAAACCAAAGAATTAAGGATTAAGAAATGAAAACAATAGGTCTTGATTTATCTACCACTTGTACAGGATATGCTATTTTTGAGAATCATAAATTAATAAAATATGGTCAAATTAAACCAAAGACAACATTGACCACTAATGAAAAAATAGAATACATTGTTAAAGAATTTGTTAAAATTTTTAAACAAGAAGATTTGACTAATAGTGAATTTATTATAGAAGATATTTTTTTGGGTCATTTTTTTGGAAAAAGTCAAGTAACAGGATTTGCTAATTTAGGAAGAATTTCTGGCGCAATTATGGCATCGCTTTTTTTAGAATTAAATCAGATTGCCGCAAACATTACTTTAAGAATGGCAGTATCAGCTAGACCATTAGTTGGCTTAAAAGGAAATTGTCAAAAAGTTGAGGTACAAATTTGGGTGTTGGATAAATTTTTAAATAAAGATGTTTCAGAGTATCAAGGATTAGTCGATGCGATTATTGCTAAAAAATTGGTCGGAGATATTGACCAAAAAACATTTAAAAAAAGAATGGAAGAAGTATCTAAATTAATTGAATGTGAAACAGGATTATCAGAAGATCAGGCTGATGCAATTTTATTAGGGTATGGTGGCTAATGAAACGTTATAAAATTGATTGTAATAAATTCTGTGCTGAAGTAGAAACAGATGATACTGGAATCATTACAAAAACCTTCCCAATGCTTATAAAATTTGTTGGCCAACCAATTGGCAATTTAACTTATTGGACTATGAAAAAATTTGATTATTGTACTTTAAAGGAGATAAAATGAGTATTTTTAATATTATTAAACGATCATTTTATGATGTATATGAATTTGAAAAGGCACTCACTAAAGTAGCAAAACTTGGATTGTTTGTCGGAGAATGTAAACCAAAATTGCATTTGGTTCCAATAGAATTTTATCAAGATAATTATAGATTCTATTTAGATGAGTGTGATGGTCAAGAAAAATTAAGGGAAGAATGGTTTATTAATCGTAAAATTCGCAAATCAATGTATGAATTAGATGAAATAATAAACAATTTTTTGTTCTTTGAAACTGATCAAATTTTTAATAACAGATGGATAAAAAGGAGTTAAAATGGCTAAGAAAGAAAAAGAAATAATTGATTCTGTTTTAGATTCTACTCTTAAAGAACTCGAAAAAAGCTATGGAAAGGGAATTATTACTAATCTTGAAGATGATGAAAGTTTACAAATAGATAAAGTATCTTGTGGGCACATGGCATTAGATAAAGCGTTGGGCGGTGGAATTCCAAGAGGAAGAATTTTGGAATTTTATGGTGCAAACAGTTCAGGCAAATCTACATTGGCTTTATCTGTAATAAGAGAGTTTCAATTACTTGGGGAAAATGTTGTTTATTTGGATGCAGAATACGCTTTTGATAAAGATTATGCTCAAAAAAATGGTGTAGATAATGCTAAACTTATTTTTTGTCAGCCTGAATACACTGAACAAGGATTGGATATTGTTGAAAAGTTTGTTGAAAGTGGCAATGTTGGATTAATTGTTGTTGATTCTATTGCCGCCATGTCACCAAAGGCTGAAATTGAGGGCGAGGCCGGTGATTCACATATGGGTTTACAAGCACGTTTAATGAGTCAAGCATTTCGTCGTTTAACTGGAAAAATTCATAAATCAAATACTACCGTTATCTTTATTAATCAGACAAGAAAGAACATTGGTGTTATGTGGGGAAGTCCTATCACTACTACGTCAGGGGAAGCCTTGAAGTTTTATAGTTCAATCAGAGTCGAATTAGCAAAAACAGGAATGAATAAAAAGGGGGACGTAGTATTAGCTACAACAGTTAGAGCAAAAATAGTTAAAAATAAAGTTGCCGCACCTTATAAGGAAGCAATGTTTGAAATCTATTTCGATTCTGGGATTTGCAAGATCACAGATTTAGTTAATGCGGCTATTGAAAAAGAAATTATTAAAAAGAGTGGTGCATGGTTTTCTTATGAAGGAAACAACATTTCTCAAGGATTAGAGAATTTGAGAGATTTATTGAAAGAGAATAAAGAATTATTTAAAAAGATTAAAAAAGAAGTATTGGAGAAAAAATAGTGGAAACATTTTCTTTAGGAATTCGTGAAGCTATTTATAAATATTCTCATGGATATTGTCAAATTCCGGGTTGTATTAATAAAGCCACAGAAATGCATCATATTTTGCCAAACACAAAAGGAAATCAAAAAAAATTTCCTCTTTTCTTGCAAAGTCCATTTAATGCGTTATTTTTATGTAAAAAATGCCACGAAAATTATTCTACGTTTCCTTGGCTAAAAATAACAGAAAAACAAGCAGAAGTTTATGAATCTTATTTGAAAGGATTAAAAAATGGGAAAATTTAGAGCTTGGATATTATGTGTTTGGTTAGCGTCAAAATGGATATTTAGAGTTACATTATGTGATAATGTTATTTATAAAGGAGAAAAATATCATTTAATTAATGGCAACATGAGCGAATCATGGACAGCACAAAAATATTTATATGGGCCAGTATATTATATTCCTAAAAAAGAAGTAAAGAAAATTTGGTCAATTAAAGGAATGATTCAAAGTTTTAAAAGCGGATATTTCTTTTATAAAACATCTTGGTTAGATATTTGGGCTAGAAATGGAATTGAACCTTGGATGCTAGGGTGTGATATTTGGGCAAATAAAGGAGATTAAAAATGGCCGATTATTATGATGAAGAAGTCTTGAGAGATTATGCTGATAAAACTGTTCAAATTGCTGAATCGTATAAAGATGCCCGAATTGCTTATGGCCAAGCATTAATTAAAATGAAGATTGAATTAATTAAAGCGTTTAAGGCAAAAGAAATTAAAGAAACATTAGCTGAAGATAAAGCATATCTTTTATTAGTTGGAAATAAACCAGAATTACAAGAAAATTTTGAAAACATGATTCTTAAAGAACAAGAGTATAAGGGGTTAGAAAAAGTACTCGGTGCAAGAACACAAAACACCAGCCAAGAGCAAAGTTTTATTAAAAATCGAATACAGAGTGGGGCATAGGATTGAAGAGATCGTTGAATGTAGGGACATTTCTGCTTGATTTAGAGGTATTGTAGAAGGGGTTGACAATAGCAGAAACATTATGTTATACTTTAGGTAAATTAACCAAAAGGAGAAGGAAAATGACGAAGGGAAGAAAACCATCACAGGAATTAAAAGAAGCAAGAGAAGTTGTTTTGAGTGGTCAATTAGAAGTGGTATTAGCTGATTTACAAGCATCTGAAAATGCTAAGGTTAGAATTATAAAAGCAGTTAAGTTTGGATTGGGTATTAAAGATGTGTTGGTTGATACACCAGTAGAATAAAAGAAAGGAATAATAATGGTTATTGATGCAGAAAAAAGAGCATTAATTCATCTTTCTTATATTCTTTATTTAAAAAGAGCAAAAAGGCATCAATCAGGTAGCGCAATGGGTGATTGGAAAAGGGCTGAAAAAATCTTAAATTTTTGTAAAAAAAGACCAAATTTAATTGAAAAAATAATGACTTAAATTTTGCGGGGTGGAGAATGGGTGATCTCGCTTGGTTCATACCCAAGAGATGAAGGGTTCGAATCCTTTACCCGCTACTTTTGGAGAAAAAATGATTTGCTTTTTTAAATTATTTGTTAGAATAATTTCGCTTTCTTTATTACAAGAACTAATATGCGTTTGTGAAAAAGAAGAAATGCGAAGAAAATTTATTAAAATGGCAAAAATTTTTACATAAATTGGAGAAAAAAATGAACAAATTTAATATAGGGCAAAAGGTTTATTATTTAAAAAATAAAGAATCGGTTGAAGAAGTCATTATTAAATTAATAATTAATCATAATAATTATATTTATTATATATCAGAAGAAAATATTGATTTTTTAACTCGGCCTCTTATTTATCAAATGAAGGAACTATTTAAAATTGAAGATTTAATTAAAGTTGGTAAATTAGAATCAGATTTATCCCTAGATAAAAATGCTTTAAAAAGGCAAGCATTATTGAATAAAAAAGAAAGATTATTAAAAACTAAGGAATATTGGCAAGCACAATTAGATAGAATTAATGCTGAAATTGATGAGGAAAATAAATGACAACTGAATCTTTTAAAACAGAAATTGTAAATCTTTTAAAAAAAGAAGGAAATTTTAACACCAAATGATGTTGTTTATAATCTATTGATTGAAGGTAATTTATCAAATAAAATTGATGTCAATGTTGTTAAAGCAGGTGTTAATCATAATATTTTTATAGAAGAAAAAATTATGTCAATTCATTTTGGAAAAGAATTACTAAGAATTTTAGTAGATTATAATTTTATAGGAACACAATCTCATATTCAAAATCTTACAATTGATATGTGGAATAGTACTACGCCTAAAATAACTGTTGAAATGCTTGGAATAATTGTATAATTAAGGAGAAAAAATGAATAAAATTATTTTAGTAGGTAGATTAGTTGCAAATCCTGAATTTAAAATTAATGAATCAGGTAAACAAATTGGTAAATTAAGAATTGCTGTAGATAATGGCAAATCTACTTTATTTATTAATGTTGTTTATTTTGATAAATTAGCAGAAATTTGTCAAAAATATTTAGCAAAGGGAAGAAAAATTTTAGTCGATGGGCGATTAGATTATAGAGAAACAGAAGAAGGTAATTATTATTCAGTAATTGCTAATGAGATTGAGTTTTTAGATAGGCCAAAGGAAGAGGAGAAATAAGTTGGAGCCTTGGAAAAAAACTTATTATTATATTAAAACTCGTTGTGATAATAAAAAAGCTACCCAATATAAAAATTATGGCGGTAGAGGGATTAAATGTTTAATCACAGTTCAAGAATTAAAAATGCTATATTTTAGAGATAAAGCATTTGCAATGAAAAAGCCATCTATTGATCGTATTAACAATGATGGGAATTACTGTTTAGAAAATTGTAGATATGTTGAACAAAGTAAAAATAGTGCTGAAAGGAATAAAAGAATATATTTTTAAAATGAAACGAGAAGAGAATGCTCCCACTCCAAATAACTAATAAATTAAATAAAATTAAATCCTCTTGCTTAGTGGTTGACTTGGAAACTAGTTCATTTTATCCAGATGGACGGGAAATAAATATTAAAACAAACTTCGATGACTATGTACAAAATGCCCAAGTAAAGTGGTTCGGCGCATTTTCTTTCAAAAATAACAAATCCTACTACATAAATGCTATTACTCACCGTAATCAAATTGTTCAATTATTAAAAGAACATGATGTATTAATTCATTTTAATGGAATTGAGTTTGATTTTCCTATTTTACAAAATAATGGAATGATATCATTAGGCAAACGATATTTACAAGTTGATTTATGGGAAATTCTTGGTACAAGTGACCAAAAAAATCGAGCTGGTTATAAATTAAAAAATCGTGGCGAATTAATGAATTATGATTTTGCAAATAATTCATTGCGTCATATGGCCGAAGTGATGGGATTAGAAACACAAAAAGGAGAAATAGACTATACTCTGTTTCACAAAAACGAATGGACAGAAGAAGAAATCAATGAAATATTAGCATATTTGTCTGGTGATATTAATGTTGAGAAGGAAATGTTTCAAAAACTTTGGATATATTGGCTTCCTTTTGCAGAACTTTTAGATGAAAAATTTGTGTATGACCTAAGTTGGATGAGAAATTCCATAGCTTCTGTTACATATAAGGCGGCATGTAGGGTATTAGGCATAGAGCCAACATATAATGAAGGTAAAACAGAACCAGAAAATGTTGGGGGAAATGTCTTACTACCTAAATTAGAAGAAGCACAGGGTGTATGGTGTTTAGATTATGCTTCCCTTTATCCTCATGCCTTCAGTATGTGTAATCTTCATGCAGAGGTTAAAAAGGAAGATATTGATAAATATGAAAAAGTTTGGCATGGTAATGAAATTTTTCAAGTTAATGGGTATTATGATATTTCTGAATGGCATCCTTTAGCTAAATATATAGCTGAAAAACTTGAGGAGCGAGAAAAAATTAAGGCAGAGGATGAAACACATCCAATGGTATACACTTTAAAAATCCTACTTAATTCTTTTTATGGGGCTAGTAGATCACCAAAATTTGAAAAAATTCACACACCTAATTGTGGTGCAGACTGTTGTAGAATTAGCCAACAAATTCAAAAATTTACAATGGATATGTTTGATCAATTTGGGTTTGAAACCATATATGGGGATACAGATTCCGTATTTATATTAGCAAGAGAGCAAAAAAATAATACTAAAGAATATGTTCAGGAATGTATTAACCAAATTATTGATATTATAAAAGAGCATGCTCCTTTTCCAATTGACACTTTTAAAATTAAAATTGAAAAATATATTGATTATATTATGTGGCCGTTTGATTATAAAGAAATTGTGGATAAAAAAATACGGGATTTATTAAATGAGGGTATTAGTGAGGGGTATGAAGAACGAATTGAAAATAAAAAGAAAGTTATTTTTGATAAAAATACTAATAAAGTAGTTAAAATAGGAAGGTCATGGGTAAAAGAAAGAACTGGAAAGAAAAAAAGTTATGCTTATATTTATGAAGATAAAGGGGAAACAAAAATTAAATTAGTTGGTCTTCCTATTACTAAATCAAATTCAACCTTGCTTGGGCGAAAAATTTATAATGAAGATTTAAAAGATTTGATTTTACAAAAGAAAAATGCTAAATTCCCAAGGCAATTTATTAATAACATTTTAGATAATTATTTAAAAAATTTAGAAACAATTAAATTATTTGCGGTTGAATATAAAGTAAAACCAATTTCGTCATATAAGATTCTAAAAGGAAAAACAGAATCAAATGTGATTCAAGCACAAATTAGTCGTGCTTATTGTAATGGTCAGGGGGGAATAGTTAATTTAATTAAAAATAAAAAAATTGGTAAAGCGGGTCTTGGAGAAAAATATTGCACTATTGATGAAGCATTAAGTACAAAATTATCAATAGAAGATATTGATTTAGAACGAATTATGAATGAACTGTCCCCATTTATTGAACATCTTGACAAATAAATCATCTATATGTTATACTTTAGGTAAGAATGGAGGAAAAATGACTAATACTGAAATTATTTTAAAAGTTATCACGAAAGCAGTTGCAAATGGTTGGAACGACGAACAACGTATTACTTATCAATTTGATAAATTTCTTAAAAATATGGATAGGTGGTTATATAATATTATTTTTTCTCACGAATTTGCAAAATCATTTTGGGGTAATGGATATATTAAAATTTCAGATGGCTCTGTTTGGTGTGATGGTCAGAAAATCGCAAAAAATTTAGAAGAATTACAGGAATCTGTTAATAGTGTTGATGACGAACAACTACGAGAATTAAAAATAAATGGAGTTACTATGATTAGTTCTTTTTCATATTATGAAATTAATCCTACAATTTATATAAATAATTGGCAATACCATCTTCAGCAAATGGTATTAGAAGAAAATCCATTAAAATATTTGGAGAAATTTTTATGAAAAAATTATTTTTAATGTTATTTATATTTTTTATAGTAGGATGTAAATATGATCAAAATGATTTTTTAAATGAACAAAAACAAATTTATAATAATGAGTCATGTTTTTGTCAATGCCAAATGGATAATTCATTAAATTATAGTATTTTAGGAACATATAATTATGAAATATTACAATGTTATCAACTTTGTGATTTAAAAGGAGATAAATAATACAAAAATTATAACCTATTATGGTAATATAATAATACTAATGTATCAGCAAGGTTATAATGAGGGATATTCCGATTGTAAGATTGCAATCTCTAAGATGGTTTATGAAATAATTAAACGAAGTTCTTATATAAAGGATAACTAAATGTTAATTTTTTGGCTTATTTGTTCATTTTTTACATACGGTATTGTTTTTGCCTATTTACAAAATATTTATAAAGAAATTGCTTGTATTTCTTATTGGGATAATGCAGAAGACGCTTTTTTAATATCTGTCCTTGGGCCAATTGGATTAATTATTGCAATTTATAAATCAGAATATTGTAAATACGGGTTAAAATGGATATGAAAAAATTAATTAAACGAATCAAAAAGGATGATTTAAATGATGAACAATTATTAAAAGATGTTATGATTACTTTATTAATTAAAGTTGATCAAATTTATAAATTATTAAATAAACCATCACCAAATTGTCAAACTGACCCATTTAAATTAAAAGATGGAGATATTTTGATAGGAGAGAATGAATGAAAAAATGGCTGATAAGCCTTTTGTTTATTGGGTTATTATTAATTCCAAAATATTTAACCGCAACTAATATAACCGAAGAAGAATTAAATGAATTTACAGTGCGAATTTTTATAATTTCAAAAGAAAATGACATAATAGGTGGCTGTACTGGCGTGATAGTTGAAAATTATAGAAATTCTGCAATTGTTTTAACTGCTAAGCATTGTATTTGTGATGATACTTATGCTATAATTAATAATCAAGTAATGATTAAAAAAGTAGACGATTCTTTTACAGATTTACAATTATTATATTTTAATCAACAGGTTTTAAATAAAAGACCTGTCGAAATTAGTAATTATGTACCTAGATATAATGAAAAAATTTATACCTTGGGAATGCCATCAAATAAAAAACGGTTTTACATGGGTAAATTTTTACATAAAAGAAATAATAGTGAAGATATTTATAAATTATTATCTATTTCGGGGTGTAGTGGAAGTGGAATTTTTACTGCAAATAAACAATTGGTTGGCATTATTAGCCAAGATTATTATTGGGAAGATAATGATGGAAAAATTAAGCATTATACTATTGCTGTATCATTAAAAAATATTAAAAGATTTTTAAAAATGAATCGTTGTTTAAAATAGGAAAAAATGATTAAATTATTTTTATCAATTTTATTTGCTTGGATATTAGGTAAAGAACGCAAACATCATAATAAATCCGGTGGTAGTAGATCATTGGCTATTTTATGTATGTCTGCTTGTTTAACAGCGATGCTTTCTTTAAAAATGAGCGAAGTCTATTCTTTTGATTTAATGAGATTGATGCAAGGAACAATTCAAGGGATGGGTATATTAGGGATGGCATTAATTTTTAAAAATAAAGGAGAGATTGAAGGATTAACTAGTGCTTCAAGTATGTTTTTTATAATTATTTTAGGATTTATAATTGGATTAGGGCTATATTATTATGCTGTATTAAGTTTTATATTAGTATATTTAATTTTAGAAAGTAAATACTGGTTAAAATAAAGGAGCCTTATGCGACCAAAAATTTTATTGTTAGATATTGAAACTTTTCCAAACCAAGGTTATATTTGGAATATTTGGAACGAAGTTAAAAGTATGGAATTTGTTGAACGGCATTGGTATATAATGTGTTGGTGCGCTAAATGGTTAGGCGAAAAAGAGATCATGTCATCAGCTTTACCAGATTTTAAAAAGGAATACTCACAAAATCCAGAAAATGATAAAAAAATTTTAGAAAAAATGTGGACGTTATTAGATCAGACCGATATTATTATTGCACATAATGGGCGAAAATTTGATATTAAAAAATTGAACACTCGATTTCTATATCATGGCATGACACCACCATCTCCTTATAGAATTATAGATACGCTTGAAGTAGCGAGAAGTACTTTTTCATTTACATCTAATAGGTTAGATGATTTGGGAGAATTTTTGGGGGTAGGAAGAAAGGTCAAGCATGGTGGTTTTAAAGAATTGTGGCGAACCTGTCATATGGGTGCTACTTTATTTTGGAGTAAAATGGTTCGATACTGTAAAGGAGATGTTCGATTGCTCGAAAAAGTTTACAAAAAATTATTGCCTTATATTAATACACATCCAAATTTAGGCACTTATATTGATGATGATCAGCCACGATGCAAAAACTGTGGTTCAAAGGATTTACTTAAACAAGGGTTTCAATACACTAATTTTGGAAAGTATCAACAGTATTCTTGTAAAAAATGTGGAAGTTGGATGAAAGGTAGACAAAATCTATTAATTAATAAAGTGAAAGTAAATTAATGAAATTCAAAATTGAATACATTGTTAAGCATGAATTAAGAGAGAAATTTATTATAGCAAAAGATTTAGTAGAAGCAGAAGAAAGAGCCAATAAAACAATTAAAAATTGGATCAACATTTATGAAGCAGATTTTAAAATGGGAGATGATGTAAAAAGGAGAAGAACCAATGATTGATGTACGAGTAGAATCAAGCAGAAATAAAGAAGAGCAGGATAAATTATTTGATAAAGCAGTTCGCCAATTTAAAAAATTATGTAATTCTGATGGTTTTTTAAAAGAAATCCAAGATAGACGGTATTATAGTAAACCATCGGAAAAACGCCGAATGAAACAACGCCTTAATAAGGAATAAATTATGCCTATTTATAATTATCAATGTTCAAACTGTGAATTTCACATTAATTATTATTTAGCAATTAATGAACGAAATAGAGAATTTGAGTGTCCTATTTGTGGGCAAAAGTTGATTAAATTAATTGGCGAAGGAAAGGCGTTTAATTTTAAAGGCGATGGTTTTTATAAAAAAGGTTGGCAATAATGAAATCTATATCAGTTGATGCATGTTTGGAAGACTTGATTGTTTATTTGCGGAAAAATAAAGATTTGATCTGTGAATTGAATATTTCATTTTTAGATGAAGAAGGCAAAAATTATTCGCCAAAAGTTTTACAATTTTGTTCTGATGGCACAACTATAACGGATGAACCCGTTGCCCAAGAGATAACTATTACATTAAATTATGATAATAATGTTATTTGTAATGATAAATACAAACCAGCAACTTTAGCTAGTATTGAACGTGGTATTAAAGATGCGGCAGAAGGAAAAGTTCACAATTTTGACCCCGATAAAAATCTTTAAAAAGGTAAAAGATAGTAATGAAATTATTAAAAGCACAATTAAAAAATATTCAATTACATGAATTTTTTGAAATTGAATTCCAACCCGGATTAAATGTGATTTCTGGATTATCTGGTACGGGAAAAACAGGATTGTATCGTGGCATTTGTTGGTGTCTTGGTTTTTCAGATATTTCTTTTGATGACATTCGTACAGAAGGCAAGACAGAATGTTCTGTTAAATTGTGGTTAGATAATGGATTTCAAGTAGAACGATACCGCAATACTGCCAATGTCAATAGATACATTCTTTCTAAAGAAGGTTGTGAAGATAAAATCTTTGATAGTGTTGGCAAAACTTTACCAGAAGATATTCAGCAAGTTATAGGTATGAGTGAAATTGAGGTAGAAGATACAAAAATTAATTTAAACTTTGCTTCTCAAGATGATCTAAATTTTTTATTTGCCAAAGAAATTAAATCTACTTTTCGAGCCAAATTATTCAATAAATTAATTGGGCAAGAAAAAATGGATACTATTTTTAAAGAATGTAATAAAGATGCTTTACGAACTTCTAAAGAAATAAAAGAAACAGAAGCCGAAATTGAAAAAAAAGAAAATGAATTAAGTGAATGCTCTGAATTATATAAACAAGCAAAAACAAAATTAGATAGCATTTTATCTAAATGGAATAAAGTGCAGGAAGATATTAAACTTTATGAAACAATAAAGGAATTGGCTGATAAAATTCAAACAAATAAAGAGGCTCAAGAATTTGTTGCTTTTAAAATCTCCCAAATAAAAACGGTTGCTGATTCCAAAATAACTGATTTAAAAAAGACAGCAAATGAATTATCCATTTTGAATACTTTGGCCAATTCTTTAAATGAAATCAATCATAAACTAGAAGAAGTCGCTTATCAAAAAAGTAAAATAAAATGTGTCAATGTTGACTTTAAAGCATTAAAAGAAAAAGCCGAAAAATTAAATGATATATCAGAATTAATCAATAAAGCAATTACTTTACATAATCAACAAGAGGAAATTACTCAAAAAATAAAACAGATTAAAATTGTTGATGTAAATTTTGAAGAGTTAAAAAAGAAAGCCACCACATTAAAACAATTAAATGAAGTGGTTAATAAATTAAATGAGAATGAAATAAAACAAGAACAGAACCAGCAAGAAGCACAAAAGATTGATAAATTGATTAATGATACAATAAAAGAATTAAATGAACTGTGGAAACAATGCCCCCTTTGCCCATTGTGCAAACAGGAGATTAAGAAATCATGAAACTTAAATGTAAATGTGGAAGGGTTGCTACATGGCTTTATATGCCGAATGAGTCGCATTATTGTTGTGATGATTGTGTTCCCAGAGGATGTACTTGCTGGATAGAGTCAATTGAATGTGAAGATGGTAGTTTATATTATCCACAAGGAATAGAAGGAAAAGATTGGAAGTGGATTGAAGAAAATCAATTATGGGAAAAATTAGATGGCGAAGGAAAACAAATGCCATGTTGTGAATGGTGGTATGATGAAGAAGGATGGGATAATGAGGCGTAAATGTCAATGTGGCAAGTGGATTGATGAATATTATGATCCAGCACAACAAGATTGGATTTATTGTGTTCCTGATGATTGTGTATGTATGCAAAATCGCATAGAAATGGAAATTTTATTTAAAAATGAAAACAACGATGAGTAAATTTTTAGAGTTTAAACAAATTCCTTATGAAGGTAAAACTAAACGATTTGAAGTTATATCGATCAAGCATGAATATTGTTTAGGTAGAATTTCTTGGTATGGAGCATGGCGGCAATACACTTTTAGTCCGGCCTCTAATACAGTTTGGAATAAAGATTGTTTAAAAGATATTCAAAATTTTTTAGAAGCACTAATGATTGAAAGAAAAATAAATCAGGATAAAAATAATGGGTAAATTTTTAATTTTTCAAGATTTTCATATTTCTGGTGTCAATTCCCGTAATCGCTTAGGTGATTACTTTGGCGATTGTGTATTAAAATTAAAAGAAATTGTTGAAATTGCTAAACAAAACAATTGTGAAGCAATTATGGACAACGGCGATTTATTGGAAACTAAAAATCCATCATATAATGTGATTGATACAATTGCCGACATTATTGAAGAAGGGGGAATTCCTCTTTATTCTTTATTAGGCAATCATGCAATGAGCTACGGACATATTGAAAATAGTGGAAGTACTGGACTAAAACATTTACAAAATAGGAGTAAATTATTTCATTATTTGGATAGATTAACAGATAATTTTAAAACATATGATATTAGAGGATTTGAGTATTATTTTGGAATTGAAGAAGAATTAAAAAAGGGAATTTATTGGCAAGAAAAGAATGATGATAAAATTTTCAAAGTTGCTGTTATTCACGCAATGATTACTCCTACAAAATTTTTTGAAAAAACATTCTATGTAATGCCAGAACAAATTAAAACAAATGCCAATTTAGTGGTTTGTGGGCATTATCATACACCATTTTATAAAAAGGTAGGTAATACGGAATTTGTGAACATTGGTTGTATTGGTAGATTAAACATAAATGAGGCAAAAATAGAACCGTCTGTGTTATTATTAGACACTGATAAAAGAAATTGGAAAATTATCAAACTTAAATCAGCTAAACCAGCCAATCAAATTTTTGATTTAGATCATTATGATGAATTAAAAAAAGAAGAAAAAAGTATTGAAGATTTTATTAATTCATTAAAATCAGTTAATTTTCAAGGAATGGAATTAGGCGAACAAATTGTAAAGGGTGGTAAAGAAAATAATGTTAAACAAACCACGGTGGATTATTTATTGGAGAAATTAAATGAAAAATAATGCAAAGAAATGTTTGGGATGCCATAATCCAATTGAAGAAGATTATTTCTTTTGTTCATTAACCTGTATGATTCTTTGTGGGTTTATGTCATGCAGAACAGATCAGCCAAAAAGAAATGTAAAAGAATTAGAAAATCAATCTGTTATTGATGGGTTTCTTAACAATCCACCAGTAAGAGGAAATTATCCAGATAAAGATAAATTCTAAGGAGAAAATAAATGGAAATTATTGAGCGAATCCAATCATTAGAAACAAAAAATAATAATGCTAAACTAGAAAAAGCTAAATTAGAAGAAAGAGATAAAGGATTAAAAGAGGAAAAAGAAAAATTTCTTACATCTTTAAAAGATTTAAGCATTAAAGAAGATGAATTAATTTCAACCAGAGATAAATTAGAAACTGAATTAAATGATCAGCTTGATAAAATTGAGGAGGAATTAAAATGATAAAAACAAACAATAAAAAATCGTTGGGAAAGTTCATTATCGCACCAGTGGCATTGCGAAGATTGGCTAATGTAATTCAAAAAAATTATAAAACAAATAGGAATTGCCAAATTAAGATATATAGTTGCCCTTATAATACTTCTAAAACATTAGGTTTTCTTATTGAAAAGGAATTAAAATAATGGATTTTATTGATAAAGAAGTAAAAAGTTATATTGGCGAAAATTTTTGTCCGAAATGTAAAAAATCGTATGTCTATTTTGGCGATGTACCCGAGGGTGGATTTCTTAAAGGACAAGAACCATATTGTGTTTGTAATCAACCAAAAAATTGTTATCCCGGAGATTTCACGCCAACAGATTACCAAATAGGCAAGAATCACACTATACCCTCTTCAAATCCCTTTCAACAAATTGGGTGGGAATGCCCTGTTTGTGGAAGAGGAGTTAATCCAAATTTATCAAGCTGTCCATGCCAAACTGAACCAAATGGAATGTCAGCATGAATTTTAATTATTTACAATCTGAAATAAAAAATTTAGAAAAAAATGTTTCTTCTTTAAATGGAAAAACAGAACTTCTTGAATCACAGTATATTGATTTACAAGAAAAACACTCCCTTTTAAAAGAAAAGCAAATAACTATTGCTCAAGCAATTGAATTACTCAACATTATTCAATCAGCTAATAAAGAAATTATTAAATCTGTTTTTGAAAACATTGTTACTAAAGCACTTAATTTTATTAATCAATCAAATGAGTATAAATTTGAATTAGAATTTGACACACGGGGTAATCTTTCGACCTTGAGATTCTTACTAAAAACCCCCAAAATGAAAGAATCCCATGACATATTAGATTGTAATTGTGGCGGAGATAAAGACGTTACATCTGTAGCTTTAAGGCATGTTCTTTTAGAAGTGAGTAAAACACCCGGATTTTTATTTTTAGATGAAATTGATAAAAGATTAGATTCGCCAGAAACTGAACAAAAAATGCTTGAATTTATTCAAGAATTGCAAAAAGAAACTACTAGACAAGTGTTTTTAATTACTCATTCTCAAAGAGTGGTTGATTCAGTGCCTAATCCAATCATATTTAAATCACAACCTATTGCAACAGAAACAATTATAGAAAAAACGGACAATAAACCCAAAAAGAGGGGTGGGGGAAAGAGTAAGGCAAAGAAAGATCGTTGAATGTAGAGGCATTTAGAAAGGGTTTTGAGGGTATTATAAGCTACTTGACAAAGCAGAATTAGATGTGGTATACTTTAAATACTTAACTAAAGGAGAAGAAAAATGGGTATTTTTCAAGAAACAGGTAATTACATTTATCCAACAAATAAAGCAAAGACGCCAGTTGTGGTAACTATTACAGGTGAATTGACTAGAGTTCAATCAAATAATCCACAGATGAATTATAAAGGCAAAAATAATGAAGATAAGGGCTATTATGATATAATACCTGTGGTTGATGAGGAAGGAAACGAAAAGGTATTAAAAATCAGTACATGGGCTGTATATTATCTTTTGCGTGATTTAAATCCTGAAATTGGTGATACGATTGAAATTACCAGACCTCAAAATGGTAAATACGTTATTGTTAAAAAATAAAGGAGAAAATTAATGAATTATGTAACACCAAAATACGCTCAAAATAGCGTTGTTTATTTAGTTATTCAAAATAACATTTATAAATGTATTGTATTAGAAATTATTATCAAATACCTCATTGATAAAACAGAAATTATTTATTCTTTACGCCCCTATGGATTACGACCAACTGATGCCGTACAAGCAAATGAAACAGAACTTTATGCAACACTTAATACAGCTAAACAAATTGCTCATAATCAATTGAACAATAATCTAAGTAAAGAAAAACTTCAAAAAGCATATCGAGAAAATTTAAAAAAGATCACTGAAAAGTATGAACCATTGATTAAAAATTATAAAAAAGAAATGAAGAAATTACATGATTTTATTGATAATGTAAACGATGCAACTTATGATGAAAAAGAAGAAAATTATCAAAAATCATTAACTGAAAAGGATGTTGAAAATGTCAACGAATCTCCAAAAGTTTAATGTTAATGATGATGTCTATATTGTGCAAGATTATAAAATTAGCAAAGCGAAGGTGTTGGCTGTTTTACAAGTGATTGAAGAAAAGAATGCTTACATTGAATACCGCTTAATGTGCAGAGATAATAAAGTAAGATTAATTAATCAAGCATATTTAGTAAATACATTAGATCAAGCAAAAAAAGCGGCAACTACAAACATGGAACGAATTTATGTTCAAGTGATTGAATCAATTAAAAATTTAACAGAAGAACAATTAACTGATGGTAAATGATTGTATCATAATTGGTGGCGGTTCATCTATTCGCCCAAATAGAATTATTCCAATAGAAGAATTAGATGTTTGGAAAAAAATAAAACATTCTTTCACTATTGGAACCAATTTTACATATAAATGGTTTATACCGACTGTTCAAATGTTTGGCGATCATCAGTTTTATTATGCTTTACAAAATGAATTATCACAATTGCCTTTAGTAATTGGAAATAAAGATCGGAAGTTTTATAAAGCAGGAAATAAACGAGTTAGCCCAAATACGCATTTAATTATTGGTAGCAGAATTTATAATGGAATTGATTCAATACGTAAGGGTCTTTATTGTTATCAATTAATTGGAATGGCGGCTATTTCATTTGCTATTGGATTACAATGTAAAAACATTTATTTATTAGGGTATGATTGTTGTGCTATTAATGGTCATACCCATTTTTATTCAATGGAAGAAGGCAGTTATACTTATAATAATATTAAAAGAACAGGGATTGGACAGTTTTTTAATGAGCGATTAAAAAAGATTGTTTATAGATCACAACCTTATGATGATATAGATAGATTAAATAATTATTGGTTTGCGCCATTTAAACAAGCATTAAATGAAGGAATTAACATTTTTAATGTATCTGAACAAAGTGTTTTAAATGTGTTTCCAAAAATAAATTATGATGAATTTTATAAAAAAATTGCATTGATTAATCATCAACAAAATGAAATTCGGCAATTTATTAAAGAAAGATTATAATGAAATCAACAATTACATTTGCCGTATCTATTATAACAGCACTACTTGGATCAATAATTTATATTATTAATTTAATCAATAAGAGTTTAAAAAAATGAAGTCTTTAAAAATTTGGGGAATAGTAAATACTTTATTTGAATCTGATCATTGTAAAATTGACCACTTATATATTCGTAAAGATACTGCATGTAGTTTGCATTATCATAATAAAAAGTTTAATAGATTCATTTTACTAAAAGGAAATGTTCATATTATTACTGATTTAGGCGATTATCAATTAAAATTAGATGAGCCATTTGATATTGAACCAGCAATTATTCATCAATTTAGAGCATTTCAAAATAGTTTTGTATTAGAAATAGCATATACTATAAAAGAACCTTTAGAAGAAAATGATATTATTCGGATTAAACAAGGTGGCGAATTTATTGATGGTAAATTCTTTACATTGGATGAATTAAAAAACCAAAAGTTAAAAAACTATAATGATTATGAATAAACAGATAAAGGTAATGACTATTGGCGTGTATGATCTATTACATAGAGGTCATATTATATATTTAAATTTGGCAAAATCATTGGGCGATAAATTAATAGTTGGTATAATGAGTGATCAATTTACTAAAAAACAAAAAAAACATGCGCCTATTCAGAACCAAAAAGATAGACGTTTTGCAGTACAAAATCTAAAATGTGTTGATGAAACATTTATTTATACAAAGTCAGATTATTTAAAATATTTTAAAAACTTTAATGCAGACATTTTTTATTTAACATATGAATGTAAGAATGATCCTCGATTTAATCCATTGCTTAATTATATTGAAAAAACCAATAAAAAAATGGTATATGTAAAAATTTCAAAAAGTTTTAAACAAAAATATTCAAGTTCTTTAATTAAAAAACGAATTCAAGGAATAAAATGAAATTAATAAAAATAAGCGAGTTAAAACCAATTGAAGGGCATAGTAAGAAACGTGTTAATTGGCTTAAAAATAAGATTATTAAAGAACAAATTTGGACAAAACCGATTTGTATTGAACAAAAATATAATATTGTTTTAGATGGTATGCATCGGTTCGAAGTTGCTAAATTATTAAAAATGAAATATATTCCTTGTGAATTGTTTGATTATAACGATGTTAAAGTTTGGAGTTTAAGGTCAAATCATATTATTACTGCAAGTATTGTGATTGAAAAAATTAAACAAGGATATATTTATCCTTTTAAAACTGTTAAGCATGATTTTTTATCAATCATTAAGTTATGTAATATACCATTAAAAGAGTTATTATAATGAATTTTAGAGCTGTTACTTTAGGATTCACGCCTTCAACATCTAAACAAAATGATTTAGATAATATTTATTCTTTTTTTACTAAATTCCATTCTATTTTCCCCAATTATTATATTCATACCAAAAGACTAACTGTGCCAACAATTCGCCTTGAGCATATTCTTTCGTCACAAATCAATGATTGTTATTCTCAAATTTTTGAACTTTGTAACCGAAGTAATATCCGATGGTTTTGTTTACCATTTATACCAACTAAAAGCACAAGTAATAACGATTATAATCAATTATTGCATATATGTTTAAAAGAAAAAGTATTTATTAATTTGTTGGCAACACATAATAATAATAGTATTTTATGTGATAAGATTCCTTTAATGAGCGAGTTTATAAAAAATGCTAGTAAAATATCAAGTAATGGTTATCAAAATTTTAAAATAGGTGTGTCTTGTAATTGTTCTTCAAATTTCCCATTTTTTCCTTTTTCATATCATGGACATACTCAAAATGGGTTTTCATTGGCATTAGAATTGATCCCATTATTTATTAATACAATAAAACAATATCCAAATAGTAGTTTATTAAAAATTAAAGAAATATTGATTAAAAATCTATCATCAGAATTATTGACAATAAATACTTTAGCTAAACAAATTGAACAAGATACTGGATTCTCTTATTTTGGCGTTGATGCGGCAATAGCACCATTTCCAAATAAAGAGCACAGTATTATGAATATATTTTCCTTATTAGACACTAAAGCATTTGGTGATTATAGCACATTGTTTTTAACATCATTCTTAACGGATATTATAAAAACGTCGATTAAACAGACGAAAATACAAAGCATTGGATTTAATGGTGTAATGTTTTCAATATTAGAAGATAATGGCTTGGCAGAAAGTGATTCTAATTTATTTTCAATTGATTCATTAATGCTTTATTCTTCAGTGTGTGGATGTGGTATAGATATGGTTCCTGTTCCTGAAAATATTTCTATAAATGAAATTGGGAAAATAATTTTAGATGTATCTGCTTTATCAATTGTATTAAAAAAACCGTTGGGCGTTAGATTATTACCAATACCAAATAAACAAGCACATGAAGTAACTAATATAAACCACGATTTTATTTGTAATAGTTATATTAAAAATATTAAAAATGGGTGTAATAATAAACGGATTTTTCAAAATGTCTATAAATACTTTTGAAGTAAAAAAATTTTGGTTACAGAGATCAAAAGAACAACTACCAATGGATTCATTGAGCTGTTTAGAAAATAATCCATTTTTGGTTAAAATAAAATTGTTTTTAGAATCACAAAAAATTCGTAAATACATACAAGATTTAAAAGGAATACATTGTTTAGATTTAGGTTCTGGTACTGGATATTGGAGCCGGGTTTTAAGTCAGTATTTTCAACATATTGATTCGGTTGAGTATATTAAAAATTTTATTAATTTATCACAAAACGAAGATAAGAAACAAAAAATTAACAATATAAAATATTATAATCAAAGTGTGAATAATTTTAGGTCAGTTAAAAAATACGATATGATTTTTATATCAGGATTATTTATTTATTTGACGGATTATCAGATTGTTAATTTATTTATTCAAATAATAAAATATTCGAAAAAAGGAACATATATTATTTTGCGAGATGGAACAAGCATATTGCCTCATCAATATGAATTCAACTCTAAATATTCACATTTATTAAACAGTAAATATAGTGCTATATATCGAACACGCCAAGAATATTTACATATTTTTGAGCAATATGGATTTAAATTAATAAAAGATGAAGATATGTTTACTAATAATATATTATTAAATAAATTCCGTGAAAAAAAATTAAGAATCTATCTATTCCAAAGGACAAAATAATGAGTCTATTACCAATTGATTTTAAAAAATATCAAAATGAATACGCAATTGAATGCAAAGCAATTCAGGAATATTTTCGGATAAATTTTAATGTTCCAGTCTTTTTAGTTTATGGAACATTATTAGGATGCGTTCAAAGTCAATCCTTTATTTCTTTTGATGATGATATTGATTTATCTTATATGAGTAATAAACATACTGCTCAAGAAGTTGTTCAAGAAATGAAAATGTTTTATGAAAAATTAAATGCAGATGGCTTATTGGCCCATATTAAAAATCATACTGGTCAAGCATGGGTTTATAGTCCAAGTAAAAATATAATGGTTGATATGTGGACATCATGGACAGATGCGAATAATAAATTTTATTGTGTTAATTGGGTAGATGGCTGTTTTCACAAAGATAGTGTTGTACCGTTTGCAATTGGTAAATTAGCAAATGAAAAATTTTTTATTCCAAAACAACATGCCCAACTTTTACAATATTGGTATGGAGATTGGAAAACGCCTCAACCACGAAAAAAGCACATGAGAATGTCGTATTATTTACCAAAGGAAAAATAATGAAACCAACACCGCAATCCCTATGGGGAATTAATTCGGATATTTCTTGGCAATGGCATTTAAATTTTATCGGACAATACCAACAACATAATTATTATTTATATTATGTGATCGATAGAATTATGAGCCAAAATAATCAGATTACTAAAATTATTGAATTAGGCACAGGATATGGTGCATTAACAATAGTACTTGGATTATGGGGTATTAAAAGAAATATTCCAGTATATACAGTTGATATTAGACCCAACAAAATTGACCCAATTAAATCTGTTTTAGATTGTTTAAAAGTTACTATTTTAGAAAAAGATATTTATAGTGAGGAAACCACTAAAGATTTACAAACAATTATTGGAAATGAACCTGTTTTAATGGTTTGTGATGGTTTAGATAAAAGCATAGAACTGAATACATGGGTTCCTTTACTACCAAATAATAGCATTGTTTGCGGACATGATTATAGAACAGAATGTATTCCTGAAAAAATTAAAGACATTACTGATAAACATTGTATTCCATTTGAAGAAGAGAATTGGGAAAAATTAAATGTCCAATTAGTTGTTTACAAAAAGGTAAAATAATGCCAGCAATCGATATTATAAAACATCTTATTAAACAATCGGGTATTGGATTAGGTAGTGGCGAACAATGCTATGATGCCATGTATACAATAGCTAGATCATTTCAAATTCAATCACTTGTTGAAATTGGTACATATAAAGCATATTCTACAATTGTATTTTGCCAAGCAATTTTAGATAATAAACAAACACCAACAATTTACACAACAGATCAATGGAATAATTATGGATTAGATATTGGTGTAGTTGAACCGGTGGCTAGAAAACATATTACTCAAATGAATTTTGATCAATACATTAATGTGATTAAAGGGGATTCTGCTAAGACAATTCCTGAATTATTTAAATCAATTGGTAAAGTAGATATGTGTTTTATTGATGGAGATCATACATTAAACGGGGTTCAAACAGATTTTAATAATTGTAAGGATTATACTGATATTATTTTATTTCACGATGCATTATGTGGAAAGGATGTTAAAGAATTTCTTACAACAATTAAAGGGTGGACAATTATTACTTTTCCTACAAAATATATTGAGGGGGATAACCGGGATTTAGGAATTGCATTGGCGGTGAAAAATATATGAAAATCTTAATAAAAACATTCTATGGCACATATGAATATTTTCAAAATAATCGATTCGAATCACATTGTAGTACCTATTATACTTTATTGTTTAGAGAAATTTTTCGTAGATTAGGACATACATGTGATTTATTTGGAAAAGTTGCTATACCTAATGAAATAGTAAATGATTATAGTGGTTATGATATGATTTTATTTTGGGGATTAGAATCATTTCTTTTTGATCTTGAATTTTCTAAAGGCGTGTTGCAACATTTTAAAGGCAAAAAATGTTTATACATTACTGCACAAATCACACATTCATTGATTCATTTATTTGATTATATTTTTCCATGTGAAGTACCACAATATCAATTATTTTATGAAAAACAATACCCAACGGCAAAAACACGATTAGTTAATTTTGCATCACCCCTTTATGATTTTGTAGATTCGGACACAATTAATCCATATAATGATACCTTATTTAAAACAATTTATACAGGAATTATTACTGGACGATCTAAACAAATATTAAATGAATTAGCTGAAAGAGAAATCAATTTATATATTGGCGGCATTTATGCGCCTCCTGATGGTAGTTCATGCCGGCATGTATCGCTAACTGAAATGCAAAATGAATTTAGCCAAAAAATACATTGGCTTACTAATACAGGCAATTTTCCTTATGGTTCACATTTTAAATATTTAAAATACGCTGATGTTGGACTAAATTTTTACCCAACACCCTATTTAACTTCAATCCCAATTAATAGTAAAATAATTGATTATCTTGTGTGTGGGCTTCCTATTGTTAGTGAAAATGCTTCACCAAATAATTTTAGAATTACTGATTTAAATGCTGGTGAAATTGTTCAATGGTATAACATTGACGAAATATATAATGCAATTCAAAAAATCAAAACATCATCTATGAATCGTAATCAAATTAAACAATCGGCCAGACAAATCTTTGATCCATTATCAATTGGTCAAACTATTTTACAGGAGATAAAATAATGCCTACTTCTCATTGGTCATACATTACCAAGATTGTTAATGTTATTAAATTAAAAAATCCACAATCTATGCTAGAGATTGGATTAGGCTTTGGCAAATACGGCGTTCTAGCTAGAGAATACCTAGAAGTTTATGGTGCAAATCGATGGCAAAAAAAAGAATGGAAAGTTCAGATTGATGGCGTAGAAATTTATACACCTTATATTACTGAACAAATTAAGCATTATTATAATACTATTTATAATGATGATATTGTCAAATTATTCAAAGAAAATAAACTAGGTAATTATGATCTAATTTTAATGACTGATGTATTAGAGCATTTGAATAAAGAAGATGGAAAGTTTGTTTTTGATCAAATTTTATCTCATTCAAAAACTGCTATATTTGCTGTTCCATTAGGCGATTGGCGATATACTTTTGATGGAGATAATAAAAATGAATCGCATATTTCAGTATGGGAGTATAAGGAATTTATTCATAAATCTTTAAAAGATAGTAAAACTTATCCTGTATCAGGCAAAAAAATTGGGGTATTTATTTATGAAAATTAATGACTTAACAGTATTTATTATCACTACTGGTAAAAACATTAATTATCCAGATTGTATTAAAGCATTACAGAAGCAATCTTTCTCATTTAAAGTGGATATTATTAGAGAGTATTCGCCTTTATCAGTTGCTTTTCAAGAAATGCTAAATAGATGTACTACGAAGTATTTTATCCAAGTTGATGAAGATATGGTATTGCAACCAAATGCCATTGAAACATTATATAATAGTATTAAAAATCAATCACAGTATAGCATGATTTGTTATTCATTAAATGATGTACATTATGGTATTGATATATTAGGAATTAAAATATATGACCATGATATTTTTAAACAATTTCCTTATAATACCACGCATCCAAGTTGTGAAGTAGAACAATTAGAACGAGTAACCAATGCAGGATATAAATGGCTATCTTATTCAAATGTAGTTGGGCAACACTCACCAAAATGGACAAGTGAGGAGATTTTTAATCGTTACAATGTATTAGTCAAAAAACAAAAATTATTAGCTGGCACATGCGGATTTGGTAACATTCAGCAAACATTAGTAAATAGATTAAAAAATAAATTTAGTTCATTAGATTTTTTTGCCTTACTAGGAGCTAACTCTGCTTTAACATCACCCGCCTTTAATTCTGAAAAAAATTATAAAAAAACCAATCCTGATTATTTACATTATGAACAGTCATATTCTGATTTACTTATAGAATATAAACCATTGAATATTTTATTTCTATATGATGTTGACGGATGGGTGTTTGATTTTGAAACTAGAGCATACAAACAATTTAGCTCACACAACATTATTAGAAAAAAATTTAATACCATTACAAAAAATGATTTAAAAGATATAGATATTTTACTTATTCCCGGAAGTTGTCACTATAAGCATTTAAATGATTTAGGAATAATTAAATTTGCTAAACAACAGAATATTAAAATAGTTGTTCAATATAATTCAGAAATTGAATTAGATTTGCCAAATTATATAACCAACTGTGATTTAGCAGTAGCTAGTTCGCCAGATATTTATGCTAGATTAAATGGCGATCAAAAAAATTTACAATTCATTCCCCATTTTATTGATACTCATTATTGGGAAGATACATCAGATACTAATACATTTAAAATAGGATGGGTTGGAAACCCCGAATGTAAAGTCAAAAACTTTGATCTTTTAAAAGAATTAAATTTTCCTGTTCAAATCCAAAGTAATTATGGAAAAAAATTTTTTAAAGTAAATCGTACATTACAAGAAATGAAGGACTTTTATAAAGAGATAGGAATACTTTTAATTTTAAGTGAATCAGAAGGTACTCCAATGCCTCTCTTGGAAAGTGCGGCATCTGGTAAAGTTGTTATTTCCACCAATACAGGATTAGCTACTGAATTATTATCTCCTGAATTTATTATTGATAAACAAAAAAATATTGTTGAACAAGTTAATAGTATTTTAGAAGATTTAAAAAATAATCCTGAAAAAATAATTACTATTGGCAAAGAAAATAGAAAAAAAGTTGTTCAAAAAAACGATTGGTTTACAAATGTTTTATGGCTTGATAATGTCTATACTCAATTATTCAATAAATCTACTAAAAAAATTAAAGTTGTCCAATTAGCAAGAGTTCCTTGTGCTAATTCAGGTTATTATTTAAGTCAATTATTAAACGAATATTCTACTGAATTTGAATCTCGTTATATTCTTGGTTCAGATTATTCTGGTAAACGCCCTGATATTGTACCATTTAGAAAATTTCCAACTGATTTATCTTGGCAAACTCAAAAAGAAGAATGTATTAAAGTGATTCAAGAAGCAGATATTGTTCATATCCATCATGGATTTTGGGGAGATACAAAAGAAATTCAAGATTTACTAAAAGACAAAAAGGTTATTACAACTATTTATGATTTATCTTTAGAAAATAATACGGGATATTATAATAGAAAAAATCAAATTTCAACCTTACTTACTGTTGCAGATCAGCCAGCCCAAAAGCGAGTTTTTTCAAAATGGTCAACTACTTATGTACCATTAGTTAATTGTTTATTTAATGAAACCATTATAAAAAATAATCCAGAACCAGTAATTGTTTATGCTCCAACAAATAGATACCCTATCACTAATTCAAGCTCTAAAGGATATAATGAAGTATTAAAAATTATTAATAATTTAAAAAAACAAGGATTAAAATTTACTTTTGATTTAATTGAAGGCGTTCCACACGAAGAAGATTTGAATAGAAAAAGAAAAGCGGATATTATTATTGATGATGTAATCAACAATACTTTTCATAACACGTCGATTTACGGGGCTTGCTTTGGAGCAATTGCTATTACAGGACATTCTAGCAAAGAATACCCTTTTATTTATGCTAATTTAAATACTTTAGAAGAAACATTAAAATACTATATTACTAATCCAGAAATTCTTAAAAAAGAACAAGAAAAATTAACACAATGGAGAACAACAATTTATACTCCACAAAATCTTTTAGCATCTTATGAAAATTTATATCATAATACTTTAACACTCACAAAGAAAACAGAAATTGTTCAGCCATTAATGAATGCACAAGAAGTGTTGCTTGATTTAATAAAGATTTGCCAAAAGAATAATTGCCCCATTTGTTTATTACAGAAAACTTGTTATGAAATTGTTAATTGCCAAAAAATAATTACTAATAAATTATGGATTGGAATTAATTTAACTGATAAGATTAAACAAGTGCTACTGAATAATAAATACCAATGCTTAAATGATTTATGGATTAAAGATAAAATTTCGATTCATTTTTTGCCTTATCCAAATAAAACAAAAAAATGGCCTATTCGGGGATTAGTGACAAACGTTCCTTACCCAGTGGTAGGATATTTAAAACAAAGATGGCATTAATTATGTGTAAAATTGGATTTATTATAACTACATTTGAAAGAGATGATTTATTAAAGCATACGGTTAATGCTTTGCGCCAATTTAAATTACCTAATTGGGAAATTATTATAGTTGACCAATCCCCTTCTGAAGAAAAAATACATCTGTATTCTGATTGTAATTATACATCCATTCCTCACAATTCTGGTTTATCTTTTGCAAGAAATCAAGGTGTGAAAATAGCTAATCAAATAGAATGTTCTTATTGTGTTATTATGGCAGATAGTATTTGCCCATTATTTGATTGTATAAAAATTAATGCTTTACTTCCTTCTTTAGAAACTTATGATTATATTGGATTAAATTTAATTAATCGAAATCAAGAAAGTTATTGGATTGGCAAAATTAATTTAATACCAGAAAAAGGATTTGAATTAGAAAAAATTATTGTGCCAGAAGATGGACAAATTCATCCAGTTGAAATAATTAAAAATTTTTTTATTGCTAAAACATCAACTCTATTAACTCATCAATGGGATGAAAAATTATTATTGGCTGAACATGAAGATTATTTTTGGCGAGCGAAATTATTAAATTATAAAATAGGATTTATTAAATTAAATGTGGGCAAATACATTGGAAAAGAAATAACCAATTTAGAATACAAAAAACTTCGTAAACAAAATTGGAATCAAAGTTTAAAATTACTTAAACAAAAATACAGTATAAAAGGATGGGTAATTTATAAATGATTTTACATGGTTCAATTATGTTAAATAATGCTGGCAAATTCAATGAATTTGTTAAAGATAACGCTATTGTATTACAAAAATACTTTGGCGTTTTTTTATTTCCCGGATCAATTAATGTAATGATTAAAGATTTTCCTAATCTACATTCTTTTTTAGATACTAAATTATTACCTGATTTTATTATTCCTAAAGAAGAATTAATCAACATGCCTTCTTATTTAGGCAATGGACAAGCATGGAGATGTCAATTAATTAATGAAAAATGGGGTAAAATTGATGCATGGGTATTTAGACGAATTAATTCTAAAGTAAGAAAAAATAGTTTAGAAATTGTTTCAGATAAAGAACTTAATAAACCTTATAATTTGTCAAATAATGACGAAGTTCTCATTACTATTGACAAATAACTATACAATGTGTTATACTTTAAATAACAAAGGAGCCAAAATTGAGTGAAATCTTATTGAAACGTCTATGTCGTTTAATAGCAATGCATTATGCAATAAATGAAGATTCTTTGTGGGAAACTTATCAATCTATTGGCTCAATTGACAAATTGCTTGAAACAATCCAATCGGCTAATAGCCCCTATCATGTATAGGATAATTAAAGATCGTTGAACCTTGCCCTATTTCTACTTGATTTAGAGGCATTTTTGGAGGGTATAATGACCGAAGAACTAATTCCATTTCCTGATAAAAAATACCAAATTATTTATGCTGATCCGCCTTGGAGTTATCAAGATAAAGCATTAGCCGGAAACCGAGGCGCAATGTGTAAATACCAAACTCAAGAAAAAGAATGGATAGATAATTTGCCTGTTTCAAAAATTGCTGATACTAATTGTGTATTATTCTTATGGGTAACAATGCCAAAACTCAATGAATGTTGGGATTTAATAAACAAATGGGGATTTAATTATAAAACTGTTGCTTTTACATGGATAAAGAAAAATAAAAAAACAAATTCTTGGTTTTGGGGAATGGGAAGCTGGACAAGAGCAAATGCTGAATTATGCTTATTGGCAACTAAAGGACACCCAAAAAGAATAAACGCTGGAATTCATTCAATTATAGACACACCTATTGAACAACATAGCAAAAAACCCGATGAAGTCCGAACCAGAATTGTTAAATTAATGGGCGATTTGCCAAGAATCGAATTATTTGCTAGAGAAAAAACTGAAGGATGGGACGTTTGGGGTAATGAAGTATAAAATGGAGGGTATCTAATGGATTATATTCCTTTAATTGGTGACATTATTTTATCTGATGGAACACATTTTGGAGCCAAATGTGTTAAATTCTTTATGCAATCTCCTACTATATGGCATCAAATCTATTATTTTCTTACTAAAAAATTAGTAAATGTACCATATTATCATGTAGCTATGATAATAAATAGTGGTTATAATGTTAATAATCAAAGTATTCTTATTGAACAACAAAAAAGAGTACAGATCAATAATTGGAACCCAAATAAAAAACAAATTATTTTTAGAAAAAAGCATACGACCTTTGACACAGTTCTTAAATTACAAGAAATAGCACTGAATGATCTTGATAAAAAGTATGATGTTTTAAACATTTTTGGTAAATTATTTACTTGGCTGACAGGAATCAAATGGTTTGCAAGATATATTGAATCACCTAATAAAGAGATTTGCGTAAATAGAGTTTGTAAATGGTATTTAGATGCTTTAAATGAAAAATTTGGAGCTAAAAAGCATAGTGAAATAACTACTCAATCATTGTATTATTATTTATTGAATAATCCAAATTATGAAGTTGTTTATAAAAAAGATTAAAATTGGGGGGAAAAAATGTTTCAACGTTCGATAGCAATTCTAGAAGAATTTACTTGGCAAAAACCAGTAATAGATAAAGATTTAAATACACCGCCTGTTAGTCCCACAAAAGGGGATAGATACATTGTTGGAACAGATCCAACAGGAGATTGGAGCGGACATGCTGGTGATATAACCCTATACACTAATTCAGGATGGGTATTTATTACGAAACAAGCCGGAATGTATTTATATGTAATAGATGAAGCAAAATTGTATAAATACATATCATCTTGGTCTGAATTTGTTTCTGCTGATAATTTAGATAATTATGCTACTAAAGCATCATTAGAAACTGCTCAAACCAATATTATGTTAAATGCTTTTCGTTTAGCCACTCTCGGTTCATTAACTCTTTTAAACATGGTTGACTCAATTGTAGATGAATTTGAGGATGAAAGTGGTGTAGATACAGATAATTCTATTAATGAAGTATATAATTCATCAAATGATTATTATACGCCAGATTATGCCAGTGGTGAAGAAACGAATTTAATAACTTGTGTAAATAATACAAGCACAACGAGCCTCGGAAATAATGGCGGAAAGGAATATAGACAAGCACAAAAAATTGTACTTACTGAAGCACGTGCTTTCACAAGTGTTGAAGTACAATTTTCAAAAAAAATTGGTTCTCCTTCTGGCGATGTTACTTGTAGAATTGAAACAGATAGTAGTGGCCCATCTAATACATTAGCTAACGCAAATGCTACAAAAAATTTGAATCCAACAGATAGTGCTTGGAATAAATTTACATTCGATACATCTTTTATATTACCGGCAGGAACGTATTGGATTACTTTACGATGTAGTAATCAATCGACTAATAATTATTGGGTTATTTATTATAGTACACAAGGAACTTATGCCAGTGGAAATGCGTATATTTCAACCAATGGTGGAACAACATGGTCTGATAATTTATATGATATGACTTTTAAATTAAATGGTTATGTTCCACAAAAAGCCAATATGACCTTACTTTCAAATTCTTTTACAGCAGAAAATCAACCTGATTCAGCACGAATTATTTTATTTGAAGAGAATGTAGATTCTATTACATTAAATACTGATATAAAAGCATATGTATCAAGAGATGACGGTTCCTCTTGGGAAGAAGCTGTTTTGACCGATGAAGGATTTATAGATTCAACAAAACATATATTATCCGCTACATTAGATATATCAGAACAATCAGAAGATACTGATATGCGGTGGGAAATAAAAACTTTTAATAATAAAGATTTAAAAATACATGGAGTAGGCTTATCTTGGGCCTAATTAATTATGATTAAACGAATAAAAAATACGAAAGAACTTGCACGCCAAACAATTAGTAAAAATCTTAAATGCAAAACGCCTCTTAAAGATTCTGATTACCATAAACTCGTTATTGAAATTGCTAAATACCTAGGATTAATCAATGATTGAAATTACACAATTAATTGGATGGATAGGAAATTTTTTATTTTTAATTGGTGCATTATGTATTTGTAAGAAAAATATTTTAGGTTTTTATATACAAGCAATTGCTAATGGCTTATATATTTGGCAATCAATTATTTTAAACAATACATCATTGTGCTGGCTATCAATTATTCTTGGAATAGTAAATATTTATGGAATTTATAAATGGAAAGAAAATAAATACTCTATTAATTATGCAGAAATAAAATACGCTAATGCAGTATGCAACCTATATGATGAACCGGTTTAAATACTTAGATTAAATCATTTGGATAAAGGAAAGTAATTAATAGTTTTGCCTCAATCTGATAATTAATTGATTGAATTTGCCCTCCCCAATTATCGCCAATAGTATCTTCATAAATATAAAGCATTGCATGAAGATTGACCAAAGCATCACCCACTTCATTTTCCAATACTTCAAAATAATACCCTTGATCTAAATATCCGGGTACATAATCTGCATTATATCCTTGGTTTCTCCACAATATTTTTACATCAATAAATGGTACATATTCAATAGGAATCAACCCTAATTCAATATTCCATGCCTTATAAGCATTAAATTGAGTAATTGGCAATGTATTATCTGCAACACTTATCAATTCCCAATCAGTTAATATTTGATTATGAAAACGAAAAAGTGTATTTGTAGGATTCTTTATTTGTTTTTTTGTAGATGTATTAAAATACTTTTGAACATCTATTTCATTTAATAATCGACGAATATTATTAGAAAGAGTTGCCCCTTTTTTTCTATCCGTAATTTTATTACTAATTAAGGTTGTTGTTTTTTTAGTCATTTATTTTGACCTGTTCAATTGTATTCATTTCTTGAGGCGATTTTAAAACAATTCTACACCGCCCTTCCACAGGAACATCTTCAGATGTATAAACTGATGTATAACGGATTTCCCTATTTTCAGCATTTCTTACATATGATGTACTTACCTTACTATATGTTTCGCTAATCCATTGATAGGGGTAGGATACACTTTTTGTTGCCGGAACTGTTAAAGGAATAAACCCTGTTATCACAAATCGATAAACGCCATCGGCAATCTTAATCCATTTTTCTGTTCGCTTACCTGATACAAAATAATCTTTATTTATTGCTTGTGATGGAGCTATAGGATGTAATTTAAAAGTCAAAATAGAATATGGCAAAGCATCATCTTGATACGAACTAGCTATTGGTAAATTTACAAATTGATAAGTCGATAAAGAAATAGATAAGGTTGTGGCTCTTTTATTACTATAAAAAACCCGATATTTATTATCAAAAATAAGATTCCATGTATCTACCATCGCTGATTCTGTAGAAAAATAAATATCATGCATGCCTTGGGGTAAGTATATTGCCCCATTTTTATATAATGTA